>Ga0102590_1001074_pt1 | contig 45346 bp, 27 predicted proteins | sample AraplaMF_Col_mMF_FD_76859 | JGI IMG/M metagenome (GOLD analysis project Ga0102590, IMG submission 76859) | Arabidopsis root microbial communities from the University of North Carolina, USA - plate scrape MF_Col_mMF | ecosystem: Host-associated > Plants > Roots > Endosphere | place: USA... | reverse complement strand
CACGCTGTTCAGGATGGGCGCGGACGGTCTCGGCACGCTTGCGGTCGACCTTCCCGGCTTCAGCGTCGTCTACAAGGACGGCAACGGTTTTGCGCAGACGGAATCGGTGTCGTGGAGCGGCGGCGTGCGCGGCGCCGACGGCGTCACGACCTATACGGCGACGAGCGCCAACTATCCGGCCGGCACGCCGGCAGCGATCCTGGTGATCAAGGCGGACGGTTCCTACTCGTTCGAACTGGGCGCACCGGTTGCGCATTCGACTGCGGGAACGTCCGAAGAGAACAAGTCGCTGACCTTCGGTTATGCGGTAACGGACGGCGACGGCGACCAGGCCGGCGGTGTCCTCACCATCCAGGTCGATGACGACACGCCGAAGGCCAATGTCGTCACTTCGGCGACGGTTCTCGATGACGAAGCGCAGGGTTCCGGCAACGACACGCCGACCGACGGCATTGCCAATGCAAACGTCGCGACGGGTGTCGCGGGTGCCTTGTTCACGGCAGGCGCCGACGGCGTGAAGTCGGTGGCGCTCGACAGCAGCACCGCGTTCCAGGCTATCTACAAGGATGCCGACGGGGTTGCGCACAAGGAGGCGGTCAGCTGGTCGGCTGGCGTACAGGGTGCCAACGGCGCGACGACCTGGACGGCGACCGGTATCGACAGCCACGCGACCGTCGCAACGCTGGTCATCAATGCCGACGGATCCTACAGCTTCACGGCCTCGGCTCCGCTGGTCCATCCGACGTCCGGTGCCACGGAAGAAAATCTCTCGCTTTCGCTGGGCTTCACGGTCACCGATGGTGACGGCGACAAGGCTTCCGGTACCCTCAACATCAACGTCAACGATGATACGCCGATTTCCACCGGCGTGATCGGGACGGGCATGATCGGCGAAAGTGCTGCGGGCGGATCGATCGCCGGCACGCTTTCCTCGCTGGTATCGGCAGGGGCCGACGGCATCGGGCGCTATTCGGTCGAGGTCAACAATCTCTCCTCGACGCTGACCTCGCTGACATCGGGCGGGGTTGCGCTTGCCTACTCGGTCGAAGGCAACGCCCTTGTGGCGAAAGCCGGCGGCAACACGATCTTCACCCTGAACGTCAATCCGGCCACCGGCGCCTACACATTCTCGCTCACCGGCCCGCTCGACCATGTCGATACCGCGATCATCGGTGGCAAGGCGATCCCGGCCGCGGCTCTCAGTGCTCTTGATGTTGCGGGCAGCCATCTGGCGATGGCCGATGTCGGCGGCAACGACCTCGCCTTCGAGGGGCGCATGCCGGATGGCGACGTGATCATTCGCGTCAGCAATTCGGGCAACAGCGCTGTTACCTGGACGCTGGACAGCGATCAGGCCGGCGGGACGGATTATGTTCTCAATATTCCGGCTCACACCACTTGGTATGTGAATGTCGGCAATATCCCCGACCACACGAAGTTCGATCTTGACGGTTCCGGTGCGCCGAATGGCATCACCAACGTCAACCCTGGCCATCCGATAACCTTCACCGACGGCGACAGCTCGCTCGCGCTGGATCTTTCCTCCGCGATCACGGTCACCGACGGCGATGGCGATAGCGTTGCGCTCAACGGCCAGCTGATCGTCACCGTGAACGACGACGTGCCGGTCATCGGCACCAACGCATCCGGAATGGTCGAGGAAGGGGCCGTCGAAACGATCACCGCCGCCCTGACGGGCCTGTCCTGGGGGGCGGATTCCGGCAGCGCGCGCACGCTTTCCTTCAACGGAACGCTCGTGGCAAAAGACCAGAACGGCGCCTCGATCACGACGCTCAGCTCGAACGGCAATCCGGTGACGATCGCGGTCATCAACGGCGTGCTCACCGGCTTCACCGGAGGGATCAACCCGCCGGCGCCTGACCACATCGTCTTTACGGCATTGCTCAATGCCGCGACTGGCGGTTACACCTTCTCGCTGCTGCAGCCGCTGGATCATACGGCTCCGAATGCGACGAGCCAGTATATCGACATCGCGCTCGGCTTCACGGCAACCGATGCCGATGGCGACACCAGTGCCGCCTCGACGATTACCGTTCGCGTCGATGCCGCGGGCTCGATCGACTCGATCAACTATTCCAACCTTTCCTCGAGCGTATTCGTCAATCTCGACGGCACGGCACATACCGTGCTTGGACAGACCGTTGCCGGCGACCGGGCGACCGATGGCATCCTGGTGTCCGACAAGGTTGTCGGCATCGACAATGTGACCGGCATCACCGATGCGATGGGCGGCTCTGCCAATGACGTTCTGATTGGCGGCGGCGAGGCCAACAAGCTCTCCGGCAATGGCGGCAACGACTATCTGGATGGCGGTCTCGGAGCCGATATCCTTGATGGCGGCGAAGGCAACGACACCTTCGTTCTCGGTGCGGACGTGACCGGTTCCGGCACCCGCAACGTTCAGCTCGGCGACGGCAGCGTGGTTGCCGTCAACATCGATGGCCTGGCCGGCACCTCCGACAAGGTGATCGGCGGCGCTGGAAACGATACGATCATTCTCGAGCGGGATGGCAAGCCGGGCTTCGTGGCCGATTACAACACGGCTCCGGGTTATCTCTCCGGCGTGGAAAAGATCGTCGGTACCGATGGCAATGACGTCATCATCCTGGCTGCGGGCTCTACCGCGGACGGCGGCCCGATCACCATCGAAGGCGGCGAGGGCAATGATATCCTCGGCGGCTCGAACTCGGCCGATATCCTCAACGGCGGCGACGGCAACGACCTGATCTCCGGTCTCGGTGGCAACGACACCCTGTCCGGCGGCAATGGCAACGACGTGATCTGGGGCGGCCTCGGCGCCGACACCATCCATGGCGGCGCCGGCAGCGATACCATCAATGTCACCGCCGACATGACTTATGCTCCGGGTACGCTTCACAGCGTTCCGCTGGTTGGCCTGACGGCTGGTAACGTCGATATTTCCGGCAAGGCCGGTACGCTCGACTCGATCAACGGCGGTTTCGACCTCGGTGATACGATCTACCTCAAGGCTGGTACCGAAGGCTTCGTGCTGGATGGCTATCAGAACAACATCGAGGGCGTCGAACGGATCGTCGGCACCAACGGCGACGACGTGATCGTCATGAGGTCCGACTACGTCACCGACGAAGCTGCGGGTCGCACGACGATCGAAGGCGGCCTCGGCAACGACACGATCGTCGGCGGTGCCGGCAATGACGTGCTCGACGGCGGCCAGGGTATGGATACCCTTGCCGGCGGGGACGGCGCCGACATCATCAAGGGCGGAGCCGACAACGACGCTCTTTGGGGCGGCAAGGCATCCGACAACCTTTATGGTAACGGAACGAGCAATACGGGCTCGGATCTGAATGCGACTGCTGGTGAAGCCGATAGCGCGAACTATGGCGGATCCGCGGACAAGTATCACGTGTTCTTCAACCCGAATGCCTTCGGCAGCGGCCTCGGCATCTGGCAGGTCGAAGCGCTGGACGGCGCGCCGGAACTGATGACGGGCGGCTCGCTCAGCAATACCGACAACCTCTATGGCATCGAGAAGATCCAGTTCAACAATCTGATCCTGGATCTGCTGGCGCCTGTCCGGCTGTTCGACGGCAACAATCTCGTCGGTACGTTCACGACGATCACCGATGCGAACACGGCAGCGTCTGCCGGCTTCCGTATCGAACTGGTCGGCACGGTCACCGACCAGTCCGCGACGATCACCAAGGAGAACCTGACGGTCGTCGGCGGTGCCGAGGATACCGGCATCGTGCTGACGCTGGACGGCGTCCAGAAGATCACGCTGCAGGGCGAAGCTCCGATCAAGGTTGTCGGCGATGGCCTCAACAACACCATCATCGGCAATGACGGCGCCAACACCCTCGAAGGCGGCATCGGCAACGACACGCTCAATGGCGGCGGCGGTAACGACGTGCTCGACGGCGGCCAGGGCCTTGATACGCTCTCCGGTGGAGACGGTGCAGACATCATCAAGGGTGGAGCCGACAATGACACCCTTTGGGGTGGCAAGCACGCCGATAGCCTTTTCGGCAATGGCACCAGCAACACCGGTTCGGACCTGAATGCCACCGTTGGTGAAGCCGATAGCGCGAACTATGGCGGTTCCGCGAGCAACTATCATGTCTTCTTCGACACCACGGTACTCGGGGGCGGTCTCGGCATCTGGAGGGTTCAGGCGCTGAATGGCGCGCCGGAATTCACAGGCGTGCATGTCAGTGTCGACACCGACAACCTCTACGGCATCGAGAAGATCCAGTTCAATGACCTGACCCTCGATCTGCTGGCACCTGTCCGGCTGTTCGACGGCAACAATCTCGTCGGTACGTTCACGACGATCACCGATGCGAACACCGCGGCGTCTGCCGGCTTCCGTATCGAACTGGTCGGCACGGTCATCAACCAGTCCGCGACGATCACCAAGGAAGACCTGACGGTCGTCGGCGGTGCCGAGGATACCGGCATCGTGCTGACGCTGGACGGCGTCCAGAAGATCACGCTGCAGGGCGAAGCTCCGATCAAGGTTGTCGGCGACGGCCTCAACAACACCATCATCGGCAATGACGGCGCCAACGTCCTCGAAGGCGGCGCCGGCAACGACACGCTCAATGGTGGTGGAGGTGACGACACGATCATCCTCGGCGCCGATATCGATGCCGGTCCCTACGGGCCCCGCGCCGTTCTTCTCGGTGACGGTACCACGGCGTCGGTTTCGCTGGTCGGTCTTGCGGGCACCGGCGACGCCATCATCGGCGGTACGGGGTATGACAAGGTCGTGCTCGACAAGGAAAGCTCGGCGGGCTTCGTGCTCGACAACTATCATCCCGGTGCCCCGACCTTCTCGGGCATCGAAGAAGTCGTCGGCTCCGATGGCAATGACGTCATCCTGATGGATGCGAACTATACCAGCGACAACGGTCTCGGCATTCTGATCGACGGCGCCGGCGGCAACGATACGATCGGTGGCGGTGCTGCTGCCGATACGCTGAAGGGTGGCGACGGCAACGACCTGATCTCCGGCCTCGGCGGCAATGACATCCTCGAAGGCGGCGCCGGTAGTGACGAAATCTGGGGCGGCGCCGGCAACGACACGATCAACGGCGGCAGCGGCAACGACAACATCACCGGCGGCCTCGGCGACGACACGATCGACGGCGGGACCGGTGGCGACACCTTCAACTATGCCATCGGCGATGGCGTGGACACCATTGATGGCGGTGCCAACGGTGACGTTCTCCTGACCTCCGGAAATGCCACAGCGGAATCCGCGGTTCTGACCGTGACCTCGACCGGTTTCACCCTCGATGTCGACGGCGATGGCGTTGTCGACGTCAACGCCACCAACATCGAGTCGGTGGTGCTCTATCAGGCCGAAGGCGCCGACAAGATCACGGTCCGCACCCAGGACGCCGCCGAGACGATCACGATCGAAGGCAATTCCAACCTCCTGCAGGTCTACGGCAACGGCATTCCGTCCATTTCGGGGATCAGCACTTCCGAGCTCGTCATCGAAGGCAAGGGCGGCAATGACGTCATCAATGCCAGCAATCTGAGCGGTGTGGCGCTCACCCTCGATGGCGGTGCCGGCAATGACACCATCACCGGCTCGGCCGGCGCAGACACCATCCGTGGCGGCGAAGGCAACGATACGATCCTCTACAAGGTCGGCACCGGCGCGGACATCATCGACGGTGGGTCGGAAACCGGGACAAGCAACCCGGACTATGACGTGCTCAAGATTGCCGGTGATGCGGTACAGCGCAGCTTCAACATCGCGAAGGCAATCGGCGGTACGGATATCGTCCCGGCCGAAAACGCCACCGACATTGTGGTCAGCTATACCGGCGCCAATGGTGCGACCGTTCGCGCCGACGAAATCGAGCGTATCGAAGTGACGCTCGGAAGTGCCGGCGACAGCATCGCTGTCGGCGACCTGGGCGGCACGGCAATCGCGCCGACGACGGTTGTGATCAACGGCGGCGTCGGCAGCGACACCATCGACCTGACCGGCCTGGTCGGCACCAAGGTCGAGATCAACGACCTCGACGATACCACGGGCGGCGACATCGATACGGTGAAGCTTGCCGGCAAGTGGGCCGACTACGACATCGTCAGGGCAACTGACGGTACCTTCACCTTCAGCCTGGGCGGCCACGTCGTGGCGACGGCGAAGAATATCGAACAGTTCACCTTCCAGGGCGAAAATGGCGGCGCCGGCGGCACGATGCAGGCGATCGACCTCATCAACGACGCGCCGCATGCGGTTACCGACAACAATACCGGTGACCCGGTGGTCGAAGCCGGCGGCGTTGCCAACGGCACGGCGGGTGATGCTTCGGCAATCGGCAACGTTCTGACCAACGACACCGACGCCGATGCCTTCGACAGCAAGCATGTGACCGCGATCCAGTTCGGTGCAGGCCCGGCGACAGCCGTTCCGGCCGGCAACGGTGACGTCATGATCGCAGGCGCCTATGGCATGCTCACCATCCATTCCGATGGCAGCTATGCCTATGCGCTGGATAACAATGACAGCGACACCCAGGCGCTTGGCCAGGGTGCGGCTGCGAGCGATGTCTTCACCTACACGATGGCGGACGCCCATGGTCTGACATCGAGTGCCAGCCTGACGATCAACATCACCGGCACCAACGATGCTCCGGTGTTCACTTCGGACATCACGGCCTCGGTTGCGGAAAACGTCTCGACATCGACGGTGGTCTACACCGCTGCGGCGACGGACGTTGACAGCGCGAACCTGACCTACTCGCTGTCGGGCACGGATGCGAACCTGTTCAACATCAATGCGACGACGGGTGCGGTGACGTTCAAGGCTTCGCCGAACTTCGAAGCCCCGGCGGATAACGGCGCCAACAACGGCTACAACTTCACGGTCACGGCCAGCGACGGCACGAACCAGACGAACCAGGCCGTCGTCCTGAACGTCACCAACGTAAACGAAGCTCCGGTGTTCACTTCGGGCACCACGGCGTCGGTCGCGGAAAACGTCTCGACATCGACGGCGGTCTACACTGCTGCGGCAACCGACGTTGACAGCGCGAACCTGACCTACTCGCTGTCGGGTACGGATGCGAACCTGTTCAACATCAATGCGACGACGGGTGCGGTAACGTTCAAGGCTTCGCCGAACTTCGAAGCTCCGGCGGACAATGGCGCCAACAACGGCTACAACTTCACGGTCACGGCCAGCGACGGCACGAACCAGACGAACCAGGCCGTCGTCCTGAATGTCACCAACGTGAACGAGCCGACGGCTCTTGGTCCGATGCTTGCCGTAAATTCGACCGTGAGCGGAAGCGTGGACATCAACGGAAGTATCAACAACCCTGATCCTAGTAAGAGCGACTACTGGACGTTCTACGCTCACGCCGGGCAACAGGTTACGATCACGGTCAATCGCACGGAGACGAACTTCGACCCGTTCTTGTGGCTGTTCAACGGCAAAATTACCAATGCTGCGGTGTTCGGGGGGGCGATTCACACCAACGACGCCGGTTACATAGCCTCGGGCGATGATGAGATTCCCAATCCGGGTCCATACGGAGATCCCAGAATCACCTTCACACCATCGGAGACCGGCTTCTACACGCTTATTGTTACGGAGGGCCAAAGTGATAGGAGAAATGCGAACGACTCGCAGTGGACGTATGATCTAACAATCTCCGGCAACAAGAACGCGCCTACGGGTGTCGACCCCATTATCCTCGATCTCGATCACAACGGCCTCACCTTCACGTCGGTCGAAAATGGCGTGCAGTTCGACATCGATGCCGATGGCCACAAGGACCAAGTCGCCTGGACCAAGACCGACGGCATCCTTGCCTTCGATGTCGACGGCAACGGCAAGATCGACAACGGTTCGGAAATCTTCACCCCGAACTTTGGCGGCGGCACGCATGCCGGCGGTGTGGCGGCGCTTTCGACGCTTGACGTTAATCATGACGGCAAGATCGATGCCTCCGACACCGGCTTCGACAAGCTGCTGGTCTGGCAGGATGCAAACGGCAACGGCATCAGCGACGCCGGCGAGCTGAAGGGCCTCCACGACTACGGCATCACCGGCATTTCGCTCGATGCCCACAGCGCGGAAGGTTATATCGACGGCCAGGCGCTGCTTGCCCAGGGCACGTTCAACTACGCTGACGGTTCGACGGGTTCCTTCGTGGAAGTCGGCTTCGACACGCTGTTCAGCGACGGGCCTGACCACGTCCTGGTCGGTACGGACGGTGATGATATCCTCACCGCTCTGCCGGGTCTGACGCAGATGACCGGCGGTGCCGGCGCGGATACGTTCGTGCTCGATCCTTCGGCCCTGCACGAACTCGACATGGCCGACGTCATCACCGACTACAAGTCGAGCGAAGGCGATGCGGTCGATGTTTCGAAGCTCCTCGATACCCTGCTTGGCCATCAGGCAACCGGTGAAGAGGCTGCCGCGAATGTCCGCACCACGATCAGTGGCAATGACACGACCGTCAGCGTTCAGGTGGCGACCGACAGCTGGAAGGATGTCGCCGTGCTCCAGAATCACACCGAAGCGGTCAAGATCCTCTTCGACGACGACAAGCACTCGGCAAACATCTCTCACGTCTAAGTGACGGTTGCTCAAAATCGAAACAACGGGAAAGGCGCGCGAGCGCCTTTTCTTCGTTCAGCAACTGCTGATCAATAAAATAACGCTAAAACTTGAGTCTCCGGAATTTATACACCTCCGAGGGCGTGGCGTGATTTGCGGCCAACTATCGGGCGTGCTTCGCCCATGTGTCTCGGAGGCTACACAAGAGGTAAATGTATACGTCTGCGTAACTAAACGTTAAACCACAAGTTTTTGAGCGATAATTTTGCCTGTTAAATTTCTCATGAAAAAACAGCGAGATAGATAGTTTCCATTTGGTAATTAACCCTAGCCTCTGGAATATTCGAAGCGGGCTTGGGCGCCTAAATCAAAAATGATAATACTTTCCAACGAAATCGCCGCAGTATATGAATGCCGCAATGGGGTTTACATCGGCGAGGGGCTTCCGATTGTTTAAGAGCAAAAGAACTTGGGCGACACTGTTGGCGACCGTAGCCTTGGGGGTTGTGTTTAACGCGCCCGCCAATGCGATGACGCTCGATGAAGCAGTAGCGAAGACCCTGAAAACCAACCCGCAAATCATGCAGGCGGTAGAAAATCGCGAAGCCGTGGAGTTTGAACTGCGGCAGGCGCGGGGTCTTTATCTTCCTTCGATAGATCTGCAGGCCGGAGTTGGTCGTCGAAGACTGTCCAACAGCAGTACAGGTACACTTACCCGTGACTACGAAACCTATTCTCCGTCCGATGCAAGCCTGACCATTACTCAAACGTTGTTTGATGGCGGCAGCCGCCGTTCGCAGGTCGAGCAGCAGGCATCGCGCGTTGATGGCGCTTCCTTCCGTGTCGTCGAGCGATCCGAGTCCCTGGCCCTTCAGGTTACTCAAGATTATCTCGAGTATATCCTGCAGTCCAAGATCGTCGCTATCGCCCAGCAGAACGTCGCAGCCCACAATCAGATCCTCGGCGATATCGGCGCAAGCATCCAGGGCGGTGCCTTGACCGATGCCGACCGCCTGCAGGGCCGTGAGCGACTGGAAGCCGCCCGGGCCCGGTTGCGGGAAGCCCAGGAAGAGCTGGAGCTTACCAAGATCCGCTTCCTGAAGACGGTCGGTGAGCCTATCGGTCCGGTCAAGCAGCCGATATCGCTCGCGAAATTCATTCCGAAGACGCTCAATGACGCGATCTTCATCGCCAAGAAGAACAGCCCGCAGATTCATGCGGCCGATGCCGATGTGGATGCGGCGGATGCCGGGGTTCGCGGTTCGCGCGCCAATTATCTTCCGAAGGTCGATCTTCAGGGCAGCGCCCGTGTCGGCAACGACATCGACGGCAACCAGGGCAATACCAACGATGTCCAGGTCGGTTTGACCGCCCGCTGGAACCTTTATCGTGGCGGTATCGATCAGGCGCGCGAGCAGGAGCAGATCCGTCGCGCCAGCGAACAGCGTTATGGTTTGGCGCAGGCCCATCGCGAGGTTGAAGAATCGATTCGCTCCGCATGGAACGAGCGCAGTGGCCGCGGCGAACTGTCCGGGATCCTGGCGCGTCAGTCGTCGACGAACGGCAGCCTCGTCTCCTCGTATCGCGAGCAGTTCAAGGTCAACCAGCGTTCGCTTCTCGACGTTCTGGATGCCCAGAATACCCGTTTCAACACCAGCATTCTTGCGGAAACCGCACGGTTTGCTTCGCTTTTCGCCGAATACAAGATCTTGGCCGCATCAGGCAGTCTGCTTCAGTCGATGAAGCTCAAGCCCGTCGGCCAGGCTGAGGCGTATGCCCGGAAAGAGTTCACTGTCCCGGGTGGCGTCACGAATCCTGGCTATGTCGAAATTGACTCCCGTCAAAAGGCTGGCATGCCCATGGATCTCCTGGCGCCGATCCGACAGTAACGGATTGGCAAGGAAAAGATGCTCAACGTAAAGCTCGACCACGCAGATACTACGCCGTTTCGGACATTTAAAACTGCCTTCAGGTCTGTTGCGAGCTTTTACGGACGCCCGACGTCAGACATCGTTCTCTTCTCCGGCCTGCCGGACGAGGTTTCCGAATCTCTCGAACTGGACGATGTCGAGCATCTTGCGCATCGCATCGGGCTCGAGGTTATCCGTCACGGCGAACGCGAATGTCGCGAGGGCAATTTCGATTGCCCCGCCATCATCGCCTTCGAAAATGGTGGCGTGCTGCCGCTGCTGGAAACCGATACCGACGGAAACTACATCACCGACCTGGTTCCGGCCTCGGGAAATCCGGTCAAGCTGACGCGGCACGAGCTTGCGGCTCTGAAGCCGAGCTTCGGTTTTGCCTTCACTCTGTATTATCAGAATTCGTCCGATAACGCCTCGGTCGGTATGGCCGGCGAAATCGAGCGGCGCCACTGGTTGTTGCGCGCGCTGGTCCCCTATTGGCGCACCTATATGCGCGTCATCATGGCTGCGCTGTTCATCAATCTGATCGCGCTCGGCTCGCCGCTCTTCACCATGAATGTGTACGACCGGGTGCTGCCCAACAAGGCGTTTCCGACGCTTTGGGTGCTGGCGATCGGCATCACGCTTGCCTACACGTTCGATTTCCTGCTGAAGACAGCCCGTGCGGCGCTCATCGACCATGCGGGCCGCAACGCGGACCTGCGTCTTTCCCAGATGATCTTCGACAAGGTGCTGAATTCGACCATGGCGTCGCGTCCGCTGTCGACGGGCGAATATGCCAATCGCGTGACGCAGTACGAGTTCGTGCGCGAATTCTTCACGTCCAACACGGTCGGCCTGCTGATCGATACCGCGTTCGTGTTCATTTTCCTGATCGTGATCTATACGCTTTCCGGTTGGCTTGTGGTGATCCCGGCGGTGGCGCTGGTGCTTTCGGTGCTGATCGGGCTGCATGCCCAGGCCAAGATCGGCCACCGCATGGCGGCCGCGACCAACGAGGCGTCGCGCCGTCAGTCGCTGCTGGTCGAGACCATCTCGACGATCGAGACTGTCAAGAGCCTTCGGGCCGAAGCCGGCATGCTGCGTCGCTGGCAGGAATTGATGAAGCTTTCGAGCCGAACCAGCGAAGAGATCAAGCATGTCTCCTCGAATGCGGTGAACCTCACCAATCTCGTCCAGCAGATGGTCAGCGTCCTCATCGTGATCGCTGGTACCTACGAGTTCTCCGAGGGGCATCTGGCGATGGGCGCGATCATCGCGACCGTCATGCTGGCCGGCCGCGCGGGCGCGCCGCTTGGCCAGATCGCCATGGCGCTCGCCCGTTTCCGCCAGGCGATGACATCGCTCAAGATCCTCGACAAGATCATGGAACAGCCGGAAGACCGTCCGTCCACGGTGGGTTTCGTGAACCGCGAGATCAAGCGGGGTGGCTTCAGCTTCCAGAACGTTTCGTTCCAGTATCCGGGATCCGACTACAAGGTCATCAACCAGCTCTCGCTGACCGTCGCCCCCGGCGAACGGGTCGGGATCATCGGGCGCATCGGTTCGGGGAAGACGACGCTTGGACGGCTTCTCGACGGGCTCTTCCTTCCCTCAGACGGCCGCATGCTGATCGACGGGGTCGATATCCGCCAGTACCACATGTCCGAAGTCCGCTCCGCGGTCGCCGTGGCGGGGCAGTCGTCTGATCTGTTTTCGGGAACCGTCAAGGAAAACCTGTTGATCGGCCGTGCCGATGCGACGGATGAGGAACTGCTCGACGTGGCGCGGATGACCGGCGTCGACGAGTTCGTGTCCAACCATCCCCGCGGCTTCGACATGCCGGTCGGCGAGCGCGGCAGCAACCTTTCCAGCGGCCAGAAACAGGCTTTGGCGATTGCACGCCTGCTTCTGACCAAGCCGAAGATCGTTTTCCTCGACGAGCCGTCGGGCGCGATGGACCTTGCGAGCGAACGTCATCTGCTCGCCAAGCTGTCGACCGCATTCAACCGCGAGACGACGCTGCTGATCGCCACGCACCGTTTCAGCATGCTGGAACTGTGCGACCGGCTGGTGGTGATCGACAAGGGCCGTATCGTTGCCGATGGCCCGAAGGCGGCCGTGCTCGAGGCGATGCAGGGCAAGGGAGCAAAGCCGTGAGCAGAGGCGTTCACGACAATCCTCCGTTTTTCGCCCGCATGCTGGTCGGTTTGGTGGCGGCCTGCATGGCGACCTTTCTCGCCTGGGCGGCGCTTGCCGAGATCGACGAGATCGCCCGCGGCGAAGGCAAGGTCATTCCCGTTTCCAAGACGCAGATCATCCAGTCCTCCGAAGCCGGCATTGTACAGGAAATCGCCGTTCAGGTCGGCCAGGTGGTTCGCAAGGGCGATCTGATCATTCAGCTGAACAATACGACGACCGAATCCACGCTTGGCGAATCCGTCGCCAAGGCGAGGGCGCTCGGCGCCAAGATCGCGCGCCTGCAACTGGAAGAAAAAGGTGCCTACGACCAGCCGTTCGTATGCCCGGCGGATGTGCTTTCCGTCGCCAAGAACGTCTGCGACAACGAAGACCGGCTGTTTTCGGCCAACAAGGCCAGTTACAAGAACAAGCTCGACGTTCTCGAAGGGCGCGTGAGGCAGCGCGAGAACGAACTCAGCGAAGCCAATGCCAATATCGACCGGCTGGAGCAGAACATCGCGTCTTCCACGCGCCAGCACGACCTCTATGGGCCGCTGGCGAAAAAGGGGCTGGTCGCGCAGACCCAACTTCTGACGGTCGAAAGCCAGCTCACCGATCAGCAGGGCCAGCTCAAAGTCTATCAGGAAAGCCTGCCGCGCCTGCGCGGTTCGGTCGATGAAGCAAAGCTCCAGGTGGGCGAGATTTCGCTGGCCATCCGCCAGCAGGCGCTGACCGACAAAGCCCAGGCTTTGGCCGAACTTTCGGTGATCGACGAAACGATCCGCGGCGCTTCGGACCGCGTCAAGCGTACCGACATCCGCTCGCCGGTGGATGGCATCGTCAACACCCTCGAAGTCAACACGATCGGGGCCTATGTGGATCCTGGCCGGGTGGTTGCCGGCATCGTTCCGACCGCCGATACGCTGCTGATCGAAGCGCGCATATCGCCCCGCGACGTCGCGTTCGTCCGCCGCGGCCAGCCGGCGATCGTCAAGATCACGGCCTATGATTTCGCGATCTTCGGCGGGCTGGAGGGCGAAGTCACCAACGTTTCGGCCGACAGTATCGTCGAGAAGGAAAAGGGCGAAACCTATTATCTCGTCCAGGTCAAGACCAACAAGTCGGAGCTGGAACGCAATGGCAAGTCCTATCCGATCATCCCCGGCATGATTGCGTCCGCCGAAATCATGACGGGCCGCAAGACAGTCCTCAGCTACCTCATGAAGCCTATCAATCGGGCGCGCTCCGACGCGCTTACCGAACGGTAGAAACTCCAATGAAATCAGGTGCGCTTTCAATGTCCGTCATCGAACCTGCGGGCGACCCGCTGCCGATCATCGACAAGGAAGAAGTCGAGCCGCGTTTTCGCGCCGTCGTCGCGCGCAATGGCGAGCGTCGCGGCATCAGGCTCGAGAAAATCTATTGGGAAGGCCTCAGCCGCATGTCGGCGGCGGGCAAGATAACCACGGGCGATCTCGTTCAATACACGGCCGCTCAGATGCCCGAGGCGGGCAATCTGACCTCGCTGCTGCGCGTCCTCAGTCTCAAATGGGCGCTCGGACGGCTGGCGACGGTCGAAGATGTGTCCTCGCTCGAGAACCTCAACGCATTGGTCCAGGCGTCGCCGTCGCCAACTGTCGTGCTGACGCGGGAAAAACGGCTGCAGTTCTTCAACGAGCCGTTTCTCGTCATGCTTCGGCAGCGGCTGGTCGGGGAGGATCCGTCGCAGCTGATGAAGAGCCTGAAATTTTCGATCGACACGCAGATCGAAGATGCCATGGACACGCTGCAGATGAACCGCGGCAAGACGTTGAATACCGGCTTCACGATCTCCTGTGCCCGGCAGATCATCAAAGGGCAGATCAATCTGGCGCTTGCTCCGGCGCACGAAAAGCCGATGCTGATCGGCTATATTTCCCGTTATTGATGCTCTCAAGGTTCAAGGCCGGAGCGCCTCGCCCTCCGGCCTTAAGAGAGTTCAGGAAAACTTAGAAGTTTGCTCCTTCGCCCGGCGCAATCTTTTCCAGCGGCGTCGTCATGGCAAGGTTCTGGTCCTTGCGGCGTGAGCCATGCAGGAAGCCCTTGCCGCCCTTGATGGAATAGAGCGGCATATAATCGGGAAGCTGCGTATCGAGGAGAACCTGATTGCGCATGTTGTCCAGGATGAAGAACTTGCCGCCGGCTTCGACCGAAAGGACCGCGTGGTAGAAATGCCGTTTCTGGTCGAACAGAACGACGATCGCCATCTGTTCGGGATCGACGCCTTCGGCGCGAAGTGCCGCCATTTTCAGGATCGCGAAATCTTCGCAATCGCCCTGCTGCAGGCTAAGCGTCTCCCGCGGCGTGCTCCAGCGGTCGGCGACGTTGTAGGCATCCTGGTCGGTACGGTAACGGATGGACTGGTTTACCGCCGCGTTGACTGCGTTCAGCTTGTCGCGAAGCGACGACTGCGAGGTGTTGACGCCGACAAGCTGGATCGCGGCAAAAGCCGGGCTGCAGCCCTTGCCGTTGCACTTCACGGCAGTGCCATTGTCCATCTCTTCGAGAGCGGGGGCGAGCTTCTTCAATGCCGCCAGACGCTTGAAGGGGATGGCGACCGTGTCGAACACGGCGGTGTTGGATGGTGCCGGATCTCCCAAACGCCTGGAGGGAGACAGGTCGGCCGGTTTGATCGCAACTTCGGTCACGCCCGCAGGTCTAGCCGCCGGCAACGCTATCTTCGAGCCGAGTTGGGCGAGTGTCTGAAATGCCGCGCTGGCCTGCACGGCGCCGAAGGCAAAGGAAGCCATGATCGGAAGCGGCTGCGGAAGATATTCCAGAACGTGACTTCCGATAATCGATGCGGAAGATCCAGTATTGATCGGGAATTGTTGCATGGAGGTTGGCGCGGAAGCTGCAGTCGAAGCAATGAGTGGTAATGCGATGAGCGAAGCGATTGTGGCTTTTAAAGTATTCTTCTTGTATGCCATTTTCTGTCTCCTTTGTTGAAGAGAAAATAGCAAAGCCTTCTGAATTTCTGGTTCTTGAAGATAGATAAGCTAAGAATAACTTATTTGAGAGAATATGCGTAAAATTTTATATTTATGTTTGGACGCTTGTTAATAGGTTTTGTCTGGGCTAGCATGCCGCCGCTACAACCAAGAAGGCCGTAGATTGATCGAGGAAATGCTCCAGGGACGTTCGTTTTTCCATCGGCCCAATCTTGCCGATATCGCTCGCAAGATCCTTGGAGCCACCGGGTGGCTGCGTCCGGTGCGCTTGTCACTGCTGGGTTTGTCTGCCGCCGCCATACTGGCCGGATGCGAATCCTCGTCCGTTGCCGACAAGGTTCTGGACGACAAGGCGCTGAAGCCGCCGCCATCCGTGGTTGAGGAAACGTTCGGGCGTGGATCGACGGAAATAACCCTGCTTCTGACCAGGTCTCCGGGCGGCCTCTATGACGGCGCGGCGCGCGACATACGCGATGGCGCAGCTCTTGCCATCGGCGAACTCGACGACGCCGGCGTGATGAAGATCAAGGTGATCGACGTGACGCAGGGGCCGGCTGCGGTTGCCCCGGCGCTTGTCGCTGCCAAGGCACGCAATTCCGGCCTGCTGATCAGCTACGCGCCCCAGGCGACCACGGCGGCGATCGCGGCCGTCCCGGCCGATCAGCGGCCGCCGCTGATCAATCTTTCAAGCCCGGTCAGCGGCGCGAAAGTGTTCAATTTCGGCTTCGACGAAGTGGCGAGCGCCGCAAGAGGCGTGCGTTCGGCCATCGCGGCCGGCCAGAAGAAGGTTCTGGTCCTGGCGCCCAATACCCTAGCCGGCGTCGATGAGGAGCGGCTGAGATCCGCGATCGGCCAGGCCGGCGGTGCGCTGATCGGCGTGGTCCGCTACGATCCCGCCGTGCCGCCCGGCGATCTGCTCACCCGCAACAAGGCTCTGCTGGATGACGCCGGCGCACTGGTGCTGATGGGGGATTCGGCGGCGGTCGGTCCTATCCTGAAGGCTGCAAGGACCTCCTTCCCCAAGCTGGTCGTGGTCGGCACCAGCCATTGGCCGACGGAACTGCATGCCGATCCGGCCGCCGCCAACGTCATCATCGCAGGGATCGATCCGGATGCTTCCCAGCTGATCGGCGAGCGTTATCGCCGCTTCAACAAGCGGTCACTGACGGTCTATGCGGCGGAAGGTTACGACAGTATCGCGGTCGCTGCCGGCATCGTCAGAGGCAAGGGTGCTGCGGCGCTGACGCCGGAAGCGCTGATGACTAAGACTGGTTTTCGCGGCGTGACGGGGTTGTTCCGCTTCACGCCGAGTGGAATGGCCGAGCATAAGATCGGCCTCTACAAGATCGACGGCGGCCGGCTGGTGGCCATCGAGCCGAAGGCCGTCAGCTTCTAAAGACATCCATGTGATCGCCGCTCGCGGGGATCCTCGGCAATCGGTAACGCGTGGATCGAGGCAGAAACGACCCGTGCCGGCGTCGGCTTCCTCTGCCCGGCAGCACGTGCTTGGCAGGTTGGAGGAGGCGAAGAGATGTTCGGTTCCTCCATGTTTTCATGGGTGGGCCTTTTCAGGCGTGCCCGATCTCGCCAGCGTATCGCCCAAATCGAAACGGAGCTTGCTTCGAGCCTCATCCGAATAGGCGGTTCCATTTCCGGAAACACGCGCTATCTGCGGATAGTCCAGGGCTTTCTCTTAAACGGTATCCATGGCGTCAGGACATTCTGAGACGGGATCGGCGGATGTCTGCATCGTGGGTGCAGGCCCTGTCGGTTTGGCGCTGGCCTTCAAGCTGGAGGAACTGGGCCTCTCTGTCACCCTCGTCGAGATGGGCGCCGGGGGAGCGGCGAATGTCACGGGTGCCGGCGATATCGAATTCACCAACCGCCATCACGCTCCCTCCATGGCCATGTCGCGGCCAGGCATCGGTGGCGCATCGGCGCTTTGGGGCGGCCGGTGCGTCACCTTCGATGATCTTGATTTCGAGGCACGGGATCATGTGCCTTTTTCCGGCTGGCCGATTTCCCACGAGGAACTTCGCCGCCACTATGCCGAGGCGCTGACATTCCTCAGCTGCAATGCCGGGGAGCCGCCCCTGGAAGCGATCGGTGTTTCCGACAGCAGGATCGACACGAATGCCCTGGAGCGGTGGAGCAATTTTCCCGCTCTCGGGCCGATTTACGGGGAGCGGCTCAAGGCCTCCGATCGCATTCGTCTCGTCAACGCAATCGTCACCGATGTCACGCTCGATGCTTCCGGCGAACGTGTCGAAGGTCTCGCCGCTTACAGAGACGGACAGCAAATCGCGGTCACTGCCCGGACCTTCGTCCTTGCCGGCGGAGGGTTGGAGAATGTTCGCCTGCTGCTTGCCCTGCGGGAGAAGCGGCCGGAGGTAATGGGCGGCTCCGACGGTCCGCTCGGCCGCTTCTATCAGGGGCATCTCACCGGCTACATTGCCGTGCTGCAGTTCGACAGGCCGAAGATCGCGAACCACTTCGCCTTCAACGCGGACGAGGAGGGTTATGTCTTCCGGCGCAGGTCGCAGATCGCGCCGGCGATCCAGGCGGAAGAGAAGCTTCTCAATTGCGTCTTCTGGATCGACGCGATTTCGGTCGCGGACCCCGTGCATGGCTCCGGCGCATTGTCGCTCATCTATCTGTTCCTCAGGACATTCGGCCTCTATCGCCATCTCTCCAACGGCCTGGCGCCGACGGCCAGGGGACCGGAAAATATCGACCGCCGGCAGCATTGGCGGAACATCCGCGCCGATCGCGGCTCCCCGCTCGATCTGTTCGGATCGCTTCTCAACATGTTGGAGCGGCGGATCGAACCGTGGCGCACGCTCATCAATCCGAAGGGCCGCTATCTGCTTCGCTATCACGCCGAGCAGGTGCCCAATCCGGAAAGCCGGGTCTACCTTCAGCCGCAGGAAGGAAAGGGTAGGCGTGGCGCCCTCGCCGTCGACTATCGGGTGGTGGAGCAGGACCTGGCTTCTGTTCTCAAGTCGCACGAGATCCTCGATATGTGGTTGCGCGTGACAAGGCTCGGCCGGCTGGAATATCTGCATGAGGCTTCGGAGCGTCGGCAGGCCGTGCTCAACCAGGCTTTCGACGGCTACCATCAGATCGGCCTCAGCCGGATGTCGGAAACGCCAGAAGAGGGTGTGACGGATGCCGATTGCCGCGTGCACGGCATAACCAACCTTTATCTCGCAGGCAGCGGCCTGTTTCCGACCGGAGGCCATGCCAACCCGACATTGCCGGCCGTGGCGCTGGCGCTTCGGCTCGCCGCCCACCTTTTTGAAAAGCTCAGGCGATGATCGTCCGCCGCCCTCCGGCGGGGTAGGCAAACGGAGCAGGCGCGCGGCGGAGTGTCAGCCGGCCTGCGGCGTAGAACATCAGGAACGAGCCGATCTGATACGGGAACAGCACGTCGACTTCCACGAATGCCCGCATCAGCAGCAGGATGCTCAATGCGCATAACAGCGTCGATGCCGGATCGCGGTTGCGGCTCAGCATCGCGCTCAGATGGCCGAAGACGTTCGTCAGCATGATCAGGCAGAGGAGAGCGAGCCCGATCAGGCCGGTTTCGACGGCGACCTCGATGAACGTGTTGTGGAAATGGAAGCCGCTGCGGCCGGTGATGAAGAAATCATCCCACAGCCTTTCGGCATCGGCGAAGCCGGCAACCCAATAACCCTGATAACCGATGCCCAGAACGGGTCGTTCGCGGACCGCTTCGATCCCCTGCTGCCAGAGATAGGTTCGTCCGGTCAGTGTCGAATCCTTGCCGAAGATGCCGAGAACGGCGTCGACTGCGCCGATCTGAAGCGCCCCGATTATCGCAACCACGCCGATGACCACCAGCCCGGCGACCAGCAGCTTGCGATGGTTGGGGGAAAGGTGTGCGACCGGCATGTAGCCGGCGCAAAGCGCCAGGACGCCCGCGGTGGTGATGGCCGAGGTCGCCGATTGCGAGGCGAGAAGGCAATATGCGCTCAGGAGCCCGACGCCGCCGGAAGCCATCAGCCACAGACCTTTCTGCCGCCAGATGAGCAGGTAGGAGGCCGCGAAGAAAAGGCCGAGCGAGGCATAGAAGCCGAGCTGGTTCTTGGAGGAAAAGGCGCCGACGAAACTGTAGCTGCCGTCGATCGCGTCGTAGAGATAGGTGCCGAACAGTATGGAATACACCAGCACGATCGCGGTGCCGAGAATCGCGCCTCGGGTTAGTGTCAGAACGCTGATGGTGCGCATGGCGATCAGCGCGCAGACCACATGCGTCAGATATTGTATCGCTGTTCGCAGCGAGATGCCGAAGGCCGGGGACCAGAAGGCGGAGATGAAGCAGAACAGCGCGAATCCGAAGATCCAGAGATATTTGAGGTAGTTGCCGAGTGCCTGCCGATAATCGGCAAGCACCAGCACAAACCAGAGGCTGTAATAGACAAGGATCGAAATCGGCCCGAACCGGCTCGAATAGGCGAACATGAAGAAGGACAGCGCGACCGCGGCCACGCCGTAGACTTCATTGTGAGCCGGGTCGATCAGTGCGGATCTGGCAATCCTCATGCAGCCCTCATTGCATCAGCAGTTCGGCGGTGACCTTGATGACGTCACCGGGAAGAAGCTTGTCGTTTTCACCGACGACAACCTCTTTCGGCCCCCGTCCGTCATCCCGCACCACCGTGTATTTGATGGTGGCGGATTTGCCGGCGGGATCGAATTTGAGCGCTTCGGCCGATTGGGCCACGGCTTCCGACATCAGTTCGCGGCTGGTGCCGAGCTGCAGCCCGAGCTTTTCGAGTTCGGCCTCGGTGTCCTGCAGTTCCTGGGCACGCTGGGCTTCCCAGTCGTTGCGCAGGTTGATCTCGTCCTGGTTCGCCTTGCTGATATCCTGCTTGGCGCGAAGCGTTGCCGTATCGATATCGAGGAGATTCGATTCGATGGTGGCCGCCCTTTCTTCGGCGGTGATGCGGCGGCTGGATGTTGCCAGACCCTGTTCGGTCAGCTTGGCCATCTTCTCCCGGTCCTCGCTAACGATCTGCAACTGCCGCTTCTGGGTCTCGGTCTTCTGGCTCAGCGACTGGACCTCGTTTTCGAGCAGTGTCCGCAAGTCGGTGAGCGCCTTCAGCTGAAGCTCGTAGCGTTCGCGCCGTGATTTCATCAGCGAGGCCTCGCCGGCGATCAGCTTGTCGGCATTGCCGACATCCTTGAGTTCCGTGGGGATCTTCAGTTCGGTCGCGCCGGCGACTTCGGCCAGCAGCCGGGCTCGGCGGGCGAGAAGCCGCGAGCGTTGCGAATCATAAACGGAAGCGTCTCCACGCGCGTTGATGAAATCGCGGGCGAAACGCTGGCCCGAATCGGACCGGCGAAGGCCACCCGCGAGGCTGACGGCTTTCAGGACGGTCAGGTTGGGCGCGTAGGGATATTCGCCCGGCGTATGAACGTCGCCGGCCAGAAAGACCGGCCGGAACTGGGCGATTTCCACGGAGGCCGACGGCAGGTTGCGCAATGCGAATTTGCCGCGCAGTTCCTCGCCGATGGTTTTCGCCACTTCGCCCGCCGTCTTGCCGGCGGCGGGAAGGTCGCCGATGAAGGGGAGCGAGAGCGATCCGGTCGGGCCGATGGTGTAGTCGCCGCTCACCGCGTCCCAGTTGCGGACCGTCCCTTCGGCCGGCTGCCACTCGGCGACGCGGACGCGCAGCTTGTCCATCACGCCGAGGCGATAGCCGTTGTCGTCCGCAGTTGCGCTACCGGCCAGCGCGACTGTCATCGCACCGGCCAGAAAACATAAAGCACGCAGGCTCCTTGCGGAGGCGATTTGTGTCTGCATGGATTTTTCCTTCAAAAGGCGCGGAAGCATGTCTGCGCTCGAAGCTCGCCAAACCCACCGAACCCGTCAGGGTTCCAGAGCTTCGGCAGAGGGGATGGATGATCAGTAACTGCCGCGCGCCATGCAGACGGCGGGGATCGTCTTAACGATGATTGCGACGTCGCCGATGAGCGACCAGTTCTGGACGTATTGGGTATCGAACGCGATACGGGTTTCGTAGGAAACGTCATTGCGGCCGCTGATCTGCCACAGGCCGGTGAGGCCGGGGCGCGTGCTCAGGTAATAGGCCGCAAAGCTGTCGTAGAGGTTCAGTTCCTCATCCACCACGGGGCGAGGACCGACGACGCTCATTTCCCCCCGCAGGATGTTGAAAAGCTGCGGAAGCTCGTCGAGGCTGAGCTTGCGCAGCACGGTGCCGACGACCGTCACGCGGGGGTCGGTCTTGAGCTTGCGCGTCGCTCGCCATTCCTCGGCGGCTTGCGGATTGGCTTTCAGATGGTTTCGCAGGACTTCGTCGCCATTCACGGCCATCGTGCGGAACTTGAGGCATTTGAAGCTGCGGCCGTTATGGCCGATCCGACGATGCCCATAGAGGATGGGGCCATTGTCGGAAAACTTCACCAGTGCCGCGATCATCAGGAAGATGGGACTGAAGAGGATCAGGGCCAGGGCGGCGGCAGTGATATCGAAACTTCGTTTTGCCAGCCCCCCGGTCGGGAGGATCATGCGGGCTTGGTCTGACGTTGAGAACGGCGAACCTGCCGAACGTGTCGCTGACTTCATAGAGTGAACTCCATTGAGATTTTGCGATAGTCGGTGCCATTACGGCGCGTCATTGAGCGTTAATGTGATGATAAGTCTGTGTTCGCAATTTGATGAAGGTCAAACTTTCTCCCCGACGGCCTCCGGCGCAGCGCCAGGGCCGATTTCCAACTCGCGATTGGATGGGAACAACTTGCGAGATATACGCCGAAAGGGCGGTCAATACTGTCGAGGACGTGTAAAATCGATCTAGTAGCTAATATTCGCTTGCCGCTCTAAACTTAACCTCGGGTTCTCCCCTGTAGGCCGCCTAGTCATAGAGCCTGTCGCTCTTCCAGATGGGGACCAAAGAAGCTTGCGGTCGGGACCAAAGGCCCATTCTTGCTGCGTCGCAATACAATGCTGCGCTGCAATAGCGCGTCTTGGGCTCTCGTGAGCTTTGTAACAAAAGTTGATCAGGTTTCAGGCGCCTCGAGAAGGGTGACCCGGAAGTTCCATCCAACCGAGGCGGAACGGGGCAAAAATGTGGCGAAATCGCGGCGAAGGCTTTGTGGTACTGTGAGGAAGGGGGAGTTGTCGGGAGGCACTATCCATTCGGAACCACACCGACCTTACGAAAGTTTCACTACTAGTCTGGCATTTATCGAGATCGGAAAACTTGAATCCTCTCCGGCAGACTCATATGGTTGTTCTATCGGGAGAGGAGCCTGAAACCCACGAACTGAACAGTTATGTTCGGGAGGAACGATCATGTACGCGCCCCGTGTCTTTATCTGCATGACAGGGACTCTGATCGTGTTCGCGGTGGCTACGTATTTTATGACGGGGTCGCTCTATACGGCGTTTATTCAGACGCTGATCTGTGCGGTTCTCATCCAGGCGGGATATTTTGCTGCGGTCCTTTACCTTGTGCGCCGTGAAAAGCAGATGCGGGACGCGGGTGTAACTTCGGATGCCGCCGCCACAGCCAAAAGTCCCAAGGACGGCAGCCGGCGCGACGGACTGCGTGCCGATACCGCGCCGAACCTGCCGGCCGGCGATACCTGACCGCCGTCTCGCTTTTTTCCGCCAAATTCACACCAGGGCCATTTTCCTGAGCCCATAGTTGCCGGGTCGGCAACTATGGAGAAGGCTATGGCTGGAAACTCTTCCGAGACCATCTGCGTCATCATCGCGGCCAGGAACGCCGCGGAAACGATTGGAATCGCAATCCAATCCGCCTTGAACGAGGTGCATGTCAGCGAGGTCGTGGTAGTCGATGACGGTTCTACCGACGCTACCGCCGATGTGGCGCGCAAAGCCGACGACAGGTCGGGACGGCTGACGGTTGTCTCTTTTGAAAAGAACCGCGGCCCGTCCGCTGCCCGCAATCATGCGATTGCGATATCGAGCGCGCCGCTGATCAGCATCCTCGATGCCGACGACTTCTTTTTTGCCGGCCGGTTCAAGCCGATGCTTGCGGAGGACGGCTGGGACTTCATCGCCGACAATATCGCCTTCATTTACGAACTGAACGAGTCGATCCGGCCGGAACGGTTCGAGGCGCGGGCGCGGACCATGTCGCTGACGGAATTCGTGGAAGGCAATATTTCCAAGCGTGGCGTCAAACGCGGCGAGACGGGTTTCCTGAAGCCGGTGATGAGCCGGGCGTTTCTCGATGCCCACGGCCTTCGTTATGACGAGAGCATGCGCTTCGGCGAGGACTACGACTTCTACGTCCGGGCGCTCGCCAGGGGCGCGCGCTACAAGGTGATCGAACACTGCGGTTACGGCGCCATCGTGCGCCAGGATTCGCTAAGCGGCCGGCATCTTACCGAGGACCTGCGCAAGTTCTACGAGGCGGACAATACGGTCCTGGCCGACCCGGCGCTCAGCGAAGAGGCAAGGGCGATCATCGTCCGGCATCGCGACTTTATCCGCGACCGCTACGAGCTGCGCGCCTTTCTGGACGTCAAATCGCAGGCGGGGAAGGGGGCTGCCATCCGCCACGTGCTCTCCCGCCCGCAGGTTCTGCCAGCCGTCGCCAAGGGTATCTTCCTCGACAAGCTCGATCTCCTGCGCGCCCGCTCCTCCAAGCCGCAGGCGCAGCCACCCGGTATGCGCTACCTTCTGCCCGGCATTCCCGCCGCTCAAAAATAGTCGCGGCGGATCCCTTCCAGCATCGTCCGGAACTTCTCCTTGCGCTCGTTCAGCGTCTCGTCGGGGCTGAGCCGTGGTTCTGTGCGGCTTGCCTGCCACAGCGCCAGCACGGAGGGAGCGGCGAGAAACTGCTTGGCCATGCCGCGAAGACCGGTCTGCGAGGGTTGCGTGCGGGTCAGGACTTCGTCGCCGTGGGAATCCGGTGCCACCTGATGCGCGGGCTGCGGGTCGCCGAAGCTGATGCCCCAGAAGCGCGAGCGCTTGGCCACCGCTTCGGCCCGGGTCGAGACCGGCACGTAGCGGGGCTCGTAGGTCGTCCCCACCGATGCGGCCCAGTCGTTCCACTTGAAATTGTTGATGGAACGGGAGCTGCTGACTGCGACCCACGGCACCCGGAAGGCGTCCGCAAGGATCGCGCCGTGCATGGATTCGGCGATGATCACTTCCGACTGGGCGATGTGGCGGATGACCGATTTCGCTTCGCCGCGCGGATCGAGATAGGTGAGGCCGACGGGTTCGCAGACGGCCTTCCACATGCCGAATTCGGCCGATTCCCAATGGGGAATGAAGGTCTTCCGGTGGATTTTCGGCAGGTGCTGGAATTCCGGCATGTCGGCGATCATCGCCGCCGGGTCGGTGATCGCCTTGTCGGGCGAAAGCCCGAGTTTCGCGGCGGTCAGCGGCCCGCGGACCGCCCGTACGTCCCATTCGGAGGGATCGCTGACGTCAGGCGGGGCGCCGTAGCCATAACCGCTGCCGACGACGAGTTTCTTCTGCCCGACAGGCAGGAGGGTGGGATTGAGGACGGTGCCGACACCGACCAGCATCGTATCGGGATGGACGTCCCGGAAGCCGGGAAGCAGCGCATCCCAGAGCCAGAGATTGAGATCGTCGCCAAAATTGCCGTGATGAGATTCCCAGTAGTACGCTTTCATGCGGGCCTCCGTGGGATGATGGATTGAAAAGGAAACACAAGCACTTAGCGTGCGCCGCGGCCGAGTTTTCCGGCCCCGAGTTCGAATGCCGCCCGGAGTAGCGCGGGATCGCGCACCATCCAGCGGGCGAGCAGGCCGAGGTCCGGAGCCTGGCGGCGTTTCACCCGTCCGGCCTGGCTCCAGAGCGCCTGCCTGCGGGCAGTGTTCTTGTAGGACGCGATCGAGGCGACGTCGTTCGGACGGGAACGAAAGCGTTCCTCCAGCGTGTCGAGCGCCACCCAGGTGTTGAACTGCTGACGCAGGAACTGGGGCGATTGGTTGTCGATGCTGTGGAAGATATTGAGGCCCATGCCGCGGGCGGCGCCTTCCTCGTCGCAGAGCAGGGTTCGCTTCGACTTGAGGATGCAGTCCACAAAAAACAGCACGTCTTCGGCTGCCAGCCGCAGCGAGGGGTCGAAACGGGCCGTTTCGAAGACCGGCCGGGCGATGACCATGCAGGAGAGATGCAGGAAACTCCAGTTCTTCAGCATCACGCTCGCCAGATCCGGCATCTCGATCAGAAGTGGTTTTTCGGAAAGCCGCGTACCGCCCTCAGCCTGTTCGAGTTCGGCCATGCCGAAGTGATAATAGAACTCGTCGCTCGCCTGCATCGAGGCCCAGTAGCACTCCGCATCGAAGCGCGTCATGCTCTCATAGGCGTTTTTCAGATGGTCTGGCAGCCAGAGGTCATCGGAATCGAGCAGAGCCGCGAAACGGGTCGCGGCGGGAATGTTTTCCAGGCCGGTATTGCGTGCCGCCCCCGGTCCGCCATTCGGCTGACGGATCACGCGGATGCGGGATTTCCAAGTATCTTCAATGCCTTGAAGCTCAATCTCGGCGGGTAGGGGTGACTCGTCATCGACAATGACTATATCGAAGTCCTGATAGCTTTGATCGAAGATCGATTTCAGCGCGCGGCGAAGAATGCCGGCTTCTTTTTGGTAAAATGGGATAACAACCGTGAACGTCGCCATGTTTTCGCCCCTGCTTTTTCAAAGAATTGCAAGCCGCTGACTTTTGTCGGGCTCCGGGTTGACGGCAGTTCGCTGCCGTATCGAATGACCTCCAGTAACAGGATTTGATCATATGGCTCCAAGCCAAGGCGTGAAGACGATCACGACCAACGTCGGTTGGAGTGTGCTCTCAAAGACCGCTACATTCGGGCTGAAATTTGTCACGGTCCCCATTCTGGCAAGACTGTTGACCCCGGAAGACTTCGGATCGGTGGCCGTGGCACTCACCGTCGTGCAGTTTCTGGCGATGATTGGCGGGGCCGGCCTGACCTCCGCTTTGGTCGTCGATCGGGACGGCGACATGGACACCGTCCACACGGTTTTCTGGGCCAATCTGGCCATGGCGGGCCTGATGGCGGTGGTGCTTTTTTTCGGTGCCGACGATCTGGCGGGCCTGATGGGAGCCCCTCAAAGCGCCGGTCTTTTGAGGATCATGGCGCTGCTCATTCCGCTGCAGCTTGCCGGTGACGTCGCCTATTCGCTGCTCGCCCGGCAGATGAATTTCAGCAAGGACGCGGTGCTCAGCACGATTTCCGAATCGGCCGCGGCGCTTGCGGCGGTCGCGCTCGCCTTCTTCGGTTTTGGTGTCTGGGCCTTGGTCATGCAGCTGTTTTCCGCCGCTTTGATCCGGCTTGTCGGGCTGTATGCGGTCGTCGGCTACATGCCGCGGTTCTCGATGAAACCCCGCAAGATCGTGCCGCTTTTGGCCTTCAGTTCGGGGCTGATGGGGTCGGAGATCGCCAATTTCGTAACCTTCCAGTCGCCGATGGTGGTGATCGCGCGGATGCTCGGATTGGCCGATGCCGGCGCCTATTCGGCCGCCAACCGCTTTGCCAGCATCCCGAACCAGGTCGTCCTTTCCGCCGTCATGGGCGTTCTTTTCCCCGCCTTCAGCCTGATGGGCGACGACCGCAAGCGCCGCTCGGACGCGTTGATGCTGAGTACGCAGGTGACGACGGTCATCCTCGCTCCGGCCATGTTCGGGCTCTGGGCGATCGCGGAGCCGGCGATGCTGGTGCTGTTCGGGCCGCAATGGGCCTATGCCTGGCCGGTGCTCGGGCTGCTTGCCCTGTCGAAGGCGATCGTCACCCCCTGCAGCACCTTCATCCCCTATCTCAAGGGAACCGGGCATGGCCGGGTGCTGTTCTGGTCGGCGGTGCTGCGGGCGATCGCCACGACGGCTGCCATCGCCATCGCCGCTTCTTACGGCGACCTCGTCGATGCGATGGTTGCGCTCTGCGTCGTCAACGCCGTTACCCTTATCGGTTATTCCTGGGCGGTATTCCGCGTCGACGACATTCCGTTCCTGCGTGGCCTGCTGACCAGCAGTCGGTCGATGATCACCGCCTTCGTGATGGCGATCGCCGTCCGGGGCTTCCTGCATATCTTCGCGGAGCGGCTGACGAACCCCTATCTGGAGGTGCTGGCAGGCGGCGCGGTCGGCGCGATCCTTTATTCGGGCCTATTCCTGCTGACCGAACGCGCGCTTTTAAGGAAAATTCTCGAGCTCGTGCGCCGCCGCAAGATGGGCAATGCACCGACGGTCCCCACTGCCTGAATGTGTCGCAGATTTGCCCATATTCCGCCACATTTGAATCCCGCCCCAGGAGGGGGAGGTATGGAGATACGAAAGCGATAGCCATTTCGGTCTATTGCAAAAAGATTTTTTTGTGCTGCTGCGGCGCAGCAATCCGCCGGGTCAAAATATGCCTTGAGCCCCTGCAAACCATAAGCAGGAGCCGCCGGGCCCGGCGATCGGATGACGGCAGCTCCGAACCGCGAAGAACGTGTCACGGGCTCGTTTTTGCTGCGCCGCCACATTTTGCGCCAATCTCGGCATGATCCTTTTTGCCTGACTGCGGGCTCAAGTCTGCTCTGATTGAAACGGCGGTGACGGGAGGCACTGCCCAAAAAGGGTGACTCGTTTGACTGTCGATCAAAACGTATCCTCCCGTATCAATTTGATGCGTATCCTGCTGATCTCCGGCATCGTCTTCGTTCACGTGCCGCATGATCCGGCGACCAGTCCGTTCCTAGGGCTGAACGGTTTCTTCGATTGGCTCAGGGTTTTCCTCGGGGACAGCCTGTTCCGTATCGGCGTGCCGTGCCTCAGCGCCATTTCCGGTTACCTGCTGTTCCAGCGGGGTTGGGAGGCGTTCGACTACGCCAAGACGCTTCGCTCCAAGGCGAGGACCGTCCTCGTGCCGTTCCTGATCTGGAACCTCGGCCTGTTCGCGACCGTGCTGGTCATCCAGCGCGCCGAGATCGGCATCGGGTATTTTCCGGATCTCTGGAACGCCTCGCCGCGCGAAGCCGTCAGCCAGGCCTTCGCCACGGAAGGGCTGCCGATCGACATTCCGCTCTATTTCCTGCGTGATCTGATCGTTTGCATCATCCTGTCGCCGGTTCTCGCCCTTCTCGTGCGCCGTTTTCCAGGTCCGACGCTCGCGGTGCTGTTCGTGGTTGCGATCATTCCAGACCTGACGATCGGTATCGTGCTGAAGAAATCGATCCTGTTCAGCTTTACCCTCGGCATCTTCCTGGCGCTCAACGGCGTCAACCTCAAGGGCGTCGACCGTTTCGCGGCATTGGGGACCGCGGTGCTGCTCGCCGCCGCCGTGCTGCTCTCCGTCGGCCTCTACCAGACCGGCCCGGATTTCCCCTGGGCGCTCGATCTGGCGCGCAATGCCCTGTCGATCCTCGGCGCCGGCGGCTTCTGGCTGATGTCGGCAATCGCCATCCGTTCCCGGATCGGCCAGCGGCTGGCGGCCACCGGAAGCCTGAGCTTCTGGATGTTCTGCAGCCATTTTCCGCTGCTCGTCCTGATGTGGATGGTGTGGAACCGCGTGGCGGGTGATGATCTTTATCCGCTCTTCTACGGATCAGCGGTCGTCGCAAGCTTCATCATCCTTTTCGTCAGCAACCAGCTCGTCTCGCGCACGATGCCGGGTCTCTACGAGGTGCTGACGGGCAGCCGCGGCCGCAAGGCCAAGCTTTCGGCTGCCCTCAAATCCCATCCGCCCGCCGGGGCTACCCGTTCCGGCGAACCCGCAATAACGCAACAGCACAGGTGAAACATGACGGCTAAAGCCAGACAGATTCAACGAACCTGCCAGGTTATCATCGCTGCGGCGGTGTCGGGGCTTCTCTCGCCCGCAGCATATGCCCAGCAGGGCGCCACGGGTCAGTCCTTCGTGGAGAATTTCGACAGTCTCGACCGCTCCGTCTGGTACGTGTCGGACGGCTGGAACAACGGCAAGCATCAGAACTGCACCTGGTCCAAGAACCAGGTGAAGACCGATGGCGGCCAGCTGCAGTTGACCTTCAGCCAAGGCAAGACCGGCGACCGGGACTTTGCCTGTGGCGAGATCCAGACCAAGGCGCGTTTCGGGTACGGCACCTATGAGGTCCGGATGAAATCCGCGACGGGCGCCGGTCTCAATTCGGCGTTCTTCACCTTTATCGGCCCGACCGACAAGAAGCCTCACGACGAGATCGATTTCGAAGTGCTCGGCAAGAATACCGGCCAGGTCCAGCTCAATCAGTATGTTTCGGCCAAGGGAAACAACGAGAAGCTGGTGCCGGTCGCCGGCGGCGCGGATCAGGGTTTCAACGACTATGCCTTCATCTGGGAGGAGAACCGCCTCCGTTACTTCGTGAACGGCAAGCTCGTTCACGAAGTAACGGACAAGGCCAAGATACCGCAGAACCCCCAGAAGATTTTCCTCAGCCTCTGGGGCACCGACACGCTCAAGCAGTGGATGGGTGCGTTCTCCTACAGCCAGCCGACCTCGATGACCGTCGACCGGGTGGCGTTTACCGCCCTCGGCGAGGAGTGCCGTTTCCCGCAATCCGTGCTCTGCACGCTCGACTGAACCGCTATCGGCGGTTTGCTGGCCTGCGATTTTCGAGGGCTGCATCGCTCGACACAAGGAGTTGGACCATTTGACTTTGAACGTTCTCTATCTGGCGCATGACATGGCCGATGCGGCTATCCGGCGCCGTGTGCTGACCCTCAAGGCCGGCGGCGCGACCGTGACCGTCGCCGGCTTCGAGCGCGGCTCGAACGTTCTCGCCGACGAGCCGGATGTGACGACCATCTCGCTCGGCAAGACTGCCGACGGCCGTTTTGCGCAGCGCATAGGTGCCGTTGTCGCCGCCCGCACCGCGCTGAAGCGCACGCTTTCGGGCATTGCGCCGCCCGACGTCATCATCGCCCGCAATCTGGAAACTTTAGCGCTGGCGGGACGCGCCGCATCGCTGTTCGATAGCAGGATCCCGATCGTCTACGAATGCCTCGATATCCACCGGCTGCTGCTCGACGCGGGGATGAAAGGCCGGGCGATGCGGGCGGCGCAGCGGGCGTTCGGCCGCCGCGCCAGCCTGCTGATCACCAGTTCGCCGGCTTTCGTGGACAATTTCTTCAGGCCGCTTTCGGGTCTCGACCTGCCGGTCCTGCTTCTGGAAAACAAGGTGCTTGCCATCGCGCCGGAACCGGTCTCGGAACCGCCCGTGCCGCGTCCGCCGGAGCCGGGAAGACCCTGGCGGATCGGCTGGTTCGGCGCGATCCGCTGCCGCAAGTCGCTCGACATGCTGATCGATTTTTCCAACTGCATGGACGGCAAGGTGGAGATCGTGTTGCGCGGCCGCCCCGCCTATGGCGAGTTCGACGATTTCGATGCGAAGGTCGCGGCCGCCCCGCATGTGGAATTCCACGGTGCCTACCGCAATCCGGAGGATCTCGCCGCGATCTACGGCGACGTACAGTTCACCTGGGCGATCGATTTTTTCGAGGAAGGGCTGAATTCCAGCTGGCTCCTGCCGAACCGCCTCTATGAAGGCGGGCTTTACGGCGCGGTGCCGATCGCGCTTGCGGGTACCGAGACCGGCCGGTTCATCGGCAAGCGGGGCATCGGCCTGGTGCGCAATCAGGTGACGCCGCAGACCCTCCAGGCACTCTTCGATGAGATGACCGAAGCGCGTTATGCCGAACTCTTTTCCCGGCTTGCCGCCGTCGAGCGCAGCCAGTGGGTCACGGGGCCGGCGGAATGCCGTGCCCTTGTCTCCCGGCTTGCAGCCCTACATCCCAACGTCCCGTCGCCGGCAGACCTGCCGGCCGTTTCAACCGTGCGATCGTGAGGTGGAGTATGGTTTCGCGTTCTCACTCCAATACCGGGATTTCCGACACCCGGACGCTCCTGGTGATCCCCTGCCTGAACGAGGCAGCAACGATCGCGCCGCTCTTGCGCAAGCTGAATGAGCAGCGCGGCGACATGGACATGCTGATCGTGGTCGCCGACGGTGGCAGCCAGGACGATACGCCGGAGATCGTTCAGAAGCTGATCCCCGAGATCCGGGACCTGCTGTTGCTCGGCAATCGCAAGCGCATCCAGAGCGCCGCCATCAACCTCGCGGTCGATCGTTTCGGCGACGACCGGGACTTTCTCATCCGCATCGACGCGCATGGAGACTATCCCGACGACTACTGCCGCACGCTGCTGCAGGAGGCGATCGACATGGACGCCGATTCCGTCGTGGTCGGCATGGAGACGGTCGGCTTCGGCACTTTCCAGAAGGCGACCGCGGTGGCGCAGAATTCCAAGCTCGGCAATGGCGGTTCGAAACATCGCGCCGGCGGCGGCGGCGAATGGGTCGATCACGGCCACCATGCGCTGATGCGGATTTCGGCTTTCCGGGCCGTCGGGGGGTATGACGAAAGCTTCAGCCATAACGAGGATGCCGAGCTGGATTTCCGGCTTCGCGCCGGCGCTTTCCGCATCTGGATGACTGCTAAGACCTACATGACCTATTATCCGCGTTCGAGCGCCCTGGCACTCTTCCGGCAATATCTCGCCTATGGCCGCGGCCGGGCGAAGAACCTGATCAAGCACCGCTCGATCCCGAAGCTCCGGCAGGCGGTCCCGCTTGCTGTTGCTCCTGTCGTCGCCGGGGCGCTGCTTGCGCTTCTCTATTGGTGGGCGGCCTTGCCGATGGCGATCTGGGCTGTCGCCTGCATCGGCTACGGGTTCTGGCTCGCGGTCGGGCAGAAGAACCCCTATGGCCCGCTTGCCTCGCTTTCGGCGATGATCATGCATTTCGCCTGGTCGGCAGGCTTCTGGCTGGAACTGATCGGCATCCGCCCACGGAGGGCCGCTTGATGACGGCAGAGGAAAAGCCGATCCGCATCGATATCGGCATCTGCACCTATCGGCGGCCGGAACTGGCCGAGACGCTGACCTCGCTCTTCGAAATCGCCGTTCCGGCGGGCGCGCAACTGCGCCTGATCGTCGCCGACAACGACGCGGGTCCGAGCGCAAGCGGGCTGGTGGACGGCTTGCGGGAACGCTCGCCGTTCCCGATCCGCTACGTGCATTGCCCGAAATCGAACATCTCGATCGCCCGCAATGCCTGCCTCGCCGAAAGCGATGCGGATTACCTTGCCTTCATCGACGACGACGAGACGGCGGAGCCACAATGGCTGGTGGGGCTGGTATCCGTGGCGAAACGGACCGGAGCGGATGCGGTTCTGGGCCCGGTGAGAGCGGTCTACGGAACGCAGAGCGCCGATTGGATGCGCAAGGGCGATTTCCACTCGACCATGCCGGTCTGGGTCGGCGGGCAGATCAGGACCGGTTATACCTGCAATACCCTCCTTGACCTGCGCTCACCGGCCGTTGCCGGCCGCAGGTTCGCGCTGTCGCTCGGCCAGAGCGGCGGCGAGGACACGCATTTCTTTACCGCGCTGACCGATGCCGGCGGGCGGATCGAATTCGCGTCGGATGCCATGGTGGAGGAACTGGTTCCCGAAAAGCGCGCGAGTTTTTCCTGGCTCGCCAAGCGCAGGTTCCGGTCCGGCCAGACGCACGGGCGCATTCTCGCGACCAAGAATTCCGGTCTCGGCCGCCTCAAGCAGACGGGACTTGCCTGCCTGAAGCTCGTTTATTGCCTGGCGCTGACGGCGGTTACCATGCCCTCTCCGGTGACCCGCATCCGCTATGCCCTTCGCGCCGCACTCCATGCCGGTGCGGTCTCTGGCACGCTCGGCATTCGCGAGATCCGCCAATACGGAGCCGCCGAAGCCCTATGACCCTGAATGATCTGCAGTCCCCGGATTTTCAGCCGGATGTGAGCTTCGTGATCGCCGCCTATAACGCGGAGGAAACGCTTGCGCGCGCGATCGACAGCGCGCTTGCGCAGATCGGCGTGACGCTCGAAGTCATCGTCGTCGACGATTGTTCGACGGACAGAACCCGGGCCATCGCCGAAGGCTATTCGGATCAGCGGGTCAGGCTCATCGCCCAGGCGGTCAATGGCGGGCCGGCCGCCGCCCGCAATGCCGGGCTTGCTGCAGCACGTGGCCGCTGGATCGCCATTCTCGATTCCGACGACACGATCTATCCCGCCAGGCTTCTGGCCATGCTGGAACGGGCGGAAGCGGCCGCGGCGCAGATCGTGGTCGACAATCTCGACGTCATCCCGTTCGATCGCGGCGAACCGCACGCCATGTTCTCCAGGCAGGAGCTCAAGCGGCGCGGGGTGATGACGCTCGCCGATTTCATCGGCTCGAACGTGATTTTCCAGTCGACCTTCAACTTCGGCTACATGAAGCCGATCTTCGAGCGCGCGTTTCTGGAGAGCCACGGCTTGCGCTTCGACGAGACGCTGCGGGTCGGCGAAGACTATCTGCTGCTCGCGTCGGCGCTGGCGAGCGGCGCCCGCTGCGCGATCGTGCCTGACATCGGCTATGTCTATCATCTGCGCCAGGGGTCGATCTCGCGGGTGCTCGAACAGAGCCATCTCGATGCGATGCTGGCTACCGACAGCGCCTTCCTTGCCCGCTACAAGCTGGATGCGAAGGCCATGGCCGCCCAGCGAAAACGCACCCGCAGCATTCTCGAAGCGGGATCATTTCTCACGCTCGTCGACGAAATCAAGAAAGGTTCCGTCGGCGGCTTCCTGAAAACGGCGATCGAAAACCCGCGTGCGCTCCGACTTCTGCGCATGCCGATCGCCGTCCGCATGCGTCGGCTGGTGAGAACGGCCGACGTCAACTGAAAATCCGATCAACAGGGCGGGGCGCCCTCAGAAAGGACGAAGGAATGGACATGAAAAGACCAGTTCGAAAGGCGGTGATACCCGTCGCAGGCAACGGCACTCGGTTCCTGCCGGCCACCAAGGCCATGCCGAAGGAGATGTTGACGATCGTCGATCGGCCCGTCGTGCAGTATGCGGTCGACGAAGCCATGCAGGCGGGAATCGAGAACATCATCTTCGTGACCAGCCGCAACAAGACCGCAATCGAGGACTATTTCGACAGTGCGCCGGAACTCGTGGCGACGCTGACCCGTTCCGGCAAGACCGTGCAGGTCACCCAGCTCGAAAAGATGCTGCCGGTCGCCGGCACAGTCAGTTATACGCGCCAGCAGGTACCGCTCGGGCTTGGCCACGCGGTCTGGTGCGCCCGCGAACTGGTGGGCAACGAACCCTTCGCCCTGCTTCTGCCCGACATGGTCTCCTACGGATCGCAGGGTTGCATGGCGGGCCTGATGGATCTCTACGAAGAGGTCGGCGGCAATGTGTTTGCGGTCGAGGAATGCGCGCCCGAAGAGACGTCGAGCTACGGCATCGTCGGTGTCGGCCGAAACGTGCCGCATGGTTTCGAGGTGACGGGAATGGTGGAAAAGCCGAAACCTGCGGAGGCGCCGTCCAACTATTACCTGAATGGGCGCTATATCCTGCAGCCGGAAATCTTCGAATTGCTGGCCCGCCAGGAACGCGGCGCCGGCAACGAAATCCAGCTGACGGACAGCATGCACAAGCTGGCGCAGGTCCAGCCGTTCCATGCGCATCCCTATCAGGGACGTACGTTCGATTGCGGCAGCAAGCGCGGCTTCATCGAAGCCAATGTCGCCTTCGCCATGCTTCGCCAGGACATGGGGGCCGAGATCTACGCCTCCATCAAGCAATTGATGATGTCGCACGAGACCCGGGTCAAAGCTGCGTAACGAGCGTTAAAATCATCCAAGGCGGATGGCGGCCAATTCTGCCATCCGCCGCCTCAAGCTCCAGAAAGTGAGCCCTATGGATCAGGTAAACTTCAGGCCGAGAACGATATTTCCGAGCGAAACGCGGGATAACGACACGTTCATCGATCTCGACAAGCTCTGGGCGGCTGCGATCCGTCGTTCGGGCGTCATCGTCGTCTGCCTCATCGCGACCATTGCCCTCGCCGGGCTTTATCTCGTGATGGCCCAGCCGATCTACACCGCCATGACGCAGATCCTGGTCGACGAAAACCTTTCGCGTTATGCCGACGACCCGCCGGACAGCCAGACGGCGCAGCAGATCGACAACCGCATGTCGAGCGCGGTCGAAATCTTGAAATCCAAGGCGCTGGCCCTGAGGGTGGTGGACAAGGCGCAGCTCGATCAGAACGAGGCCGTGGTCAATCCCCCGCAATCGCCGATCGATCTTGCCAAGAGCGCCATCAGCAGCGTCGTCGCGCTTTTGACGCCCGGCAGTCCGCCGCCTTCGGAAGAGAGCGTGCGGATGGGCCGGCGTGAAAAGGCCGCGGCCGTCCTGCAGCAATCGCTGACCGTGGAGCGCACCGGCCGCAGTTCGGTGATCGCATTGTCTTTCCGTTCGCCGGACCGGCAGCTTGCTGCGACGATCGCCAAGACCTATGCCGATTCCTATCTGACGGAACAGCTCAACGCCAATTTCGACGCGACGGAGCGGGCTTCGCTCTGGCTGCAGGAGAGGTTGAACGACCTCAACAGCCGCTCGCAGCAGGCAGCACTTGCCGTCGAGCAGTACAAGACCGAGCACAACCTCGTATCCCCCCGCGGCGAACTCCTGTCGACCCAGCAGCTTTCGGATCTCAACAGCCAGTTGATCGTTGCGCAGGCCGATGCGGCGACCGCTTCGGCACGCTACAACCAATATCAGGCGATCATCGACAAAGGGCCGGACGCGGCGGTTCAGAACGCCGTCATTTCAGCCCGCGATACCGACAACACGGTCATTCAGGACCTGCGCAAGCGGTATATCAACATCTCCGACCGCGAGCAGGGCATCATCCAGCAGTTCGGTGCGAACCATCCGCAGGCGGTCGCGCTCAAGGCGGAAAAGAGCGATCTCTCGCAGCAGATCTTCCGGGAACTGCAGCAGTTGACCGGCAGTTTCCGCAACGAATTCGAAGTGGCGAGCTCGCGCGAAAAGTCGCTGCGCGACAGTATCGAGCGGGTTGCAGGCCGCAATTCGCTGGCGAATGTCTCGATGGTCCAGCTGCGCGAGCTGGAGCAGAAGGCGGCGGCGCTGAAGACGCTCTATGAAAGCTATCTCGGCCGTTTCGAAGAAGCGACCCAGCGGCAGTCCTTTCCGATCGCCAAGGCGCGCGTGATCTCCGACGCCGGCCTGCCGACCGCTCCATCCAGCCCGCGCAAGACGCTGACCATGGCGCTCTCCATCGTGCTCGGTCTGCTGATCGGCGGCGCGGCGGCAACGCTGCTCGAATTCCGCGAGCGCTTCTTCCGCACCGGCGACGACGTGCAGGAGAAACTGGGCCTGCGCTTCCTCGGCTACCTGCCGAAGGTGAGCGGCGCCAGTGCCGAGGAAACGCCGCCGCCGGCACCGACCGAGGCCGAGGCGGCCGCCGCTCCTCCCGGCAATCCGATCTCGTTCCGGCGGTTGATGCGGGTTGCGGTGGAAGCGCCGCGATCCCAGTTCGCCGAGACGCTGCGCAACGCCAAGCTTGCCTGCGATATCATGCTGCAGGAGCGGAAATGCCGGGTCATCGGCGTGGTCTCCTGCCTGCCGGGCGAGGGTAAATCCATGGTCGCGGCCAATTTCGCCGGACTGATCGCCTCGACGGGCGTGCGGACGCTGGTGATCGACGCCGACCTGCGCAATCCCGGCCTCAGCCGCATGCTGGCCTCCGAACCGGAGGTCGGGCTGATCGAGGTGGTGCTGCAGAAGACGCCATGGACCAGTGCCGCGCGCGTCGATCGCCGCTCGCGCCTGACGATCCTGCCGATGACGACGCGCAGCAAGCAGCTCGCCCATACGAGCGAACTTCTCGCTTCCTCCGGCATGAGCCATTTCCTGGAGAGCATCAAGGACACGTTCGACGTCATCGTCGTCGATCTGGCGCCGCTCATCCCGGTGATCGATGCCAAGGCCTTCGAACCCTATGTCGACGGCTTCGTCTTCGTCACCGAATGGGGCGTCACGCCCGCCAAGGCGGTGCAGTCGGTCATCCGCTCGGAACCACAGATCGCGTCGAAAACGGTCGGGGTGATCCTCAACAAGACGGAGATGTCGGAGCTGCATCGTTATGCGGATCCGGGCGCGCCGGAACGGCTGCACAGCAGCTACGTCTCTTATTACAAGGAGGGCTCGGCGTCCGCGCCGCGATGAACTTCACGGAAGGGGCGGTTTCATCCGCCCCTTTTTTCAGGCGCTCGCCGCGATCTGGTCGTTCCGGTCAGCGCAGCCGGCGATATCGGCCCTGCGGAATACGTGGCCGATGCCGATCAGCACCGGTTCGTCGACGCCGATCTTTGCCATGGCCGCAGCCATTTGGTTCAGCGGTCCGGCCCAGCGCTGTTCGTTCGGCCGGGTCACCGCGCTGACGATCACGACCGGCATGTCGTGCGTCATCCCGGCATCCGTGAGCTTGCCGACGATCTCGCCCGCGGTGCGTCCCGCCATATAATAGATGGTCGTGGTCCGGGGATCGGCGAGGTTTTTCCAGTCGAGATTGTCGGGCAGCGCGCCCTTTCGCGAATGACCGGTGACGAAACGGACGCCCTGCGCATGGTCGCGATGGGTGAGGGACACACCGAGCCGCGAAGCCATGGCGCTGGCCGAGGTGATGCCCGGCACCACATCGACCGGGATGCCCGACCGCTCCAGGCACTCGATCTCCTCGCCGGCGCGGCCGAAGACCATCGGATCGCCGGATTTCAGGCGGACCACGCGTTTGCCGGCGCGGGCGAACTTCACCATCATGTCGTTGATGTCTTCCTGGCGGCAGCTCACCCGGCCGCCGCGCTTGCCGACCAGCATGCGTTTGGCCTCGCGGCGCGCGAGTTCCAGTACTTCGTCGGAGACGAGGTCGTCGAACAGGATGACGTCGGCCGCCTGCAGCGCGCGCACCGCCTTCAGCGTCAGGAGCTCCGCATCGCCCGGGCCTGCCCCGACGAGGGTGACGCGGCCTTTTTCAGCCGAAGATGCTGCCACGCGGCCAGCATCGGCGAGGATCGCGGTTTCGCTCTCCGATCCCGGTTCGCTGCCGAAGGCGCGGTCGACGAAACGTTCCCAGAAGGCGCGTCTCTGGGGGCCAGGCGCCAGGCGGTCATTGATTTTTTCCCGCAGTGACTGGGCGAGTTCCGCCCAGCTTTTCAATGAGGCCGGCAGCAGGGTTTCGATACGGCGGCGGATCGCCTGAGCGAGGATCGGGGCTGCGCCATCGGTCGAGATCGACACAACGACCGGCGAGCGGTTGACGATCGAGCCGAACTGGAACTGGCAGAAAGCCGGCTTGTCTATGACGTTGACCGGCACACCGGCTGCGCGGGCGGCCCGGAAGAAGCTCTCCGCTTCCTCCTCATCCTCGCAGTCGCAGATCGCAATTGCCGCGCCTTCGAAAATCGAAGCGTTCCACGCCTGTGGGTGATGGATGAATTCGCCCTGCGGATGTTCCGCGCCGCGCCCGATCAGCCTCTCGAAAGTCTCGGAGAGTTCTTCCGCATGGACATGCACCTGCGCACCGCAGGCGGCGAGCAGTTCGGCTTTCCAGGCTGCGGCATCCGATCCGCCGGCAACGATGACGCGCCGGCCTTCGAGCGCCCAGAAGACCGGGAGCTTTGCCAGCGGCGCCATGCGGGCGGGCACTTCATTCCGCGGCTGCTGCAAGACATCCATCGATGATCCCCCTGATTTCGGCGCGGCAGGAGCCGCAATTGGTGCCGGCATTGGTTTCTTTCCCGACCGCCTCGACGCTGTGACAGCCGCCTCGCACGGCGCCGATGATCCGGTTGACGCCGACCGAAAAACAGGAACAGACGGTGGCGCCGGGGTCGGGCTGATCGGCGCCGGGACGGCCGGCAACGATCGCGAAGCGCTTGCGCAGGTCGGCGTGTTCGATGACGAGTTGGCCGATCGCCCAGTTGCGTGCGACGGCGACCGGCTCGTTCGCCAGGAAAAGCGCGGCGAGCAGCTTTCCGCCCTCGAAGAAGGCGAGGCGCAGGTCGCCGGATTGATGGTCGGCATAACCGAGCGGCTCGATTCCGGCCGGAATGCTGAATGTGGACCGGCACCACGCCACCCAGTCCTCGGCCGTTTCCGCGAAGGCCAGTTCGATCCGCCAGCCGCCATCGGCCTTGGCGAGCGCCCAATAATCCGCCTGCGGGTTTTCGGGCTTCGAGGCGCAGACCGCAAAGCCGTAGAAGGACGCGGCGAAGGGTTTGGCGGCAATCGCAACGTTCTTCGAGGCCGGCTGGCCGGAAAACGGGTCGGTGACGGGCGCGACCAGCGCGTCGATACGGGCCTTGGCGGCGAACTGGTCGTTCCAGTGCATCGGAACGAAGATATTTCCGCGCGCCTGGCGTTCGGTGAGGAGGGCGCGGACGATCGCGCTGCCATGCGGGCTTTCGAGTTCGACCAGGCCGGCGCCGCGAATGCCGAGCTGCATCGCATCCTGGGGGTGAATTTCCGCGAAGGGCTCGGCGATATGGCCGGAAAGCCGGGCGCTTTTGGCCGTGCGGGTCATCGTATGCCAGTGGTCGCGGATGCGGCCCGTGTTCAAGGTCAGCGGGTATTTTTCATTGGTGCGGTCGGTGGCTGGCGCCTGGACCGGGACGAAACGTGCCTTGCGATCCGGGTGATAGAAGTCCCCATTCGCGAAGAAGCGCTTGTCGCCACCCCCCTCTGCCCTGCCGGCGTTCGGCGCTGCGATGGATTCGCTGGATCGATCGCAGCGCCGAACGCCGGGAGGCCAGAGGGGGGTATTCTCCAGCAGTGCCGGCCATTGGAAGGGCGTCAACGCATCGTACCCTTCTTCGCCGATTCCGACGCAGGCACCGATATCGAAATCCCGGCTGCCGTCATTCTCGAAGGCGGAAAGAGCCGCATGCTCGGCAAAAATATCGGCGGGCGTTTGATAGTCGAAACCGGCAAAGCCCATCCGGCGGCCGACTTCCGCCATCTGCCACCAGTCGGCCCTGGCCTCGCCGGGCGCGGACAGAAACCAGCGCTGGCGGGAGATGCGGCGCTCCGAATTGGTGACGGTGCCGTCCTTTTCGCCCCAGCCGAGCGACGGCAGGAGAACATGCGCGTGGCGGGCGGTGTCGGTGTCGCGAAGGATGTCCGAGACAACCACGAAGGGACAGGCCTTGATGGCGGCCTCGACCGCATCGGCGTCCGGCATCGAAACCACCGGGTTGGTGGCCATGATCCACAGCGCCTTGATCCGCCCGTCGGCGACGGCGCGGAACATGTCGACGGCCTTCAGGCCCGGCTTGTCGGCGACCCGCGGCGAGGCCCAGAAGCGCTGCACCCGGTCGCGATCCCCGGCGCTTTCGATCGCCATATGCGCGGCAAGCATGTTGGCGAGACCACCGACCTCGCGGCCGCCCATGGCGTTCGGCTGGCCGGTCAGGGAGAACGGGCCCATGCCCGGACGCCCGATACGGCCGGTCGCCAGATGGCAGTTGATGATGGCGTTGACCTTGTCCGTGCCGGATGCCGACTGGTTGACGCCCTGGCTATAACAGGTGACGACCTTCTCGGTCGTCTCGAACAGGTGGAAGAATTCGCGGATCTGCATGGCGGGAAGACCGGTGCGTTCCATGAGTTCGGTGAATGAGAGGGCGGCAGCGGCGGCGAAGGCTTCGCCAAACCCTTGCGTATGCGCGCCGATATAGTTCTGGTCGATCGCCGGGCCTTGCGCCAGATGGGCAAGCAGGCCCATGAACAGGGCCACGTCGCCATCCGGCCTGATCCCTAAATGCAGGTCGGCGATGTCGCAGGTCATCGTCCGGCGCGGATCGATGACGACGATCTTCATGCCCGGCCGCGCCGTCTTGGCCGCGGCCAGCCGCTGATAGATCACCGGATGGCACCAGGCGAGGTTGGAGCCGGTCAGGATCACCAGATCGGCGAGTTCGATGTCTTCATAGGTGCCGGGCACGGTGTCGGACCCGAAGGCGCGGCGGTGGCCGGCGACGGAGGACGACATGCAAAGCCTTGAATTGGTGTCGATATTTCCCGAACCGATGAAGCCTTTCATCAGCTTGTTGGCGACGTAATAGTCTTCGGTCAGCAACTGGCCGGAGACGTAGAAGGCGACGGAATCGGGGCCGTGCTCGGCTATGGTTTCGGAAAATTTCGCTGCGACGAGATCGAGCGCCTCGCTCCAGTCCGTTTGCCGACCATGGATTTCGGGCAAGAGGATGCGTCCGTCGAGATCGATGGTTTCGGCGAGTGCTGAACCTTTCGAGCAGAGCCGGCCGAAATTGGCCGGATGCTCGGGGTCGCCCTTCACCGTTACGGCGCCGTTACCCGCCACCGTGGCGATGACGCCGCAGCCGACGCCGCAATAGGGGCAGGTCGTCCTGGTGGTGGTTCCACCCGCCTGCATTTCCGTTTCCAGAACACCGGCCCCCATGAGCTTACTCCGCCGGAACGACGGCAGGAGTGCCGATGCGGCCAGCCGGCGCGCTTTGCTTGCCGCTCTTGCGGCCATGGGTCGAGTAGAGCGTCAGGCCGACGAAGGTGAGGCCGCCGACAAGATTGCCGATGACGGTCGGGATCTCGTTCCAGATCAGGTAATCCATGATCGAGAACTTGCCGCCGAGCAGCAGGCCCGACGGGAAGAGGAACATGTTCACGATGGAATGTTCGAAGCCCATATAGAAGAACAGCATGATCGGCATCCACATGCCGATGACCTTGCCTGACACCGAGGTCGACATCATCGCGGCGACGACGCCCGTTGAAACCATCCAGTTGCACAGCACGCCACGGATGAAGAGCGTCAGCATGCCCGCCGCGCCATGGGCGGCATATCCGAGCGTGCGGCCTTCGCCGATATGGCCGATCCTCTGGCCAACCTCGTTCGGTGCCTCGCTGAAGCCGAAGGTGAAGATGATCGCCATCATCACGGCGACGAGAAAGGCGCCGGCGAAATTGCCGATGAAGACGAGCGTCCAGTTGCGCAGCACGCCCCCGGCGGTCGCTCCCGGCCGTCTGTCGATCAGCGCGAGGGGAGACAGCGTGAAGACGCCCGTCAAGAGATCGAAGCCCATCAGATAGAGGAGGCAGAAACCGACCGGAAAGAGGATTGCGCCGGCCAGCGCATTGCCGGTCTGCACCGTGATGGTCACGGCGAAGGCGGCGGAAAGCGCTAGGATCGCGCCCGCCATGAAGGCCCGGATCAGCGTATCGCGCGTGGACATGAAGATCTTCGCCTCGCCGGCGTCGATCATCTTCGTCACGAATTCCGTCGGTGTGACATAGGACATTTTTTTCTCGTCTCCCTAGAGCTTAGTCGTCTGAAATGGCCGCGCCGGTTATTCGGCGGCGGCCAGCTGTTCTTCGAGGGCCATGAAGATGTCTTCGCCGCGCAGTTCGAGCCGGATGGTGCGGACCGAACCTTCGTCGGCGCCGAGCGCCTTGCCGGTTTCGAGCGAAATCACCCAGTTGTGCAGCGGGCAGGTGACCGAGGTGCCGTGGACGATGCCCTGGCTGAGCGGCCCGCCCTTGTGAGGGCAGTGGTCCTCGATAGCGAAGACCTCGTTGGCGGCCGTGCGAAACACGGCGATCTTGCCTTGCGGGGTCTTCACGCAGCGTGCGCCCCGCAGCGGAATGTCGGTGAGCTTGCCGATTGCGATCCAGTTCATGTTTCTCTCCTCACTCGGCTGCGTGCGAATAACCGACTGTCGCCATCGGCTTGAACTCGTGTTTGTCCTTGCCGGAGACGCGCTCCGACCAGGGATCGACCTGGGCGAATTTCTGGGAGAAGACGAAGCGCTCGTAATAGGCCTGGCGCTTCTCCGTATCGGTCATGATCTGCCGGCGGATCTCGTCGAGGCCGACGCGCTTTGCCCATTTGTAGATGCGCTCCAGGTAACGGCCCTGTTCGCGGTACATCTGCGTGAGCGCGACGATGTATTCGAGCGCTTCGTCCTCGGTCTTCACCAGCCCGAGCACTTCCGTGCCCTTGATGTCGAGGCCGGCGGCACCTGCGAAGTGGATCTCGAAGCCCGAGTCCACGCAGATGACGCCGATGTCCTTGCAGGTTGCCTCGGCGCAGTTGCGCGGACACCCGGAGACGGCCAGCTTCAGCTTGGCCGGTGTCCACGAGCCCCACATGAATTTCTCGATGCGGATGCCGAGACCCGTCGAATCCTGCGTGCCGAAGCGGCACCAGTCGGAACCGACGCAGGTTTTTACCGTGCGCAGCCCCTTGGCATAGGCCTGGCCGGAGACGAAGCCCGCCTTGCCGAGATCGGCCCAGACCGCCGGCAGGTCTTCCTTTTCGATGCCGAGAAGGTCGATGCGCTGGCCGCCGGTCACCTTCACCATCGGGATCTCGAACTTGTCGACCACGTCGGCGATCGCCCGCAGTTCCTGCGAATTGGTGACGCCGCCCCACATGCGCGGAACGACCGAATAGGTGCCGTCCTTCTGGATGTTGGCGTGGACGCGTTCGTTGATGAAGCGCGACTGGTAGTCGTCGGCATATTCGTCCGGCCAGTCGCAAACGAGGTAGTAGTTGAGCGCCGGGCGGCATTTGGCGCAGCCGCAGGAGGTTTTCCACTCTAGTTCCTGCATGACGGCGGGGATGGTTTTCAGGCCCTTCGCCTTGATCAGGCGGCGGACGTCGTCATGGCCGAGCTCGGTGCAGGTGCACATCGGCTGCACGGCCTTCGGGTTGTAGGCGTCGCCCAATGTCAGGGCCATCAGCTGTTCGACGAGGCCGGTGCAGGTGCCGCAGGAGGCGGACGCCTTGGTGTGGGCGCGCACGTCGTCCAGCGATGTCAGGCCCTTGGCGGTGATGGTCGAGGTGATCTTGCCCTTGCAGACGCCGTTGCAGCCGCAGATTTCCGCATCATCCGGCAAGGCTGCAACGGCCGCCATAGGGTCCAGCGGAGACCCTCCCTGATAGGCCTGGCCGAAGATCAAGGTGTCCCGCATCTCGGAAATGTCGGTTGCCTTCTTCTTCAGGTCGTTGAACCATGCGCCATCGGAGGTCTCGCCGTAGAGAACCGTACCGATGATGCGGTTTTCCTTGAGCACGAGGCGCTTGTAGACGCCGGCTGTCGCGTCCCGGAGCACGATTTCCTGCCGGTCGTCTCCGTCGGCGAAATCGCCGAGCGAATAGAGGTCGATACCGGTGACCTTGAGCTTGGTTGGCGTATCCGAATGGACGAAGGCGGGCTTGCTGTCGCCGGCGAGATGCGCCGCGGCGACGCGGGCCATTTCGTAAAGCGGCGCGACGAGGCCATAGACCATGCCACCGACTTCGGCGCATTCGCCGATCGAGTAGATGTCGCCATCCGAGGTCTGCATGCCGGCATCGACGACGATGCCGCGATTGACGGCGAGACCGGCTTCCCTGGCAATCCCTGCGCTGGGGCGAATGCCAACCGCCATGACGACGAGTGTGGCGGGGATGATCGTGCCGTTATCCAGCTCGACGCCTTCCACCTTGCCGTCGCCGATGATCGCTTTGGTATTGGCCTTGCAGATCACCTTGATGCCGCGTTCCTCGACCGCCTTCTGCAGCAGGTAACCGGCGGCGGGATCGAGCTGGCGCTCCATCAGCGTCGGCATGACATGCAGGACGGTGACGTCCATGCCGCGTGCGCTCAGGCCAGCAGCTGCTTCGAGACCAAGCAGGCCGCCGCCGATGACGATCGCCTTTTCGCGGGACTGGGCGGCGAGCAGCAT
>Ga0102590_1001070_pt1 | contig 45485 bp, 41 predicted proteins | sample AraplaMF_Col_mMF_FD_76859 | JGI IMG/M metagenome (GOLD analysis project Ga0102590, IMG submission 76859) | Arabidopsis root microbial communities from the University of North Carolina, USA - plate scrape MF_Col_mMF | ecosystem: Host-associated > Plants > Roots > Endosphere | place: USA... | reverse complement strand
GCCGCATCAAGCACTTCCGCCGCATCGCCACGCGATACGACAAGCTGGCGGCAACCTTCATGGGCTTCGTCACCCTGGCCGCCATCATGCTCTGGCTCAAATAGCTAAATCGTCACCGCAGCCTAGATCACGCGGGCGACGAGCACGATCACGCCGGCCCAAAGGACGAGATTGACGGCGACGACGAGCGCGAACCAGCCAAAGCGGCTCGAACGACCGCTCTGGCGGGCCCGATACGGCGCGCCGCGGACCACCTGACCCATGGCTTTCCTCCCAAGGCTCTCAACTGGAGCTTGAGTGGAATGAAAGCCCCGTTCCGGGACGTGCGCAAGCGATTTTGACCAGACGTCCCAGAACGATCCCGAAGCGTGGCGTCTGGGCGACGCCTAGAGTGCGTTGGGCGAAAGTGTGAGCGGTTTCGCCCGCCAAACGCGCTCTGAACCCTTGACCCTAGAGCGAGACACGGTTGATCCGCAGGGCCGGCGGATCGATGCAGCCCGCCTCCCAGGCTCGCGTCCAGCCCAGACGCTTGACCGGTTCGCGGAAGGCGAAGCGCATCAGGTGCTCGGCGACGACGTCCTCCAGCCGGGCCAGGGCCTCCAGGTCGACGGCCTCGATCGTCACGTCCAGGCCCTCGGGGTCGGCCAGCATGCTGCAGGTCCCCAGCGACAGCGGGATCAGGGCCGAGACGTCGTCGTACGTCGCCTCGAACCGATGACTCCAATGCTTGGCCAGCTGAATCATGTAGCGCGCACCCCGGTCGGTGTTCAGTCGGGCATGGCTCTGCATGACGGTCAGACTCCTTCGATGGCCGCGGCCGCGTCGTCCATGACCCTGGCGATCGCCGAGACCTGTTCGGGGGTCAGCGAGCCGGAGGTCAGCTTCAGGCGCAGGGCGGTCTTGAGGTTCTCGCGGGCCCGCATGATCTGCGGCGAGAAGGCGGCGCTCTGGGCGGCGGCTTCGGCCATGCGGGTGAACAGGCCGTGGACCGGCTGGCTGTTGGCCTCGAGGAAGGCCCGCCCCTCTTCGGTGATCGTGTAGAGCTTCTTGCCGCCCCCGGCGTCGGCCGCGGTGACGTAGCCCAGCTCTTCCAGCAGGGTCAGGGTGGGATAGATCACGCCGGGGCTGGGCGTGTAGGCGCCGCCGGCGGCGGTCTCGACGGCCTTGATCAGTTCGTAGCCGTGACTGGGCTTGTCGGCGATCAGCTTCAGCACGACCAGGCGCAGGTCGCCGTGATCGAAGAACCGGCCCATGCGGCCGCCGCGGCGATGGTGGCCTTCATGACCGTGGAAGCCGAACGGATGGCGGCCGAAAGGCGCACCGTGATGACCGCCGTGGCGGCCGTGATGGTGGGGATGACGTCCAAACATGTAGGTTTTAGATCCTGTTTCGTTATATCGGAGTTACAGATATATCGGATTGGCCGGACGTCAAGAGTGCTTTTAGATATATCTAAAAAGTCGAACGCCAGGCGACGGAACAGGCGCATGCGCCTGTTCCTCTACGGTTCCGTCGCCCCAGGTCCACGCACCCGCCGGACCGCCGACGGGCGCGGTCTGGATTCAGTGCTTGGTGCCTGGAAGGTCGTAGCGTTGGAGCAGCAGGTGCGCGGCCGAGACGGCCTCCGCCGAGCCCTGCCCCTCGAACTTGGCCCGCACTTCGTCGACGAGCATCCTCATGCTGGCGTTCAAGGGCGGGTTCTGGGTGTTCAAGCCGATTCCCCGCTCGATCAGGGCGACCGCCTCTCTCCAGGCGTCGCGCGCAAGGGTGTTCAACCCGGTCACGAATAGGTTCAGGGGGTCGTCGGCCGGCAAGTCTAGGAGCGGAGCCCAGACCCCCTCGGCCGTTTCGGCGTCGCCCGACGTGAAATGCAGCAATCCCAGTTGGAAGCGCGCGGTCGTGAACGACGGCGCGATTTCGACGGCGCGAGCGATCGCCACGATCGCTGCCTCATAGCGCTTCTGCCCGGCCAGGATCGAGCCCCGCAGGAAGTGAAGACGTGGATCCAGGGCGTAGTCCCGCAGCAGGACGTCGAGCCGATCCAATCCGGCGTCGTCGTCGCGGTCGAGCACCTCCAGCACCTCGCTGACTTGCTCGGGGGGGCATTCGGCGTCTGAGATTCTTGACGGCATGGACGGTTCCTATCGTCTCAACTTGAAGTCTTCGCCGTTGAGCAGCCGCTTTCTTAGCAGCGACAAGGCGGCGCGATGCAACTGCGAGACCCGGCCCTTGCTGATCCCCAGCAGGTCACCGATCTGGTCGAAACACAGTCCATCAAAATAGTGCCGGCGGAGGATCACCTGCTCGCGCGGCGGCAGGCCGGCCACTTCCACGAGGGCGCGCCGCACGGTGTCACGCCAGGCGAGGCTCTCGTAGGCGCTGGCTTGGCGGTCGACCTCTCCCTCGCCCACATAGAGCGCCGTGCCTTCCAGCATGAACCCCAGCGCCAGGCCCAACGCCACCTCGATAAGTTCGTCCATCACTTCCGAGGCGTTCAAAGTGTCGGGATCGGCCGTCGCGATCGACCGGGCCCGCTCGTGACGAACGCGGTTGCGAAAGGAGATCTGCTCGCGCACCTCGCTCATCTTGGCCAAGCCGTCGAGGATGCTTCCCGTGACCCGGCGCGTGGCATAGCCGGCGAACGGCGTTCCCTGGGCAGGGTCGAAATGATCGATGGCCTCCAGGAGGCCCGCGCAGGCCAGTTGATGGAGGTCGGCGAACTCGATATCGCCGCCCCGGTCCAGGAAGTGACGGCGCGCCGTGCGCCGGGCGAACGGCAGATAGAGTTCGAACAATCGCTCGCGCGCCGCAGCCGATCCTTCCTGCCGCGCGGCGCGCCAGAGGTCCATCTCCTCGCCGCCTGGGGCGATATCCGCCTCAGGGCCTGGGGTCACTTGAAGCTTCCGACCACGTTCTCCAGCACCAGGGACCAGCCGTCGATCAACACGAACATAAGGACCTTGATCGGCAGCGAGATCGTCGAGGGCGGCACCATCAGCATGCCCAGCGACAGCAGCACGGCCGAGACGACCAGGTCGATCAGCAGGAACGGCAGCAGCACCACGAAGCCGATCTTGAACGCCACGCGCAGCTCGTTGAGCATGAAGGCCGACGTCAGTTCGACCGTGCCGACCTCGGCGGCGCTGTCGGGCAGGCTTTTCTTGGCGATCTGGTAGACCGCCGCAAGGTCACGGTCGTGCACCTGGCGCAGCATGAAGACCCGCATCGGTTCGACGCCCCGCGTCATGGCGGCTTCCACGGAAATCTGGCCTTGCATGAAGGGCTGCAGCGCCTGATCGTTCACCGCGCCCAGCGTCGGCATCATGGTGAACGCGGTCAGGAACAGGGCCAGGCTCACCAGCACCTGATTGGGCGGGGTCTCGGGCATGCCGAAGGCGTGACGGATCATCGACAGCACGACAATGATCCGCACGAACGGCGTCATGCAGATGACGATGGCCGGGATCAGCGCGGCGATCGTCAACACCAGCGCCGTGCGCACGACCTCGGCGGTCTCCACCGGTTTGCCGATCGTATTGGCGGCCTTGGGCGCCGGGACGGAAACAGGGACACGTGCCCGCAGGTGCGCCGCCGCGGGGGCGGACGCGGCTGGCTCGGCGGAAGCGGGAGCTGAAGCGACAACGGGGGCGGGCGTGGCCGGAAGAGGAGCCTGGACCTCTGCCCCGCCCCCCGCCACGGCCGTTTGCGCCGCCACGGGAACCGCCGATGCGAACGCCCCGCATGTCACGAACGCGACCAGGATGCAGGCTTTCAACCGTCGCATCACGCGCCCGTCTCCGACTGGCCCTTCGGGGCCTCCTGTCCGGGCTTCGAAATCACGACCAAGCCTTGCGACGTGGACGCCACGATGAAATCGCCGTCGTCGCAACGCATCAGGCAGACGTCCACCTGATGGCTGAGACGCACGGTCTCGACAAGTTTCAGCCGCCGCTCCTGCGCGCCGAACACCGGCGCAACGCCGCCCCGGAGCCTCGTCCGCAAGGCGTAGGCAACGCCGATGGCCAGTCCCAGGCAGACGATCAGCGAGCCCAGAACCCGCCAGATCGAGATCTCGTCGCCGCCACCCTGCCCGAGCTTCTGCGCCAGGGCCGGCCCGGCCCAGCCGAAGAGGATCGTGGCCAGGCCAAGCGCCCGCGCCAGTCGCCGGGGCCAGACCTTCATGCGACCTTCGCGACCTCGACGACGCGCACGCCGAAATTGTCGCCCACGGCGACGATCTCGCCCCAGGCCAACACCGATTGGTTGAGTTGCAAGGCGATCCGGCCGTTGATCTTGAGGTCAAGCTCCAGCACCGAGCCGGCGCGCAGGTTCATCAGGTCCGCGATCGACAGCGTCACGCGGCCAAGCTTGGCCTCCAGTTCGACCTCGACCTCCTTGAAGATCGCGGCATCGAGTGAAACCAGGGGCGACCCGGCGGGGTTGGCCGGGGGCGAGGCGGACGCCGTAGCGTCCCCGGTTTTTGATCGCGTTGTCATCGTACTCACGTGTCTTCAAGCTTGCAGGGTTAGGGCGACTTGCCCGTCGATGTCCGTCAGATGGGCGCTGGCCACGGTGTAGGCCGAGCGTGGATCGACAAGGTCCACCACGCCGCTCAGCGGCGTGCCGAGCACCAGGACGTCGCCGACCGCCAGGCCGCGCAGTTCGGCCAAGCCCACCCTGGTCCGGCCAAGGACGACGTCCAGCGCGATCTCGGCGGACCCGACCGCGTCAAGGCGCGGTGTCAGCGCAATATCGGGTCTGGCCGCATCGGGCGCCAAGGACTTGCAGAGCGCCACGACGGCGGGAACCGGCACCGCCAGCGCGCCAATGCGAAGGCCGTGGGCGTCGGCCAGGTCGATCACGACCACGGGCTCCGACGCAGCGCCAGCGTCACGGTCGGCATTGGACAGGCCCAACGCCTTTTCAAGCTCGGACACCAGGTCGTCAGTCAACCGCGTCGCGAAGGAGTCGAGCACTTGGCGGTCGTTGGCGTCGGGCCTGAGCGCCTCCAGATTGGCGTCCAGCGCCCAATCCAGAATGCGACTCTCTTCGCGGGGCGAGCAGCCGATCGCCACGCCCGCGCCGGGACGTCGCCAGACCGTATCGATCGTGCCGCCTCGTGCGGCTTCCGATCTCACGGTCCAGCCCGAAGCCTCCAGCCGGCGATCCGTGAACCAGCGCGAAGCCCATGCGCTCACCGCCGCCTCGATCCGGGTCCGCACACGAGGCCCCGTCGCCGCCTCCATCGGCAGCCAGATTTGGGCCTCCCGGCTCACCCTTGCCCTCGAATGCCGAACAACTGCTGGATCATGTCGTTGGAGACGCTAACCACCTGCGAGGAGGCCTGGAAGCCGCGTTGGATCAGGATCAGATCGCCGAATTCCTGCGAGAGGTCGACGTTCGACGCCTCGACCTGCTTGGAGACCAGCTTGCCGATCCCCTGCTGCTGGCTGGCCAGCAGTTGGATGGGGCCATCGCCCTTGCGTTCGAACAGCCCCTCGCCCACGCGCTCCAGTCGTTGCGGATCGCGGAAGTCAGCGAGAGCCACCGCCCCCATGAGTTCCGTCTTGCCGTTGGAGTAGGTCAGCTTCACCTGGCCATCGCCATCGATCGTCACGCTGCTCAGCGTGCCCACGCCATTGCCGTCGACCGCCGAAGCTCGCAGGGACGAAGTCGTACCGGCCGAGAACGATGTCACGCCGTTGGAGAAATCCAGAACCACCGATAGCGGATCCGCCCCGCTCGGCGTGTCGGTGATCGTCATCTTGGCCGTGGTCGGATCGATCACCCCGCCGGTGAACTTGATCTTCGACGTGCCCTTGGTCGCGCCGAGCGCGTCCGTCACCGTGACGGTCCATTCGCCGGGGGATGTCGCACCCACCGCGGTGAACTTGGCCTGCCAGACCTGCTTGACGCCATTGGAGTCGTAGATCGAAAGGCTGGACACCACGGCGTCCGTGGCGGTCGACGACAGGTTGTCGGCGAAGGTGATCAGCTTGGTGGCCGCCGGCGGACTGATCCGCCTGGATTCGACGTTCACCTCGACAGCCTTGTGGTTGCTGTCGAGGATCGCCAGGCGTCGTTCAGCCGCGCCCTGCTGCGAGATGAAGCCCGCCTCGTCGACGGTGAACTGGCCCGTGCGCGCGTAGTAGGTGCGGCCGCCGTCGAGGAGGACCAGGAAGCCGCTTCCCTGGATGGCCAGGTCCAGGTCGCCATCCGATTGCCGCAGATCACCCTGACCGAAATTGATCGTGGGCGCGCCAAACCGCACGCCGTTGCCGTTCTGCTCGCTTTGAAAGCCGCTAGTGTAGCTGAGGCCACCCCCACCGCTGTTGAAAGCGTCCTGAAAGTTTACCGAGTTCGACTTGAACCCCAGCGTGTTTAGATTGGCGACATTGTTGCTGATCATCTGAAGGCCTTTTGAATAGGCGTTCATGCCGCTCAAACCGATATAGATGGCTCCAAGCATTGGGCGGGCTCCTATCGAACCTGTGTGATTGCGGCGATGGATATGTTGGCGATCAGCTGACCGCTCGAGGTTTTGACCGTGACCTCGGGCTGCCCGGTCGCGAACGACACAGACTGGACCACGCCGGACAGCGCCGACGTCTCCGTGGAAAAGTCGACGGTCCGTCCCAGCATGCTGACCGATTGATTGGCCGATTGGGCGGCCAGCAGGCTGGTCACCTGGTCGTTCAGCGTCTGACTTTGCTGAAGCTGAGAGAACTGGGCCAGCTGCGAAACGAACTGGAAATTGTCCACCGGCTTGAGCGGGTCCTGGTACGTCAGCTGCGTCAGGATGATCCGCAGCAACGACTGGAAATCCAGACCATAGGCGCTTTGAGCCGACGAGCTTGTGGCGCTAACGGGTGTAATCGCCATGGATGGCTCCCTGGAAATCGAAGGATGGGATGTCGATCGGCTGGCCGTCCATCAGAAGCTCCGACAGCGTCAGACCATGCTCGGCGGCAAGACCGGAAATCCGCTGGCGAAGGTGCTCGCTCAGCGCTGGCGAGATCTGGAAGCCGGCCGCGAGGATTCTCAGGCTCTGGCCGTCGGCCGCCAGGACCAAGCTGACCTGGCTCGGCGCGGATCGGTCGGCGGGCGCCCGCGGGACGGTCTCCGGAATCGGATCTTCATCCGGCCCCGCTGCGGTCCAGCCGGGCGTGGAGGCGGCTGTCGGTGAAGCAATGATGGTCAGGGTCTCGGCGGCCTGATCCCGAAGCGCGCTCATCGCCTGATCCAGGTCTGCGCGGCTGGCGCCGGCCCGTGGGCGTTGTGGCGATAGCCTCGGTGGCGAGAAGGGCCCCGCACGCTCGGGGGGGGCGACATCGGGCGCCGCGCCGGCCGTCTCGACCTGCGGCGTCGCTTCGTGGCCGTCCGGGCGGGCGGGCTGTGCTTCCGCCCCGGCGGAGGTCGGGCGCGCGAAGACGCCGAGCTCGCCAAAGCCGAGGGCGCGCTGATTGGCGGCGTCTCGCGAAGGATCGCCGGCCAACAGCGCCTCGAACCGGCCCGCGCCGGCGGGCGCGGCCGGTCTTGCCGACGCCGCAGGGCGCGGGGCGGCGCCGAAGGAATGGGTCACGATCTTCATCGCCGCACCGCCAAGGCGGCGCGGTCGGCCAGGTCGGCTAGAACGGCCTCTTCGCGGGCTCGCGCCTCGCGCCGCCTAGCGGCCTTCTCGAGCACCTTCATGGCCTCGGCTCGAGCCTGCGCCTGGCCTAGCGCCGCGGCGCGCGAGGTCTTCAGCGCCTCAGCGTCACCAACCTCTCGATCCAGGGCGTCCAAGTCCCGCACAGCGTCTCCCACCGCTCGCCCCCAGACCGCCATGCCGCCCAGATTCATCGACGGCTCCGAGAGGGCCGAGATCCATTGCTCGTGTTGCGACGCCAGGCGCGCGGCGCCGTCGGCCTGCGCGGCTTGCCGCTCCCGCAGCGCCAACGAAGCGCTCATCAATTCGGCCTCCGCCGCCTGGCGCTGGATATCGCGGACCTCGGCGATCTGGCTCAACAGGCGATGCGCATTGCGGCGCGCCATCAGGACAGCCCTTCCATGCCCGCGCCCAGTTGGGCGCCCAGCTGCTCACAGGTGTCCCCATAAGTCGTGAACTCGGCCTCGCCTTGCTTGAGGAAGGCCATCAGCGACGGCCGCAGTTCCAGGGCCCGATCGATGTCGTGGCTGGATCCGCGCACATAGACGCCGGTCTCGACCAGCGTCCTGGACGCGTCGTAGGTGGAGAGGGCCTCGACCGCCTTGGCGACATTGGCGCGATGCTTCGGACCAGCCACCGTGCCGGCCAGCCGGCTGATGCTGCGCGGAACGTCGATGGCGGGATAGTGGCCCAGCTCGGCCAGGTTGCGCGACAGCATGATGTGGCCGTCGAGCAGCGACTTCATCATCTCCGAGATCGGATCGTCGATATCGTCGGTTTCACTGAGGACGGTCATAATCGCCGTGATCGAACCACCGCTCGCCAGGGCGCCGCAACGCTCGACGATCTTCGGAATGGCCGCGAACACGCTGGGCGTATAGGCGCGGACTGTGGGTGGTTCGCCGGCGGCCAGACCGATCTCGCGCATCGCCATCGCCAGGCGGGTGACCGAGTCGATGAACAGCAGCACGTCATGGCCCTGGCCTCGCCAGTGGTCGGCGAGCGCCAGCGCATACTGGCCGGCCCGCACTCGCATGGCCGCGCTCTGGTCCGAGGTGGCGGCCACCATCGTCGTGCGGGCCTTGACCTCCGGCGACAGGCCGCCCCGCCAAAGGGCCTCGACCTCGCGGCCCCGTTCGCCCACCAGGCAGATGACGCAACGGTCGATCCTGACCTGGCGCGCGATCTGCGTCATCAGGCTGGTCTTGCCAACGCCGCTGGCGGCGAAGATGCCGACTCGCTGGCCATGGGCCAGGGTCAGCATGCCGTCGATCGCCCGCACGCCCGTTTCGAACACCCGTCGCGGCGAGGCGCGATCCAGCGGCGTGGTGTGGACTCCATCCAACGCGGCTTGCCGATCGGATCGGACCAGACCCAGGCCGTCGATAGGCCGCGCCAGGCCGTCCACGGCCCGTCCCAGGAAGGCGTCGCCGACCGGCGCCTGGCTGGTCTGGCCGCGCGCGACCACGGCCGCCCCCGAGAAGGTCGCGGCCCCGGTTTCGAAGGGCGCCAAGACGATCGAATCCTCGTTGACGCCGACGACCTCGGCCAGGGTCGTGCCCGGGCCCATGGTCTCGATCTGGCAAAGCGCGCCCAGGGGCAGGTTGGGGCCATCAGCCTCCACGAAGGTGGAGCGAATGCGGCGCACCCGTCCGGTTCGGCCGACTAGGTCGCTCGCGCGCAACGTTTCGACGAAGGGATGGAGATTCATTCCGCCGCGCTCGCCAGGCTGAGCTCATCGAACAGCAGGCTGAGCCGGTCCCATTGCTGGTCCACGCCAATGTCCAGCGCGCCCAGCCGCAATCGCATCTCGCAGGCCCCCGCCGGCAGATCCGGCGAGGCTCGCAGGTCCAGAGCCCCGTTGGCCACGTTCAGGCGCAGCTTCCCGAGCTCCGCGTCGGTTGGAAAATCGTCCTGGGAAACCGTGACCCGCACCACGGCCCGCTCGCCCACGGTCTCGGCATGATGCCGGATCGTGCCGGCCAACAGTTCGCCGTAGAGGTTGGGGTCGCCGATGATCTTTCGCAGACCCTCGCCAGCCAGGGTCGCCGCCAGACGCTCCATCGACGACAGGCGGACGGCGAACTCGGCCATGGCGGCTTCGATCCCGCCAGCCAGCCTGGCCAGCCGATCCTGGCGGCCATCCTCGGCTTCCCGCAGCCCCGCCAGGCGCCCTTCGGCGACGCCGTCGCGGTGAGCCTCGATCACGCCTTCGGTCAGGCGCGCGATGCGCGCGTCCCGTGCAGCCAGATCCTCGGTAAGAGCGGCGATCCGCTCGTCCTGCTCGGCCGCTCGGCGTTCGAAGGCCTTCTGGCGCGGATCGACCACCGCCTCGCCCGCGGCCAGGGAGGGGATGGCGCGGACGAGGGAGGCTCGCGCGTCGCTGGTGGACTTGATGATGCTCATGGGCGGCCTCGCCGAGGAGCCAGCAGCATCTGCAGACGCGAGGACTGGCGTCGCGCGGGAGCCGGCGGAGCTTCGCCGGGCGCTTCCCGGACGCCGGCGTCCGTCGCACACGACAGCAGGGTCGCCGAAGCCGCCGGCGTGAGGACGAAGGATGAGGATCCGGTCGCGCGGCCGTTGTTCCGCGCCTCGGCCGCCACGAGACGCTCCGCCAGCCACGGCGACACGCGCCAGGCGCCGGTACGCGCGCCGGGACCGTCTTCCGCGGCGTCGCGATCCACGAAGGCCCCGTCATAAGCCTTGAGCAGCGTCGCCACCTCGCGGCGGTGCGCGGGCGCTAGTCGATCCAGCACGCCCAATACGTCGTCCGGGGACGATCGCGCCAGCTTGGCCACGAGACGGCGGAGCGACTGATCAGTAGCGCGGGTTCGCAACGGCCTCCCCTTCATCCAAGAGAGCCTTGAGACGGTCGGCATAGGCTTGCTGTTCTTTTGGGGCCAGCCGCCGCGCGACGGGCCGTGACCGGTGCAGCAGCCAAGCCAGGAGCAGCAGCACCGCCAGGGCTACGGCATAGATCAACGGAAGGGTCAGCGGGGCCGGCGCCTCCAGGGCAGGTCCCGGCCCCCAGGCGCGCGGCGCGGCGCTGGGCGCGACGGGCGCTGGGGTCGTCGGCTCCGCCGCGACCGGCCCAAAGGACGCCCTGGACACCCCGATCGTCACCAGGTCGCCCGCGGCGGGATCAGCGCCGATCGCTTGCTCAGCCAGACGCCGGACCTGCTCCTCGAGTTCGGGCGACACGGGTTCCGGCAGGGTGATGTCGACCCTTACGCCCTGGCGGACGACGGGGGCGTCGCCGTCGACACGATCCTGCTGGTCCGCGCCACGGGCATGGCCGCTGAGGACAATGACGGTGAAGCGGTCCGCGGGCAGCACCTCCTGCACGGCCTGCCGGACCCGCGCCTCCAGCTCGCCCTGCACCGTGCCCGCACCGACCATCGCCGCCTGGGCCGGTTCGGTGCTGACGACATCGCCCTGCTCGTCCAGCACCACCACATTGGCCACCGTCAGGTCCGGAACCGCTGCGGCCACCAGCCTCTGGACACCGCGAACCGTCCCCGGAGCCAGGTGCTGGCCGGACCGGGGGACCAGACTCACCGACGCCTTGGGCGGGCGCTGGTCGGCGCGAAAGATCGTCGCCTCGGGAAGCGACAGATGTACGCGCGCCGTGTCGATCGCCTCCATGGTCATGATCGTGCGCGCCAACTCGCCCTGAAGGGCCCGCTGGTAGTTGATCTTCTGGGCGAACTCGGTCAGCCCCATGTCCGACTTGTTGAACAGCTCGAAGCCGACCATGCCTTTTAGCGGCAGATCTTCGCTCATCACGCTCAGGCGCGTGGCGTCCACCTGTTCGCGCGGAATCAGGATCGTGGCCCCCTGGTCCCGCAGCTTGTACGGCACCTTCCGCTTGTCGAGCTCCGCCACGATCGTGGCCGCGTCCATGGTGCGCAGGTCGGTGAACAGCACGCCATAAGGCTTGCGCAGCGTCGTCCAGTAGGCGGCGATCAGGATCGCGCACAGCAGGACCGCGCCGATCGCGACGAGGACGATCTGGCGCGTCGGACTGGCCGCCCGAAATTGGCCTAGCGGATTCATGCGGACGCGAATTCCAGAACGACGACAAGGGAAAGCAGGGGCGGTTTCACGAGACTAGAGCTGCATCTTCGAGAGATCTTGATAGGCTTCGAGCAGACGCGTGCGGACCTGCATCGCCAGCTCGAACGACAGGCGCGCTTCTTCCAGCGCGAACGTCACCTGATGGATGGGCACGCTGTCATCGAGGGCAAAGGCGGTGACCGTTGCGTCGGCGGCGATCAGCTTCTGGTTCACTTGCTCGATCCCGCTGCTCAACAGCTGAGCGAAGGACGCTCCGGGCGGGGCGCGAGAAGCGAGCGGCGCGGCGTCCAGACGAGCCATGGACGGTTCGACCGCGACAGCGCCGATGGCCTGGATCGGAGGATGGCTCATCAGCGGCGCCCCAGTTCCAGGGCCTTGGCGTACATCTGCCGCGCTGCGCCCAACGCCACCAGGTTGGCCTCATAGGCCCTGCTGGTCTTGAGCATCAGGGTCATCTCGCCAGCATGGTCGAAGCCCGGATAGGTCACATAGCCTTCCGCGTCCGCTTGCGGGTTCGAAGGCTCCAGGACGCGCCGCGGCGGAGCGTTGACCGGCTCGACGCCATACGCGACGACGCCGGCGGCGTCCCCCGCCTTCAGCATTCGCTCGAACCCGACCCTGGGACCCGAGACCAGTCGCATGGCGCGATAGGCTTCGCCGTTCGCCGTGCGCGTGGTGTTGGCGTTGGCTAGGTTCTCGGCGATGACCTCGAGCCGCCGCCACTCGACATCGAGTCCCGAGCGGCTGATTTCCATGGCCTGCATGGTCAGAGGGTCCCCTTGATGGCCAGCGCGTGCAACTGGAGTTGACGGTTCAGGACTTCGATCAGCGCGGCATAGCGCAGCTGGGTGCTCGATGCGGTGGCCATTTCCAGGTCCAGGCGAAGCTCCGGCTGATCCGAACGCTCGATGATCGGCTGGAGGTCGCGCACGGCGTCGCCGCCGCGCGCGGCGGCGGCCGACAGCGCCGCCTCGAAGGTGACGCGCGAAGGGCGATAGTTCGCCGTCCCTGCATTCGCGATATTCTCGGCGGTGACGATCGAGCGCTGGGAAAGCCCGTCCAGGGCCTTGAGCGCGGTAATGACGGCCAAAGAGTCCAAGACCCGCTCCTACTGGACCAACAGATCGGCGTGCAGCGCCCCGGCGGCCTTGATGGCCTGCAGGACCGCGATGGTGGTGCGCGTGTCGACATGGACCTTGGACAGGCCCTGTACGAGGTCTGCGACGGTGGTGTCCGGAAAGCTGACGACGGCGTCGGCCGGCTCGGAGATGTCCAGCTTGGTGTTGGTGACGATCAGGCTGCGCACGTCCGGCGAATCGCTCCACGGCCGATAGCCCACATCGCCGTAAGGCTGCGAAGCTTCGGATCGGGCGGTGACTGAAACCCGAATGTCACCTTGCGAAATCACGACGTTGGAGATGCGCACGTCGCCGCCGGAGACCACCGTGCCCGAGCGTTCATTGATCACCACGCGGGCCGGCGTGTCCGGATTGACCGTCACCGCCTCGATCCGCGAGATCAGGCGGAATAGCCCCGAGCGGCCGGCGGTCCCCGCGATGGAGACGGAGTCCGCGCCACGCACGGTGGCGATCGACGCCCCCCAGGCCAGGTTGATTGCGTCCGCCACCCGGACCGCGGTCGTGAAATCCGGCGACTTCAGCAAGAAGGTCAGGTCGCCGCCCTGGCCCAAAAGCTGGGCCTCGACCGAGGTCTCGACCGTGGCGCCGTCGGGCATGACGCCCGAGGTGGGATAATTTTTCTGCTGGCGATTGCGGTCGGAATCGAAGCGATAGCCGCCGACGACGAGCTGCCCCTGCGCCAGGGCGTAGCTCCTCTGGTCGGGGCCCAGCAGCGGCGTCATCAGGAGAGTTCCCCCGACCAGGCTGCGCGCGTCGCCGATCGAGGATACCGTGACGTCGATCCTGTCGCCGACGTTCGCTGAAGCGGGCAAGGTGGCTGTAACGATCACCGCCGCCACGTTGCGGCTTTGAATCTGGTCCTGCGGAACATTGGCGCCCAGACGGCCCAGCACGTTGCTCAGCGCCTGGCGGGTCACCTCGCTGCGCGGCGTGTCGCCCGAGCCCGAAAGCCCGGTGACGACGCCGTAGCCGACCAGGGCGTTGTCGCGCCAGCCCTGGAACCGGCCCAGATCCTTGACGCGCACCTCGTCCGCCCGGACGGGCGCGCCGAACGCCAGGCACAGCAGGCTCAAGACAAGCGCGACGGGGCGGTTCATCACATCAGGCCCAGCCAATTGAAGATGCGCGTCGCCGCTCCCGGCTTGCCGCTTCGCGAGACATAGCCGGAGCCATCGTAGTCGATCATCACGTCGGCCAGCCGCGTCGAGGCGACGGCGTTGGCGTTGGAAATATCCGCCGCCCTGACTCGCCCCTGCAGTCGAATGAAGGTTCGCTCACCGCTGATGTTGAGGGTCTGCTCGCCGGCCACATGGAGGTCGCCGTTGGGTAGGACGCCGTCCACGGTTACGCTGATCTGGGCCAGCAGCTTGCCCGAGCGCCCAGTCAGCCCGGAGCCGTCGAACCCGCCGTCGAGACCGAGGCGAGCGCTGTTGGTCGATCCGCCGGCGTCGGCCTGGCCAGACAGGCGGTGCTTCTTGCTCGATCCCGTCTGGGCGGAATTCACCGCCGAGGAGGTTTCATAGATGACCACGGTGAGCGTGTCGCCTAGCGCCTGGGCGCGACGATCCGAGGCTAGCGACGGCCAGTTGCCCGACTTGTAGAGATCGGTGGCCCCGGCCGGCGCGCTGGTCGCCAGCGCCGCGAGGCCGGTCACCGCCGCCAGCAGGGCGGGGTGAAGGCGGGATAGGGTCAAGGCTGCACCTCCGGCGCCTGGGTGGCGAACACCACGCCGTCGGCGCCACGCACGAACAGTTCGCCGCCGGCCCGCGCGCTCTGGACCGCCTGGACCTCGCGCTCCACGGTGACCGCGCCGAACCGGGCGGACAGGCGGAGCGGCTGGCCAACGCGGATCGACGACAACAGGGTCAGGGGCGGCGCACGCACCACCTCGCCCGCCCGCAGGTCGCGAGTGGCGCGGATCGTCGCCGACGCCTGATCGTAGCGCCACGGCCCGGCCGGGTCGCCGCCGCAGGCGGCCGGGTCGAGATCGGTCCGGGTCAGCGTCCGCCCCGCAGCCGCCGAAACCCGCATCCGAGCGCAGGCGAACGTTGGCGCCCCCCGGGCGATGGCCGGCGACGCAACAGGGCGGCGGACGACGATCTGGTCATCGCCGACATCTGTCAGGAACGCGCCAAGCGCCGGGATCTGACGACGGGCGACCTCCGCGATCCGGCGCGGCGTCGTCACCAACACCTCCCGGCCCGGGGCGAACCTCCCCACCGGCAGCCGTTCGGCCCGCCCCCGGAACTCGGCGGGAAGCGCCGACAGGTCCGCGACTTGGCCCAGCCTGACGGTGTCCCCGTCAGGCGCCCGGGGCGCCGACGCCGCACGGACCGGCGGCGGCGGCATCAGGGGAGGCTGGCCGATCAGCATGCCCGACTAGCGCTTCAGTCCGTTGGCGATGGCCATCAGCTGATCGCCGGCCTGGACCACCTGGGCGTTGGCGGCATAGGCGCGCTGCGTGAGCAGAAGCGTCACCATTTCGTCGGCGATCTGTACATTCGACCCTTCCAAGGCGCCCTGGACGAAGGTCCCGCCGGCATCTTCACCGGCCGCGGCGGAAACAACGGCGCCAGGATCGCTGGCTTCGTAGATTCCGTCGCTCAACGCGGTCAGCGCGCCGGGATCCTGCACCATGGCCAGACCGATGCGCCCGAGTTCGGTGCGGGTCATCGCACCGTCGACCGAGGCGGTCACCCGGCCATCGGCGGCGATGGCGATCTCGCGCGCGCCGGTCGGCGCCGAGATCATGGCGCGCAAGGGCATGCCGTTGGAGGCGGCCAGGAAGCCGTCGCCGTTGATCGTCAGCGCGCCGCCGCGCCAGAGCCGGGCCTGGCCGCCGGGACCCAGGAGCTCGATGAAGCCCTCGCCGCGGATCGCCAGGTCCATCGGGCTTCCGGTCTGCTTGATGTCGCCCTGGGTGAAGGATCGCAGTCCGAAGGCGGCGGCGACGCCGGACAGGCCCGGCTGGCCATCGGATCTGGTCAGGGAGTCGAGCGCGTCCGGGGCCGGAGCGATCAGTTCCGAGAACCGAACACTGGCGCGCTTGAAGCCCACGGTGTTGATGTTGGCGATATTGTTGGCGGTGACATCAAGCGCGCCCTGTTGCGAGCGCAGCCCGGTAGCCCCGATATAGAACGCACCGTTCATTCTATGACTGTCCGAACGAAGTGACCGCACGACCCATCAGGTCGTCGTAGACGTTGGCCAAGCGCTGCCCGGTTTCGGCGCGCCGCAGGGCTTGCATGATGGTGAGCATTTCGTCGCCCATCGAGACGTTCGACGCTTCGAGCACGCCCTGGCGGACCACCGGATTCGCCACGGGGTGGAGATCGCCCTCGGGGGCGGAGAACAGGCCCGATTGGGTGCGCGAGAACACCGCGGGATCGGCCGCGTCGACAATCGCCAGGCGCCCCAACGGTTCGCCGTTCTCGATCAGCACGCCGTCGGCCGTCACCGTAAGGTCGCCGCCGTGAAGGACAAGGTCGCCACCGCCCTCCAGTTGAACGGTCTGCCCCTCGCCGGTCGTCACGCGGCCGTCCGAAGCGCGCTGAAGTTGACCCTTGCGCGTGTAGAAAATGCCGTCGTCGGTGCGCACGACAAAAAAGCCCGCCCCTGCGAGACTCAGGTCAAGACCGCCGCCCGTCTGGAGCGCCTTGCCCGCCGAGAAGTCCGTCCCGTCGTTGCGAGCGGCGAGCTCCTGGCCATCGACACCGCCCTTCTGGAGCAAGGTCGAGAACTCCACATGGCGTTTGTAGCCCGGTGTGGTGACGTTCGAAATGTTCTGGCCCGCGATCTCGGCGCTGCGCTCCGACTGCGTCAGAATCCTCGATACCAGATCTATAATTTGCCCCATGCCGAATTAGCTATCCAATAGTCAAGCTATCAGCAACCGACATTCCAACGCCGACACATTTTGTGACCTCGCAACCCTGGCTACGGGTAGCCAACCTACTCCAGATTGATCACGTCGAACGATTTCAGATCAATCGTGTGGGGAACCTCGTTCACCGAAATGATCGCCAGCCGCGGCACGTTGCGGCGCGTGAACGTCCGAAGGTGACGGCGAATCTCGCCTCCGCACAGCAGCACCGGTGAGAAGCTCTGCTGGAGCATGGCGTCCGCCGCCGGGATGAGTTTGCGCATTAGCTGCTCCGCCAATCTGGGCTCGATCACCAGCGCGCTCTTGCCGTCGCTGCGCCGCAGGGCGTCGGTGATCTGCGCTTCCACCCGCGGATTGAGGCTGAGAACGGAAAGCTGATCGTGCACGCCACGAAGGTCATGGCAGATGCCGTGACTGAGGCGCTGGCGCACCAGTTCGGTGATCTCCGCATGATCCTTGGTGTGGCGCGCCACATCGACCAGGGCCTCGGCGATCAGGTCGATATTGCGGATTGAAACCCCCTCGCCCAGCAGGTTCTGCAGGACCCGTTGGATGTCGGACACCGTCAGGATCGCCGGAACCAGTTCCTCGATCAGGCCGGGCTGCCGGATTCGCACGCCTTCCAGGAACCCGACCACGTCGGTGCGCGAGAGCATCATGGGCGCCTCGGTGCGCAGCACCTCGCCCAGATGGGTCATCAGCACGGTCAGGGGATCGACCAGCGTATAGCCCGTTTCCTGGGCGCGATCGTGCTGGCCCGGCTCGATCCAGACGGCCGGCAAGCCAAAGGCTGGATCCCGCGTCGCCAAGCCGGACAGGCCTCCGCTGGGCGGCCCAGCCCCGATCGCAAGGGTCATGCGCGGGAACAGGCGGCCATGCGCATGTCGCGCTCCGCTCAGGACGATTTCGTAGTCGTTGCCGTCCAGGTGAGAGCCGTCCTTGAACAGCACCGCCGGGAAGCCGAAGCCCACGGCCTTTTCCTGCTGCCGGCGCAAGATAGTGACCCGCTCGCCGAGGATCGCCTTCGTCGGCTGCCAGTGATCGTTGAGCTCCCTGCCCAGCATGACCTCGATCGGCGCCGGGGCGCGTGCGTCGCTGACCGCGTTGGCCGGATCGGCGGGCGACTCGGCCGCGGCGTCGGCCAGGACTTGTCGCCGCCGGCGCGAGGCCAGCCACATCGCGCCGGAGATGGCCATCAGGATCAGGATCGGCCACTTGGGCATGCCGGGCATGATCAGGAGCAGGGTCAAGGCGGCCACCACGATCAGCGGGATCTTGGGCACCGACGAGAGCTGACTGAACAGCTCGGTGCTCAATTGCCGGTCGGCCGCCGAGCGGGTGACGATGATGCCGGTGGCCACCGAGATGATCAGGGCCGGGACCTGGGTGACGATGCCGTCGCCGATCGTCAGCAGGGTGAAGGTCTGCAGGGCTTCCAGCCACCCCATGCCCATCTGGGCCATGCCGATGAACCAGCCGGCGAAGATGTTGATCAGCAGGATGATGATGCCGGCGACCGCGTCGCCCTTCACGAACTTGCTGGCGCCGTCCATCGCGCCGTAGAATCCGGCTTCCTTCTCGATCTCCTTGCGCCGCCGCTTGGCCTCGTTCTGGTCGATGAGTCCCATGTTCAGGTCGGCGTCGATGCTCATCTGCTGGCCCGGAACCGCGTCCAGCACGAACCGCGCGGCCACCTCGGACACGCGCTGGGCCCCGGAGGTGACCACCACGTACTGCACCACCACCAGGATGAAGAACACCACCAGCCCGACGATGAAGCTGCCCTGCACCGCGAAGGCGCCGATCGCTCCGATCACCTCCCCGGCGCTGCCTTGGGTCAGGATCAGGCGGGTGGCCGCGACATTGAGCGACAACCGATACAGCGTCATCACCAGCAGCAGCGACGGGAAGGTCGAAAACGCCACCGGCTTCTCGACATAGAAGGTCATCAGCAGGATCGTTAGCCCGAAGGCGAAATTGACGATGATCAGAAGGTCCAGAAGGACCGGCGGGATCGGCGCAAACAAGACGAGCAGGATCGAAACGACCCCGATGACCAGAAAGAGGTCCTGATTTTTACCGAAGAAATTTCTGATCATGACATCGATGCTTTTGGAATCGGCGATTTTCTCTCACGCAAGGTGAGATAAAGCTTGGCGACAGAGGCGTAATAGGCGTCGGGGACGATCTGATCGAGTTGACACCCCCGATACAGGGCCCTGGCCAGAAGGCGATCCTCGACGATCGGCACGCCGTAGCTGAAGGCCAACCCCTTCAGGCGCTGCGCGAACTGGTGGGCGCCCTGCGACACCACCATCGGGGCGACCATGGTCTTGGCGTCATATTTCAGCGCGACGGCGAAGTGGGTAGGGTTGGTGACGAGCACGTCCGCGCCCTTGAGGTTGCGCAGGCTCTGGCTCATTTTCACGAATTCGCCGTGCAACTGCTTGCGCCGCTGCTTGATCCTGGGCTCGCCCTCGCGATCGCGGGATTCACGGCGCAACTCGCGGCGGCTCATCCGCATCTGCTTGGAAAACTCCCGGCGGACCAGCACCTGGTCGATGGCGGCGAACAGCGCCGCCGCGCCGGCGAAATAGAGCAGCAGCCGAAACGTCGTCGCGCCCATCATCCGGACCAGATCGGTCGCGTCGGCGGCCGCCGGTCCGCCCACCTTCAACGTCGAGCGGATCAGCAGGTAGGCCAACGCCACATAGACGGCGAGCTTGACCAGGCTCTTGCCTGTCGCCGTCAGGGTGCGCAGCGAGAAGACGCGCTTGAAGCCCTTGGCCGGGCTCAATCGCGAGAAGTCCGGCTTGAGCGGAACGGCCGAAAAGACCAACCCCGTCTGGGCGACCTCGAACGCCAGGACCACCACGAAGGTCGCGGCGACCAGAAAGGCCAGTGGCTGGAACACCGACGCCAGCAGCACGCCCGTGACGTGGAGAATTTCGTGCTGGCTGCCCACGACGTTGGGCGCCGCCACGAAGGCGCGTTCCGACGCGTGCAGGATCTGGCCCTTCAAGGCGGGACCGGAGATCCACAGATAGCCCACGAACGCCAGCAGGGCGGCCAGGAAGCCCAGGTCCGCGCTGCGGGCCACCGCGCCCTTCTCCCGGGCCTTCTTGAGCTTGAACGGCGTCGCGCGTTCCGACCGGTTTTGCTCGGCTTCCTCCATCTAGAACAACCTTGGAATCGTATCGAGCGTCAGGGCCATCAGCCTCACCATCAGGGCGCCGCAAGCGCCGATGGTCGCGGGCAGAACCAGCAACAGCAACAGGCTCTTGACCTGCAGGCCCAGGACCAGGACGTTCATCTGGGGCAGCGTGCGCGACAGCAGGGCGATGGCCGCGTCGGCGAGAAACAGGCCCAGCACGGCCGTGGCGACGACGCCGAAACTGATGAGGAAGACCACGGACATGAAGTTCGTCAGGGGGGCCAGCGTCGTGGGCATCCGGGCCGCGCCCAGCGGAATGGCCTCCAGCGACGCCGCCAGCAGCTTCAGCAGGCTGACATGCCCGTCCATGGCGAAGAACACCGCGCCGGCCGCATAGGCCAGCATGGAGCCGACCAGCGGGGACTGGGCCTGGCTGGTCGGATCGATCAGGGTCGCCAGGCCATAGCCGGCCTGGATGTCGACCGTGCGGCCCGCCAGGTAGAGCGCCCCGAACGTCAACTGGAAGGCCAGCACGAAGATCGAGCCGATCATCAGCTCCCTGGCGGCCACGATCACGAGATGGGCGAGCCCGAAGTCGGACAGGCGGGCCGAAGGCGGCAGCGACGACGCCAGCAGCGTCGCCAGTCCCAGGCCGAAGAAGACGCGAAACGACGTCGGCGTCCGGGTCAGGGAGAAGGGCGGCGCCATGGCGAACACCGGGGCGACACGCAGCCCCAGCAGGAGACTGGTCAAAGCCCATCGGGTCAGGTCCGTCGTCGTCACCCGGCTAGCTGAGCGAAGGGATCAGCTTGAAGGCGTAGATCGCGAAACTCGCGACCCGGTTGATCATCCAACCGCCCAGAGCCATCAGGACCACGACCGCAACGACCAGCTTGGGAATATAGCTGAGCGTCGATTCCTGGAGTTGCGTCGCGACCTGCACGACGCTGATCAGCAGCCCGACGGCCAGGGCCGAAACCAGGACGGGCGCCGAAATGATCACACTGTTCCACAGGAGCTGCTTCATCAGCTCCAGAGCCTGATCGGCGCCCATCCGTTTTCCCCGGCCTCGCTTCGTCGCTTCGCACGAGCGCGGGACGCGAACAAGCCACCCTGCTCCAGAAAAACGTGTAGCGTCGGACGCCGACGCTTCAGCGGGCGCCGGCCCGCAGGTCCGAGACCGCGCGGGACAACAGTTTGGCCGTTCTCGGCTCGGCTTGGATCGTCTCGCTCACCCGGTCGACGATCTGCTGGAACTTGGCTTCGTTGAGCAGGGCCGGGCCGAACCCCTCCGACAGGGCGGCCTGGATCAGCGCCCGGCTCAGCTGCCGGTCATCGACGCCCTCCACGGCGGCCAAGGCGTGAACCCCCTCGAGGCCAACCACCTTCGAGTCGCCGGCGCCGCGGGGCGCGGCGACCGCGGACCCCTTCGCGCGCTCCTGCAGCTTTCGCCGCAGCAGCATGACCAGGCGATCGACGTTGGAAATCGGATCCATGACCTAATCCCGACCGGCGGCGCGAGGGCCGCGCCTCCTGCGTTCCTTAGAGAATCTGGCGCCCGTCGAAAAGACAAGACCCGTCAGGACCGCCAAGCGCGGACAGGGCCCGCGCCAGGATAGGCGTCGAAGGTCCGGCCGTCCAACCGACCTTGCGCGCGGGTCTTGGAGCCCATGCCCCTCTCGGCCAGCCGCAGGCCAAGCGTGCGGTTGGCGTAGCCGAGGCGGAAGCGGTCAATCAGTTCGCCGTGGACCAGCCCCTTGGATTCAAGGAAAGCCAGAGCTTCCGGGGCCTGCTTGAGAGTGTCGTGGTAGTAGCTGATCACCTGCGCCAGCAGGTTACTATCGACCACCTCAGACTTATCGGGAAGATGCAATCCAGAACCTCGATGTAAACCCAAGACGCGGTTTGTGAATTCGCACAATATCTGCACGAAATAACAAATTGACTTAGATTATACATAGAGACATTGGAGATCACCACCCACCCTGGATGGCGAGGCGGGATCGACTATTGCTTGAAAGAAATTTCAGAAGGCAACGACCTGTAAATCCATAGACTGACAGCGCAGGGCGAGATGAGCCGCCCCACATTAGGGCAGGTCGCCGATCAGCCGGTGTTTTCAGAAGCCGCAATCACCCCGTCACAGCGACGCTACGCCAGCAGTTCTTCAACGTCGCGGAAGCTCAAGGTGAAGCGGAAATAGAGCCAGACCGCATAGTGGATGATCTCGGCCGGGAACCGATGACGCTTGAAAGTTAGGGCTCGCATGAGCGCGCCTTTGCCCTGGACCACTAGCCCGCGTCCAGCCCACGCCCTTACCGAAGGCAAGAATGCCATCGGTTAAGCTGTCAGCACCGGTAAGGGCTCCGGCGGCTTCATGCCCGGCTAAGCTTCCGCCAGGAACGGTTCGGCTGAAGCCCCCACTCTCTGCGGCAGAACCTATCCACGCAGGACAACAAATTGGTGCGGCAACAGCGGTAACTGGGCAATCGGTACGCCGTCGCTATCGCTGAATTCCACCTCATACGCTTCATTAGGCTCCGAGAAGACGGCTACCACGACCCCGATATCTCCCTTTTTCAGACACTCATCGGGAATGGCTTCCACGAGTTGAACCGCTTCATTGATGTCAGTTTTCATTTCAATCTCACTTCCTTTTCGGAACATATGCGCTCGTTAGCTCCGGGGTGCTGGACCCCGGCCTGAGTATCCAGCCGGTTTGCGCGGGGCCAGAGCCCGTGGGCCCTGTTACTGGAACATCAACCCTAAACCGCATGCCGTACTCATCGATCCTGCCAATCGTGGCTGGTGCACCGACGACTCCTTCTCGAATCTGAAGCATCAAATCATCGGCGTTGCTCAAGTTGAAGCCATAGGCTGCCTCCCACACCCGAGCCTTGTTGGCCCCGCCGGAGGTGGAGAGCGGGTTGAGCGCGTACTCGGTGAGCTTGCGGGGGTCTATGAATGCCTGTCTGGCGCCTGCTAGGGAGTAGGGGCCGTCTGCCGCCGCTGCTGCACGGGCCCAAGCGAGCTCGTTCGCGGCGATATCGATCGCTGCTCCGTCTGCGGCACCTATCCCGAGCATCGGCGGCCCACCCCCGCGAACGTCCGCCGCGAACGTCCTAGCAAAGCGCAGGCCGCCGTTTATCGCCGGAGCCGATCGTGCCGCCACGGTCGGGCCGGCAGCAAAGTTCAGGGCCATGCTGCCGATGAGTTCCGTCGCCTCGGCCGCTTCTGCCGGCATAAGCGTTCTCAGGCCGCGCTGCGTCAGCGTCGTCTGCTCAATTCCCGTCTTGTAGCTGTTGTAGCTTGCAAAACCCGTGTCCAAGCCATGCAGGACAAGCGGGACACCAATCACCGCTCCGCCCCCACTGCTCGACATTATCAGGCCAGTTACTGTTTCAGTGCCAGCCCCCACCAGCCCAAAGGCCAATCGCCGTTCCGGCGTGGCGTTCATCCATCGCACGGCCGGATCAGCAACATACTTCTGGACCGGATCGGCTGCCGCCTTGGCATCGACGAAGCTAGCCTGCGCTTGTTGCAAATGGCCAAGCTCGGAAGCACTCAGGGCTTGAACTTTTCCATACGTCGCATCGACTACCTCGGAGCGTCCATAAGCCCAATACGGCTTTAGTTCGCTTCTCTGCCCAGCATTAGGCCCGGTTCCTTCAGACCACATCCCGTTGCTGTTGTGTCTAATCTCCCAGCCAGGCGTGTCGCCAAAGCTAGCGGCGAACCGATATCTTTTGCCATTGTCGGTGTAAGAGCCGCTGAGCGTAGTGGCATTATCAATATCGTACTGAATACCCGACATATTGTGGTTGGAGCCGCCAACATAGGTTTCCTCGCCGGACTCCGGAGCCTGCCCCGAACCCCTTCGCGCGGCGCCTGCTGTGATCGTCCTGGCCGACCCTGATCCTGAATAGTCATAGGAGAGGTCGCTGGCATCGATGAAGGGGGCTTGGGAAAGCGTTCCTGGATCGTCGGGGCGCCAGGCTTGCAACGGTGCGAGATCGTCAACCGACACCGTCCCGTTCGACACTTGGATGTTGCCCTTGGACCCACCCTTGTTCGCACCATCATGAGACGATCCGGCCTGCGCCAGCCGTCCTCCGATGGCATTCCCGATAGTGCTGCCGATCACGTCCGGCAGCGCCTTGAGGACGTTGTCGCCGAAGTCCGAGCCGTCGATCAGCGAGCGGGTCGCCGCCCCGGCGACCGCCCCGGCCGCGCCCGACACCAGATGGTTGGTCAGACCTTCAAGGGTCCAGGCCTCGTCCACCGGCGGCATCCAGGACGCGTTGCTCAGGCTCGTGGACACGCCGCCCACCGCCGCCCCGACCGCCACCGACTTCCAGTCGAACCGATCCTGCAGGCCCGTCGCCACCGCCACACCCTGGGTGATGACGTTGGCCGCCGCCCCACGGGCCACGCCCTGAGCGAACGTGCCGCCGACCTTGTCGAACATGCCCGCGCCCTGCACGCCCCCGCCGACCCCGCCGGCCACGGCCGCGAGGGCCACGCCCTTCCAGCTGAACTTGTCCTGGATCCCCGCCGTCACCGCGAACGCCTGACTGGCGATGCTGCCGGCCGCCCCGGCCATCGCTCCGGCGACCACGGCTGTCGCCGCCGTCGTCGTCGCCACGGTCGCGCTCGTGCCCGCGAAGGCCGCGCTAACCATAGCTCCCGCCGCTTCCTTCAGGGCGCCATAGCTCAGATAGGTCACCGCCACGGCGATCACCACCGTGAGGATCTTCCCCATCGTCCCGCAGCCCTTGGCCTTGGCTTGCGGCTTGGGCTGGGCCTGGGCGGTGGGGTTGACGTCGCCGATGGCCTTGTTGGGGTCGTAGACCCGGAAGGTGGCGCTGGTGTTGTGGAAGTTGGTGACCTTGGCCGGGATGATCAGGCTCATGCCGGCGGAAATGGCGTCGCCGGCGCTCAGGCCGTTGGCCTGGGCGATCAGGTACCACATGGCCTCGTCGCCCCAGACCTGGGCGGCGATCGAGCGCAGGGTGTCGCCTTCGCCGACGGTGACCCGCGTGTCGGCCACGCCCTCGGAGGTCGGGTTGATCGAGTCGAAGCTCTGGTCGAAGTCGGCCGCGGAGGCGCCGTAAACCGATCCACCCTTGAATGCTCCGGCGCCGACGGCGGCGCCGCGCTGGGCCAGGGCGGTGACATAGTCGGTGTCGCTGGGACCGTCGTTGCTGACTTCGCCCAGCTGCCGGCCTTCGAACTGGTAGCGCAACTGCCGGGGATCACCGGCGGCGGCATTATTGTCGGCCTCCCGGCGCGACAGGATCTGGCCCTCGGCGTTGGTGACATAGGTCACCGTCCGCGGCCGTCCGTCGGAGATGCTGACCGCCGACAGCCTGCCAGTGGTGTCGTAGACGAAGCTGGAGCGGTTGGTCGCGGCGAGGTTGATATTGGGCTTGTAGACGACCTCGCTCTGCCGCGCGCCATCCCACCAGACGAAACTGGTGGCGGTGTCGGAGGTGGTCGTCTGGCCCGATACGGTGGTGTTGGTCCGGGTGTGGGTGATCACCCCGCCCAGATAGGCGCCGGTATAAACCCCCGAGCCCGCCGTGGTTTCGGCCTTGTAGTCGTTATGGATGAAGGTGGTCGCTCCCTGCGACACCACCGTCTCGTCGCTCACTTCACCGAGATAGTTGTAGGTTAGGTCGCGGCTGTAACTGACCGCTCCATTCGCCCCGTATTCCTTATAGGCCACGACCCGACCCATAAGGTCGCGCAGGTTGAGCACCCGCTGCACCGGCGCGCCCATCGCGATGACGCCGTGGGTGGTGGCGTTGTAACTGTCTTCCCCGATCGAGACAGTCGAGAGGTAGCCGTCCTCGGTGTAGGTATAGTTTTCGAGACGATTCAAATTGACATTGACATACATGGTCTCCTTCCACGGCTTATCATGTTCGTCATCTGTCGGCCTGGACTCTTCCCAATACTCGGTGGTCAGGGTCGTTGAGATCGCCGAAATTCGCCGACCGGCGAGGTCATAGGTGATGTCCGTCCCACCTTGCCGCTCGGAGGGCGGGACAGCCGCGCCGCGCACAATCGTCGTGCCAGCCGCGCCACGCGCACCGCTCAGGACCCCCTTGGTGGTCACGAAGCGGTTCATGTTGTCGTATCTGTACCAGTAGTCCTGAGGCAGCCGGTAGTCGACGGCGGCGCCGGTATAGTCTAGCGACATGTAGCGTGAGACCATGCGGCGCACGTTGCCGACCGCGTCGTATTCGTAGTTGATCGTCGCCGGAACCACGCCGCCCTCGCCGCTGTCGGTGAAGCTGCGCATGCGGTTGAGGGCGTCGTAGGTGACGACCGCGTTCTGGTGCGAGGTGGTGTAGTCGTAGGCCTGGTACGACACCGCCGTTTCGTAGGCGTTGTCGTACCACTGGTCGTAGCCGTAGCTGTAGCTGTAGACGGCCCGCGTGCCGTAGTTGCGGGTGGTGTAGGCCTCGGTCAGGCGATTACCGTCGGCGTCGTAGCCGTAGACCGTCTTGGCGGTGACATGGTCGTCGCCGCTGTCGGTCTGGTCGGAGACCTGGGCCAGCTTACCGGTGTTGTAGTAGGCGTAGGTGCGGGTGCTGGCGATCGAGCCGCTGATGGTGCTGACCTGCTGGACGACCCGGCCAGCCTTGTCGAACTGGAAGTTGAACTGGTGGCCGCCCAGGTCGGTGCGCGCGGTCGTATGGCCGTAGTAGTCGAGCGTCTCGACGGTGGTCAGGCCGCTGACGTGGGTGGTGGTCTTGGTCCAGCCGCCAAAAGCGGCCAGGCCTGTAGTCGCGATGGCGCCGTCAAACGCATAGACGTAGCTGGTGTTGGCCCCGCCATAGGTCATGGTGCGGGAAACACGACCTTGCCGATCGTAGTCGGTGATCTCCGCGGCGCCGGAACCGAGCTGCGAGTTCCAGTGCTTGAGCCTCTGGCCCAGCCCGTCATAGGTATAGTGATCGACCAGGGCCACGGCCGCGCCCGTCTGGTTGCCGGGGGTGTTGGGCGCCCGGCTGGCATGGGTCACTGTGATCAGCCGGCCCATCATGTCGTAGTCGCGCAGCTCGACGGCGTTCAGCTCGTTGGTGGTCGACCGCGCATTGCCGAAGATGTCGTAGGCTGTCCGCACCACGCCGTAGTCGGCATGGGTCTCGACGGTCACCAGGGCCTCTTCGCCGTCGTAGCCCGTGCCGCTGAGCAGCTGGCGGGTGGTGACGTTGTTGTTGGCGTCGCGCACCGCGACCAGGCGCCCGGAGAGATCGTAGAAGTAGGAATCGATGGGACGGTCACCAACGGTGATCGCGCCGTTCTCGGCCGTGGTGTCGACGGCCGGGCCCTGCTTCTGGATCAGCTTGCCCATGGTGTTGTAGGCGAAGTCGGTGACGTTGTTGCGGGCGTCGATCTCGCGGACCACCTCGCCGAAGGCGTTGTAGGCGCGCTTGTGGCTGATCAGGGCGGTGTCGTTGACGGTCGGATTGGCCGCGTTCTGGTTCAGCTCCCGGAAGGTCTCGCGGGTCTCGATGTTCTGGCCGCGCTTGTCATAGACAGTGATGGTCGGCGCGATGGTGTTGCTGACGCCGGCGACAAAGGCGTTGCCTGTCGCTGCGCCCGCGCCCTGGGATTCCAGGTCGCCAAGGGCGGCTTCGATGTTGGTATAGTTCGCGCCGGCCAGGTCCCGGCCCGCCGAGCTGATGGTCAGGGTCTGGGCGCCGGCGCCGTCATAGAGGTGGAGCCGGGTGACGCCGTCGCCGGTCGTGGAGCGCCACATCCGCCCGCCGGCGTCGTAGTCGAACGTCTCCTGATAGACCGGCGCCCCCACGCTGCCGGACGTCATCCCCTTGCCAGTGACTTCGCCGAAGGCGTTGTAGCGCAGCCAAGTCCGGTCGCCGGTGGAGATGCTCGTCGGGCTGTTGACCGTGATGGTCGCCTGCATGATCAGTCGGCCAAGGGCGTCGTAGCGGTAGCCCACGCCGTCGGTCACCGTCGTCCCGTTCGCCTTGAGGCGGACAAAGCTGTCCCGCACGACGTGCCCCATGACGTCATAGGCGTAGTTGCGGGTGAAGCCCTCCGCGTCGGTCATCGAGGCCAGGCGCCCGCCCGCGCCGTAGGTGTACGTGGTGATGCGGTTGGGGCCGGTAGCCGGATCGTATCGCCCCTCCCGGGTTCGAACGATGTTGTTCAAGCCGTCGTAGAAGGTGGAAACACGATGCTGGGTGCTGGTCCCGCCGCCGCCGTAGTCGACGACCGGCGAATCCAGGACGTCGGTCTGGCGGCCCTGCAGGTCATAGAAATAGGCGACGAACTCGCCGGTCGCATAGAGCTTGCTGGTGACCTGTCCCAGCCCGTTGTAGCTGTAGATGATCGTGCTGGTCCCAGAGGTGTCCTGCAAGGCTCCGTTGCCGGCGTCGACCTTGCCGATCCTGACGTTGGCGCGGGTCTCGCTCAGACGCCGGCCGTTCTTGTCGTACACGATAGTGGTGGTGCGGTCGTTGGCGACGTCCTGCTGGGCGTTGGCCTTCAGGGTGTTGAGGCTGGTCTCAACCGTAACGGGCGACGGCAGGCGGATCGATAGCCGTTCTTCGCGCGTGACATTGCCCTCGCCGTCGCGGTCGTACAGCGTCAGGTAGTTTTCCTGGTCGACCTCGGCGATCTTGCGACCCGCCTTGTCGTAGTAGCTGAGGATCACGCCGCCACGGCCGTCGACCTGCCGCACGACATTGCCCATCGCGTCGTACTGAGTCTGGGTGACCACCGAAACGACCGAGGTCGCATAGGCCCCGGACACGAACTGGCCGGTCCGCAGATTGGCCACGCTTGTCGAGATCAGGCGATTGTTGCTGTCGTAGGCGTAGGTGGTCTCGCGGTAGTTGCCCGCGTTGACCGGGGCCGGTGGCGCGCCGCCGGGCGTGGCGGGCTGGGTCACCGCGTCGCCATAGATCCTGGCCGAGACGGCGTTGCCGGCCGCGTCATAGGTCCAGGTGCTCAGCGTTCCCAAGGCGTCGATCTGGCCGATCTTGCGATCGAGCGCGTCGTAATAATAGAGCGTGCGCTTGCCCGCCGCGTCGGCGCTCTGGATGAGGTTGCCGCGCTTGTCGTAGACCAGGGACTGGCTCGGCGTCACGCTGGTGACGGTGAAGAGGTCCGTGCTCATCACCTGGAGGGCGTCGCCCGTCTCCTTGATCAGGCGATCAAGCTTGTCATAGGCAAAAACGGTGGTGCGCTGCTCGGCCAAGCCGAAGGCCTCGATGGCCTTGGTGCGGTTGCCGCGACCGTCGTACTCGTAGGTGTTGACGATGTTGGTCGATTGCACCGAACCATCTGCCCGGGTCGACCCGACCGGTAGGACCTCGCGGATCAGCAGGCCGCGCTTGTCATAGGTGTTGGTGGTGACGCCGCTCAGGCGGTTGGTGGTCGAGACCCGGTCGCCGAACGCGTTGAGCGTGTAGCTCTCGGTGAAGTTCATCGCGTCGGTGGTCGAGATAACTCGGCCAAGCTTGTCGCGGCCAATGGCCGTGGTGGCGTCGGCCTGGTCGGGCGTAAGCGTCGGACGCGTGGTCACCGAACCGATGTTCGTGGCCTTGACGGCATACCGCTTGATGCTGGCGACCTCGCCGCCGGACGCATAGCTGGTCTCGGTGGCGTAGCCTTCCGGATCGATCTGCAGGGTCAGCTGGTTGAGCGCATTGTAATAGAAATAGCCCGCATTGCCGCGCGCGTCGGTCACCTTCACCCGGTTGCCAAAGGCGTCATAGTCGTAGGTCGTGACGGCGTTGACGCCGGTGTCCAGCGGAACGGTTTCCGTCTTCACCCGTCCGGCGGCGTCATAGGCGTAGGTGGTGACGTAGTTGCGGCCATTGGTGCGCGTCAGCACGCGACCGAGGCCGTCATAGGTGTACTTGGTGGTCGAGGCTTCGGCGGTTCCGTAGCCTCGGGTTTCGCTCGCCACCCGGCCGGCGGCGTCATAGACGCGGTGGGTGGTGGCCGCATCGGTGGTCGTATTGGCCGCCGTGCTGTCGATGATCTGGCCCAGGGCGTCGAGCGTGAACCGGGTGTGGAAGCCCAGCGCGTCCATCACGTCGTACAGGCGTCCGGCCGTGTCGTAGGCGTAGGCGGTCTGAGCCGCGGTGGCCGGCAACGCGCCGATCAGCGCGGCCAAGCTGGCCTTGGTGTCGCTGTCGGCGACGGCATAGCGGTCGGCGTAACGGATGATCCGCGTGGTTCGACCGGCGGCGTCGTATTGGGTTTCGCTGACATAGCCCTCGGCGTCGACCTGGTAGACCGCCCGCCCGGCGCCGTCATACAGGGTGCGGCTGATCCGATCGTCATCGATCTGAGTTCCGCTCAAAGCCGCGGACCAGGAGACCATGGTCTCCTGGCTCGGGTCGGCGGTGCCGATGTAGGTCGTTTCGTATCGACGTGTTTTCACCAGGTCGCCAGCCTGGTTGTACGTGTAGCCGGTAACGCCTCCCGTGGCGTCGATGCTGAATGTCAGCCGGTTCGCCGCGTCATACACCATGCGGGTGACCCGCTTGTCCGGCGTCGTGGGCGAGGCCATGCCGGTGCTGGTGATCTGGCCGTCGATATAGCCGACCGTGTACGGCCAGGTGGCGGCGATCGAGCCCGGGAAGACCTCCGTACGGATCAGGTTGCCGGCGTTGTCATAGACATATCGGGTGGGCCGCAGCGCCGTGTTCAGGACATAGCGCAGCCGACCGGCGCCGTCGTAGACATTGACCGTGAACTCATCGGCGGCCGTGGTCGCGACGGCGCCGGTGACGTTGGCGGCGGTGATCGCCAGCGGCAGCGCCGCGAGGGTCGAGGCCGCCATCTGGCTGGCATAGGCCCGCGTGACCAGAACCCGCCCTTCGCCGTCATAGGTGGTGTTGGTCACCGCCCCGACCGGGTCCACCGTCCAGATCACGCGGTTCTCGCCGTCGTAGACGTAGCGTGTGATCCCGTTAGCCGCGTCGGTCACGGCGACGACGTTGCCGTTCTTGTCGTAGGCGTACTCGGTGGTGAGGTTCAGTCCGGCCGGATCGACCTGGGTCTTGGTCCGCCGGTCGGCGTTGTCGTAGGTGTATTTGGTGACCCGCGCGGCGGACGTCCCGACCGCCTCTGTGACCGTGAGGACCCGGTCTCTCTTGTCGTAGGTGTATTCCGTGCGCAAGGAGGCGACCACGACCGCGGTCTGGCGACCGGCGTTGTCGTAGGTGATCGTGGTGACCCGGTTCGCCGGGTCGGTCACCTTCACCTGCTGGCCCCGGGCGCTGTACTCGTACTTGGTGAGCAGGTTCAGGCCGCCGACGTCCTCGGTGCGGGTCAGGAGACGATTGACGGCGTCGTAGGTGTAGCTGGTCTTCGACCCGTTCGGATCGGTTACCTGGATGAGATGACCGGCGGCGTCATACTGGTTCTGGGTCTGACCGCCCAGGCCATTGATGGCGACGACAAGATCGCCGTCGGCGTTGTACTGGTAGATCTTCGTGCGGCCGGCGCCGTCCGTGACCTGCACCGTCTGGTCAAGAGCGTTGGTGATTGTGGTGACCATGATCCCTTCGGGGCTGGTCATGCTCACCTGACGATTGAAGGCCGTGTAGGCGAAGGTTGTGGTCTTGCCCGTGCGGTCGGTCTGGGTCAGGACATTGCCCCGCCCGTCATAGCTGTAGCTGGTGGTCAGCCCCGTCCCGTCGGTCGAAGTGACAGTACGGCCGGCGCGGTCATAGCTCGTCCAGTGCTGCTTGCCGTTGGGATCGGTGACCAGCACCGTCCGCCCGAAGGCGTCGAGGCTGAGGAAGGTCGACAACTGCAGGATGCCAACGCCCGCGTCGCGGGTTTCACCCGTCAGGAGGCCGCGCCGATCATAGGCGCGGCTGGTGAGCACCAGGGACGTCCCTTCGGTGGGCGCCCGGGTGGCCGTCAGCTGGCCGAAGGCGTTGTAGTCGTAGGTCGTCGTCGCGCCCATGGCGCCGACCGTCTGGCTGATCTGGCCGGTCAGGTTGTAGTCCGTATGGACCCTGCTATCGACGCTGGAGTTGGTGATGGCCGTGACGGCCGAGACCACGTCGGTGGTGAGCAGCCCGCCGGTCAAGGTGGCCAGGGTCGACGTCCCAAGCCGCGCGCCGTGGACGATGACGTCCGACAGCCGGCCCAGGGCGTCATAGAGCCGCTCCTCGACCTCGCCCAGCGCGTTGATGGTATGAGTGAGGTTTCCATCCCTGTTGTAGTAGTACAGCGTGCGCACGCCCGCGCCGTCGACGCCGTTCGGTTCGAGCTTGGAGATCAGTCGATCAGCGTCGTCATAGGCGTAAATCGTGCCGTAGGTCTGGTAAACGGCATCGATCTGCACGGCTGTCGGGTTCTCGCCAAACGCCGCCAAGGCTGCGCTGCCGATGCCTGACAGCTCGCCGATCAGGCGCCCGCGCAGGTCGTAGCGGCGCGTGGTCGCCTGGGAAACGCCGGTCGCGCTGACAAGCGTTGAGACCAGCCGGCCCAGGGCGTCGTAGCCGTAGCCAGTGGTCTCCACCCCGCCGCCGGTCAGGGTCTTGGTCTTGGCGAAGACCAGCCCGCCCGCCCCGCGCTGATAGGTCGTGGTCTCGAGCGGGCCCAAGGCGGCCGCCGCGATGGCGTTGGCCAGGGTCGCCGCCACGCCGGCCGCCAGTTTCTGACCTCGGATTTCCTCCCTGACGTCGCCAGCGGCGGTGTAGTTGTAGCGGGTGACGTCGCCTTCGCCGTCCACGGTCGCGCGCAGCAGGCCCTGACCGTCATAGATATTGCGTTCGTGGATGTCCTGGGCGCTCTGGGCGCCGGAGACCACGGTCGCCAGGAGCTGGGCGAAGGTGTCGGTCGCGCGGTTGCCGCCCGTCGGCGTCGCGTACCGGACGGTTTCGATCAGGCGTCCGGCCTTGTCGTAGATCAGCTGGGTCAGAAAACCCTCGCCGTCCAGCGTTCCCGCCAACCGGTCCGCGCCGGTATAGAAGTTTCGGGTCAGGCGATCGAAGGCCGGAGCCGCCGTCGGAAGCACCTTGGAGGTCGGCGGGCTGGACTTCAGCGTCGCGATCGTCAGCAGGTTGGCGTAGCCGTAGGTCGAGACCAGCCGAGAGGCCCCGTCATAGCTGAACTCGGTGACGGCCCCCCGCGCGTCGATGGTCTCGACCAGGCGTCCCGCCGCGTCGTAGATGCGCCACTCCCATTGATCGACCGCCGCGTCGGCGACCGGCCGCACGCTGGCCAGCTCCACCGTCGTCGGCTTGCCCGCGCTGTCGGTCAGGCTGGCGATCTGGCCGCTGGTGAGCGCGCTCTTGTAGCGGATCGTGCGAACCAGCCGGTCGTCGCTGTTGTAGACATACTCGACCAGGGACCCGTCCGCGGCGATGTCGGCCACCTTGCGGCCGACGCGGTCGTAGAGGTACTGGGTCTTGAGCCCCGTGGGATCGATGCTGACGCGCAGACGACCCTGGCTGTCGTAGACGAAGCTGGTGGTCGAGGTTCCCTGCCCCGCGACGGCGCCCGACCTGGCTTGGCTGATCAGTTCGCCGGCCAGGTTATAGGTCGAGGTTTCCGTCGTCAGACCGTCGGCCAGGGTGACGACCGTCTGGCTGGCGGAATCGAGGAAGGCGATGTTGGTGCGCTTGCCGCGCAGGTCGGTCGAGGCGATCAGGCGTCCCAGGCCGTCATAGACGAAGGTCTCGTAAGGGTTCAGGCCTTCCGGGTCGCCGTTACCGTCCGCCGTCATGCGGCCCAGCAGATTGCCGGCCTGATCGTAGATGAAGACGGTGGTCGAAACCTCGCTCGGGTCGCTGAGGTCGAACCCGCCCGTGGACAGCAGCTTGCCGTACCGTGTGATGCTGGCGACATTGCCGCGGTAGTCGTAGGCGGTGTCGGTGCGTACGCCGGTGCTTTTGTCGGCGACCGTACCAAACCAGTCCGCCACCTGGCTTTCCGTCGGCATGACGCCCGGGGCCCAGGTGCTGATGTCCATCTGGCTGCCGGGCAAACTGAACACGACCGTCTGCTGGCCGACGGCGTTGTAGCCGTAGGCGGTGACCAGGCCGTCCGGGTCGAGCCGGAACCTCAGATGGTTCTCGACGTCGTAGACGAAGCGCGTGGTCAGGGGGTTAGACGGCTGTCCGGAACCGGCTCCGTCGGGATCGGGGGTCAGATAGCGCGTTTCTCCGAGCAGTTCGTTCCTGGCGCCGTAGAGGCGCGTGACGGTGACGCCCGCCTGGTTGCGTTCGAGCGTGAGATTGCCATTGGCGTCGTATTCATACGCGACCAAACTGGTTCCCGACGCCACGCTCGTGACGTCGCCATTGGCGTTGTAGGCGAAGTCGGTGACCTGCGCCGCCGCGCCGGCCTCCGCCGGCGGCGCCGTCAGACGGGTCAACTGTCCGCTGGCGTCGTAGACCAGGCTGGTGATCTGTCCGCCCGGATCGGTGACCGTGGTTGTCCGCGTCGCGGTGTTGTAGCCGAAGGTCGTCACGCGCTGGACGCCGGACGCCGCCGTCTGGGTCAGGGTTCCGACGCGATAGTCGCCCGCCGTGGGCTGCACATAGGCGATCTGCAGCAGCGAGCCGTCGGTCTGGCCGATGGAAGCGACCCGCTTGCTCGTCCCGTCATAGGTGTAGGTGGTGACATAGGTCTTGGTGTCGGTGACCGAATTGTCGCCCGGCGTCAGGTCGACCGTCACCGTGCTCAGGCGGTTTTGCGCGTCATAGCCATAGCGGACCCGCGTCAGGGTCTCGACCGTGCTCTCGCCTGGTCTGTAGCCGGTGACCACCTGGGTCAGCAGCGTCCCCGAATAGACCAGGTCGGTGTAGTAGCCGTCGGCCGTCGTCACGCGGGAAAGCTGGCCGTTCGCATAGCTGAAGGTCAGGGCGTTGCCGTCGGTGTCCCGGCTGGAGGTGATCCTGCCGCTGGCGTTGTTGTCATAGAGTTCGACAAGGCGGCTCGAACCGTCGGTCCACGTCCAGGTCGAACCGGCGAACGTCAAGGTGTCGTAGGCGCCGTCGCCCTCCTTGGAGACATAGGCCCCGCGCGCGGCGTCATAGGCATAGACGACCTCCGAGCCGTCCCAGTCGACGCGCTTGATCGTGCTGCCGGCGGTGTTGACCGTGCCCGTCAGGCCGGTGACCTGCCGTTGGGCGCTGACCCTCCAGTTGTCACCGTTGTCGTCGGTGAAATTGCCCTGGCTGTTGTAGGTGCGCGCGATGACGTCGTCGGGCCCGAGCCCCGTCAACGTCTCGTCGATCTTCTGGATGACCAGGTTGCCGTTGGCCGCGTTGACGTAGACGTTCTCGCCGCCTCGCCCCAGCGCGGCCTGGCCGAGCTGCCCCCGCGAACCCAACACCCAAGCCGAGCTGCGAGAAACGCCCACACCCGCGCCGGTGACAATCGCGACCATCGAACAACCCCTACCCTGCACTGGAAGGGCCGCCCCACGGACTCCACCTCCATATCTACAGGGTCCGACGCGGGACGGATCGGTTTAGAACTTTCTTTCGAAAATCCTCAAAAGCGCAGCAAGCATCAGAAATATATAGATAATATTCTTCGGACGAGGCGTTCTTGCCGCTCCTGGGCCGTGACTGTAGGTTGGCCGTCGGCTCCAGCGTCGCTTGACGCGCGGACGCGATTTTGAGGTCTCAGTCCATGAGCGTTTCGACCGCCGCGCCCTCGCCGGAATCTCGCCTGCAGGGGCTGCTCGATTTCCTGCAACACGACCAGGACAACCTCGGCCTGATCGCCGAGGCCGCCGCCGCCGCCCTGGACGCCGGAAACCTCGCCGAGCTCGAGCGCCTGACCGAGCGGCATGAAAGCCTCGCCCCCCTCACCCCGACGATGCTGGGCCTGCGCGGCGTGGCCTTGCTGAGTCGAGGTGATCCGTCTGCCGCCGCGGCGCTGTTCGAGACCTTGTTCCTGGAAGCTCCAGACAACCCCGCGATCGGTTTCAACCTGGCCTGGGCGCGGGGGCTGACGGGCGACTATGCCGGCGCCTTGGAAAGCCTGCCGCACGCGGTCGCCGCTGGAGTGCCCGGCGCGGCGGCGTTGCAGGTGAGGGCCCTGCATCACTTGGGACGAGTGGACGAGGCGTTGGCGCAGGGAAAGGCGCTGGCCGAGCAGCGGCCCGGCGACCAGGACCTGGCCGCCGCCGTATCCCAGGTCGCCATCGACGCCGAGCAACTTGACTTGGCTCGGCACTTTGGCGAAAGGGCCGGCCCCCAACCCGACGGCCTGGCCAGCCTGGGCGCGGTCTGCCTGAACGACAACAAGGTCGAGGAAGCGCTCGCCTATTATGACCAGGCGCTGAAGGGCGATCCGAACAATGCCCGCGCTCTCCTGGGCCAGGGACTGGGCCTGCTGATACGCAATCAGGAAACCGTCGCCGCCGAGCGCCTGACCCAGGCCGCGGAGATCTTCGGCGACCATCCCGGCGCGTGGATCGTCGCGGGCTGGGCGCGCTACATTCTGGGCGACCGCGCCGCCAGCCGCGCGGCCTTCGAGCGCGCCCTGGCGGCCGATGACACCTTCGCCGAAAGTCATGGCGGTCTGGCGGTGCTCGACGCCGTCGAAGGCCAGTACGACAACGCCCGGCGGCGCGTGGACGTGGCGCTCCGCCTGGACCGGGCCTGCTTCTCGGGAATCCTGGCGCGGAGCATGCTCCTGGAGCACGAAGGCGAGCCCGACAAGGCCGCTCGCATCCGCCAGATTGCGCTGAACACGCCCATCGCGCCGGACGGCCGGACGATCGCCAGTTCCCTGGTAGCCCTCGCGCCGGGGCGCCGCGGACGCCCGGACGCGCCCTAGGGTCTTTTAGCCTCATATGGAATCATGTGAGGCGTCTAAAAAGGCTCCAGATCAGACATTTAGAGCGTGGCCGTCGCCGAAACCGCTCACGCTTTCGGCTGCCACGCTCTAGGTGTTCAGTCCCGGGTCAAGTGGACGGGACCGGAAAGCCGCGGTTGCGCATCAGGGCGCCGATCTTGACGTCGCGGCCGCGGAAGCGCCGGAAGGCCTCGCCGGCGTCGATGGTGTTGCCCACGCTCATGATGTCGTCGTGCAGGCGCTTGGCCACGGCCTTGTCGTAGAAGCCGCCCGGCGCCTCCGCGAAGGCCTCGGCGGCGTCGGCCGTCAGGGTGTCGGCCCAGATGTAGTCGTAGTAGCCGGCCGAATAGCCCTCGCCGGCGAAGATGTGCCCGAACTGGGTGGGGCGGTGACGCATGACGATCTGCGGCGGCAGGCCGATCTCGTCCATGGCCGACTTTTCGAAGGCGGCCGGGTCGATGACCTGGCCCTTGGCGGCCAGGTGGATCTTCATGTCGTAGATCGCCGCGGCCAGGTACTCGACCGTCGAGAAGCCCTGGTTGAAGGTCTTGGCCTTCTCGATCTTGGCGACCAGCTCGTCGGGGATCGGCTTGCCGGTCTGGTAGTGGACGGCGAACTGGCTCAGCACCGGCTTGGTCGGCAGCCAGTGCTCGTTCAGCTGGCTGGGGAACTCGACGAAGTCGCGGGCGACGTTGGTGCCGGCCAGGGCGGGATAGGTCACGTCCGAATTGAGTCCGTGCAGGGCGTGGCCGAACTCGTGGAACATGGTGACGGCGTCGTCCCACGAGATCAGCACCGGCTCGCCGGGCTTGCCCTTCACGAAGTTGCAGTTGTTGGAGACGATCGGCGTGACCACGCCCTTGAACTTCTCCTGGGTGCGGTACTCGCTCATCCAGGCGCCCGACTGCTTGCCGGCCCGGGCGTAGGGGTCGAAGTACCACAGGCCCACGCGCTGGGCGCCCTTGGTCACTTCCCAGACGCGCACGTCCGGATGGCAGACCGGCACGTCGGTGATCTGGGTGAAGGTGAAGCCGTACAGCTGGCCGGCCGCCCAGTGGATGGCCTCGCGCAGCTTCTCCAGCTGCAGGTAGGGCTTGACCACGTTCTGGTCGAGGTCGTAGCGCGCCTTGCGCACCTTCTCGGCGTAGTGGCGATAGTCCCAGGGAGCGATCTTGAAGGTCGCGCCTTCGGCGTCGGCGACCTTCTGCATGTCGGCCACCTCCTCGTGGACCCGGGCCACGGCCGGCTTCCAGACCTGCATCATCAGGTCCATGGCCGCGTCCGGCGTCTTGGCCATCTGGTCGTCGGTGATCCAGTGGGCGTAGGTTTCGAAGCCCAGCAGCTGGGCCTTCTCGGCCCGGAGCTTGAGGATCTCGGTGATCACCGCCTTGTTGTCGTGGGCGTCGTTGTTGTCGCCGCGCGACACCCACAGCCGCCAGCCCTTCTCACGCAGGTCGCGACGGTCGGAATAGACCAGGAACGGCTCCATCGACGAGCGGGTGTTGGTGATCAGCCACTTGCCCTTCAGGCCCTTTTCCTCGGCGGCGGCGGCGGCCCCGGCCTTCACGGAATCCGGCAGGCCGGCCAGGTCGCCCTCGGAGAGCTCCAGGGTGTAGCCCTCCTCGTCGGCCAGCTCGTTCTGGCTGAACTTGGTGTAGAGGCTGGCCAGGGCCTGGTTGATCTGGCCCAGCCGAGCCTTCTTGGTCGCGTCCAGCGCCGCCCCCTGGCGGGCGAAGTAGTTGTAGATCACCCAGGTCAGGCGCTTCTGCTCGGGCGTCAGGTTCGAGGTCTCACGGGCGTCGTAGACGGCCTTGATGCGAGCGAACAGCTGCTCGTTCTGGACGATCTCGTCGCCGAACGCCGCCAGCTTGGGCGTGGTCTCGGCCTCGACCTTCTGCATGGCCGCGTCGTTCATGGTCGAGGTGAACACCCCGAACAGCGCGCTGACCCGGTTCAGGGTCCGCCCCGAGTCCTGGTAGGCCGCCATGATCCCCTCGAAGGTCGGCGCCGAGCGCTTGGCGGTCAGGGCGAAGATCTCCTGGCGCTGCTCGGCCATGGCCGCCTCGAAGGCCGAGGCGAACAGGTCGGGCTTGACCTTGTCCAGTGGCGGCAGGCCGCCGTGCGGGCCGGTCCAGGGGGCGACCAGGGGATTGCCGGACGGGGCGGCGGCGGGGGTGGCGGCTTTGGCGATCATGGGCATCAGGGCGGTCGCGCTGGCGGCGGCGAGGAAGGAACGACGCTTCACGGCGGGTCTCCGGAGGATGGAAGCGGAACCCTAGAGTGTCGCGCGGCTGAGAAGTAAGTGCTTTCGGGCGGAATTCGTCCCACCGATCGTGAATTTTGCGACAGGATTCCCGTGCGGACCCGCATCGCGAAGGTTTGTTCATGCGCGAGGCCCGGGCCTGCACGGAATCCGCGCGAGAATCTCGGACGTCGCGCGTGGACGGTTCGACAACGGCGAGGTAAGCCAGATTCATGTCCATCGGCGTCTTCGACTCCGGCGTGGGCGGCCTCACGGTCCACCGCGCCCTCGTGAACCGTCTGCCCCAGGCGGACTTCGTCTATCTCGCCGACCAGGCCAACGCCCCCTATGGCGGGCGGCCGGGCGAGGAGGTCGTCGACCTGACCCGGGCCGGTTGCGAGCGCCTGTTCGACACCGGCGCCAGCCTGGTGGTCCTGGCCTGCAACACCGCCTCGGCCATCGCCCTGCGTCGCCTGCAGCAGACCTGGCTGCCCGGCTATCGCAAGGCGCTGGGCCGGCCGATCAACGTGCTGGGCATCATCGTCCCGACCATCGAGGCGGCCACCGGTCTGCCCTGGGAGCACGAGGCCGAGCGGCGCGGCGACAAGGTCGAGCAGCTGGACGTGCTGGGGGTGTTCTCCACCCAGGGCACGACGAATTCGCGCGTCTACGAGATCGAGATCGACAAGCGCAAGCAGGATATCGCGGTGTTCTCGCAGGCCTGCCCGGACCTGGTGCCGATGATCGAGGCCGACGCCGGCGCCGTGGACCTGGCCAAGGCGGTGGAGGGCTATGTCCAGGCCCTGAAGACCCGCATCGGCCGCTATCCGGACCGGGCGGTGCTGGGCTGCACCCACTACGAGATCATCGCCGACATCTTCCGCGCCGCCCTGCCGGCGGGGACGCCGGTCATCCACCAGCCGGCCTCGACGGCCGACGCCCTGGAGCTGTACCTGCGGCGTCATCCGGAGCTCGACCCCGGGACCGGCGGCTCGCGCCGCTTCCTGACCACGGGCAAGCCCGGCCCGCAGAACGCCCTGGTGGAGAGCTTCTGGGGCGGGCCGCTGAGGTTCGAGACGGCTTAGGCCGTTTCAGCGGCTAGCACTTGCCCCCTACGGGTCGCTTCGCGACCGTCTTCCCCCAGAGGGGGAAGAGGAGTCGTGCGGCGGCCCGGGCGAGCCTCCGCCCCCTATGGGGGCGGACAGACCGCGAGGCGGTCAGGTGGGGGCAAGTGCGACTTGACGCTGATCTTGGGAAGGCCACCCTGCTTCCAAACGGGAGGGGCCACCCCATGAAACACCTGCTCATCGCCGCCGCCGCGGTCGCGCTCACCGCCGCCGCCGCCCGCGCCGAGGTCGTCGACGCCCAAGCCAACGGCTTCGAGGTCAAGCGCACGGCGGTGCTCAACGCCCCCGCCGACAAGGTCTATGCGGCCCTGGCCCAGCCGTCGCAGTGGTGGAACAAGGACCACACTTGGTCGGGATCGTCGGCCAACCTGTCCCTGGCCCCCATGGCCGGCGGCTGCTTCTGCGAAAAGCTGCCGAACGGCGGCTCGGTCCTGCACATGACCGTGGTCTACGCCCAGCCGGGCCAGGGCCTGCGGCTGTCCGGAGGCCTCGGGCCGCTGCAGATGTCCGGCGCGACCGGCCACCTCTCCTGGTCACTGGCGGAGAAGGACGGCAAGACCACCCTGACCCAGACCTATGACGTCGGCGGCTACATGACCGGCGGACTCGACAAGATCGCGCCGGTCGTCGACCGGGTGCTGAGCGAGCAGTTCGACCGCCTGAAGGTCTATGTCGAGACGGGCAAGGCGCCGTAGCGGCTTCAAAAATTGTCATCCCGGACTGCCTCCGCGAGGCTTCCGGGATGACAACGGTTTGAGACCTACTTCTCGTAGCTGGCCTTCTGGCTGAGCAGCCAGGAGAAGTCGGCCGTCAGTTGGCCCGACTGTTTTCCCTTGCCGGCCTTGGGATCATAGGACGTCCAGACCCCGGCCGACGAATGGCAGCCCATGCAGCTTTCGGTCTGGAAGGTCAGGGTGTTGATCCCCGGCGTGACCGGCTGGCCCTGGTTGTTGAGCACTGAGTTCCAGACCGGCGGCTGGGCGGGGCCCGAGCCGGGGCAGTCCTGGCCGCTGGGCAGTTCCTCGCCGTTGCAGGCCACCTGGTTGCCCTTCTGGAAGTAGGTTTCCATGGTGATGTTGGTCAGGAACACCGGCGTGGGATTGCCCCCCGGCTTGTTGCCGATGGCGTTGGGCAGGCCGCCGTTCCACGGCGCGGGCGGCGCGGACGGGTCGGTCGGCCACTGGGTGTCGATCAGCTGGTAGTACTGCCAGACCGAGCCCTGGGCCTTCAGCGCCGCCTGGGCCTGGCGGTTCAGGGCCACCTTGTCGCCGGGAATGGGAACGCCGCGCCAGGCCTGGGTCGGGATGCGCGGATAGACGCCCTTCACCTTCTGCGGCAGCTGGTTGACCGCGCACATCGGGCAGTTCGGGTCGACAAACGACGGGTTCAGCTTGGGATGGGCCACCGCGTCGACATCCAGGTTGTCCACCTGTTCGAAGGTGGACCAGATCCATTGGGGCGAGGTCTTGGTCTTGTGGCCGATGTGCATGCCGACCAGGCCGACCGTCACCTTGCGTTCCAGCGGCTTGCCGTCCGGCCCCGGGTCCATGACCACCGCCGGGCTGGTGTGGAAGCGGGAGAAGTCGTCCTTGCCGGGCTTGAGGATCCGCCAGGCGAACTTCAGCTCGAACGACCCGCTCCAGTCCTTGTCGGGCGTGCCGATCGGCATGGCCACCTTGCCGCCGGCCTTGGTGAAGGCGACCTGGCCGTTGATGTTGTAGAGGCTGTTGTCGCAGAGATAGCCGACCTCGTTGGGGTCGATCATGATCTCGTAATAGACGAACTCGCCGTTCTGATCGAGCATCGGGCCGGAAAAGGCCTGGTTGATGTCATCGCCGAGATTGGCCGCGTTCAGCTCGCCCACCGCCGACAGCACGCCCAGGAAGCGGGTGGCCCGGGGATCGGTGTTCGCGGTGGCCTGGGCCGAGAACGGCGCCAGCCCCTTGCTGACCGGCTTGGCCAGGTCGCCGCGGAACAGCACCAGGGTCCGGGCCTTGGGCGAGACGCCGCAGGCGGCCGGCCGGGCGCCGTCGGTCTGGAAGATCGCGCTGGAATTGTGCCACAGCGTCCAGTGCGGATGGCCGAACCGGGTGTCGGTCAGCTTGGGCGCGGCCTGGCCCTGGCTGTTGGTGGGCCAGTTCAGCGCCAGGAACATCTGCCAGGAATAGAGGTCGAACTCGCGCTGCACCTCCGAGAACTTCTTGGCGTTTTCCAGCTGGGTCTTCAGCGCGATGTCGACGTCGCCCGGCATCTGCGGCGTCAGCCTGGGCGCGAAATTGGGGAAGGCGGCCAGGTAGGCGGGCTTGGCCGGGGGAGCGGCGTCGATCGCCTGGGCGACGAACAGCCCGCCGCCGCCCGCCAGGCACACCAGGGCCGCGCCCAGCGCCCGCCAGCCGATCTTCCGTCCCGGTTTCGAGATCTTCATCGCACCCTCCGCCCATTTGGCCGGGTGTCGCGCGAGACCGCGCCCGCGTCGATCGCCCCAGGCCCTCCGCAGGGTGATCACTCTATGGAGGAGACGTCAACATATGATCGTCATGGTAGAAATGACTTGGCCGGAAGATCCAAACAAAAACCCCGGGCGCGAAGCCCGGGGTCGATGTTCTCGCCTTGATCGACCTGAACCGATCCGGAGCGGCTAGCCGACGGCCTGCATGTCGTCGCTGGTGGCGCCCAGCAGGGCCATCTGCAGGCGCGAACGGTCGCGCCGAGCCGATTCCAGGGCGCCTTCGGCCAGGGCGGCCTCCGAGCGGACCCGTTCGATCTCGGCCTGCATCTCGGCGATCTTGTCGTCGTGGGCGCGGCGGGTCTCGTCTTCCGAGGCCTGCAGGGCCTCGAAGCGCGTGCGCAGCTGGGCGGCGCGTTCCTCGGCCCGCTTGAGCGCCTTCTCGTGGGCCCCGACGGTCTTGGCCAGCTGGTCGGCGCGCTCGATCGCCGCGGCGCGGGCGGTGTCGACGCCGGCGTGGCGGCCGCGCAGGTCCTCGACCTCGTCCTCGAGGTTACGGACCCGTTCCAGGGCGCGCTCCAGGGCGACGTTGAGGTCGCCGGCCCGGCGCTCGACGGCCTGCTGCTGGGCGCTGCTTTCGTTGAGGCGGGCCGAGATCTGGCCGTTCATCTCTTCCAGCTTGTCGGCGCGGCCGGTGGCGGTCTCCAGCCGGGTCTGCAGGGCCAGGGCCTCGGCGCGGCCGGCCTCCACCTGGGCTTCCAGGCCGCGGATCGTGCGGGCGCTGTCGGCCTGGATGGTGGTCAGGGCGTTCTCGGACGCCAGCACGCGGGCGCGCTCGGCGGCGACCTGGGCTTCCAGCTCGGTCTCGATGCGCGACAGGCGGGCGACGTCGGCGCCGGCCTGCTCCAGGCGCTTCTTCACCGTGCCCAGCTCCTCGGCCTGCAAGGCCGACTGCTGCCGGGCGGCGGCCAGGGCGGCTTCGGACTCGCCGCGGCGGGCGTCGATGTCCTGGGTCTGGATCCGCAGGGTCTCGACGTCCTGGGCCAGGTGTTCGGCGCGAGCGGTGGCGTCGCGCAGCGCCGCCTCCAGGCCGCCGACCTTGAGTTCGGATTGCTGAAGGCCGTTGCGCAGGCGGTCGATCTCCAGCGCGCTGTCCTCGAGGGCGACGTCCAGGGACTGTCGGCGCGCCTCGGATTCGGTCAGGGCCGCGTCGGTCGTCGCCAGGCGGGCCGAAAGCTCGCGTTCCTCGGCCTGGGCGAGGGCCAGCTGGCGGGCGGCCTGGTCGTGGGCGGCGCGCAGGGCGATCAGTTCGGCGTGCTCGGCGCGGCGGGCCTCGAACTCCTCGGCGACCGGGCTGCGGATCTCGGAGAGCAGCGGCTCGATGGCCCGCAGGTGCTCGACCACGCGGCTGATGCTGTCCAGCCCGCCGTGGATGGTCTCGTAGCGGACGCCGATGGCCTGGGTGGCCTCGACCAGACGGTCGCCGCCGCCGTCGGTTTCGGGACGATCGTTCTCGGCGGCCAGCATCACGGGCTTGACGCCGCCCTTGGTGTTGCGATCGCCCTTCGACAGCAGCCTCATCTTGCCCACCCTCTAACGACCCGCGGCTCGACGCCCATCGCGCCGATTCGGCCCCTCAGCCGCGCAGAATCATTTGCCCATTCGTTAACAGGATAGCCCGCGCTCAAGATTGCTGTCGAGGTGAAGATCGCGCGTTCGGCGAGAGGCGCATCGCCGCATCTCCCAATACGTCAAGTCGGCGCAAGAAAGCCGCCGCAACGGCCCCGGAGGGCGGTCGCGGCGGCTTCGTGAGGCCCGATCGAGACGCTTCGCCCCGCGTCGGGAGACGCGTCAGGCGGCCTCTTGCTCGGCGGGAACCGCCGGCTCCAGGCGGATCATGTAGTCGAAGGCCGACAGCGCCGCCTTCGATCCCTCGCCCATGGCGATGATGATCTGCTTGTAGGGCGTGGTCGTCGCGTCGCCGGCGGCGAACACGCCAGGCAGCGAGGTCTCGCCGCGATGGTCGACCTCGATCTCGCCACGCTGGGTCAGGGCCACGCTGTCCTTCAGCCATTCGGTGTTGGGCACCAGGCCGATCTGCACAAACACGCCCTCCAGGTCGACCCGGTGGACCTGGTCGTGGTTGCGGTCCTTGTAGGTCAGGCCGGTGACCCTGGCGCCGTCGCCCAGCACCTCGGTGGTCAGGGCCGAGGTGACGATGCGCACGTTCGGCAGGCTGGCGAGCTTGCGTTGCAGGACGGCGTCGGCGCGCAGCTGGCTGTCGAACTCGATCAAGGTCACGTGGGCGACGATGCCGGCCAGGTCGATGGCCGCCTCGACGCCGCTGTTGCCGCCGCCGATCACCGCCACGCGCTTGCCCTTGAACAGCGGGCCGTCGCAGTGCGGGCAGTAGGCCACACCCCTGTTCTTGTACTCGGCCTCGCCGGGCACGTTGATGTTCCGCCAGCGGGCGCCGGTGGCCAGGATCACGCTGCGCGACTTCAGGCTGGCGCCGTTCTCGAGCTTGACCTCGATCAGGCCGCCGGGAGTCTTGGCGGGGACCAGGCCCACGGCCTTCTGCAGGTTCATGATGTCGACGTCGTAGTCCTTGACGTGCTGCTCCAACGCCGAGGCCAGCTTGGGACCTTCGGTGTGCGACACCGAGATGAAGTTCTCGATGGCCATGGTGTCCAGCACCTGGCCCCCGAAGCGTTCGGCCGCCACGCCGGTGCGGATGCCCTTGCGGGCGGCGTAGATCGCCGCCGCGGCGCCGGCGGGGCCGCCACCGACCACCAGGACGTCGAAGGCGTCCTTGGTCTTGATCTTCTCGGCTTCACGGGCCACGGCGCCGGTGTCCAGCTTGGCCAGAATCTGCTCCAGGCTCATGCGGCCCTGGCCGAACGGCTGGCCGTTCAGCAGGATGGTCGGCACGGCCATCACCT
>Ga0102590_1001066_pt1 | contig 45644 bp, 40 predicted proteins | sample AraplaMF_Col_mMF_FD_76859 | JGI IMG/M metagenome (GOLD analysis project Ga0102590, IMG submission 76859) | Arabidopsis root microbial communities from the University of North Carolina, USA - plate scrape MF_Col_mMF | ecosystem: Host-associated > Plants > Roots > Endosphere | place: USA... | reverse complement strand
TTCGGCTCCTGCTCGAACTTCACCAGCTGATTGTCGACGGTGTCCAGGCTCTCGCTGGTCTCCGTCAAAAACTCCCGCAACAGATCATCCATGAAAACAGGCCTTCATACAGGGAGGGCGCGCACGATGTGTGATGCGCCATTTCGGAATGAGGCCAGCTTCACCGCAAAGCGTTTAATATTGGTTGAGTATGTGGAAAAGAACGGAACCAACAAAGAGATAAGGCGCCACGGACAAGCCGAGGCGCCTCCTAAAGGATGGGTTAACGACTTGCGCGCGTCAGGCGCGTTTACGAAGCGGTAACGGTGATGGCTTCGCCCTCATGCGCAAGCTTCACGGTGACCCCGCAAGCCTGAGCCAACAGCCGCGTATAATAAGGCTGGATCGCGTGCGCATCCGCAGCCGGGCCACGCTCGCCGCTCAGGAGCTCCGAGATGTTCTGCGGCAGGCGCGCATTGTGTCCGGTCGCGGTGATGCGGAAGCTCATGGTCTCTCCGTCGCCGATCGGATCGACCGTCAGCGTGCCGCCGCGCGGGATCGTATGCTGGGAGACGACCAGCATATTGAGCAGCAGCTTGACGCGATTCTTCGGCAGCAGCAGTCGCGGCAGATTCCACGTGATCGTGCACTTGCCGTCCTCGATGTGGCCGCGCGCCATGGTCTGGGCATCGCCGAGGTCGATCTGGGCGCCGGACGAGCCGGCCGCGCCGAAGGCGAGGCGGCAGAACTGGAGGCGCGCCGAGGCCGTCTTGGCGCTCTTGCGAATCAGGTCGAGCGCGAACTCGCGATCCTCGGGCTTGGGATCGTCGTCGAGCACTTCGAGCCCATTGACGATGGCGCCGACCGGGCTGATGAGATCGTGGCAGACCCGCGAGCACAGCAACGCCGCGAGTTCGAGCGCATCTGGGGCGGTAGCGGTAGCGGGTGACGAAACGTCAGACATAAAGGGTTCCTGGAATTGCACGGCGCGGACGCGGCGAATCACGCATGCTTGACGAATGCCGCAGGTTCTAACATTCGCAAGCCCGTGGCAGCTAGCTTGCGATCGGTTCGAAGCGGCCCTAAAGCCGCGGGCGAATCAGTTGCGTGGGGATGGAATTGCCGATGAATGAGGCATGCAGGTGAAGCGGATCATCGACGGCCAAGCCGCATCCGGCCTGATGGAGCCGCTCACCGCGCTGGTGGTGAAGGCGGGCGAAGCGATCCTCGCGGTCAACCGCTCCGCAATGCGGGTCGACGGCAAGCAGGATGGCTCGCCCGTGACCGAGGCCGACCTTGCCGCCGACCGCATCATCGCGGACGGCCTGGCGCAGCTTGCGGGCGACGTGCCGACGCTGTCGGAAGAACGAACCCACCTCGCCTCGCCGCCATTTCTGGACAGCTTCTTCCTGATCGATCCGCTCGACGGCACCAAGGAGTTCGTCGCCGGCCGCGACGAGTTCACGGTCAACCTCGCTCTCGTCACCCGGGGCGTGCCGCTGCTCGGCATCGTCAGCGCGCCCGCGCTCGGGCTGCTCTGGCGCGGCATCGTCGGCCGCGGCGCCGAGCGCGTCAGGTTCGACGGCGCGACCATCGGTGCGGCCGAGCCGATCCATACCCGCCGGCTGCCGATTGCGGGCGAGCCCTGGATCGCGGCGGTGAGCCGCTCGCATGGCGACCTGAAGACCGAGGCATTCATCGATGACCGGCCCAATGCGGTCAGAAAGATCGTCGGCTCGGCCGTGAAATTCGGCCGGATCGCGGAGGGCAGCGCCGACATCTATCCTCGTTTCGGACCCACCTGTGAATGGGACGTCGGGGCCGGTTGCGCGGTGGTCACCGCCGCCGGCGGCCGGGTCACCGACGGCAAGGGCGGCGAGCTCCGGTTCGGCCAGCGTGGCGATACCGGCTTCATTATCCCGGACTTCATCGCCTGGGGCGACCCGCAGGCGGCAGGCAGCTACTGACTGAGCTGCTTCTGCAGCGCCGGCCAGCGCTTGCGCACTTCATAGAGGAAGCGCTCCGGATCGGCGGCGAAGGCGTCGCGATTGGCCTCCCGGCTGAACAGATAGAGCCGCTGCGCCGAGATCACATAGAAACGGGGATTGGCGGCGATGGCGATGCCGCGGGCGATGTCGGCCGGATCGTAGCCGCCGAACTGCGGCCCATAGACCTCGGGATGGGCGAGGAAGGACGCGCGGTTGCCCTCGTTCCGGAAGCGCCAGACCGCGCCCCAGAGGTTCGCCTCGAACTCCGCCGTCCCCTGCACGGCCGCGCCGTCGACGAAATAGGCGACCGGGTCGAAGCCCTCGATGGCCACGCCGCTGAAGCGGTTGACGACGATCCGTTCGGTGGTGGCGGCCAGAGCCGGCAACCCCGCGCAGGTGAGCCCAATGCCCGCCAGCAGGCAGACCAGGAAGCCGATCAAGGCAATTCCGGGGCGCAAAGGGCTATCTTCCTGCCGTTGTGCCGTCATAGTTGCTGCGGATAACATCCGAGTCGAGGGGACATCCGGCGCAACCTAGGGCCGTGCCTGTTGGCGTCAGGTTAAGGAAGCGGCGGGATTCGATACCAGGGGTTCTTTTATGACTTTCGCATCACGCCTTGCCGCAGTGGCGCTCATCGCGCTGGCTGGCTGGATCGTGCCGGCTTCCGCCCAGACGGCCGAGCCGGCGCCCAATCTGCCGCCGCCGCAGCGGACCCCGACGCCCAGCACCTACGGGCCGGACGAACTCGTCAATGCCGGCCACCGCTTCTTCGGCAACGTCTCGCGCGGGCTCGCCTCGATCATCGAGAAGGCGGTCAGCCAATGGGGCCTGCCGAACGGCTACATCCTGGGTGAGGAAGGCTCCGGCGCCTTCGTCGCCGGCCTGCGCTACGGCGAAGGCACGCTCTACACCAAGAACGCCGGCGACCTGCGCGTCTACTGGCAGGGCCCCTCGCTCGGCTTCGACTGGGGCGGCGACGGCGCGCGCACCATGACGCTGGTCTACAACCTGCCCGCCACCAATGCGATCTACCAGCGCTTCGCCGGCCTCGACGGCTCCGCCTATATCATCGGCGGCTTCGGCATGACGGCGCTGACCGCCAACAACATCGTGCTGGTGCCGATCCGCTCGGGCCTCGGCCTGCGCCTGGGAGCCAATATCGGCTATTTGAAATTCACCCCGCGCGCGACCTGGAACCCGTTCTAGGCGTCCTCCTCCGCTCAAGTTCCGGATTCACGTTAACAACAGGGCGGGGCTGGCTTTTTGCCGGCCCGCCATGCATTGTCCTTGGTGAATTTTTCCTAAAGTCTGGGAGTTGTGGCCCATGGTCGAACCGATCATGTACCTTGCGATCGGTTTCCTGCTCTCGATGCTGTGCGGGCTCGCCATCGTGCCGCTGGTGCATAACCGCGCGGTCCGCCTGACCACGCGGCGGCTTGAGGCCGCCACGCCGCTGTCGATGGCGGAGATCCAGGCCGACAAGGACCAGCTTCGCGCCGAATTCGCCATGTCGGCGCGGCGGCTCGAGATGAGCGTCGACCAGCTCAAGAACAAGACCACGAGCCAGCTCGCCGAGCTCGGCAAGAAGAGCGACGCCATCAACCGCATGAAGATCGAGCTCGGCGAGAAGAACGCCACGATCTTCGCCCTCGAGGCGCGCGAGAAGGCGGTGAAGGAGCAGCTCCGCGCCACCGAAGAGGAATTCAACGCCAAGACCCAGGCCTTGCGCGAAGCCGAGATCGCGCTGGCCGACAAGCAGGCCGAGCTCGCCAAGATCAATGCCGAGCTGTCCGATCGCTCGATGATGGCGGAGAGCCGCCAGGTCGAGCTGCTCGCCGTGCGCGCGCAGATCGAGGAATTGAAGAACCGGGTCGGCGACGCCGAGAAGGAATTTGCCGCCACCCAGGCGCGCCTCGCGCAGGAGCGCACCGAATCCGAGACCGCCTCGCGCGAGCTCAGCGAGGCGCGTGGCCGGGTCGAGAATCTCAGCCAGCGCGTCACCGAGCTCGATCGCCAGCTGCTGTTGCAGGTCAAGGAAGCCGAGATGCTGTCCGGCCGCGTCGCCGACCTCGAAGGCCGCCTCGCCACGCAGGGCAAGCTGCTCGCCGAGCGCGACTACGAGAACAACCAGCTCCGCCAGGCCAATGAAGCGGCCGAGCGCACCATCAAGGAGCTGCGCGTCGAAATCGCCGGCCTGAGCAGCGGGAAGTCGTCGGCCGTCGTCGAGACCCTGCGCGCGGAAAAGACCGCGCTCGAGGCGCAGCTCCGCACCGCGCGCGACGAGCGCGCAAAGCTCCAGCGCGACGTCAACGCGATCCAGCAGCAGGCGGAGAGCTCCTGGGCGACCGAGCGCATGGAGAACGCGCTGTTGCGCGAGCGCATCAACGACATCGCCGCCGAGGTGGCCAAGCTCGCGATGCAGCTCGAAGGCCCGAACTCGCCGATCGAGGCGCTGCTGGCGGCCGAGGCCGGCCAGCCGCCGAAGCCGGCGCCGCGCCCGGCCAACGACGCCGCGACCAATGGCGCGCCGAGCCTGCCCGAGGGCGGCGGAACGCTGGCCGAGCGGATCCGGGCGCTGCAGGCCCACGCCTCCCGCGCCCGCCAGCAGGGCGCCTAAGCCTCCCAAAACCGTCCCTCCGTCGCGACTTGCGTGATCCAGGCGAGGTTTTCCGGCTCCGCGGCACCTGGAAACTTGACACCTCAAGCCCGCACTTCTAAATCGCGGGCTCCGATGCGCCGGCCGGCCGACAAGGTCCGGCCGTCTGCATGATGGTCCCGGGCGCATAGCTCAGCGGGAGAGCGTTCCCTTCACACGGGAGAGGTCCAAGGTTCGATCCCTTGTGCGCCCACCACGCTTCGCCAAGAGGCTTCGCGTGGCACAGCCTCGTCCAACAGTGGCGAAGCGTGTCCGGCGTAGCTCGAAGAGCGCAGACGGACTGGGGCGTCTTGCTCCCGGTCCGGCAAAATCGTGAAAACAACCCCATGCACAGTAACCGGCGTCAGTTGGATCAATGGGGTACGAATTTTCCGAATTCATCTTGCTCCGCCGGGCAAAACAGAGCCGCTTGCCGCTCTAATGAGCCATCAGGACCGGCAAATCCGCGTGTTCCATGATGTAGCTGGTCGCCCCGCCGAATATCATTTGCCGCAGCCGAGTGCGGGTGAAAGCGCCCTTGATCAGGAGATCGCAGCCCCTGGTCCTGGCGGCATCGAGGACCGCCTCGCCGGTATCGCGATTCCCCAGCTCAACCCTTATCGCCTCGGCTGCAATGTCATTGTAGCGCAGTTGCTCGACGATCCGATCGGCAGATGGTCCTGGTACCTCCTGGCCGCCAATGACAGTTAGAACCGATACCCTTTTCGCCAAGCGAAGCAGCGGCATGGCAAATGCGTTTGCCCGCGCTTGCTCGGTACTACCATTCCAGTGGATCATGATGTTTGTCGCGACGCTTGGCGGTGCATTCAACGGCGCCAGCAGGACCGGCCTGCCGCTCTCAAACAGCGCGGATTCGATCGCGCGACGGTGAAGGCCCGCAGCATCGACGTCAGACCGTGCCATCACGATCAGATCGAAAGCGCGCCCATAATTTCCGACAAAGTCTTCGCCCTCGGGCGCGTTCTCCAGCCAGCCGAAGCATGGCCGACCTGAACCCGCAGTGGCTCGAGGAATGTCGTGCTTCAGCATGAATGCTTCGAAGAAGTTGCGCATGTCATTCAATTCGGCCTCGCTCTTCGCCTCAAACGAATCCAGGAGGATGCCGGTGGCCAATTCCGAGGCCACATATGGCGAGATGCCGAATCGCAGCGGAAAGCCTTCGATATAGGCGCCAGTACGTCGCGCGAGGCCTACGACGACATTGAGCGTGGATGTCATCATCGGAATATTTTGAAGCGGGACCAAGAGCGTCTTCATTTTCAACCTCCCGGTGTTTTCGGTGAACATTGAGGTCAGATGCGCTGCGTTATTCCACCTTGCGAGACGTTCCGGTTTGTCATCGACCACGAGAATGGTCAGGCGGCCTGCTCAAGCCTTGTGTCTATCTCCTGGCGCAGCGCCGCGAAGTCGATTGGTTTGGTCATCAGATCGGTTGCGCCGTTCGCCAGCGCCTTGCGCCTGGTCTCGGCGTCGCCGTAGGCCGTGATCATGATGACCGGCACATCGGGGCGAACCGAACGCACGATGGGCAACATCTCCAGCCCGCTCATTCCGGGCATGTTGATGTCGGACAGGATCAGAATCAGGGTGGCATCCTCCATCTCGACCGCGCGCTCCAAGGCCGCGGGCGCGCTAGACGCGAACTCCATGAGAAAGCGGCCGGCGCGCAAATCGCGGCGAAACTGCTGGCGAAACAAGGCCTCGACGTCCGGCTCGTCGTCGACGACCAATATGTAGACGCTCAACTTCTGCCTCCGGTTCGCGATGGTGCAGCCAGCGTACGTGGCAGCGTAATGATGAACTCGGTATAATCGCCGGGCTCGGTATCGACCTCGATGCTGCCGCCGTGCTGCTTCACGATGATGTCGTGACAAATTGAAAGGCCGAGGCCGGTGCCTTCGCCTGCGGGCTTGGTCGTGAAGAATGGATTGAATATCTTCTCTCTCACGTCGGCCGGGATGCCGGCGCCATTGTCGCGAATCCGGATTTCAACGGAGCCGCCCAGATTTGTGGTCGTCGCGCGCAGCCTTGGCTCGAAGCCGCCGCCGGTGGCGTTCTTTTGTTTGCTCGCCGCGTAGAATCCATTGGAAACGAGATTGAGGACCACCCGCGTGATTTCCTGCGGATACAGCTCGAGCGCCCCTGCGGATGGATCGAGATTCCTTTCAAGCGTGATATTGAAGCCTGCTTTTTCAGCGCGCGCCCCGTGATAAGCAAGGTTGAGACTCTCCTCGACGATGGCGTTGATATCGGCCGAGCGGCGCTCGCCTGCCCCCTCGCGAGAGTGCAGAAGCATGTTCTTGACAATGGAATCGGCGCGCGCTCCGTGCTGCACGATCTTTTCCAGATTGCCCTGCAGCAGGTGTATCAGCGCGTCGATGTCCTGCCTTGCCGCCTCGCCAAACGTGGCTGAGCGCAGCCCGTCGCGGAGCTCGTCGATCAGCTCGGAGGACAGCGCAGCGAAATTGTTGATGAAGTTGAGCGGGTTCTTGATTTCATGTGCAATGCCGGCGGTAAGTTGCCCGAGCGAGGCAAGCTTCTCGGTCTGGACCAACCGATCCTGCGCATTTCGAAGTTCCTCGAGCGACTGCGACAATTCCCTTGTGCGCTCGCGCAGTTCATTCAGCAGGCGTGCATTCTCGATTGCTATCACGCCCTGGTGCGCGAAATTGGATACGAGTTCGATCTGCTTGTCGGTGAAGGGCTTAACTTCCTGCCGGAAGATCGTGATGGTGCCGATCAGCTCATCTTCCTTGAGCATTGGCACGATGACGAGCGTCCTTGCACCGGCAAGATCGGCGAGCGCGCGAACGTTCGGGTTGCCTTCGACGTAGGGCGGCTGAGTCCTGATATCGTCGATATGAACCGTCTGATGAGTTTTCTCGACGGTGCCGAGCCCGCTTGCCGGGTGCGGGCGAATTTTCTGGGATAGCCGGGTGTCAATATAAGCCTGTGGCGCGTTATGCAGCGCCACCGTGCGGAAGCCGCCGTCCTCGTAGAGATTCATGGTGCCGAAACCTGCGCCGCAAATGCGGGTCGCATTCTCCAGCATCTTGTCGAAGACCGGGGTCAAGGCGCCCGATGAAGCGCTTATGATCTCCAGCACCTCCGACGTTGCCGTCTGTCGCTCCAGCGATTCGTTCAGCTGCTCGAACAGACGCACGTTGCCGATGGCGATGACTGCCTGGTCTGCAAAGGTCTGAAGCAGGTTGATCTGCTTCTCGCCGAACGGGCGCACCTCCGTACGGCGTAGCACGATCGCCCCCATGCTCTCGCCTTCTCGCAAAAGCGGCACGCTCAGGACGGTCCGAACGCTGGAGCGAAGCGCATATTCTCGTCCCGTCGGGAATTCCTCCCCTTCAGGCCCGAGCAGGTCGTGCACATGAACTGTGCGGCGATCGATAATGGCCCGGCCGGTGGGCGATTCCGCACTGATCGATCGTCGGCTCCACACCACGGGAACTTGGCCATGGTGCGCCTGGATAACGAGATCGTCGCCGTCCCTCAGAACGACCAGCGCATCATAGGCCTCGCAAAGTCCGCATGCGCTTTCCACAATGGCCTTGAGCACCGGACCGACTTCGGTCGGCGAGGACGCGATGACGCGCAGGATATCGGCGCTGCCGGTCTGGTACATCAGCGCCTCGGACAGATCCCGCGTCCTGGTCTGCAATTGTTCCAGGAGCCGCACATTCTCGATGGCAATCACGGCCTGGTCGGCAAACGTGGTGACGAGCTCGATCTGCTTTTCCGTGAAAGGCTGCACACGCCCGCGAGCGATCACAATCGCGCCGATCGGCTCATTCTCGCGCAGGAGGGGGACACCGAGCGCCGTGCGCTGACCGGCCATCGTCGTGGACTCGCGCAGGCCGTATTCGGGATCGGCAGCAACATCGAGAACCTGCACCGGTCTGCGTTCCAGCACGGCCCGACCTGTGACCGTGCTCCGTCCGGGGATAATCGGGTGAACCCGCAGAAACTCGATGTATTCCTTGGAGAACCCTACCGCTGCTCCGGCCTGATATTCATCGCCCTCGCGGCGCATGATGAACGCCATCTCCGCTTCGCACAGCCGCGCCGCCGAATCGACCAGCGTATCGAGCACGGTTTGCAGGTCGAAGGTCGAGCGGCTGATCACCTTCAGTACATCGGCCGTGGCCGTTTGCTGCTGAAGCGATTCGGCGAGATCGCGCGTCTTCGCCTGGACCTCATCGAATAGCCGGACATTCTCGATCGCGATCACGGCCTGATCGGCGAAAGTGGAGACCAGGTCGATCTGCTTGTCCGTGAACGAGTTCACGGTCTTGCGGCCCAGGAACAGCACGCCGATCGTTTCCCCGGACCGAAGCAGGGGCACGCCCAGGAGGGTGCGATAACCGCCGGCCCTCTGCTGCTCGGGATAGGCATATTCGGGATCGACCAGGACATCCTGAATCTGGACGGCTTTGCCGCATAGCAGCACACGCCCAACGACACTGCCGCGTCCAGCACTAAGCCGAATGCCCGCCGAGACTTCGGCCCACTCGGGCGAGAAATTGTATCGCGTTGCATGACAGTAGGCGCCGTCGGCGTCCTGCCGGACGATGGCCGCCATGTCGGCACCACTGAGCCACGCCGCTGATTCTGTCAGCGTGTCGAGAACCGGCTGCAAGTCAAACGCGGAGCGGCTGATGACCTTCAAGACATCGGCGGTCGCGGTCTGCTGCTGCAGCGATTCCCGCAAGTCGTCGGTACGCGCCTGCACCTCATTGAACAGCCGCGTATTCTCAATGGCGATAACGGCCTGATCGGCGAAGGTCTGCAGAAGTTGCACATGATGCGGAGCGAAAGTACCGGGCTCGGTCCGCGTTACGCTGATCATGCCGATCACCACGCCGCCGGTCGCGAGCGGAACGAACAACATGCTGCGAAAGCCGCGGGCGCGAGCGATGAATTTAATTTCGTTCGTCAGCGCTTCAGTGTCGGGAGTCGGTACTACCTTACCTGCCTGGACATCTGCGAAACTTTCAAACTCGGCAATTGGCCTCGGAAACATGTTCTTTAAGGCCTCGTCGGCGGCAGAATTCGTCGGCGTGAATGCCGCCAAATGGGCCGTGCCGTCGATGAAGCGGAATACGGTGGTCGAAAATCCGCCAAGCAAGGCATTGGCCTGCCTCGCAATTGCATCGAATACCGGCTTCACCTCCGATGGCGAACTGGCGATGATCTTGAGGATGTCCGCAGTGGCGCTCTCGCGATCTTGTGCGGCGCGCAATTCGGCCTGGAGCCGCGCATTCTCCTGCTGCAAATCCGTCACCACGTCCTGAGGAAGCGCGGCCATGATGAAAATCCACATCGCCGGCCGGTTCGCGGCCGACGTCAAAATTAAATCAAGAAAGCGTCGGGAATTATTCCACCATCAGGTGCTTCCGACCAGACGTATCGTTAGTTGATTTTCAATCGACTGCGCGTCAATTCGCCTCCGCGATCTACCAAAGCGGCGAGTTCCACAAGTTGCCGCTGGGACCAATTTGCTTCGGTCCACATGATTTCGGATTGCCTCCAGTCCCTTCATGATCTGCCGGCAAGGTCTATCAGACCATCGCCAAGAGGGCACCTCAGGAACGCATCGCGTCAATCGCGTGGGCTATCAGGACCGCAACGCTGACGCCGATAAGGATAACGAGGACCCAATTCAAAAACACGTTCGCCTCCAATCCTTGGAATTGAACGCGAGCAATTGTGCACAGTCAAAAACAACCGGCCCAAATTATTAATTTCGGCTTGGGCTGAGGATTCAATGTAACTGTTGCGTCCGTTGTCGGCCCTATCGATGGAATGCCATGAATAGAAGAACCCCGACAACGCACGCCGCGAGTGAGAGCAAGTAAATATCCACGGCAAATCCCGACTCATCTCGAAGTGGAGATTTAAATGGGAACTCGCATTATGCCCCGGTCAAGCCCAAAGCTTGCCAGAACAGTCGATATGCCCTGTAACCTGCCAGCTGCGGCAATCATGGCCCGGGAGCCCGAAAGTCTCCGCCGCGACACTCTAGCTTTAAATGGCCGATTTAAAAACATCCCTCCGCGGGGAATTAAATCTTAATTAATTCAGATCTCACGCGACTGCAACCGGCGCATTTCAAACTGAGCCTTAAGAAGCGTTGCGATGTGGGCTACTCGCACGCGTCTTGCCGACGCCTTTTTCCACGTTTACGACAAACGACCTCGGTTTGGGCCGAGGTCGCCAACCTTGGGGAAGGTTTGCTCCCGACGGGGGGCTTTTGATCTGGGGACTTGTCGGGAGCTTGGATTCGACTCGGAATTGGGAAAGTCGTTCCGCTTGCCGAGCAAATAAAAGCGACCTCGGCGAACGGCGCCGGGGCCGCTGCATTTCCGGCCATTCGTTCAGCTCACCTGTCCTATGGATCATCTTCGGGCCCGACCCCATGGTCATCGGGGCTTGTAAGCGCTTTCGGCGCACTTCACGATCGTGTGCACGAAGCCATTTTGGCGGCCAAACGAAGCAATACTGAAACAACGCGGTCCGATGCTGAGATGAGCGAGGGAGGTTTTAAATGCGTAGCCTAATTTTCGGGGTCGTGCTCGTTGCGCTAGCAACAATCGGATCTTCATCGTTTATTTCGGCCGCTGTTTCGGCAACGCGGGATGCGAAGTCCGCAACGTTCTCAACGCGGTTCGCGCCCGCAACAAACGTTTCCGCCTGCACTTTGCCCGCCGGGACGCGGACCGGTTCGGGCGTGCGTTCTTAAGCGGCGGCTTTCCGAACCATGGATCGGCGCTCCGCTGTTCGATCCGGGCCTGGCACAGTTTCACGGTTGGAACGGATGACAGCTGCACCCAGGGATAATTGCGCTTTCGCGCGTGGCTTGGGGATATTCTGCCAATAGGTCAACGCATCTGCATTTTCCGAATCGACGTTCCATGGTCGCTCGCTCATGCGTGGCCTTCGGGGGTGTAGGTGTGAGCCAGTTTCTATCGATGCTGCTGCTGACAACAGCCGTGGTTCTAACCGTCTGCTTCGGAGTGGCGGCTTGGCGCCTCTCTGATGAAAAGGACATTGACATCACTGGCCAGATCGCACGCCAGTCGTATGGATGGAAAGGGGCGCCGGCCAGATAACCCTTTCACTTGCTTCCTGCGCGCTTTCTGGTCTGAAATGCCGGCTGCACGTCGCTGGCACGGTCCTTGCCAATCCCGGCCTATCTTCACCGGTCCTGGCAGGGAGCCGTTTCGCGATGAAACAGAAATCTCGAACCTCAAAGCCGCAAAAGCCTACTTTGGCACACATAATCTCCGATTTGGTGAGATTGCTTAAGGCAATAAAGGATCTTGAGAGCCTAAGAAAGAAAGTCCGGCTAGCAGAAGGCGCTCGCGTATTGCACTAAGCCTGGCGGGTAGAGGCGCATTATTAAATTATGGCTCGATCAGCGCAGCGATCTATTGATCGCAGACGGTCAGTGGCGCGCCCGCCACGCCTTCGTATTTGGCGATGACGGGGCCGCCCCAGCGATAGTTCAACCGAGCCCGATGCTGACGTCCTGGCGATCCGCTCCCTGAAGGCGCATCGCTTGCCCACGACGGAGGCCTGCTCCCTCCCGCTTGCGGGCGAGTTGAACGAGTTCGCGGCGATCCAACCTTCGTTCGTCGTCATTGCAATGACGTTGTTGATGCAGTTATGCCCGGAACTCCGTTCTCCTGCCCCGGACGCAGCGCAGCGCTACTTCAGCGGTGCGCTGCAGAGCCGGGGCCCATGTCTCAGCGAGTGCCTGGCTTCCTCGGTCCCGGCTCAGCGCAGCAACGCTCACGCGTTGCAGCGCGTCCGGGACACCAACTAGAAAGATGCGCCCTATCGCCGCGCACGCCGCCTCACGCTTCAAGCAACCCGCTGGGGCCGCCACGCCGTGTAGAGACCGGCCAGGGTGCCGATGGCGACCAGAGCGGCCGCCAGCAGCAGCTGCAACTCCCCGTCATCGGTGGGGCCGACGGACGACACCAGCCGGGTCACGATGACGAACAGAATGCCGACGGCGGCCGCCGCCCCCACGCAGAGATAAGCCAGCTCCCGCGTCAAATTGCGGCCGAGAAGCCCGAGCGCCGTGAAGTACATCGCGCAGGCGTTGGGATGAATGAACAAGGCGATGCGTGCGTAGCGACCGTAGGCATCGAACAGCGACTCGCATCGGCGCAGGGCCGCCTTCGAGGCCACCCGCTGCAGGAACGGCCTGAAGAAGCGAGCCTGTCCGTAGCTGAGAACGGCGCCGAGGATGATGGCGAGCCATGCCACGGTGAAGACGGAGCCGTCCACGGCCTTGGGATTGAGCGCCACGGACATCAGGATCAAGGCCGTTCCGGGAAAATAGCCGAAGTACGGGAACACCGCTTCCAGCAGCACGCAGACGAACATGAAGGCCGGAAACCATGCCGACCCGGTGGCGCCATGGACGATCGCGTTCAGATCGAACAGGCTCGTCCTGTACAGAACGAGGTACATGCATATGGCAAGGCCGGCCAGCGCGTAGAACGGCAACGCTCCCGATAGAAACCGTCTCATCCAACCATCGCGCTTCGTTTGGCGGAGACGACGGCCTCGCGCTGTTCCGGATCATGCTTTAGGCGAATGAGATCGCTCCTGTCGATAGCGCGCAACGCTACGCGATCGACAAAATCTCGATCTCCTGCGCGCCTGCCCCCACGACATCGCCGACCGCCTTGCCCATCAGCGACCGCGCCACCGGCGCCACGAACGAGATCGTCCCCGCCTTCGGGTCGGCTTCGTCCTCGCCGACGATGCGATAGGTTTGCACGCGGCCGTCAGCGCGGCTGAAGGTCACCGTGCTGCCGAAGGCGACGATATCGTGCGACACCGGATTGGGAACGACCTGTGCGGTGCGCAGCCGCTCCGTCAGATAGCGGGCATCGCGCAAGGGCACGGCCGATTGCCGGCGCTTCTCGTTGACGTCCTCGATGGCTTGCGCGGCCTCATAGGCCTCGCGGGCTTCTCGAAGCTGCGTCTGCAACGCCTGCAGGCCGGCTTCCGTCACGAGGTTGGGATGCGGCGAGATCGGGCGATCCGGCAACAGCGTCTCTGACGCGGTCTCGGCGCTATCTTCCTTGGTAAAGGCGACGCTCAATGCAAGAATCCTGTCGAACTGTTCCGGGGGGCGGCGCCAGGCGCCGCCGCTTGTCCCGGACTATATCTCAAGTTCGACGAAACGACGGAGCTTGAAGACGATATCCGGCAAGGCCTGGCGGAACCGCGTTGCATTCTGGAAATTGGTCGAGAACGGCGCGAAGGTGATCATCGCGTTCCATTGCCGGTAGCCATAGACCGTGATTGAGGCCCCGGTTGCCGGAAAATCCTCCAGCTTGCGCAACTCGCCCAGCACGAGATCGGCGATCGCTTCGGCAGGCAGCAGCCGTTTGCCATCCCGCGTCGTGACGATCTTGGCAGGCTGCTCGACCGGCTCCACTTTGGCCGGTGCAGCGTCGGACGCATCCTCTTGCCGGATCGACGTCGCCTCGGCGACGGGCGCCGAAACTGATTCGGCTCCGTTCGCGGGCATTGTCGGCGGCGCCTCGGTGAGAGGCGGCGGTGCAACATTGTCTGCGCGCTTGTTGCCTCCGAGGATGCTGCTGATCATGGCCACAAGGCCAGCATCCTTCACGTCGTCACTCATCATTCCCCCCGGCTTCGGCTTAACTCTAGCACTGCTCTCGCAGACCGCCACCGGGGATCTGCGACCGGAATCCGCCTGGCAGAGGCGGTGCGTCGCAGACCGTTCGTCGCAGGGCCCGGCTCTTCGAAAGCCCATTCTTCGAAGGCAGCAGCGGCGCAAAGCCCAGCATCCCGCGCCGCCGTGCGATCCGTCACTGCTTATCGAACGGAATATATTGCTGGTACTGCCTGGGCACCGAGCTGCGATAGCGCGCGGGCACGGTGCCGGTATCGACGGAGTGATCGATTTCCTGCTGCCGCGTCATCTTCTTCTTCGCCGGCTTCTTCGACGCACTCTTCTTGGCGTCGGTCGGCTGGCTGGAGCTGTCGGTGGTCGCAGCAGGTGCCGCCGTCGTTGCCGGCGCAGGGGCTGTCGCCGCAGGCGCGGCGGTCCCGCCGGCAGCGGGCGGGGTCTGGGCCAGCGCGAGCGGTGTCTGCATGATGAGCGCCAGCGCCGCTGTCGCGGCCAGCAAGTATGACTTTTGCATCAGAGCCTCCAAAATTGCCTGATCCCAACGAGGCCAAGGCTAGGCCTGCGGCATCGACACGTGCAAGTCTGTCAAGATTAGGTCCGATCCCCCAGGAGAACTGTGGCCGAGATCACATTGCTCACCACCGGCGCCGAGCACAGCCTTTCCTACAAGTCCCTCGCCAGTCCGTTGCCGGTCTCGGGCTACACGGCGACCATCGAGGTCACCGGGATGGTAGACGGATGGTCGGTGATCACCCGGAGCGGGTCCGACCGGCATGTTTGCGCGTGCTACCGCGCGACGCCGAGGCCGGCCTCCACGAGCCGCGCCGCGAACCAGCGCGACAGCGCGTCGTCGGCAGCGCCGCTGACATAGACCTCCGACATCGTCAGCCGGTCCTTGTCGAGCACCAGCAGCACGCCGATCCAGTAGGGAAACCAGACGTGGACATCGGTCAGCGCCCTCAGCTTGTGTTGGTCGTGCTCCAGCGGCGTGTGATTGCTCGCCTTGCGAATCTCCACGGCGAGCAGATTGTTCGGGATCTCGCGCTGATGCACGACGACATCGGGGTAGATCGACTTTCCCAGATGATCGTCGGTCGAGATGATGGTGCCGTGAGGCAGATGCAGCGTGCGCTCGCCGAGCCGGTCGTAATTGCAATCGACCGACCAGCCGGAGAACTGTTTCTCCAGATGCACGGCGAAGCGGTGCGTGACCGCGCGCTCGCCGATGTCCTTCTCGAACAGGAAGCCCTCGTGGGCGTAGAAGTCCCGAAGCGCCGCGATCACCTTGTTCAGCTCGGTCTGCATCATGCCTCCCGAATCATCACGTACGCCGTTGCTGCCGGACCCCGTCTGGTGAGGCGCGCGCGTGCGCCTCACCCTCGGTGTCGTCCCGGCGAACGCCGGGACCCATACCGCGAGGTCTATCGAGTACACACGGTGTACGTACGGGACCCCGAAACTTCGCCAAACCTCTCCCTGGGGTTATGGGTCCCGGCGTTCGCCGGGACGACGTAGGGAGAGAGCTTCGTCAACCAACTTACATCTGGACTTCGATCAGCCGCGGCCCGGGCTCGGCGACGGCCTCAGCCAGCGCCTTGTTGAACTCGTCGGCATTGGTGACGGCGCGGCCGGGCACGCCCATGCCCTTGGCCAGCGCCACGAAATCCAGCGTGGGACGGTCGAGCCGCAGCATGTCGTTGGCGCGCTGGCCGGGCTCGCCGGCGCCGACATTGTCGAACTCGCCGCGCAGGATCTGGTAGATGCGGTTGGCGAACACGATGGTGACGATGTCGAGGTTCTCGCGCGCCTGGGTCCACAGCGACTGGATCGTGTACATCGCGCTGCCGTCGCCGACCATGGTGATGACCTTGCGGTCCGGGCAGGCGATCGCGGCGCCGATCGACAGCGGCGTCGAGAAGCCGATCGAGCCGCCCATGTTCTGGAGCCAGTCGTGGGGAGCCGCCGCCGCGGTCGGCGGGAAGAAGCCGCGGCCGGTGGTCAAGGACTCGTCGACCATGATGGCGTTCTCGGGGATCGCACACGCGATCGCCTGCGCGATCGAGGCGAAAGTCAGCGCGCCGGTCGGCTTGACCAGTTCCTGCAAAGCCTGCGGCTTGACGTCCTTGGCGCTGGCTTTCACCGCGCCGGCAAGCGCCTCGAGCGCGGCGACCGAGTTCTCGCCCCAGGAGGTCATGCGATGGACCTCGCAGCCTTGCGGCTTGAGCATGCTCGGCTTGTTCGGATAGGCGAAGAACGCCACGGGATCGTCGGACTCGACCAGCACGATGTGGCGGAACTTGGCCAGCATCGGCAGCGCCTGCTCGATCACGTAGTGGATGCGGTCGATCGAGAAGCGGCCGCGGCCGCGCGCCATCTTGGGCCGGAAGGTCGGGCCCATCACGGTGCAGCCGGTCTTGTTCGCGATGCGCTCGGCGAACGCCAGGCCCCGCTCGCTGAGCGCGCTGCCGGTCATCAAGAGCAGCGTACCCTCGCCGTCGCCATGCAGGATTTTTGCGGCCTGCTCGACCGCCTGCGGCGAATAGCTCGCGCGCTGCTGCTCGGCCGGGACCTCGGCGATGCCGTCGGCCTCGTTCCAGGCGGTGTCGGCGGGCAGGATCAGGGTGGCGATCTGCGGCGGTGCGCTCTTGGCGGCGGCAATGGCCGCGGCGCCGTCGGCGGCGACCGATCTGGCATCCGGCGAGGTCCGGACCCAGGACGACATCGGCCGGGCCAGGCCCTCGATGTCGGAGGTCAGCGGCGCGTTGTAGCCGATGTGGTAGACCGCGTGCTGGCCGACGATGTTGACGATGCCGGAATTGGCCTTCTTGGCGTTGTGCAGATTGGCAAGGCCGTTGGCGAGGCCGGGGCCGAGATGCAGCAGGGTCGAGGCCGGCGTGCCCTTCATGCGGAAATAGCCGTCGGCAGCGCCTGTCACCACGCCCTCGAACAGGCCGAGCACGCAGCGCATGCCCGGCACGCGATCGAGCGCTGCGACAAAATGCATCTCGGAAGTGCCCGGGTTGGTGAAGCAGACGTCCACCCCGCCCTTGACCATCGTCCGCACCAGGCTTTCCGCACCGTTCATTCTTTTTGCTCCGCAACCGGCCACTTCCGGCGATCCACGCGATCAATCATTGTTCGCTCGGCCAGTCAAAGCAATAGCCGGCATCGCGGCCCTGCCCCGCATGACGATGCGCCGGTTTGGCTAATGCTCCGTTCCGGTGAGAGCGCTCCAACGTCTTCGAGCAAATTGGCGCGGTTGCCGATTTGGTAACACCATCCGTTAAGGATGCCCTGCCTCACGGCCCCGTGGCTTGCGGAATGCCCGCAAATATGGCCTGTGGCTTTTGTTGAATCGATTTTTTTTCTGGGGGAAGCAATGATCCGGTTTTTTGCCGCGCAGATCACCGCAATGGCGCTCGTGCTGGCCGGCGCGGCCGACGCATCCGCGGCGGGAATGATAGACTTCACGGGCACCAGTTCCACCGGCTATCTCGGCGGCGGCGGCAGCCCGATCCCCCGCACCACCGTCATGTACAACGGCAATTATGCGCCCGGCACGATCGTGGTGAACACGGCCGAGCGCCGGCTCTATCTGGTGCTCGGGAACGGTCAGGCGCTGCGCTACGGCATCGGCGTCGGCCGCGACGGCTTCCGCTGGGGCGGGGTGCACAGGATCACCGCCAAGAAGGAATGGCCGGACTGGACGCCGCCCTCGCAGATGCTGGCCCGCCGCCCCGACCTGCCGCGCCACATGAAGGGCGGCATCGAAAACCCGCTCGGCGCGCGCGCGATGTATCTGGGCTCGACGCTCTATCGCATCCACGGCTCCAACGAGCCGGAGACGATTGGCCAGGCGGTCTCCTCGGGCTGCTTCCGCATGACCAATGACGACGTCAGCGATCTCTATAGCCGCGTCGCGGTCGGCACCCCTGTGGTGGTGCTGAACAATTAGAGCCGCACATGCGGTGCGCTCCCTCCCCCGCTTGCGGGCGAGGGTTGGGGAGAGGGTCTTGTGCACGCGGCGTGAATACGGCAGCGTCGCACGACAATGAGCGCATTGAATCCCTCCTCGGCTGCCCTTCGCTCCGCCCTGCTGGCGTTCGCAGCGCTCACCTGCGCGCCTGACATCGCTACCGTAGTCGCCGCCGGCGAATTGCCCGCGGTCTCCTCGCGCCAGCGCGCCGAGAAGAAGAGCTTCACCGACGGCGAGATCATCGAAGGCTTCCTGAAGACGGCATTCGGTGCCGAATATCATCTCGCCGGCCGCGTCGACCGCATTCGGAAGTTCGACGGGCCGGTGCGCGTGTTTGCCGAGAGCGACCGCGCCGATCGCAAGACGCAGCTTGCGAGAGTGGTGAGCGATATCGCCAAGCGCGTGCAGCATCTCGACATCGCCATGACAGACACCAACGAAGCGGCGAATGTGCGGGTGAAGCTGGTGCGCGACCGCGATCTCTACCGCACCCTCACCAGCTTCTACGGCGCCGAGAAGGCGCGCGAGATTCGCACCTCGCTCGACCCGCAATGCCTGTCCGGCTTTCGCAAGAACGACGATTTCGAGATCGAGCATTCCGACGTCATCCTCACCGTTGACAACGGCGATTTCGTCTTCCTCGACTGCGCCTATGAGGAGCTCCTGCAATCGCTCGGGCCCATCAACGACACCGCGAGCGTGCCCTGGACCATGTTCAACGACAACGTCTCGATGGGCTATTTCGACGTCTACGACCAGTACATCCTCAATCTGCTGTACGATCCCCGCATCAGGGCAGGCATGACCGTCGCCGAGGTCAAGGCGGTGCTGCCCGCCGTGCTCGCCGACGTGCGCGCCTGGGTGAAGCGGGTGAATGATCTGAAGGAGTGAGGCGCCCACCCAAACGCTGAAGTCGTAGGATGGGTCGAGCGAAAGCGAAACCCATCGAGCTGCTGCGACGGCGGCGAAGTTGATGGGTTTCGCTGCGCTCTACCCATCTTACTGCCCTACTGCACCAGATCGGCCACTATCGTTGCCGCCTTCAGGCCCGTGCCGGTGAGGACCGCGACCGTGGTCTCGGTCGCCTTGATGGCGCCGGCGGCTGCGAGCTTGTCCAGTGCGGCGGCCGCGCTGGCGCTGGTCGGCTCTGTGAACAGGCCCTGGCGCGCAAGGCGGCGCAGCGCGGCGACGATCTCCGCCTCGGTGAGCGCAATGGAGCCGCCGCCGCTCTCGCGCAGGGCGGCGATGATCTCGCGCAGGCGCAGCGGATGCTTGATGGCGGTGCCTTCGGCGATTGTCTTGCTCACCTCGCGGGCGACGGGCGTATCGACGCCGGCCTTGAAACTCGCATCGATCGGCGAGCAATTGAGCGGCTGCGCCGCGAACAGGCGCGGCAGTTTCGATATCTGTCCGGCTTTCTTCAGCTCGCGAAAGCCGAAGGCGCAACCGAGCAGGCTGCTGCCGGCGCCGACGGGAACGATGACGTTGTCGGGCGCACGGAAGCCGAGGTCCTCCCAGATCTCGTAGGCGAGCGACTTGGTGCCTTCCAGAAAGAACGGCTGCCAATTGTGGCTGGCATAGAACGTCTGGCTCGACTGGCGAATGGCCTCCGCCTCGGATTCCTCGCGCGGTCCCTCGACGAGCTGCACCGCCGCGCCATAGGCGCGCACCTGCGCGATCTTGGCCGGCGAGGTCGAGGCCGGCGCGAGAATCTTCACGCGCATGCCGCCGGCGGCACCGAGCCCTGCCATCGACGAGCCGCCATTGCCGGAGGAGTCTTCGAGAATGGCCGAGACGCCGATCTGCCGGAGGAAGGACAGCATCACGGAAGAGCCGCGGTCCTTGAAGCTGCCGGTCGGGTTGAACCATTCCAGCTTGAACAACGGGCGCAGCTCGCCCCAATTCTGCTCAACCAGCGGTGTGCAGCCTTCGCCGAGCGTGATCGGGTTTGCGATCTCGACCGGCAATGCGGCCCGGTAGCGCCAGAGCGAGCGCCTGCTTCTGTCGATATCATCACGCGAGATGCCGGCTCCCGGCGTCACCAGCAGCGGCGTGCGCTCCTCCGAGCACCAGCGCGGCTGGTCGAGCGGGTAGAGCTGTCCGTTGCGGGGGTCGATGTAACTGGCGGGCATGGGGGTCTCCGGAATAGAGCCGATCCGGTCGATATGTCCGAATATGCAGGCTTTATCCAGTCGCGGCCGCCGGGGCGCCGCCCGCCCCTTCAAAAATTATAGCAATTACATAGATATAGGGAGCATTCTGGCGCCGTTCGCCGATCCGGACGGGCGCGGGAACGGGTCTCGGCGACCGCGCACGATTAACTTGTCTGTCGCTCGCCGGGGTTACAATATGTTGGATTGAGCTTGCGTCGCCGGCTATTCCGAGAGCCGGGCCGCAAGCGAGCCAGGCCCGTCCGAGCGGCGGGCCGTTGGCTTTTTGGGAGCCTGGACATGAGCCGCGCGAACCGTACCGACCACATCCGCCTGACCTCCCATCCGGAGCCGGGCCGGACCTCCGCCTTTCCGATCCACTGGGGCGCCACCGAGGCGCGCGCCCGTGGGCCGGTCATCGGCACGGTGTCGCGCGCCGGCGATCGCAACGTGATCGGCAGCCATGGCGGCTCCTACGCGATGTACCGTGCGCTCGCGGTGTCCGCCGGTGCGCTCGATCCGATCCGGCGGCCCGACCTCACCAACACGTTTCCTGCCGCGACCATCGGCCCGTTCCCGCAATGGAGCGATCCCACCAAGATCGTCGCGCTCGATCCCTGGGGCCATCTCGTTGCCGAGAACTTCCGCCAGGAGATCGCCGAGGGCGCCGATATCCGTCCCAGCATCGCGGTGACGCGGGCGCGGCTGGACCTGCCGGAGATCCGCGAGGCGCTCGCCGCAAGACGGCTGCGCGCCGACGGCGAGGTCGTGCACGCCAATGGCAGCGTCTCCGTGGTGAAGATCGCGATCGATCCGGTCTGGTACCTGCCCGGCCTTGCGACGCGCTTCGGCACCAGCGAGACGGAGCTGCGCCGCACGCTCTTCGAGCAGACCGCCGGCATGTTCCCCGAGCTGGTGACGCGCCCCGACATGAAGGTGTTCCTGCCGCCGATCGGCGGCACCACCGTCTACATGTTCGGCGACGTGACGAAACTGCCGGATCATCGCACCAGGATCACCTGCCGCGTGCATGACGAGTGCAACGGCTCCGACGTGTTCGGCTCCGACATCTGCACTTGCCGGCCCTATCTGATCCACGGCATCGAGGAATCCGCGCGCGGCGCGCAGGAGGGCGGGCTCGGGCTCGTCGTCTACAACCGCAAGGAAGGCCGCGCGCTCGGCGAGGTCACCAAATTCCTGGTTTACAACGCGCGCAAGCGCCAGGAGGACGGCGACGCCGCCGCCGCCTACTTCGAACGCACCGAATGCGTCGCCGGCGTCCAGGACGCGCGCTTCCAGCAATTGATGCCGGATACGATCCACTGGCTCGGCCTGAAGCGCATCGACCGCTTCCTGTCGATGAGCGACATGAAATACGACGCGCTGACCTCGCAGGGAATCGACATCGTCGAGCGCGTGCCGATCCCGCCGGAGCTGATCCCGGCCGACGCCTATGTCGAGATCGCCGCGAAGAAGGCCGCCGGCTATTATTCGACCGACATCGCGCCGGAGAAGGACGTCGATGGCGTGGTCGGACGTTCGCTGGAAAAATACTGATCGCGCGATGACGGACGCTTTGGAACGACAGGCCCGCTCCCTGCTCAGCGCAGGAGCGGTGCGCGCGCGTGCCGGACAGATGCTCGGGCTGGGCCTTGCCGGCGGCTTGAGCCACTTCACGATCGATCTCGACCGCATGGACAATGTCGCGGAAGCCGTGCTCGCGGTGACGCGACAGGCCTATCCGACGCTGGAGATTCCGTTCCATGCGCGCTGGCGGCATTTTGTGATCGGCGGTGTCGACCGCTGGGCGCGGCTGGCGGACGCGGCGCCCTGGCCCGATCGCGAGGCACGGGCGCGGGCGGAGTTCGACCTTGCCATCGTCAGCGTGCTGCTCGACGCCGGCGCGGGTGCGGCGTGGCGATATCGCGATGCGACGAACGGCGAGAGCATCGGCCGATCCGAGGGACTCGCGATTGCGAGCCTCGACATGTTCGCGGGCGGCCTCTTCTCGGACGCCGCCCGCGCGCCGTTCAGGGCTGATGCGGACGTGCTGGCAAAACTGCCGCTCGGCTCCCTCACATCCGCCTTTCAGGTGAGCGATGCCAATCCGCTGCTGGGCCTCGAGGGACGCGTCGATCTGCTGCGGCGTCTGGGCACGTTGGTGGCGGAGCGCGCAGACGTGTTCGGCCTGCGTGACACGCCACGGCCGGGCGGCCTGTTCGATCACATCGCGGCGCAGGCGAAGGGCGGCGCCGTTGCCGCGCCTGCGATCCTCGCCGCGGTGCTGAACCAGCTCGGACCGATCTGGCCCTCACGGCTCGAGCTTGCGGGCGTCCCGCTCGGCGATTGCTGGCGCCATCCCGCGCTCAAGGCGGATGACGCAACGGCAGGCCTCGTGCCGCTGCACAAGCTGTCGCAATGGCTGAGCTATTCGCTGATCGAGCCGCTCCAGCGCGCCGGCTTCGACGTCACCGACATCGACGGCCTGACCGGGCTGGCCGAATATCGCAATGGCGGCCTGTTCGTCGATCACGAGGTGCTGCGCCTGCGCGATGGCGCCGATGCCGAGCGCGCGCATGCGGTGGATTCGCTGCTCGTCGTGGAATGGCGGGCGCTGACGGTCGCACTGCTGGACCGGCTCGCGGAGCGCATCCGCGCAAAACTCGGCCGCTCGCCGGAGACCTTGCCGCTCGCCAGCATCTTGGAGGGCGGCACCTGGGCCGCGGGCCGCGCCATCGCTTTCGCTCGCCGTCCCGACGGCTCGCCGCCGCTCAAGGTGATCAGCGACGGCACGGTGTTCTAGCCCTCTCCCCTTGTGGGAGAGGGTGGCTTCGCGAAAGCGAAGCCGGGTGAGGGGTTGTCTCCGCGGGCATATCTCTCGCTTGAGTTCGTGGAAGCAGACCCCTCATCCGGCGCTTCGCGCCACCTTCTCGCACAAGGGGAGAAGGGAAGAAGAGAGCATCCGTCATGGAAGGTGTCACGATCGTCGATCATCCGCTGGTGCAGCACAAGCTGACCCTGGTGCGGGACAAGTCCATCTCGACCAAATCGTTCAGGGAGCTGATCAAGGAGATCGGCATGCTGCTCTGCTACGAGGTGACGCGCGATCTGCCGCTCACTGACACCGTGATCGAGACGCCGCTGGCGACGATGCATTCGGCCAAGATCGCCGGCAAGAAGCTGGTGTTCGTGCCGATGCTGCGGGCCGGCACGACCTTCGTCGACGGCATGATGGACCTGGTGCCGACCGCACGCGTCGCCCATATCGGGCTCTATCGCGAGCCGCACAGCTTCGCCGCGGTCGAGTATTTCTTCAAATCGCCGTCCGATCTCAGCGAGCGCCTCGCCATCGTGGTGACGCCGGTGGTCGCGACCGCCAACACGACTGTGGCCGCCATCGACCGGCTGAAGGAGCGCGGCGCCAGGGACATCCGCCTCGCCTGCCTGATCGCAGCGCCGGTCGGATTGGAACGGCTGCGCGGGCTGCATCCCGACGTGCCGATCTGGACCGCGGCGGTGGACGAGGGCCTCGACGACAACGGCTTCATCCTGCCCGGCCTTGGCGATGCCGGCGACCGCGCCTACGGAACGCGATAGGCAGGAGCATGATGGTGCCAGGTTTGGTCAGCTGGCCGTGAGTCACCTCTCCCCAGCGGGGAGAGGTCGGATTGCGCAAGCAATCCGGGTGAGGGGCCGCAGCCTTCGGTGAGACTCTAACCCCTCACCCGGATCGCATCTGCGATGCGATCCGACCTCTCCCTGCGGGAGAGGTGATTCGCGTGCTGGGCTCGCACCAATTTAACCGAGACTCATCCTGCTCACACCTTCCCGCTGCCGCAGATCAGCTTCAGCGACTGCCATTCCTTGTCCGTCAGCAGCGGCGGGCCGGAGGCCGGGCGATCTTCCCTGGTCATGCGGGCGAGGCGGTCCTCGGTCAGCGGGTGGCTGGCGAGGATCGTCGTGAGCGTCGAGCCGCCTTCCTTGCCGGTGATGCGGAACATCAGCTCAGCCGCGGGCTTCGGCGAGCGTCCGAGCTTGTGCATGATCTCGATCGCGAACGTATCGGCGGCGGTCTCGGCCTCGCGCGAATAGGAGGCTTCGACCAGGCTGCGCGAGGCGAAGATCACCGCGGACGAGCCGGTGACGTCGCCGAACAAGAGGCCGATCAGGAACGAGGTGCCGCCGTTGTAGATCAGCCCGCGCATGTTGTCGTAATGCTTGAGATGACCGAGTTCGTGCGCGAGGATGCCGGCGAGCTCGTCGGGGCTTTCGGCCTTGTCCAGCAGCCCCTTGAGCAGGTAGACCTTGCCGCCCGGCAGCGCGAACGCGTTCGGCACCGAGCTCGGCAGCACGCCCGCGGTCATGGAATCGTCGTCGAGGCCCGCGGCATCGCGCAGGCGGTTGACGAGCTTGGTGAAGGCGGCCTTGCCTGCGCGGTCTTCACAGACGCTGCGGCCGAAGATGGTCTTCACCTGCACTTCGGCGGCGTCGCCGATGCGCCGTTCGACGGGCTTCGGCACCAGCGGCGCCAGACGGTCGGCGGCGAGCGGCACGCCGAACAGAACGACGCAGACGATGGAGACGGCGGCCGCCACCGACCAGCCGACGATTTTAGCGATACCGCGGCGCGAGGTCCTGTGCTCGTCGAGCCGCATGCAACGGACTGTCACGTCTGCCGCGAGCGCCGCGTCGCGGATTTCCAGCCGCGCCAATGGCGGCGCGGCGGTGCACGAAAGGCGCAGGATGCCGGGCGGGCTGTCGGCACGGCGGATGTCGCCGTAAGCCCAGCGAACCGGCGCCCCGCCCTCCTCGGCGATCTCGAGCGCATCGCCGAGCGCCAATGTCACCTGCCGCCTGCGGCTCGACGTTCCGTCGAAGAAGATGGTCGGCTTCGCTGACGGCGCCGGCGCCTCGGCAAATGTTTCACTCACAGCCTAGAATCCCGCGACATCGAGCCCGTCGGCAAAACCTTCGCCGAGCGCGCTGGCAAGCTGGCCGCTGCCGCGCACATCCGCCGCGGCGGCGATGTCGTGCACCTCGACGGTTTCCAGCACCTTGGCCCAGAGATCGCGCTGGAGATAGACCCGCATCACGATGTTGATCGCGAGCGCCAGGGCGAAATAGCCGATCACCATCATCACCACCATCGGGATGCTCTTGGTGGCGTTGTCACCGGCGAAGATCTCCTCGGCCGAAACGCCGCTCAGCTGAACCAGCAGCAGGGAGCCGCCGCCCATGTAGACAGCGAAGGCGACCGTGAGCAGCATCCACCAGCCGACCACCTTCCAGTACAGGCCGTAGAATGCATCATGAGGCAGGTTCGAGGACAGGCTGACGCCGCCGATGCGGATGCCGTCGAGCCACCAGCGCCATTCGCGCGCCTTGAATTCGGCATAGAAGAACGGCGCGAGCGGGAAGACGAAGACCGCGATCGGGCTGAGCAGCCACAGCCACCAGGCGCGCTTGAAGAAGGTCCAGCCGTCACCCTCGAAATCGCCGGTGAGATCGCCGTAATGGCTGTGCTGCATCTTGTAGCGTTCGAGCGCGGCCTCGCGCCACGGCAGCGCCAGGCCGAGCGTCAGCAATACCAGCAGGCCCCAGGCCATGGCGCGGAACGAATAGGCCCAGCCGGAGCCGTCCATCCAGAACCGCACGCCGCGCCAGACCGTGCGCGTCAGCCGATAGCGTCGCGCACGAAAGATCGCGAACTGGCCGAAGGCGTAGAAGCCGATGAACAGCGGCGTCGAGGCAAAGCCCTGCCAGCGCTCGAACTCGATGCCGATCAGGAAGTAGGCGAGGTAGATCGGCACCAGGATCGCGAGCGCGAACAGGAAGCCGATCAGGAGCTCCTTGGCCCGCCCGGTATATTCGGCGGCATCGCCGTCGATCGCCGTGTGCGCCCACAGATGACGACGAATGTCGGTGACGAGCCAGAACCGGTAGAAGCCGAAGGTGACGAGCTCCAGCATGGCCCCCTTGGTCACCATTTTTCGGAATTCGGAGCGGTTGCCGGAGAACTCGACGCGCGTCGGCGGCAGCGGCGGCGGGATGGGCTCGGAGCCGATCGGGGTCCATTGCATGTCGTTCACGGCGGCAACCTCGGGATGTCGGTCTGTTGCAATCAAACTATAGATCCGAGATTGGTCGATCCCCAACACCGCCGGGTTCGATTTAGCTCGATTCCAGTCGATTCTTGCATGATTTCACGACAAACGGTGTGCGGGAGATCACGCTGCAGCTTCGTAGCCCAATCCTGTAGCCCGGGTGAGCGGAGCGATACCCGGGGACGCCGCGAGCAAGGTCCCGGATGTCGCTTCGCTCATCCGGGCTACGCATTCCCCTCTCGCAAAAGTTGGATGTGGCAAAACTCTCCCTTGCTCCGGCGCAGACAACCGGCTGTAATTGCAAATCAAATACCGCAGCGCAGAATTCAACGAGAACGCGCGGTTCGTGCCAGGGAGAACGGTCATGCATGGGACCATCGAGAGCGCGGCCAAGCTCGACACGCTTCGCGAGCGCGCCAATTCATTGCCGCTGGAGCAATTCGATCCGGGTGATCCCGAACTGTTCAGGACCGATACGTTCTGGCCCTATTTCGATCGCCTGCGCCGGGAAGACCCCGTGCATTATTGCAAGGACTCGATGTTCGGGCCGTACTGGTCGATAACGCGCTACAACGACATCATGGAGATCGAGACCAACCATTCGGTATTCTCCTCGGCCTCCGCGCTCGGCGGCATCACCATCCGCGACATCGATCCGGACCTGCGCCGCGAGAGCTTCATCTCGATGGATCCGCCGCGCCACGCCGCCCAGCGCAAGACCGTGGCGCCGATGTTCACGCCGACGCACCTGGACAACCTTGCACTCAACATCCGCAAGCGCTCGGCCGAGTGCCTGGATAACCTGCCCCGCGGCGAGGTGTTCGACTGGGTCGACCGTGTCTCGATCGAGCTGACGACGCAGATGCTGGCGGTGCTGTTCGACTTCCCCTGGGAGGACCGCCGCAAGCTGACGCGCTGGTCCGACATCGCCACCACGATTCCCGGGCCTGACGGCCTCGTCGCCACCGACGAGGAACGACTGGCCGAGCTTGGGGAATGCGCGGCCTACTTCTCGCGCCTCTGGAAGGAGCGCGCCGAGCAGCCGCCGAAGAGCGACCTGCTCTCGATGATGGCGCATGGCGCCGCGACGCGCGACATGGACGCAAAGAACTTCCTGGGCAATCTCATCCTTCTGATCGTCGGCGGCAACGATACCACCCGCAACACCATGTCCGGCTCGCTTCTCGCGCTGAGCCAGTATCCGGAGCAATATCGCAAGCTGCGCGAGAATCCCGCGCTGCTCGACAGTTTCGTTCCGGAGGTGATCCGCTGGCAGACGCCGCTGGCGCATATGCGCCGCACCGCGCTCTCCGACTTCGAGTTCCGCGGCAAGCAGATCAAGAAAGGTGACAAGGTCGTGATGTGGTACGTCTCGGGCAACCGCGACGAAGAGGCGATCGAGAAGCCCTACGATTTCATCATCGACCGTGCCCGCCCGCGCACGCATCTGTCCTTCGGCTTCGGCATTCACCGCTGTGTGGGCCTCAGGCTTGCCGAACTCCAGCTCAAGATCATCTGGGAAGAGATCCTGAGGCGGTTCGACCATATCGACGTGGTCGGCGAACCCAAGCGGGTGTATTCGAGCTTTGTTAAGGGTTTGGAAGAGCTGCCGGTGAAGATTGCGGCTTAGATCGGCGGCAACATGAGCTCAAACGATATCGACGAGGAAGCTGCGCCCCCTCCCCCGCTTGCGGGGGAGGGCCCCCAAGAGGAGAAAACCCTCACCCGGCGCTACGCGCCGACCTCTCCCGCAAGCGGGAGAGGTTAGACAACCAACTGGAGCCACGACGATGAACATCCAAGCGCCGGTTAAGGTGGACAAGGCCGAACGCATGCGCAGGGCCCGCGAGGAGGCCTATGCGACGCCGCTGTCGCAATTCCACCCCGGCGCGCCCAGGCTATTCCAGGACGACACGCTGTGGCCCTGGTTCGAGCGGCTGCGCAAGGAAGAGCCGGTGCATTACTGCACCAACGCGCCGATCGAGCCGTACTGGTCGGTGGTGAAGTACAACGACATCATGCATGTCGACACCAACCACGGCATCTTCTCCTCGGATTCGACGCTCGGCGGCATCTCGATCCGCGACGTGCCGGAAGGCTACGACTGGCCGAGCTTCATCGCGATGGACCAACCCCGGCATTCGGCACAGCGCAAGACGGTGTCGCCGATGTTCACGCCAACGCATCTGGACGAGCTCGCGAAGCTGATCCGCCAGCGCTCGCAGACCGTGCTGGACAACCTGCCGCGCAACGAGACCTTCAACTTCGTCGAACGCGTCTCGATCGAGCTGACGACGCAGATGCTCGCGACCCTGTTCGACTTCCCCTGGGAGGAGCGGCGCAAGCTGACGCGCTGGTCGGACGTCTCGACCGCGCTGCCCAAGAGCGGCATCGTCGCTAGCGCCGAGGAGCGCCGCCGCGAGATGGACGAATGCTATGCCTACATGTCCAGGCTGTGGAACGAGCGCGTGAACTCGGCACCGCGCAACGATCTGCTGTCGCTGATGGCCCATAACGACGCCACGCGCCACATGGACCCCGACAATCTCATGGGCAACATCATCCTGCTCATCGTCGGCGGCAACGACACCACGCGCAACACCATGACCGGCTCGGTGCTGGCACTGAACGAGAACCCGGAGCAGTACGACAAGCTCCGTGCCAATCCGGAGCTGATCGACTCCATGGTGCCGGAAGTGATCCGCTGGCAGACGCCGCTGGCACATATGCGGCGCACCGCGCTTGCCGACACCGAGATCGGCGGCAAGCCGATCCGCAAGGGCGACCGCGTCGTGATGTGGTACGTCTCGGGCAACCGCGACGACGAGATGTTCGACCAGCCGAACGAGTTCATCATCGACCGCCCGCGCCCGCGCACCCACCTCTCCTTCGGCTTCGGCATCCACCGCTGCGTCGGCATGCGGCTCGCCGAGCTGCAGCTCAAGATCGTCTGGGAGGAGATGCTGAAGCGCTTCGACCGCATCGAGGTGGTCGGCGAGCCCAAGCGGATCTATTCGAGCTTCATCAAGGGGTATGAGACGCTGCCGGTGCGGATTCCGGGGTAGGGCGAGCCGCCTCTTCAACCTCCGCTGTCATGCCCCGCGAAGGCGGGGCATCCAGTACGCTGCGGCTTCTCGGCTCAAGCACTGCTGTCTCTGGAATACTGGATTGCCCGCCTTCGCGGGCAATGACACTGAGGGTGGGCTTAGAAAGCGCGCCTCACACCCTCCTCATCTCGAAAGTGCTGGCCCAGCTATAAAATTTCGGCATGACAGCTCGCGCCAGATGCGAAGGCAAGTCGGCGCCTGACTGTTCTACGACATCGGCACATCTAACTCAATTTGATGTCCCACACGCCGTCCTTGCGGCAGGCGGCGACTTCCTCGCGCAGGAGGGCCGTGACCGCCAGCGAGGCCGTCGAGACCGGCCGGTCGATCGGAGAAGCGAAAATGAGCTCGCGCGTCATCGGCTTCGACATGGACGTGGTTTCCAGCCGCCCCTCCGCGACCTCGCCATGGACCGACGAGGGCGGCAGCAGCGCGAAGCCGAGCCCCTCCTCGACCAGGCTGGTGAGCACGCGGAAGGAATCCGCCTCGAGCTGGACGTTGAGCTTGATCTTGCGCTGGGCGGCCGCGTGCTCGATCAGCGCGCGGAGGCCGTGGGAATGAGACGGCAGCACCAGCCGCTGCCGCAGCAGCCAGCCGATGTCGACGCTCTTCTTGCGCGAAAGGCCGCAGCCGCGCGGCCCGACCGCGACGATGTTGTCGCGCCCCAGGCTCTGCACGTTGAGATGCAGATCGGCGGAGCGGCCGTAGAGGATGGCGAGATCCATCTCGCCGCGATGCAGCCATTCGACCAGATGGCCGCTGTAGCTCTCGACGATGCGCAGCGAGATGCCGGGAAACTTCTCGACGCAGCGCCGCGCGAAGCGCGCCGACAGCACGCAGCTCACGGTCGGAACGAGGCCGAGCACGACCTGGCCGGACGGCGGCCCTTGGGACGACTGGATGTCGTCGCGGATCTGGTCGATCTGCCGCACGATGCCGGAGGTGCGCGCCAGCAGCAGCCGGCCGGCTTCGGTCAGCACCATGCCGCGGCCGTTGCGGGTGAAGAGTTCAGTGCGCAGCTCGTGTTCCAGCAGCTTGATCTGCCTGGAGAGCGCCGGCTGCGCCACGCGCAAAGTGTCGGACGCCTTGGAGAGGCTGCCGAGCTCCGCCACGCAACTGAAGGTCCTGAGCTGCCGGAAATCCATGCTTGCCAATCCTGGAAGGCTACTTCATACGCTATAACAAATGAGCATAGGGGGCTGGCGTTGTTTTCACAACGCCAGGGGATCGGCCGGCGTTATCTTAACTGCCGCTAGGAACGGGAAACGCCATGAGCGAAGAACACCACACCGAAGATTACGCCGACATCCGCGAAGCCGTCGCAAAGCTCTGCGCGCAGTTTCCCGGCGAATACTGGCGCAAGCTCGATCGCGAGATGGCCTACCCGAAGGCCTTCGTCGATGCGCTGACCGAGGCCGGCTATCTCTCGGTGCTGATCCCCGAGGAATATGGCGGCGCCGGCCTGAAGCTGTCGGCCGCGGCGGCGATCCTGGAAGAAATCCAGCGTGCGGGCTGCAACGGCGGCGGCTGTCATGCCCAGATGTACACGATGGGCACCGTGCTGCGCCACGGCAATGCCGAGCAGAAGGCGAAGTACCTGCCGAAGATCGCGAGCGGCGAATTGAGGCTGCAGGCCTTCGGCGTCACCGAGCCGACCAGCGGCACCGACACCTCCTCGCTGAAGACGTTCGCGCGCAAGGAGGGCAACGACAGCTACATCGTCAACGGCCAGAAGATCTGGACCAGCCGCGCCGAGCATTCCGATCTGATGGTGCTGCTGGCGCGCACCACGCCGAAGGATCAGGTCAAGAAGCGCACCGACGGCTTGTCGGTGTTCATCGTCGACATGCGCGAGGCCAAGAACAACGGCCTCGAGATCCGCCCGATCCGCACCATGATGAACCACGCCACCACGGAAGTGTTCTTCACCGACATGAAGGTGCCGGCGGAGAACCTGATCGGCGAGGAAGGCAAGGGCTTTCGCTACATCCTCTCCGGCATGAATGCCGAGCGCATCCTGATCGCCGCCGAATGCGTCGGCGACGCCAAATGGTTCATCGCCAAGGCGACGAACTACGCCAAGGAGCGCGCCGTGTTCGGTCGGCCGATCGGGCAAAATCAGGGCATCCAGTTCCCGATCGCCAAGGCCTATGCCTCGATGCGCGCGGCCGAGCTGATGGTGAAGGAAGCGACGCGCAAATACGAGGCCGGGCTCGACTGCGGCGCGGAGGCCAACATGGCCAAGATGCTGGCGGCCGATGCGTCCTGGGAAGCGGCGAACGCCTGCATCCAGACCCATGGCGGCTTCGGCTTCGCCGAGGAATACGACGTCGAGCGCAAGTTCCGCGAGACGCGGCTGTACCAGGTGGCGCCGATCTCGACCAACCTCGTGCTCTCCTTCGTCGCCGAGCACGTGCTCGGCATGCCGCGCTCGTACTGAGGTCTGGCCATGGGAGCACTTGACGGGATCAGGGTGATCGCGGTCGAGCAGGCGGTGGCGGCGCCGTTCTGCTCCTCGCGCCTGGCCGATGCCGGCGCGGAGGTGATCAAGATCGAGCGGCCCGAAGGCGATTTCGCCCGCGGCTATGACGCGGCGGCCAAGGGCCAGAGCAGCTATTTCGTCTGGCTCAACCGCGGCAAGCAATCGGCCGTGGTCGATCTCACGACGACGGAGGGCCGCGCCGAGCTGGAAAAGCTGATCGCCGGCGCCGACGTGCTGATCCAGAACCTGAAGCCGGGCTCGATGGACAAGCTCGGCTTCTCCCGCGAGCGGCTTTTGAAGGACTATCCGAAGCTGATCTCCTGCACCATCACCGGCTATGGCGACGACGGCCCCTATGCGCATCGCAAGGCCTATGATCTCCTGATCCAGGCCGAGAGCGGGCTTGCCTCGATCACCGGCAATCCCGACGGCGCCTCGCGCGTCGGCATGTCGATCGTGGACGTGGCGACCGGCGCGACCGCGCATGCCGCGATCCTGGAGGCGCTGATCGCGCGCGGGCGCACCGGCAAGGGCGCCGACATCCGCATCTCCATGTTCGACGTGATGGCGGACTGGTGCACGGTGCCGCTGCTCAATTCCGAGGCCGGCAATCCGCCCAAGCGCATGGGCCTGCGCCATCCCTCGATCGCGCCCTATGGGGTGTTCACGTCGAAGGACGGCAAGGACATTTTGATCTCGATCCAGAGCGAGCGCGAGTGGAAGACGCTGTGCGCGAAGGTGCTGGACCAGCCCGATTTGCCCGCCGATCCGCGCGTCGCCAACATGGTCGAACGCGTGCACAACCGCGACTTCACCGACAAGACGGTCGCGGATATCTTCGGCAAGCTGACGCGCGACGAGCTCTTGAAGCGGCTGTCAGACGCCGACATCGCCTTTGCCGAGGTCAACACCATGGCCGATCTCACCAACCATCCGCATCTGCGCCGCATCGAGGTCGACACGCCGAACGGCCGCGTCAGCTATCCCGCGCCGGCGCCGATCGTCGTCGGCGAGACGCGCAGCTACGGCGCCGTGCCCGCGATCGGCGAAAAGCCCCAGAAGAAGTAACAGAGCGAGGGCGTCATGACCGAGAAGCTCGACATCGATCATTTGCGGCAATGGATCGGCCGCAGCCAGGAGGCGACCGACATCGTCACCGCGCAGCTCGTCATGGGCCTGCGCGCAACGCTGTTCCAGGAGGTCGGCGAACCCAAGACAGGTGACGCCGCGCCATTCACGGTGCATTGGTGCCTGGCGCAGCCGGTGTTTCCAATGTCGATGTTGGGACCGGACGGCCATCCGACCCGCGGCGGCTTCCTGCCGCCGGTGCCGCTGCCGCGCCGGATGTGGGCCGGCGGCGAGATCGAGTTCTTGCAACCGCTGCGCGTCGGCGATGAATCGACACGGACCTCGCGTATCGCCGATGTGCAGGTGAAATCGGGCTCCACCGGGACGCTGTGCTTCGTCTCGGTCGAGCACAGCATCTCCTCGCCGCGCGGCACCGCCATCCGCGAGCGGCAGGACATCGTCTATCGCGAGATGACCAGCAGCGCGCCGACGAGCGCGAAGGCTCCGCCTCCGCCGCCGAAGGCGCAGCACCGCGAGACCCATGTCTCCGATCCCGTGCTGCTGTTCCGCTATTCCGCCCTGACCTTCAACGGCCACCGCATCCATTACGACCGCGACTACGTCACCAAGGTCGAGGGCTATCCGGGCCTGATCTTCCACGGGCCGTTGCAGGCGGCGCTCATCATCGAGATGGCGGCCAGGCTGCGCGGCGGCAAGGCGCCGAAGAAGTTCAGCTATCGCGGGCTCCAGCCGCTCTTCGAGGGCAGCGAGTTCTCGGTCAATGCCAACGAGACCGCTGATGGCATGGAGCTGTGGACCGCGAATGCGGAGGGGCAGCCGACCATGAAGGGCGCGGCGGTGTGGTGAGCTCCGTCCGCATCGTTGCGAACAGCGATGTAGGAAGTTAGACCCTCACCCTAAGGAGCGCGCCCTTCGCGCGCGTCTCGAAGCGCGAGGCCACCAGCCGGGCCTTCATCCTTCGAGACGCGCGAAGACGCGCCTCAGGATGAGGAATAAGAAGGGGACGGAAACCATGGCCAAGAACGGCAAGAGCGGCAGCAAGTCCGTCACCGTCAAGCAGGCGACGCTCGACCTGCTGCGCGCGTTCGGCATCACAAAAGTGTTCGGCAATCCCGGCTCGACCGAGCTGCCGTTCCTGTCCGACTGGCCCGATGACATCGACTACGTGCTGGCGCTGCAGGAAGCCTCCGCCGTCGGCATGGCCGACGGCTACGCTCAGGCGACGCGCAATGCCGGCTTCGTCAATCTGCATTCGGCGGCCGGCGTCGGCAACGCGCTCGGCAACATCTACACCGCGCATCGCAACCAGACGCCGCTGGTGATCACCGCGGGCCAGCAGGCGCGCTCGATCCTGCCCTTGCAGGCATTCCTCTATGCCGAGCGCGCCTCCGAGTTTCCGCGACCTTATGTCAAGTACAGCGTCGAGCCGGCGCGGCCCGAGGACGTGCCGGCCGCGATCGCGCGGGCCTATTACACCGCGATGCAGCCGCCGTGCGGGCCGACCTTCGTGTCGATCCCGATCGACGACTGGGCCCATGCCACCGTGCCGGTGGAAGCGCGCAAGGTCAGCCGCGAGATCGGCCCCGAGCCCGACGCGATGAAGGCGCTGGTTGCCGCGCTCGCCGCCGCAAAGCACCCTGCCCTCGTGGTCGGCCCCGGTGTCGATCGCGCCGGCGCGGTCGACCTGATGGTGCGCGTGGCCGAAAAGGCCAAGGCGGGCGTCTGGGTCAGCCCGTTCTCCGCGCGCTGCTCCTTCCCGGAGCGGCATCCGCAATTCGCCGGCTTCCTGCACGCCTCGCCGGCGCAGCTCTCCGACGCGCTGCGCGCGCATGACCTCGTCGTCGTGATCGGCGCGCCGGTGTTCACCTTCCATGTCGAGGGCCATGCCGCGATCTTCGACGGTGGCGCGACGATCTTCCAGATCACCGACGATGCGGACGCCGCAGCGGTAACGCCGGTCGGCACCAGCATCATCGCAACCATGAAGCCGGCGCTGAGCATGCTGCTCGAGCTGCTGCCGGAGAGCAAGCGCGCCACACCCAAGGGCCGCACGCTGCCGCCGGCGCCGCAGGCCGCCGATCCGCTACCGGTCGAGTTCCTGCTGCATTCGCTGTCGCAGGCGATGCCGGAGGGCGCCTCGCTGGTCGAGGAAGTGCCCTCGCACCGCCCGGCGATGCAGAAATTTCTGCCGATGCCGGGCCAGGACAGTTTCTACACCATGGCGAGCGGCGGCCTCGGCTATTCGCTGCCCGCCGCGGTCGGCATGGCGCTCGGCAAGCCGAAGCAGCGCACGGTCTGCCTGATCGGCGACGGTTCGGCGATGTATTCGATCCAGGCGCTGTGGACCGCCGCGCAGCGCAAGCTGCCGCTCACTGTCGTCGTCATCAACAATTCCGGCTACGGCGCGATGCGCTCGTTCAGCCAGGTGATGCAGGTGCGCAACGTGCCCGGGCTGGAGCTGCCGGGGATCGACTTCGTCCGGCTGGCCGAAGGCATGGGCTGCCATGCGGTGCGGGTGACGAAGGCCGCGGAGCTCGGCGAGGCGCTGAAGCGCGGCATGGCGTTTCAGGGCACGAGCCTCGTCGAGGTCGTCGTGGATTCCGCGGTGCCGGTGCTCTACGGGCAGAAGCATTGAGCCTGTCGTAGCCCGAATGAGCGCAGCGATATCCGGGGGGCTGCACCAAAGGTCCCGGATGTCGCTTCGCTCATCCGGGCTACGGAGCTACGACGCCAGAAATCCGCCGTCCGCCGCCAGCACGTGCCCGACCACATAGGACGACGCGTCGGACGACAGCCAGACCACGACCTCCGCCACTTCTTCCGGGCTCCCCATCCGCCGCAGCGGCAGGCCGGCGCTCACCGTCGCGACATCGCCGACGCCGGCGCGCAGCATCATGTCGGTAACGACACGGCCGGGCGCGATGGCGTTGATGCGGATACCGCGCGGGGCGTTCTCCAGAGCCGCCGAGCGTGTCAGCGAGATCGCGGCGGCCTTCGAGGCCGAATAGAGCGAGAAGCCGGGATTGGGATTGCGCACGCCGCTGACGGAGGCGTTGACCACGATGCTGCCGCGCCCCTGCGCCAGCATGACGGGCAATTGGTGGCGCAGGCACAGGAACAGCGCGCGGACATTGGTGTCGAACACGCTGTCGTAGATCTCGGTGCCCTGCTGTTCCAGCGGCGCCCGCCGCTCCTGGAAGCCGGCATTGTTGAAGGCGACGTCGAGCCGGCCACAGCGCTCGACGGCCGTGCGGACCAACCGCTCGACCTCGGCCTCGCGCGTGATGTCGGTCTGGAGCGCAATCGCGTCCGTGCCGAGCTCGCGGCACGACGCGGCGGTCGCCTCGATCTCGGCCTCGCGGCGGCCCGCGACCAGAATCGCTTCGGCGCCCTCGGATGCCATCCGCAGCGCGGTGGCGCGACCGATGCCGCTGCCGCCGCCGGTGATCAGGCAGACCTTGCCCGTCATTCGCATCGCCGTCGGCAAAGCTTCGCTCATGGTCCACTCCAAAACGCTTGCGCGCGCCGTCGCGCCCATATAGTTGTATGATACAACTATATGCCAGGAGTCAAGGATGGCCGAGCTTTCGCTGATCGACGACATCCGCGCCGCCTCGCGCCTGATGGTGCGCGAGCTCGGCTTCATGGATGCGACGGTGGCGGCATCGGACTATCCGCCGTCCGCCGTCCACACCATCCTGGAGATCGGCATCCGCGGCCCGATGACCTCGGGCGAGCTCGGCGATTTCCTGCGTCTGGAGAAATCCAGCGTCAGCCGCCTGGTGCGCAAGCTGATCGATTGCGGCGAGCTCAGGGAGACGCCTGACGAGCTTGATGCGCGCAGCAAGCTCTTGTCGCTGACGGCGAAGGGCCGCCGCACGCTGGAGGCGCTGCATGCGTTCGGGCGGCAGCAGGTGCGTGGTGCGCTGGCGGCGTTGACGCCAGCCGAACAGCGCAAGGTGCGCGAGGGGATGATGCTCTATGCGCGGGCGCTGCGGCAGAGCCGGGAGGAGGTGGGGCGGAGTGCGGCGTAGCTGCACTCTCTGTGTCATCGCCCGGCTTGACCGGGCGATCCAGTACTCCGGGACGGTCGCTGTTCAATCGATAGGCCGCGGCGTACTGGATGCCCCGCCTTCGCGGGGCATGACAGCGTCAGGTGTGGCGGTCACTTCCCGAACTCTTCCCGCATCCTGGCTTGGATCTTGGCCATGCCGCCGATCCAGCGGTCGTAATTTTCGGTCTTCTTGCGCATGTAGCCGAGCACCTGGGGGTGCGGCAGGATCAGGAACGTCTCCTGATCGAGGCCGGCGAGCACGTCTTTGGCGACCTGCTCGGGCGTGAGGTCGCCGTCGCCGGATTGCGGGCCCTTCGGAATCGAGCGCAGCATGTTGGTGTCGACGCCCTGCGGGCAGAGGATCGAGACCTTGATGTTGTGGGCCTTGTGCGAGATCGCGAGATTCTCGGCGAAGCCCACCGCGGCGTGCTTGGTCGTCGAATAGGCCGGGCTGCCGACCTGCGACAGCAGACCCGCGGCCGAGATGGTGTTGAGGAAATAGCCGCCGCCGCGCGCCTTCATGCGCGGGACGAGATGCCGCGCCGCGTAGACATGGGCCATGACGTGGATCGCCCAGCTGCGCTGCCACGGCTCGTCGGAGGCGCCGCCCGCATTTTCCGACATCGGATCGAAGCCGCCGCCGATGCCGGCATTGGAGCAGAACAGGTCGATGGGACCGAACTGCCGTTCGGTCTCCTCGATCACATGCGCAATGTCTTTCTCCTGCGCGACGTCGCATTTGAAGGCCGCGCCATTCACCATGGCGGCGACCGCCCTGGCTTTGGCGGCGTCCATGTCCGCAACGACGACCTTGGCCGCGCCCGCATTGTGAAACGCCTCGCACAGCGCCTTGCCGATGCCGTTTGCGCCGCCCGTGACGACCACCACCTTGCCGGTCACCTGCATGCGACGTCTCCTCTTGTCTCATACCGCTTTACACCGCGCTGCTTATTCCGCGGCGCGGAGCTTGTTCAGCTCAACACGAGGTCGAGCACCGCGGTATAATGGCATGCCGCGCCGGCCAAGACAAAGCCGTGCCAGATCGCATTCTGGAAGCGCAGCCGCCGCCAGGCGTGGAAGATCACGCCGAAGCTGTAGAGCAGTCCGCCGGCCAGGATGAAGCCCAGCACCAGCGCCGGCAACGCTCGGACCACGGCATCGTAGAGCATCACGCCGCTCCAGCCCATCGCAAGATAAATGCCGACCGAGACGCGGTCGAAGCGACCGGGGTAGCAAAGCTTCAGCACGATGCCGAGGATGGCGACGCACCAGACGCCGGCGAGCAGCACCAGCGCGAACCCGCTGTCCTTCACCTCCAGGATGAACGGCGTGTAGGTCGCGGCGATCAGGAGATAGATCGCGGAATGGTCGAACCGGCGCAGCAGCCACTTGGCCGGCGACACCGGCCAGAGGTTATAGGTCGCCGACAGCACCAGCATCGAGAGCAGGCCGGCGATGTAAATCGAGACGCCGACGACGTCGGTCGCATCGGCATAGATCGCCGTCAACACCACCAGCACGGTGGCCGCGACGATGCCGGCGAGCACCCCGATCGCGTGGATGATGCCGTCGGCGATGAGCTCGGCGCGGTCGTAGTGCCAGCCCATCGCGTCGGCCGCGGCGTGGACAGAGCTGGATGCAAGCTGTTTCAGTTGGAAGACGGTCATGGCAATCCGCAAAATGAGGTAGTGCCCTCTGCTATGGGTGTTTCGGGATCGGCGCGTCGTTCAAACGGCTGACTGGCCGACAAAGGCGGTGGAAGTATGGAGCTTGATTTTCCCCACGCAATTGCCACTTTTGTGAACGGCCGCACATTCCTCCCGCCCCGGATCCTCTAACGTTCATATGGCATTCAGTTTCCAGGATATGGTCGAAGAGGCGCGGCTGTCCGCGCAGGCGCTGATCGACTATGGCGAGCACTTCTTCAATCCGACGGTGCGGTTAGGCGTTACCGGCCTGTCGCGGGCCGGCAAGACCGTGTTCATCACCGCGCTGATCCACGGCCTCACCCGCGGCGGCCGGTTTCCGGTGTTCGACGCCTATGCCTCGGGCCGGATCGCGCGGGCGCATCTGGCGCCGCAGCCCGACGATGCCGTGCCGCGCTTTGCCTATGAGAGCCATCTGCGCGCGCTGGTCGAGGAGCGGCGCTGGCCGAATTCGACCGTCGACATCAGCGAGCTCAGGCTCGTCATCGACTATCAGCGCCCGAACGGCGCCGATCGCACGCTGACGCTCGACATCGTCGACTATCCCGGCGAATGGCTGCTCGACCTGCCGCTGCTGCAGAAGAGTTTCGAGCAATGGTCGGCGGAGAGCCTGGCCTTGTCGCGCGAGGCGCCGCGCGCGCATCTCGCCGCCGAATGGCACGCCCATCTCGCGACGCTCAAGCCCGAGGCGCGCGAGGACGAGCAGGCGACGCTCGCCGCTGCGAAGCTCTTCACCGACTATTTGCGCGCCTGCCGCGACGAGCGCTTCGCGATGAGCCTGCTGCCGCCAGGCCGCTTCCTGATGCCCGGCAATCTCGCAGGCTCCCCGGCGCTGACCTTTGCGCCGCTCGAGTTGCCCATCGGCGGGCAGGCGGGCGAGGGATCGCTATGGGCGATGATGGTGCGCCGCTATGAGGCCTACAAGGACGTCGTGGTGCGGCCGTTCTTCCGCGATCATTTTGCCCGGCTCGATCGCCAGATCGTGCTGGCCGACGCGCTCGCCGCGTTCAACTCCGGTCCCGAGGCGCTGCACGATCTCGAAGCCGCGCTCGCCGGCATTCTCGATTGCTTCAACATCGGCCGCAGCACCCTGCTCTCCAGCCTGTTCCGGCCGCGCATCGACCGCATCCTGTTCGCGGCGACCAAGGCGGACCATCTGCATCATTCCAGCCACGACCGGCTCGAGGCCGTGCTGCGCCGCGCCGTCTCGGGCGCCGTTGCGCGCGCGGAAAGTACCGGCGCGGCCATCGACGTGGTGGCGCTGGCCGCCGTGCGCGCCACGACAGAAGCGCAGGTCGCGCGCGGCCGCGACAAATTGCCGTCGATCCTGGGAACGCCGGCCGCCGGCGAGAGCGCCGGCGGCGAGTTCTTCGACGGCAACACGGAAGTGGCGACCTTTCCGGGTGACCTGCCGCTGGATCCCGAACCGCTGTTCAACGGCCGTGATGCGTTCCGCGGCCTCGCCACCGAGGCTGCCGAGAGAAGCGATTTCCGCTTCCTGCGCTTCCGTCCGCCGACACTCGAGCGCGAAGGCACCGAGCCGCCGACGCTGCCACACATCCGCCTCGACCGCGCCCTGCAGTTCCTGATCGGAGACAAGCTCGCATGAACGACCGATCGAAGCCACGGCGGCCGGCGACGTTCCGGCTCGACGATCCCGGCGTCGTCGTCACCGAAGCCGACGAGACGGCACGGCTCGGCCGCGCCACCATCCAGATCACGCCGCAGCACGATCCGCAGGCGCTGCCGGTGCCGATCGAGGCGGCGCGGCCGGCGCGTCGCGGCTTTCCCTGGGGCACGCTGTTCTGGTCGGGGCTTGCCGGGCTGACACTGCTCGGCACCGGGCTCGGCGTGGTCCATCTGATCGAGGATCTGTTCGCACGCAGCCAAACGCTCGGCTTTGTCGGCCTCGCTTTCGCCTCCGTCACCGCGCTGGCGCTGGCCGTGGTGATCGGACGCGAAGCGTTTGGCCTCGCGCGTCTTGCCACGATCGAGAAACTGCACGAGCGCGCAGCCGCCGTCCTTGCCAGCGACGACCGCAAGGAGAGCCGCGTGATCGTGCAGGACCTCCTCAAGATCGCGCACCAGAACCCGCAGCTCGCCCGCGCCCGCGCGACGCTGGAGAGCCACACCGGCGAGATCATCGACGGCGCCGACATGATCCGGCTCGCCGAGCGCGAGTTGATGTCGCCGCTCGATGCGGAGGCGCGGCGGCTGGTGTCGTCTGCCGCGCAGAAAGTTTCGATCGTCACCGCCGTGAGCCCCCGCGCCGCGATCGACGTGCTGTTCGTGTTCGTCGCTGCGCTGCGCCTGATCCGCCAGCTCGCTTTTCTCTATGGCGGCCGCCCCGGCGCGCTCGGCATGATCCGCCTGCTGCGCCACGTCATCGCCCATCTTGCCATCACCGGCGGCATGGCCGCGAGCGACAGCCTGGTGCAGCAGATGCTCGGCCACGGCATCGCGGCGAAACTGTCGCAGCGGCTCGGCGAAGGCGTGCTGAATGGCCTGCTGACGGCGCGGCTCGGCCTCGCCGCGATCGACGTCACGCGCCCGCTGCCCTTCGCGGCGCTGCCGCCGCCGAAGCTGTCGGACCTCGCGACGGATCTGCTGCGGAAGAAGGATGGGGAGGAGTAGCGGCTCTTTTCGCCTCTCCCCGCTCGCGGGGAGAGGCCGGAGCGCATCGAAGATGCGATCCGGGCGAGGGGGACTCTCCGCGAGTCCAACTATCACCGTCCCCGCGGAGACTCCCCCTCACCCCAACCCTCTCCCCGCAAGCGGGGAGAGGGAGAAGAGGGCCAGCACCTTCCACTGAAACAGCGGCGAGTCCTTCGGCGGTGACAGCTCCGGGGTCCAGCCGGAGAGCTTTTCAATCGCGTAGGTATCCATCACGAGGCCGCGCCAGCGGCGTTCGACCTGACCGAGCTGTTCGCGTTTCGCCGGAATGTTCTGCCACAGCGACGAACGGTTGTCCGGCTCGCGGCCGACATAGATGCCGGAATGGCCCTTGATCCGGTCCATGCCGGGATCGGCAAAATCCTGGAAGCGGCCGCGCTCGTTGATCTCGATGACGGGCACGCGCCCACGGAAAAGCCAGCGCATCATGGCGTAGGTGCGGTAGTCCGTGGTGGCGATCCAGGTCGCGCCGGTCTCGTCCAGTGCGGCCTGTGCGCGTGCGACGACCTGCTCGTAGCCCGCCTCGGCACCAATGGGGTCGATCCTGCCGAGGAAATTCCAGGGCGCGGCGACGTAATACAGGAACACGATGACGACGAAGGCGATGCCGGAGACCACGGCTGTCCTGGCCCAGAACATCGACGATCTCAGCATGCGCGCCGACCAATCCTCCTTCATCATCGCCACGAGGTTCACGGCGGCAGCGGCGAAGCCGACCGGCCACATGAACATCGGCCAGGTGTCGCCGACCCGGAGCGTGGTCGACTTCGCCAGGAAATACAGGAACGGCACCAGCACCGCGGTCGACAGCAGGATCGCGACCGGCTCGCGCGTGCGATAGCCGCGCCATGCCGTCAGCACCAGGCCCGTCAGAACCACCGGCAGCATGACGAAGCCGACCAGGCCGAACTGCAGGCCGATATAATCGCCGAGCGTCCGCAGCGAGATGCCGTAATTGGCGGTGGCCCGCACGCCCTGGAAGCGAAACGAGGCCCAATCGTGCTGCACGTTCCAGATCAGCACCGGCGAGAACACGAGGGTGGCAACCAGCACGGCGAGATAAGGATAGGGGCTGCGCAGCCAGCGCCAGCGCCAATCCGGCACCAGCAGAAAGGCGGCGACTGCCGGCGCGAACATGATAGCGGTGAATTTCGACAGCATCGAGAGGCCGGCGAACAGGCCGGCCGCCAGCCACCAGCGTCCGTCGCCGCTCTGCGACAGCCGCACCAGCGACCACATCATCGCCACCGCGAACGGGATCATGGCGACGTCGGGCGCGACCTTGGCCATCAGCAGGCCGTAATAGAGCGCGGCCTCCGGCATCAGCACCGCGAACATCACCGCGCGCGCATCGTGGGTGAGGCGGCGGACGATGTCGGCCAGCAACAGCTGCGTCAGCAGCATCGCGACGATGCCGCCGAAGCGGACACCGAGCGGCGTGTCGCCGAAGATCGCAGTACCGAGGCGGATCAGCCAGGCGATCCCCGGGGGATGATCGAGAAAGCTGAGTGCGCCCTCCTTCGACCAGGTCCAGTAATAGGCCTCGTCGGTGCGCAGCTCGATCGCGGAAGCGTAGACGATGCGGAGCAGCGTCATCGCGGCGATGACGAGCACGGCAACAAGGATGGGGCGGCGTTCGGAGCCGCCGGGCTTCACGGAGATATCGGGAGCGATCGTCACGGCCGCGCTTTTCGCCAACCTGGGAGGGCGAGTCAATGCGGGGAGCCCCAACATAGGTGTTGTCCCGGGCAAGCGAAGCGCGACCCGGGACCCATAGCCACAGGGACGAGTTTGGCGAAGACTCGTGGTTACCAGCCGGCCCCAAACATCTCCCTGGGGCTATGGGTCCCGGATCTGCGCGCGCCTGGGGGCGCGCTTGTCCGGGACGACAGCGTGTGTGGGGCTCCCTCCCAGGCATGTGATCCCGAACCTGTCCACATCGGGAATTAACCGCTACGCTGGCTGTTCTCCTTTCTGAACTGATACAATCGAATCATGGCCACTGCTGCTGCACACATGTCCGGGCTCGTCCGCGCGACCAGCGCGCGGCAGGTGCGGCTCGTCTGCGGCGTGATCCTGTTCTGTTATGTGATCAGTCATTTCCTCAACCATGCGCTCGGCAATATCTCGGTCGAGGCCATGGAGGCCGGGGTCACCTACCACACCCTGTTCTGGCAGTTCCTGCCCGTCACGATCGTGTTCTACACCGCCGCGCTCACCCATATGGGGCTCGGCATCTACGCGCTGTATCAGCGCCGCCAGTTCCGCTGGCGGACGATCGAGCCGCTGCAACTCGCGCTGGGCCTGAGCATCCCCGCATTGGTCATGGGGCACGTGGTCGGGGTGCGGCTCGGCTACACGCTGTACGATCACCAGAAGCTCTACCCGCAGGAGCTCTATCTGTTCTTCGTCGCCGCGCCCGGCCGGCTCTGGCAAATGACGATCCTGCTCGTGATCGCCTGGATCCACGGCTGCATCGGCATCTATTTCTGGCTGCGCCTCAAACCGTTCTTCACGCGCGCCGCGCCCTATCTGCTCGCCGCCGCCGTGCTGATCCCGACGCTGTCGCTGCTCGGCATCTACCAGGGCGGCCGCAGCGTCGGGTTCGAAGCCGATGACGGGGAATGGCGCACGCACAATCTCACCCGCCGCCAGGTCGGCACGACGGCCGAGGCGGCGACGCTCGACCGCATCACCGGCGGCTTCACCATCACCTATTTCGGGCTGCTGGGCCTGGCGCTGGCGGCGCGCGGCGTGCGGGCCTGGCGCGAGCGTCGCGGCGGCATGATCGCGCTGTCCTACGGCAACGGCAAGACGGTGCGGGTCCCCAAGGGCCTCTCCGTTCTGGAAGCGAGCCTGCGCCACAATCTACCCCATGCCAGCGTCTGCGGCGGCCGCGCCCGCTGCTCGACCTGTCGCATCCGCATCATCGGCGATCACGCCACCCTGCCCGAGCCGTCGCAGCGCGAGGCCTTCGTGCTGACCCGCGTCGGCACCAACGACCCCTCGATCAGGCTGGCCTGCCAGTTGCGGCCGACGTCAGATCTCTCCTTCTTCCAGCTCTTCACCCCGCAGACGTCGGCGGCGACAGCGCATGCCTCCGCGCCGGCGAGCATCGGCCAGGAGCGCTATCTCGTCAGCCTGTTCGTGGACATGCGCGGCTCGACGCAGCTCGCCGAGAAACGGCTGCCGTTCGACACCGTCTTCATCGTCAACCGCTTCCTCGGCGCGGTGTCGCAGGCCGTGATCGAGAATGGCGGCCAGCCCAACCAGTTCGTCGGCGACGGCATGCTGGCGCTGTTCGGGCTGACGGCCGATCCGCAAACCGCCTGCCGGCAGGCGCTGAAGGCGGCAAGCGGCATCGCCACGCAGATCGACGAACTGAATCAGCTCCTGAGCCATGATCTTCGCCAGCCGATCCGCTTCGGCATCGGCATTCACGGCGGCGAGGTCATCATCGGCGACATCGGCTATCGCGATCACATCGTCTTCACGGCGCTGGGCGATGCCGTCAACGTCGCCGCCCGCCTCCAGGACATGACCAAGACGCTGGCCTGCGAGGCGATCGTCTCGGACGAGATCCGCCGTAGCGCGGGCCTCGACGACGATGCCTTGCCGCACCAGGAGGTCGCGATCCGCGGCCGCGACGAGCCGATGGCGGTGCGGGTGGTGGCGGATGCGCGGGAGCTGGCGGCATTGGTCGATCGCAGCGAGCGCGTCGCGGCGTAAAGTGCGAGTGGCAAGATCGGTGCGCTCCCTCCCCCGCTTGCGGGGGAGGGTGTTTCCGCAATGGGACAGTCCCCTAGAGGAGAGAGCCCTCACCCGGCGTGCTCGGGACGATGCTTCGCATCGCCCGGCGCGCGCCGACCTCTCCCGCACGCGAGAGCTTTGCATAATTCGCGAATCTGCGATTCCCTGGAGCAGTTGGAGGGGATGGGAATGGCATATCGACAGGTTGGGCAACCGAGTTTCGCAGACGCGCTGGT
>Ga0102590_1001064_pt1 | contig 45659 bp, 42 predicted proteins | sample AraplaMF_Col_mMF_FD_76859 | JGI IMG/M metagenome (GOLD analysis project Ga0102590, IMG submission 76859) | Arabidopsis root microbial communities from the University of North Carolina, USA - plate scrape MF_Col_mMF | ecosystem: Host-associated > Plants > Roots > Endosphere | place: USA... | reverse complement strand
GAGCAGCTCGCGACATTGCTCGGCGTCGGCCGCAGCTATGCCAGCCGCGTGCTGCAGTCGTTCAAGGCCGAGGGTGTGCTCGACACGCGGCGCGGCTCGATCCTGGTCCGCAACCACGATGGCCTGCGCCTGCGGGCCTGCCTGTGCAACGACGCCGTGAAGATGCATTTCGAGGAGGTGCTGCGGGGGGTCTATCCGACCGACGAGGCGACAGACAGAACGCTCTAGTTGCTCCAGCGCGCTCCCTGCTTCATCCATGGAAGGATGCCGGCGTTCGACGCCGCACGTCCACCGTGTTAGCCTCGCCGCGCATGAGCGGGGCATTCCTTCACACGAGCTTCGATATCGCCGCGTGGCTGGCGGCGGGTGCGGCGGCATACTGGGTTTCGCGACGGGATTTGCGGTTTCCGGCGCAATCTTTCGAGCTGCCCTATGTCGCTACCCTGATGTTCGGTGCCGGCGTTGGCGCCTATCTGTTCGGCTCCGCCAATCTGTGGCTGTCTGGCCAAGCCGGCATTGCCCGCTCGGTCGAGGGCGCTCTGGCCGGAGGTATAGCGGCGATCGAGCTCTACAAGTGGTCGGCAGGCATCCAATTGCGCACCGGCGCGCGGTTTGCGCTGCCGCTGGCCCTCGGCATCGCGATCGGACGGGTCGGTTGCTTTCTTGCCGGCCTCGACGACTTCACTTACGGCACACCGACTTCATTGCCCTGGAGCCATGATTTCGGCGACGGCGTTCTTCGCCATCCCGTGCAGCTCTACGAGAGCGCTGCAATGGGCCTGTTTGCGCTGTTCTATGTGCTGGCGGTCTTGAACCGGAACGCGTTCGCGATCACCAATGGTTTCCACCTGTTCCTCCTCTACTATGGAGCGCAGCGCTTCCTGTGGGAGTTCCTCAAGCCCTATGGCGCGCTGATCGGCCCCCTCACCCTGTTTCATCTGCTGTCGCTGTCCATCCTGCTCTACGCCGCGGCCATGCTGGCAACGGCGCCCAAAGCGAGACCGTTGCATGAACGCGCCGTTGCGTAAGTCCCGCCCCTACATCTTCTGGGGCCAGACCCAGTCGCTTTGCGAGATCTGCCTGAAGCTGGTGCCGACCAAGATCCAGATCCTCGACGACGAGGTCTGGTACGAAAAGCGATGCCGGGAGCACGGCGTCCAGTCGACGCTGGTGTCCACCGACGCGGCCTATTGGCGCCTGTGCAAGGATTTCATCAAGCCGGGCGACCGCCCGCTGCAATTCCAGCACCGCACCGAATTCGGCTGCCCCTATGATTGCGGCCTCTGCCCCGACCACGAGCAGCATTCCTGCCTCGCGCTGATCGAGATCACCGAGCACTGCAATCTGACCTGCCCAGTCTGCTTCGCCGAATCCGCGCCGACGCGAACCAGATTCACCCCGCTCGCGACGGTCGAGAAGATGCTCGACGCGCTGGTTGCAAGCGAGGGCGAGCCCGATCTCGTGCAGATTTCCGGCGGCGAGCCGACGCTGCATCCGGATTTTTTCGCGATCCTGGACGCCGTGCGCGCCCGCCCGATTCGCCATGTCATGATCAACACCAACGGCCTTCGCATCGCTCGCGACAAGGATTTCGTGGCGCGGCTCGCCGAGAACAGACGCGGGCTGGAGGTCTATCTCCAGTTCGATTCGCTCCAGCGCGACGCGCTGGTCAATCTGCGCGGCGCGGACCTGCGAAAGATCCGCCAGCAGGCCCTAGAAAATCTCGAGCATTTCGGCGTGTCGACCACGCTGGTGGCGACCATCAAGCGTGGCGTCAATGATGCGGAGATCGGCGATATCGTGCGTCACGCGCTGACCTGGACATGCGTTCGCGGCGTCACGCTCCAACCGGTGCAGGATGCCGGCCGCAACGAGAATTTCGATGAGAAAACCGACCGCATCATGCTGTCGGAAATTCGCAAGCGCGTGGTCGAGACGGGCGTGTTCGGCGACAAGGACATGATCCCGCTGCCCTGCAACCCCGAGAGCATCTCGATCGGCTACGGCCTGCGCAATGGCGAGAAGGTGCTGCCGCTGACCTCGCTTATCCCGCAGGAGCAGTTGGTTGCGGTGATGCCCAACACCATCAGCCCGGAAAAATATCCGATGCTGCGGGAAAAGTTCGTCGACCTGTTCTCGCTGTCGTCAGGCCCGCTCAACACCTCCGAGCGCATCTGCGAATTGCTGTGCTGCCTGCCGAGCTTTCAGGTGCCGGAAGGGCTCTCTTACGAGAACGTTTTCCGCGTCACCATCGTACAGTTTCTAGACCGCTTCAACTTCTGCGTCGGCAACGTCAAACGCAGTTGCATCCATTTCGTCACGGAAGAAGGCGCGATCATTCCGTTCGACACCTACAATCTGTTCTACCGGAACGGAAAGATCGACGGTATCCGCACTGCGCTGGCAGGGCAGACCTATCGGGAAGCGGAGCAAGGTGAGGAGGTGCTGCGATGAGCGACGCGACCCAGCCCCCCGCGCCCCCTCCGTCAACGGAACCGCCCTATAAATATGTTCCTCCTCCACCGGATCAGCGAAGCGGTTGCGCGACGGCGATCATGGTCGTGTTCGGCGTGATCCTGCTGCTGCCCGGCCTCTGCGCCCTGATTTTCGCCGCCGGTTCAATCCAGTCCTCAAACTTCGATACCGGCCTCCTGCCCTACCTTGTCATCGGACTGCTGGTGGCATTTGTCGGCATCGTGCTGATCCGGACGGCGACTAAAAATCAATGAGCAATTCTGACCACGCCCCCGACAAGCCGCCGGCCCTCCCCCGGCAGGAGCCGCCCCAACGCAGCGGCTGCCTTACCGTCCTCATGGCGATCTCGGGGGTAATCCTGTTGCTGCCGGGCCTCTGCGCGCTCCTGTTCGGGGGTCTCTCGATCTCCGACCGAAGCCAGATTGCTTCCGACATCGCGCCGCTGATCTTTCTCGGTCTGGCGGTGGGAGCGGGCGGAGTCGGCCTGATTTGGGCGGCGATCAGGAGGCGACGCAGCTAAGTCCCGGGGATTCCCGGACAAAATTCAGTCAACCAAGGCCCAAAGAACGCATTGTTTTTTGGCGGTTTTTGCCTATATTGCGCCGCAACGCATAGGGTGCCCGGTCGATATGGCCGGGCTTCCTTTTTGGGCGGAAAGCGCCCCGTTTCCAGTCTTCCAGCGTTGTTTCGAAATAAGGTCCCGGCTTGACCGGCGAGATCGCGCTTAACCCATTGTCCGACCGCAAAGAAGCTCACCCATGAACCTTCGCAACATCGCCATCATCGCCCACGTCGACCACGGCAAGACCACTCTGGTCGACAAGCTGCTGCAGCAGTCCGGCACCTATCGCGACAACCAGCGCCAGGTCGAACGCGCGATGGATTCCAACGATCTGGAACGCGAGCGCGGCATCACCATTCTGGCCAAATGCACCTCGGTGCATTGGGAAGACACCCAGATCAACATCGTCGACACTCCCGGCCACGCCGATTTCGGCGGTGAGGTCGAGCGTATCCTGTCGATGGTCGACGGCGTGATCGTGCTCGTCGACGCCGCTGAAGGCCCGATGCCGCAGACCAAATTCGTGGTCGGCAAGGCGCTCAAGCTCGGCCTGAAGCCGATCGTCGCCATCAACAAGGTCGATCGTCCTGACGCCCGCATCTCCGAAGTCGTCAACGAGGTCTTCGACTTGTTCGCGGCGCTGGACGCTACCGACGAGCAGCTCGACTTCCCGATCCTCTATGGGTCGGGCAAGAACGGCTGGATGGCTGACTCGCCGGACGCATCCCATGACGTCGGCATGAAGCCGCTGTTCGATCTCGTCATCAAGCATGTGGCGCCGCCGGTGGTCGAGGAAGGTCCGTTCCGGCTGCTCGGCACGATTCTCGAGGCCAACCCCTATCTCGGCCGCATCATCACCGGCCGCATCACATCCGGCACGGTGAAGCCGAACCAGGCCGTGAAAGTGCTGTCACGTGACGGCAAGCTGGTGGAAACCGGCCGGATCAGCAAGATCCTGGCGTTCCGCGGCCTTGAGCGCCAGCCGGTCGATATTGCCGAAGCTGGCGACATTGTCGCCATCGCCGGACTGCCCAAGGGCACCGTGGCCGACACGTTCTGCGATCCGTCCGTCGAGATCCCGCTGCAGGCGCAGCCGATCGATCCGCCGACCGTATCGATGTCGTTCATCGTCAACAACTCGCCGCTCGCCGGCACCGAAGGCGACAAGGTCACCAGCCGCCTGATCCGCGATCGCCTGTTGCGCGAGGCCGAGGGCAACGTCGCGCTGCGCGTGGTCGAGTCCCAGGACAAGGACGCGATGGAAGTATCGGGTCGCGGTGAATTGCAGCTCGCGATCCTGATCGAGACCATGCGCCGCGAGGGCTTCGAGCTCTCCGTGTCGCGCCCGCGCGTGGTGTTCCAGAAGGACGAAGCGACCGGCCAGACCCTGGAGCCGATCGAGGAAGTCGTGATCGACGTCGACGAGGAGCATTCCGGCGTCGTCGTGCAGAAGATGAGCGAGCGCAAGTCCGAGCTGATCGAGATGAGGCCGTCCGGCGGCAACCGCCTGCGCCTGGTGTTCTACGCGCCGACCCGCGGCCTGATCGGCTACCAGGGCGAGCTGATGACCGACACCAAGGGCACGGCGATCATGAACCGCCTGTTCCACAACTACCTGCCCTACAAGGGCCCGATCCAGGGCCGCCGCAACGGCGTCCTGATCTCCAACGACCAGGGCGAAGCGGTCGCCTATGCCATGTTCAAGCTGGAAGACCGCGGCCCGATGATGATCGAGCCCGGCTGGAAGGTCTACAAGGGCATGATCGTCGGCGAGCACACCCGCGACAACGATCTCGAAATCAACGTGCTCAAGGGCAAGCAGCTCACCAACATCCGCACGACCTCAAAGGACGAGGCTGTGCGCCTGACCCCGCCGATCCGGATGACACTCGAAAAGGCGCTCGCTTATATCGAGGACGACGAGCTGGTGGAGATCACGCCGAAGTCGATCCGCCTGCGCAAGAAGCACCTCGACCCGAACGAGCGCAAGCGCGCGGAAAAGTCCAAGGAAGCGGTGGCGTAAGCCACTGTCTCGTGCCCCGGACGCAGCGCACCACGCCAGTGATGCGCTGCTGAGCCGGGGCCCAATATTCTCACCACCTGCACATCACTTTGGATCCCGGCTCTGCGGAGCGGCGTTACGCGCCGCACCGCGTCCGGGACACGAGAGCTGTGTATTTGGCCCGCTTCAGCACACCCCGCGAACGTGCTAGAGCCCGCCCATGGGCTCCCTCCCCTCATCCGTTGACGTCGCCATCATCGGCGCAGGTGCAGCCGGCCTCGGCGCGGCGCATGCGCTGGCTGGCTCCGGTCTTTCCGTGATCGTGCTGGAGGCCCGCGACCGCCTCGGCGGCCGGGCCTGGACCGTGCAGGCCTCGCCGGACGTCACCTTCGATGTCGGCTGCGGCTGGCTGCACTCGGCGGACAAAAATTCCTTCGTCGCTATCGCACGAAAACTCGATTTCGAGCTCAACAAGGACCTGCCGCCCTGGCGCGAGCGCGCCTTCGGCAATGCGTTTCCGAAAGAGGAGCGCGACGACTTCATGCGCGCAATGGACGCGTTCTATCAGCGTCTCTGGCAGGCTGCGCAAACCGGCAGGGACGAGCCCGCGAGCCGGAGCCTGGAGCCCAGCAATCGCTGGAACCCGATGATCGACGCGATCTCGACCTACATCAACGGCTGCGAACTGAAGGACATGTCGACGCTGGACTGGGACGCCTATGAGGACAGCGACCTCAACTGGCGCGTCCGCCGCGGCTACGGCGCCCTGATCGCCGCCTATGGCGCGCCCTGCCCGGTGGCGCTGAATTGCAACGTCACGCTGATCGATCATTCCGGCCAGCGCATCCGTCTCGAGACATCGCAGGGCACGCTGATCACGGACAGGGCGATCGTGACGGTGCCGACCAATCTGATCGCGGACGAAGCCATCCGTTTCTCGCCGCCGCTCCCGGCGAAGGTGAGCGCCGCCGCCGGCCTGCCGCTCGGCGTCGACGACAAGGTGACGCTGGCGCTTGGCGACGCCGAAGCTTTCCCGAAAGAAGGCAACCTGCGCGGTGCCACCATGCGCACCGAGATGGGCACCTATCACATCCGCCCGTTCGGCCAACCCTGCATCGAAGGTTTTTTCGGCGGCAGCTTTGCCCGCGCGCTGGAAGATGCCGGCGCGGGCGCCATCGCCGCGCACAGCATCGACGAAATCGCAGGCTTTCTCGGCAACGACATCCGCGGCAAGCTGAAGCCTCTCTACGAGTCGCGCTGGGCCCATGATCCGTTTGCGAGAGGATCGTATTCGCACGCTCTGCCTGGACACGCCGGCGACCGCGCCGTGCTGGCCGCGCCGGTGGATGGACGGCTGTTCTTCGCGGGGGAAGCGACCTCGCCAAATTTCTTCACGACGGCGCACGGGGCGCGGGATAGCGGCGAGCGGGCGGCCAAAGAGCTATTGAGCAACTCTAATCAAGGTGAAACGCCTGCTTCAAAATCTTAAGCAATTCCAGCCCAGAGCCGCGATCTAGCTGAATCGACTGGCTCTTCTTCTCCGGCATTTCGCGTGATTCGCGCCCATAGGTATCGATCTGCAGGAAGCTTCGCCCGTCGCGCTCGAATATCGAGTAGCGCGCTTCAATTTCATCGTGGATCGAATTTCGCTCCATGGAGCGCTCTACAAACTTCCTAATCATTGCCACTTTATGGTTCTCCTCATTCGATCACCCGCACCCGCAAATCAGCATCAGGCACGAAGCACGCATCGTACTTCCCAAAAATGCGGTAGCGGTTGCGCGCGATGAGACTGTAGACGGGGTCCCGCAGCGATTTTGGCACGGCGAACAGCGTGCGCACCCAACCCCAACCGGGGAGCTGCGACAGCACCGTCAGCGCAGCGTCCGACTTCATATGCACCTTGCCGCCATGGACCACCGCATTGGTGTCGGGATCATCGGAATCGATACCGAAGTTGCGCGCGAGCTTCGCGCCGTAGTCCGACTGGATCGGCGTGAAACGAAACCGCTTGGCTTTATCGCGCGCAGCGACGAACCGCACCCAGCGCGAGCAGAAGATGCAGACACCGTCGAACAGGATCACGTCGTCGTCGGGCCATTTTGGCATCATGGTTTGTGCGACCTGGCAGACTTACTTGGGTTGAGGGCGACGTCGAGCGCGCCGCCGGCCGCTTTGACGCCGGCATTGCTCTCGATCATCCAATGGCCCTCGCTGCCTACGGTTGGGATTGTACGGAAATCGACCTTGCCGCCACCGCCGCGAAACGCATCTGCCAATTTTTGCGAGAACGCCGGCGCAAAATAACTGTCATTGGCCGCAACAAGCCATGTGACCGGAATGCGCGCCGCCTTGCCGAACCCGGCCGCAGCCGCAAGCAGCGTCTGCGGCGCGCAGATCCGGTTTGCCTCGTCATTGGCATGGCCGCCGCGCCCCGGCGCAAACGCGATGATCGCGGAGATCACCTTCGGATCGGCGCCGGCAAGCGCCAGCGCGCCCCAGCCGCCAGCTGAATGGCCGATCACGACGGCGGCATCCTTGCGAGCAAAATCCTGCTTCTGCAAAAACTCCAGTGCGCGCGAAATCTCGTCGGCGGTGGCGCGCGCAGAACGCGCATAATCCGCCTCGTCGCAGCCGCCCTGATCCTCGACATAGCGCCCGCCGGTCGCGCCATGGCCGAGCCGCTCCGGCACCAGCACGGCGAAGCCGCGCGCGACCAGAAACGCTGCGAGCGCGCGGTATTCCGGCTGCGGCATTTGCGCGCGACGCAGAACGTTCTGCGTCGAGGCATGCCCGATGACAGCGAGCCGAAACGGACCCGTTCCGGGCGGTCGGAACAGCAGCGCATGCGCGGCGGTGTCGGTATCAGGTGACGGCACGCGCCACTCTTGCCGGCGAAACGGTTCACCCTCCGCTCCCGCCGGCCCAAGCGTGACCTGTGCGCACAGAGGCGGCGCATTCAGCAGGAACAGCAGAAGCAGGAGCACGAGGGCGTTGAAGAGCCGCATAAATTGCCGAAGGCGAACACGGACAGCGACAACCAGACTAGTCGGAACGAATCAATCCGGGCGGACTTTCTGCGCTGTCATCGCCGTCCATTCGTTGTCGCAAGGCAGTTTTGCAACGACGCATGGCAGGCAGGTACCCTTCGAAACGGCGCGCTGTCTTTTTTCGGTACAACATGGTTAAAAGACTGATGCAGAAAGTCCACACGTTAACCGATAATTAACGATAGGTCTTGCCGCCGGCGCGGCGACTTGGTTTGATCACGCCCATGAGCACAACCCTGATCGAGGTCCGGCCGGCCAAAGCTGCAGATGCAACTGCGGTGGCGTCCACCCATGACGAAGCCTGGCGTTCCGCCTATCAGGGCATCATTCCCGGCGGCGAGCTGGAGAAGCTGATCAACCGCCGCGGCCCGCAGTGGTGGGACAGCGCCATCCGCAAGGGCAGCCGCGTCAGCGTACTCGTGTTCGGCGACAAGATCGCAGGCTACGCCAATTACGGCCGCAACCGCGCCCGTAGCCTGCATTTCGACGGCGAGATCTACGAGCTGTACTTGCGTCCCGAATTTCAGGGTCTCGGCTTCGGCCGTCGCCTGTTCACCGCCGCGCGCCGCGACCTGATGCAGAGCGGGCTCAAGAGCATGGTGGTGTGGGCGCTTTCGGACAACGATCCCGCCACCGAGTTCTATCGGGCGCTCGGCGGCCGCATGGTGGCACGCTCCTCGGAGCGGTTCGGGCCGAAGTCGCTCGACAAGGTTGCCTTCGCCTGGACCAATTGAGCTGCTGAAGCTCTGGCCGGCAGTGTTCCCCATCTGTCGATACCGTTGCCTTTCGAGCCGGTGATCGCTGGATTCATTATTTCACAAAAACGCGATGGATTGGCGGGCCAAGCCCGCGTATGACAGCGCCAAAATCGCTGCCGGGCGCGATTTAACCTCGGCAACAACGGAGCCTTGAATGCGTATCGATGCGGTCTCGATCGGGAAAAATGTCCCCCACGACGTCAACGTCATCATCGAAGTCCCCGTGGGCGGCGAACCGATCAAATACGAGATGGACAAGGAAGCCGGTACGCTGGTGGTCGACCGCTTCCTCTACACGCCGATGCGTTACCCCGGTAACTACGGCTTCATCCCGCACACGCTGTCCGATGACGGCGACCCCTGCGACGTGCTGATCATCAACACCCGCGCCATCATTCCCGGCGCCGTCATGAGCGTGCGCCCGGTCGGCGTGCTGTTCATGGAAGACGAAGCCGGCGGCGACGAGAAGATCCTGGCGGTGCCGTCGTCGAAGCTGACGCAGCGCTACGACAAGGTGAAGTCGTACTCCGATCTGCCCGACATCACGCTGCAGCAGATCCAGCATTTCTTCGAGCACTACAAGGATCTCGAGCCAGGCAAGTGGGTGAAGATCCTGCGCTGGGGCGGCCCGGAAGATGCGCAGAAGCTGATTCTCGAAGGCATCGAGCGCGAGAAGAAAAAGAAGGGCTGAGGCACTGTGTCCCGTCTCAGCAGCGCATCGTTTCACGCTGCGCTGCGTCCGGGGCACGAGAGTTTGCTTACACCGCCGGCTTCGGCAGCCCCGCGATCGCGCAGGCCGCGCGAAGCGTATTCACCAGCAGGCACGCCACGGTCATCTGGCCGACGCCACCCGGCACCGGCGTGATCGCGCCGGCGACCGCGAGTGCTTCCTGATAGGCGACGTCGCCGACGAGGCGCGTCTTGCCATCCTCCTTCGGAATACGGTTGATGCCGATGTCGATCACGGTCGCGCCCGGCTTCAGCCAGTCGCCACGCACCATCTCCGGCTTGCCGACAGCGGCATAGACGAGGTGGGCGCGCTTCACGAGCCCGGGCAGATCGCGTGAGCGCGAATGCGCGATGGTCACCGTGGCGTTCTCGTTCAGCAGCAGCTGCACCAGCGGACGGCCGACCAGATTGGAGCGGCCGATGACGATGGCGTTCATGCCTTCGAGCGAAGCGTGAACGCTCTTGGTCAGAATGATCGAGCCGAGCGGCGTGCAGGGCGACAGCGCCTCGAAGCCGCCGGCGAGCCGGCCGGCATTGTTCGGATGCAGGCCGTCGACATCCTTGGCGGGGTCGATGGCGTTGATGACAGCCTCGGTGTTCAGCCCCTTCGGCAACGGCAGCTGCACCAGGATGCCGTGGACCGCCGGATCGCGGTTGAGCTTTGCGACGACGGCCAGCAGGTCCGCTTGAGACACGTCGGCCGGCAGCTTGTGCTCGAACGAGGCCATGCCGGCGGCCTGGGTCTGGGTGTGCTTGGAGCGGACATAGACCTCGCTGGCGGGATCATTGCCGACCAGGACCACCGCGAGGCCCGGCACCAGATTGTGCTCGCGCTTGACGCGGGCGACCTCGTCCGCGACGCGGCCACGGAGCTCCGCGGCAATGACTTTTCCATCGATGATTTTGGCGGTCATGTCAGTTCCCTCAGTCGGTCGATTTGGGTGATGCGAGCTGGCGCAGGGCTTCGCCGAGCCGCACCGGATCTCCGTCGACCGCGATCTGCTTCAGCCGCGAGGTCGCCCCGGATAGCAGTCTTACAGCGGCCTTGGGGACACCGAGCGATTTCGCCAGCAGGACCAGAACGGCCTTGTTGGCTTCGCCGCCATCGGCGATCGCGCGCACCCGCACCTTGAGCACGCTGCGGCCATCGGCCAGCTGCTCGATCCCGTCGATGGCGTCCCGGCCGCCGCGCGGCGTCACCCGCAGCGCGATGCTGATTCCTGTGGCCGCATAGCGCCAGGGTTCTTTCGCAACCAAGGCGCTCCCGCCTGCTTAGATCACGTTCGGGTAGATGTAATACAGGATCACCCGCTCGATGAACATGATGAGCAAGATCAGGATGATCGGCGAGATGTCGAGGCCGCCGAGGCTGGGCAGGAAATTGCGAATCGGCGCCAGCACCGGCTCGGTGATCCGGTAAAGGAACTCCGCCACCGCCGAAACGAACTGGTTGCGGGTGTTCACCACGTTGAAGGCGATCAGCCAGGACAGGATCGCGGAGGCGATCAGCAGCCAGACATAGAGGTCGAGCACGATGATGACGATGTCGAGAACGGCACGCATGATTTTTGCAGACTCTGGCTTTTGAACGCTGTCGGCGGTCCGGAATGACGCCTTTTGCTAGATATCGGTTCCGTCAGGCCCAAACAAGGGAAGTCGGTGCCGGGATGGCTAAAACCGCCTTTACACCCGTCCTTGACTTGACCTTGCCGGGGACTTAAATGGCGCCCGGTTGTCGGCCGCATTAACCAGAGCGGCCAGCAAAGGGGCCATAGCTCAGCTGGGAGAGCGCGTCGTTCGCAATGACGAGGTCGGCGGTTCGATCCCGCCTGGCTCCACCAGCCTTCGCAGGCTACGCCTGCTTCGGCTCGGCAAGCCGCTTCGTAGCGAAGGCTGCCGCGGCGTAGCCCGAAGGCCGAAGCCGGGCTACCTCCTCAGATCCCCGCCCCCTACTTCCCCGTAAACCTTGGCGGCCGCTTCTCCATGAAGCTGGCGACGCCCTCTCGGAAATCGCTGCCGTTCAGCGCCACCATCATCTCCCGGTTCGCCTCGATCGTGGCCTCGGCCAGAGTCTGGAACGGCACTTCGTAGAGCTGCCGCTTGATCACGGCCATGGCGCTCGGGGACACCATGTCCGCGAGGTCGCGCGCATAGGCATAGGTCTCCTCGCGCAGCTTCTCCGGCGAGCAGAGCCGGTTGACCAGGCCGATCCGCAGCGCCTCATCGCTTCCCACGCGGCGGGCCGAGAGCAGCAGATCCATCGCATTGGCGTGGCCGACGATGTGCGGCAGCATCCAGGACATGCCGTGCTCGGCGATCAGACCGCGCCGCGCGAAGGCTGTCGTGAACACGGTGTTGTCGGCGGCAAAGCGCAGGTCGCAATAGAGTGCGTGGACGAGCCCAATGCCGGCGGTCGCGCCGTTGAGCATGGCGATGACGGGTTTTCCAATCGACGGATAGAAGCCATAGCGCGTCTGCCAGTCCGGACGGCGGTTCATGTCGAAGGGCGGCAAATTCGACGCGCGCCTGACGTCATTGGGATCGAGCCCCTTCAGCGCATCCATGTCGGCGCCGGCGCAGAAGGCGCGGCCCGCGCCGGTGAGCACGATGACGCGGACATTGTCGTCTGCGCTCGATGCTTCCATCGCGTGACGCACGTCGCGCTCCATGATCGGCGTCCACGCATTCATGCGATCGGGGCGATTGAGCGTGATGGTCGCGATCTTGTCGCTCACCTCATAGAGGATGTGTTCATAGGCCATGACGCTCTCCCTTTGGCTGCCGGCACGCGTTCGCGCGCGCTCGTTGGCAGCGAGCCTAGCATATCCGGGGAAGGAGCAAGGGCTTGCGCCAGGAGCCTGCGTGAAATCGCGACTATTCGGCGGCTTGGGCCAGCACCGGCCGGCACGCCAGCCAGCCGTCGATGAAATGAGCGAGCCAGGCGCGTTCGGCGGCATCGTAGACAGCACGATCCGCGAAATGATGATGCCGCTGCCGCGCGCCCGGCGCGCTGAGACCGTCATAGCCGCGCGTGGTCCAGCGATGCATCATCGCGTAGGTCACATCAGGATGAAATTGCACGCCAAAGGCATTGCTCGCGCGGAATGCCTGAACCGGAAAATCATCGCCTTCGGCAAGCAACTCGGTTCCAACTGGCAGTTCGAAGCCTTCGCGATGCCAGTGATAGACCTGCGCCGGCCAGTGCGGGCAGAGCGCGTGGCCGGCGGCGGTGGGGCGAATCGGATAATATCCGATCTGGGTCAGCGCCTGCGCATGCGGCGCTACACGGGCGCCTAACTGCATCGCCAGCATCTGCGCGCCAAGGCAGATGCCGAGGAACGGTCGCTGTTCGCGAAGCGGAATTTCGATCCAGTCGATCTCCCGGCGAACGTAGTCGTCGGGATCGTTGGCGCTCATCGGGCCGCCGAAGACCACGGCGCCGGCATGCCGGTCGAGTGTCTCGGGCAGAGCATCGCCGAAACGCGGACGGCGGATGTCGAGGCGATGACCGAGCGCGCGGAGCGCATTGCCGACGCGGCCGGGGCTCGAAGATTCCTGATGCAGAATGATGAGAACCGGCAACTTCGTTTCGGAGGCGGCCGTGCCCGGCGTCCTTCTCGTGAAGGGCACCACCTCTGCGCCACCAAACCTGTCCGTCCGGAACGACATGGCCTCTGCGAGTGCTATCGGTTCAGACCATCAGCATAGCTAAGCGATGGTTAACATCGTGTGAGTTCGCGCACACACGCATCCGTATGAAGCAAGCTCCGGGCCACTACGGACGCTTCAGTGTCTCTGCCGCTGGAACCGGCTGGTGGCGGACAGGATGAAGCCGCGCGGGAAGAAACGCAGCGCGAACGGCACGATCTTGATGCCGAGGCCGGGCAGCACTGCCCGTTTGTTGGCCATCAGCCCGCGATAGGCCTCGCGCGCAACATCGGCGGCGGGAACGTTGAGAAGGGCCGTATTGTGTCCGGATCCGACGCGGGCGCGGGCCTGGAATTCGGTGGGCACCGGACCCGGGCAAAGCACCGTGACACGAACCCCGCGCGGCGCGAGCTCCGCCCGCAAAGCCTCGGTGAGAGAAATCACATAGGCCTTGGACGCGTAGTAGACCGCCATGCCAGGGCCGGGCAGAAAGCCGGCGACAGATCCGACGTTGAGAAGACCGCCCTTGTTCCTGATAAGCTGATCGGCAAATCGCAGCGACAGATCCGTCAGAGCCCGGACGTTGACATCGACGATGCCAACCTGTTCGGCGCGATCGCACTCGATTGCATCGCCGAACACGCCGAAGCCGGCATTGTTGACGAGATGATCGAGCTCGACGCCTTCGGCGGCGAGCGCGGCGGCGATCTTCTCGCCGGCGTCGGCTTGCTGGAGATCGCAGGCGATCACGATCGGCTTCTTGCCGCCCTTGGCAGCAAGCTCGTTCGCGAGCGTCTCCAGACGGTCCGCCCGCCGCGCCGTCAGCGCCAGACGGTGTCCGTTCGCGGCGAACACACGCGCCAGCTCCGAGCCTATGCCCGCAGAGGCACCAGTGATCAACGTTACCCGTTCAGTCACGATCGAAGTCTCTTGAATTGAAGTTTTTGGCCCGGCAATGGCGGAACGAGAGCATAGGCCGTGCGCGACAGGCAAGCGGCGCTGACAGCATGGCGGCTTGAGCGGGCGACAGGGAAAGCAGGAAAACCGCGGATTCGGCGGGGAATCCGGAAGCCGGGCGGCCCGAGCTACATTAAAGTTTCGTCATGTGGTCCGCACAACCGGCAATATCGCTGGGGTGGCGGGGTTCAGCCGCCGACAGCGCCGTCCTTGACCTGGCCACCGACCCGGTCCGCGACCGCATGCTTCAGGTCGATCCGGTCGCGCTGCGAAATCCCCAGCAGGTCGGACGCCCGCCAGACCACGTTGTCCTCGAACTCGGTGACCTGGCCGTCGGCATAGACCAGCTCCCACATCATCTGGACGATGCGCTTGCGGCCCTCTTCGTCGAGCGAGCGCATGATGACGCTGGTGAAGTGATAGAGGTCGACGGCCTCGCCCTCGACCTGGGTCGCATCCGCGATCAGCCGATCCGCAGTGCCGCGATCGAGCCCGAAATGGCTTTCGATCAAATTGTGCAGCTTCCGCTGCTCGGCCGCCGTCGGCTGACCGTCCAGCGAGACCACGTGAACCAGCAGCGCGGTCGCCGCCAGCCGGTAGTCGCTGTCGCCGAATGCGCGGTCCCCGGCCTGGGGCGCAACAATGTCGGCGATGAATTGGCGCAAGCCGTCGAGCATAGGGTCCTACCGAAGTCGATGAAGCCGCTGGGGTGCGGCGTTACCAGCATTATATGAGCAGGAAACTCAACCGGCGCAACGTGCGTCAGTTCCGCGCGCTGCATTACGTTTCGGCAATCCGGGCGCCGGCATTCCGGGGCGCGCAAAGCGCGAACCCGGAATGACCGGTTAAGGCTCACCGGATCTCGTACACCACCATCTTGTCGGCGATGCCGCGCAGCGCGGCCTGCTTCTGGATCGGCCTGATTTCGTGCTGCTTCAGCACCTCCGCCACGGCCGGTGCATCCAGCACCGGGCCGGTGATGTGGATCTCCTGCGCGGTCGACAGGCTCTGCACGCGGGCGGCGATGTTGACGGTCTGACCGAAATAATCCTGCCGCTCGTTGAGCATCACAGCGAGGCAAGGACCTTCATGAATGCCGATCTTGACGATGAGATCGTCGGTGCCGCGCTTCTTGTTGAGCTCGTCCATCGCCGCGCGCATCCGCAAGCCGGCAACGATCGCGTGCTCGGGGCGAACGAAAGTCGCCATCACGGCATCGCCGATCGTCTTCACCACCGCGCCCTTCTCGGAAGAGATGATCTCGAGCAGCGCGTGGAAATGCGCGCGCACGAGATCGAAGGCGGCAAGATCACCGACGCGCTCGTAGAGCGCGGTCGAGCCCTTCAGATCGGTGAACAGGAAGGTCAGCGACGTGATCTGCAGACGCTGGTCGAGGCTGAGATTGTCCGCCTTAAACACGTCGCGAAAGGTCTGGTTCGACAGCATCCGCTTGGCGGTGAGGAACGGCTTGCGCTTGCCGATGAGGTGATGAAGCGCCTCGGCCGCGATGAACACCGACGGCAGCACGCGCACGCCGGCCTGGTTCTCCAGCGACAGCCGCAACGGTCCCGGCCGCATGGTCGTGGTCCCCGTCGGCGCCTGCACCCTGTTGTACATGATGGCGAGCTGCTGACGGTCCTTGGTCGGCTCCCCCTGAACGTCGATGAAATGAGCGGCGTGCGTCACCGGCTCGAAGATGATGATGAAGTCGTTCGGCAGTTGCAGCGACATGGTCGCCTTTTCACCCGCCGGCAGCTCCATCGTATCGAGCGTCACCTCGTTGGCGAGCGTCGCGAACGATTCCTTGTTGAAATCGACGCCAGAACTCCAGAACACCTGCCTGAAATAGTCCCACACGGGAAGCGTATCAGGATCGTGCGCCGCGATGCGCCGCACGCGCGGATTTACGGTGAAGGACACCTCGACCTGATCGTCGACCGAGGCCTTGTAGCCACAGGCGCACAGCGCGCAGTGATAGTCGTCGGGCTTGAGCGCCTTCAGGGTCGAATGCGCCCCCAGCACGCCCCCGCAGCCCGGGCACAGCACATTCCAGCCGAGATCGAACAGCCCGAGCCGCGCCGAATGCAGGAAGCCCGAGATCGCCTGCTCCTCGTCCAGACCGTGCTCCCTGGAAAAATCGAGGACATTGACGCGGTTGAGCTCGTGATCCTCGCCATCGTCGATGAGACGCGCGATCGCATCGACCACCTTCGCGTCGGCGGTCTGCTTCAGAACGGAGAACTGGGCCTGGATGTCGCTCATGGCGTAACTCTATCAGGATGGATCGCGCCATCGGCCAGACCAACGTCTGTCACCGACGCGTGATCCGAAAGAGGGGTGAACGATCCGGCTGGGTCGTGACGACGCCATGCGGGATCACGGGAATGCTGTCGGCAAGCTCGACGCGGAACGCGCCGATGAGCCTCGCCAGCGCCAGCACGGATTCGGCCTGTGCGAACGGCGCGCCGATGCAGACGCGCGGGCCAGCGCCGAACGGCAAATAGGCAAAACGATCGGGCGCCTCTTTCGACATGAAACGCTTCGGAATGAACGCGTTCGGCTGGTCCCACAGCTTCTCGTGCCGGTGCAGAAGCCAGGGCGCGATCATGACGATGTCGCCCTTGCCGATCTCGACGCCGGCCGCGTTGTCCTTCTCGCGCGCGGCCCGCGCGACCAGAAAGGCGGGCGGATAGAGCCGCATCGTCTCGTCGATCACCGCACGGGTGAATTTCTGGCGATCGATGTCGGCCATGCTGTCGAGATGTTCGCCGCGCGTCTCGGACGCCACCTCTTCCTGCGTGTCCGGATCGAGCGCGAGCAGATAGAGCGCCCAGAACAGCGCCGTCGCGGTGGTCTCGTGACCGGCGAGAATCATGGTCGCGACCTCGTCGACGAGCTGTTCGTCGGAAAAGCCCTTGCCGGTTTCGGGGTCACGCGCCGCGTCCATGAGATCGAACAGATCGCGCGGCGGCGCGCCGTCCTTCTTGCCCATCGCCCGCCGCTCGGCGATCAGCATCGCAACGAATTCGGTCCAGCGCTTGCGGAAACGGGCGCGCGGAAAGTCCATCGGGCTCGGCCAGGACACCGGCAACAGCATGTCGAGGAAGTACGGCCGACCGAGCCGCTCGGCATATTCCACGACGAAGTTGCGCAGGGTCGGGCCGTGCCGGTCCATGCCGAAGGAGAACATCGTACGCCCGGCGATCTCGAGCGTCATGCGTTGCATGATTTCGCGCAGGTCGACCGGCGCGCCCGACTGCGCATCGAGCTTCACAATGGTCTCGTCCAGCACCGCCGTCATGTGCGGAACGAGGTTCGCGGTCGCTCGCGGCGTGAAGGCCGGCGCGAGCGTGCGGCGCTGAAATGTCCAGGCCTGGCCTTCCGCGATCAGGAGGCCTTCGCCGAGCACGGGACGCAGCATGCGGATGCCGGCCGGCGTGCGCGTGTAGTTCTCATAGTTGCTGAGCAGCACATGCCGGATCGCATCCGGACGATTCAGGATGAAGCTGTGTTGCAGGAAGAAGCGTCCCTTGATGACGTCTTCCTCATAGGCGCGCTGCCCCCAGGTCGCGATCATGTTCTGCCGGAGGAGCGCGACCCGGCCGAGGAACGACATGTCATCGGGCGCACGCGGCGGGGTCGGAGGGACGATGGGCCGACGCACACTGGCGATATTCATGGCTCCCTCCCGAGAGATGTGACGCAGGCAAATAGCTAATAAGTCAGTTCGGCTATCGCAATCCTGTTTTCGGACGCAGGCCAGAGACGTGCCACAATTCGTTCTTCGCCGAACTGGGCCACGATGTTACGCCCGACCTCGCTCGCCGGAAGGCGCAGGGTCGTTGCCGAATCCGTGGGCACGCCCGGCTTGACGTCCTTGGGCTCCTTGCCGTCCAGCAGCACGACGTCCCGCGGCAGCCCGAAATAGCCGCGCGGCCGCGACATGATCACGACCGCCCCGGCGTCCTTGTCCGCCGCCCCGAGCGGGCGCGCGGCGCGCAGATGGACAACGTCAGATGAGCGCGCGAAGGGCGAGCGGTAGATATGCGTGATCGGCGTATCCGGCGATGTCAGGACGAATTCGAGCGACCATGACGGCTCGACCTGCGCAGGACCCCAGCGGCCGTCCGCGCCGGTCTTCGCGCTATGCACGGCATTGCCGTTGCGCTCACCGGTTTCGGGATCGACGCGGAAGATATCAACGGTTGCGCCCGCCACCGGCCGATTGGTCGACACGCCACCCGGCGTGCCCGAGACGAGACCGCTCAGCCGGACGCTCTGCTCCGGCATAATCGCGATCCGTGCAGGCTCGCGTCCCGCGATGAACTTGTAGATCTCGCGGAATGCTCTGGGGTGGAACGCCACCTCGCGATGATCAAGCGCGCCGAGCACCAGATTGGTCGCGCCCTTCAGTTCGGGGCCTTCAACGGTGACGCCGGTGGACGTGCCGGGCTTGCCGATGAAGCGGCCATCGGCCTGCGCATATTTGTCCATGCCGTCACTGCGCAGGGTGAGAAAGGCCGTGCCCGGCGTCACCTCGCTCTCGCCCTCGTTCAAACCGCGCAGGAACCCGCCGCGGCCGTTGAATTCGCTGTTGGGCTGATCGTCGGTCGCGAACACGCCGTGATTGGGCGTGCCGCACAGGACGGCGTGGCTGACATCTACGGCACCGCCGTTCTTGATGACGTTGCGAATGGCATAGCCGCCGCGCGAACTGCCAACCAGCGCCACGCGGGACGCGCCCGTGCGCCGCTTCAACTCGACGATGGCGGCGGCGAGCTCGCGGCGCTGGTCCTCGGCCGAGGAGCGGTTCGCCTGCTCGACCTTGTCGTCGCTGCGCGCATTGGGATCGGTGAAATTGATCGCCATCATGCGATCGCGCGCAATGCCGTTGGATTCCATCCGCCACAGCGTCGTCATCCAGAGCGCATCGTAATCGCCATTGCCGTGAACGAACAGGACGGGAGGCACCTCGGCGCTTTGCGCCGCGGGCGCACTCTGGGCCAGCGCCCCCGTACGCAAGCTCGCAATTGCGAAGGGCAGGCTGCCCGCTCCTTGCAGAATTGTGCGTCGCGACAGCTTCATGTGTTCCTCCCGGCAAAACCTCGAGTCTTTGCACCGCTTATACCGGCCTAACCACTGGACAGCGAAGGACTTTCACAGGCATCACTGGACTTGCCGTAATCACCCAGGGACCGCTCCCAGAGCACTTCTGCCATCCGATATGGAAGGGGATATGACCGAGCAGACGAACCGTCAGAAAATTGCGGGCGACGGCATCACCGCCCCGCTGCGGTACACCCTGTTCCGGCGCATCTGGCTTGCCAGCCTGCTCTCCAATCTCGGCCTGCTGATCCAGGGCGTGGGCGCGGCCTGGGCGATGACGCAGATGGCGGCCTCGGCCGACAAGGTCGCACTGGTGCAAACCGCACTGATGCTGCCGATCATGCTGATCTCGATGCCGGCCGGCGCCATCGCCGACATGTATGACCGCCGTATCGTGACTCTGATTTCGCTCGCGATCGCGCTGATCGGTGCGACGGCGCTGACGGTGCTGGCCTGGCTCCAGCTGACTACCCCGGAAACGCTGCTCGTCTTCTGCTTCGTGGTTGGCAGCGGCAATGCGCTGTTCGGACCGGCGTGGCAATCCTCGGTCAGCGAGCAGGTTCCGCCCGAAGCCCTCCCGTCAGCCGTCGCGCTGAACGGCATCAGCTACAATATCGCACGCAGCTTCGGTCCCGCGGTCGGCGGCGTCATCGTCGCCTCGCTCGGCGCGGTGGCCGCGTTCGCCTGCAATGCGATCCTCTATTTGCCGCTGCTGGTGGTGTTGCTGCTGTGGCGGCGCAACACCGAACCGTCACGCCTGCCGCGGGAAAAGCTCAACCGCGCGATGGTCTCGGGCTTCCGCTACATCACCAATTCGCCGCCGATCAAGATCGTGCTGTTGCGCACATTGGTGATGGGGCTGATCGGCGGCGCCGTGATGGCGCTGATGCCGCTGGTCGCGCGCGACCTGCTCCATGGCGGCGCGCAGACTTACGGCATCATGCTCGGCGCCTTCGGCATGGGCGCGGTCATCGGCGCGCTCAACATTCACGAACTGCGCAAGCGCATGAGCGGCGAGGCCGCGATCCGCGCCTGCACCATCTCGATGGCGTTCGCGATGGCAGCGCTCGCGGTCAGCAACGAGCCGGTGCTCACCGCAGCTGCGCTGGTGCTCGCGGGCGCGGTCTGGATGGCCGCGATCGCACTGTTCAATATCGGCGTGCAGCTCTCGGCGCCGCGCTGGGTCGCCGGCCGTTCGCTCGCAGCGTTCCAGGCCTCGATCTCCGGCGGCATCGCGATCGGCGCCTGGGGCTGGGGCCATCTCACCGACTATGCCGGCGTCGAAATCGCGCTGCTGACGGCCGCCGGTCTGATGCTGATCTCGCCGGTGCTCGGGGTGTGGCTCACGATGCCGCGCGTCGGCGCCCGCAACGAGGACGCCGACGTGCTGGCCGATCCCGAGGTGAAGCTGTCGCTCACCGGCCGCAGCGGGCCCCTGGTGGTCGAGATCGAATACCGGGTGTCTCAGGAGAACGCGCGCGCCTTCCACAACGTGATGCAGGACGTGCAGCTCTCCCGGCAGCGCAACGGCGCCTATGGCTGGTCGATCGCGCGCGACATCGCCGATCCCGAATTGTGGACCGAGCGCTATCATTGCCCGACCTGGTTCGACTATCTGCGCCAGCGCAACCGTTCGACCCAATCCGAGCGCGCGCTGCATCAGCAGGCGATCGATTTCCACGTCGGCCCCGATCCGGTGCGGATCCGCCGCATGCTGGAGCGGCCGTTCGGCTCGGTGCGCTGGAAGGAAGAGACGCCGGATCGTGCCAGCGCCGAGGTGCTGCCTGTGGTCGCGAGCGCAGCGGGAAGCAGCACCTAATTTGGATCGTCATTCCGGCGCCGTCAGGCGCGAGCCCGGAATGACGTCGGTGCGTTTACTGCCCGTGATCGGTCAGCACCTTTTCGCAGCCCTTGCTCAGCTTCGCGCGATTCTGCTTCAGGCAGGCGAGCACGGCGCCATCGCCATTGTTCATGACCGGACGGCAGAAGCGCGTGACATCGCGCGCGCAGGCGTCCTGTCCGGGCTGATGCTGCGCCGACGCGCCCGATGCGCATAGGAGCAAACGAAGAATGAAAAGAAATTTGGTCATCGCATAATGCCTCTTACCCGGAAGATGTGCGGGCGAAGCTAGTGCGACGATCTCTCAGCCGCAACGGCTTTATTGGCGGGCTACAGGGCGCCGCCGCGTGGCCCCGGCTTGACGCCGGGGCACATCGCGAGGGGAGCTCGATGACGACGACGCGATGCGTCGCGCGCGCTTGCTGGCTGTCTCTTACTGACTGTCCTGGGCGTCAGCGACCTTGCGTGAGGCGCCCTTGGCGAGATCCTTGTCCATCACGGCGCGGCAGCCGGCGCTCAGATCCGAACGGTGCTTCATCATGCACGCCGTGATCTTCGGGATGTTGGGGATTTCCGACGAGCACAGGCGGAAGGCGTCGCCCGTGCACTGCTGCTGTGCTTCGGCCGAGAAGGCGAAGCTTGAGGTCGTCGAGACGATCGAGACGATCGCGGCAAAGCCCAGAGCCAGGCTGGTGTCGCGGATCTTGCTGGTCAGGGACCTGGTAGAGAACGACTTGGTGTTCAGCGAGGTGGTCATTTGAAGCTCCCATTGGCGCCGCCGTGGCGAGCGCCCGTTGTTGATGGGACTGACGATGCTCCAGTAAAACACTTTCGACTGTGATGACGGTCACGGGCCGCACCCGAACTGTGACATCGGTCACGTTAGCGCACCCTGCTGAAAAACCGGCGCAAACGCCGTCGTGTTGGTGTCACGTTAACTGTTCCTTCGCATTAATAGCCGGGCACGCGGGGAAATCCGCCGGTTTGGTTGCGTAATTGGAAAGAGTAGCGATGCGTAATGCGTTGGGCCTGATGCTGGCCAGTGTAGTTGCGGCGGTCGTGATCGCCGCCGGCGGTTGGTTCTATTATTCGTCGATCGCCGATCAGGGCGCTCCCAAGACAATTGCCGCCCGTGCCGCCGATCCATTGCCGGCACCGGCCAAGCTCGCCGCCAAGGATGACGTCTCAACCACCGCGACGATCGCGGCCAAGCCGACGGCAATGGCTCAGGCAGCGGTCCCTGCGCCCGCTCCGGCGATGCCGGTACAGCCGAAGCAGGCCTGCGCCAATCCGAACGCGCTGGGCGTTTCCCGCGTGGTCGAGATCGACACCACCGGCGGCCCCGGCTTCGGCTTCGAAACGTTCAAGCAATTCGACTTCCTCACCGACAAGGAGGTCGTGCTGACCTTCGACGACAGCCCCTGGCCGGTCAACACGCCCGCGGTGCTGAAGGCGCTCGCGGATGAATGCGCCAAGGGCCTGTTCTTCTCGGTCGGCAAGCACGCGAGCTGGCATCCGGAAATCCTGCGCCAGGTGCTGGCCCAGGGCCACACGGTCGGCACGCACACCTGGTCGCATCTCAATCTCAACAGCAAGAAGTTGACGGAGCAGCAGGCCAAGGACGAAATCGAGAAGGGCTTCAGCGCCGTGAAGCTTGCGCTCGGCACCAACCCGGCACCGTTCTTCCGCTTTCCGCAGCTTCAGCACAATCCCGCCATGGTGAGCTATCTCGGCACCCGCAACGTCGCGATGTGGTCGACCGATCTGGATTCCTTCGACTTCAGGAAGGGCGCGACCCCGGAAAAGATCGTCAACACGGTGATGACCAAGCTCGACAAGCTCGGCAAGGGAATCATCCTGATGCACGACTTCCAGAAGCACACGGGCGAGGCGCTGCCGACCCTGCTAGCGCGGCTGAAGGCCGGCGGTTACAAGATCGTGCAGATCAAGGCCAAGACGACCTTCCAGTCGTTGCCGGAATATGACGAGGCGGTGCTGAAGGATATGAAGGTGCCGACTGCCAGCACGACCACGCGTCCGATCTCGAGCGTGGTGCAGACGGTTTCGCAGTAAGCGCGATCACCGCTTCGATACGCGCATGGCCGGGCTTTCGCCCGGCCGTTTGCTTTGGAGGAAGCGACGGCTTACCAGTAGATGCCGTGGCGATGCAGCTCGCCGATGATGCGGCGCTCGGTCCAGGCGCGCTGGTGCTTCGGCTTGCTCGCTTTCGCCGTCGTCTTTGCCGCAGGCTGGGTTGCGGCCGGCGCTGACGCCGTCGTGGTCACGACAGGCGCGGTCGCTGCGGCGGGGGCAGGAGCGGGGGCAGCGGCGGGAGCCGGAGCAGCCGGGATCGCCGGCGGGCGATCGACATATTTCGGAGCCTCGACGGCCGGCGCGACGTCGCTGATTTGCGTCGTCGGGGCCGTGGTCGTCGTGGCTTGTGGAGCGGCCGTTGCCGTGGACAGCGACAGGCTGCGGTCGCCCGCATGGGCAGACGCGGAAGCCAGGACCATGGCGGCAACCAGAATGATCTTGCGCATGTGAAATCTCCCCGTGTTTGCGTAACCGGGACATTACGGGAGATGCGGCCGGGATTATGTGATCAGCCTCACACGGACTGCCGGTCCGTTCGAACCGGCCCGCCGCGGTCAGCATCCGCGCCGATAGACCCGCAGCGTCACGTCCGGAAATGTCATGGTCTCCAGCACGCAGACACTCTTGTCGGCATCCATGCGGGCCATGAGCTCGTCACCGACGCGCGGCCCCACCAGCGTGTGCGGGATCGAGCTCGAGAGCACGAGGATCTCCGACTTCAACAGCGCATCTCCTGTCGCCTGCGCGCTTCGGTGAAACAGCTCGTTGCGTATGACGAGATTCATTTTCGCCTGCGCGGCATAGAGGTGAATGGTCGCTGACGTGACCGGATAGGGGCTCGAGAAGCCGACGGTGAGAGGGCCGGGCTGCTCCGGCTTCATGTCGCGCAGTAACGACCAGAGCCGTTCGGTCGCAACGCGTATGCTCTCCTGCTGCTGAACGCTCAGCGGCGTCGCCGTACTGATCTGGCCGATAACCACGTGCCGGACGAAAAGCTGGGCAACAAACGCCAGCATCAGCACCCGGGCGGCCGTGAGCGTGGTGCGGCGGATGTCGTTGTGGAGACCGAAGCGGGCAAGAAGCTCTTCAACAAGCGCGAAGCTCACGCAGCCATTGAGCACCATGGCGACGATGAACAGGCCATAGAACATCGCGCCAAAATAATAGGTCTTGATCTCCGCAACGGACGGAATGGCGTAGGCGATGCCCACGTTCGCCAGTAGAACGACGGCGTCAAGCAGCGCGGCCTTGCCATGAATAGCCGCGAGCACGAGACGCAGCAGCATCAATGCCAACCCGATGGCAAGCCAGTAACGCAGGCCAAACTGTCCCTCGCCGCCGATCGAAAAGCGTAGCAATCCGGGCCAGAAGCTTTCGCCCGTGGACCAGAGGTCGCGCTGGCCGACGAATACGTTGAAGATGTAGGTGACGGTCTCGACGAGGGCGGGCCCGATCAACGCCGCGATGGTCGCAATCAATGGCAACATGAACCAAAGCAGCGCGCTGAACGCAGCACGGAACAACAACCGCAATCCCCCGGCCTGGATGCAATCGGCGAACAGCCGGATCGCAAAGGCGCTGCCGAGCAAGACGAGTGCGGCGGGAAATGCCGTCGGCTTGATGCTGGCGGCGAGTGCGCAGGCAACGCCCAGGCCCGCCAGCGAACGCACGCTGCGATCAAGCACGCCACGATCGACAATGGCTCCAGCCATAAGACCGATGGCAAGCCCTGAGGGCAGATCGGGCCGCGCTTCGGTGACCGTGTGCCACAAAACCGGTACGCAAGGCACCGCAATCAGGCACGCCGCGATCTCGAGCACCGGCCGGCGCCAGAGCAGCCAGACGATCCCAAGCAGGAATGCGAAGACAACCACGGCGTTAACGAGATAAGGCCCGATGAAGCTGCCGGGAAACAGCGTAAATCCGATGGCAGCAACCAGTGTCGAGAACGGTGCGTGATGATGCAGCAGACCCCAAGCACTGGCCAGGATGCTTTGGCCTTCTGCCGCATTCATCCACCCGATGGCGTCGAGGAAATAGGAGACGTCGTCATAGAGCGGCGGAACGGAGAGCCGGCTGTGCAGGCGCGAGATTTCGAGCGATCGCGCAGCGACGATCGTGGTCATGCCTGCGGCGAGAATCACGAGACCGGCCAACCGCACCCATGCGCTCTGGTCCGTTTTCCTGGCCCCGTTCTCCGTGTCCACCGCTTGGCCCCGTCACGCGCACGCGTCAGTGGCGCATCGTAGTGGCGCCCGCGCGAAGCACAACGCGCGCAGTCTTCGGGAGGCAAACCGCAGGCCTGTGACGATCGGATGAATTGGGGCGCTGGTGCCGCAAGAGGGATTCGAACCCCCGACCCCGTCATTACGAATGACGTGCTCTACCAACTGAGCTATTGCGGCTAACCCTGCCGGGGCCCGGGCGATGCCGGCCCCGATACGCGCGCTTCTGATATCGGGCATGGCCCGAATTGGCAAGGACAAGCGGGGCGCGAAATGCGGCTCACGCGCCCCAGCGGGACCAGAATCCACGCCAGCCGCCGGCCTGGGCTTTGGGCGTGCCGATTTGTTCCGTAAATTCATCGCTCGGCCCCTCGTCATCGATCCCGGGATCATCTGGAGCTCGGACGATCGGGAGGACGGCGGAAATCGGGGCAGGCGCGGCCTTGCCGAGGTCGGCACGGGTCCTGAACACCGGGGTTGCCGCCGCGGGCGATGATTCGGCGGGCGCGGGGGCCGGCTCGGCCGGCGTGACCGCCGGCTCTTCCAGGACGGCCAGCGGTGAATTGTCCTGCGCGGCGGGCGTCGACGCAGCCGAAGCCGGTTCCACCGGATTGTCGCTCGGGGCCGCCGTCACCCGTTTCGGCGGCGGGGCCGCCAGCATCGCTTCCTCGAACGCCGAGGATTCGATCGTCGTCCCCCTGTCCGAGGGCAGGCTTGCGACCGGCGTTTGCCACTGGAAGGCATCGAGCCGGCCGGTGACCGGCGACACCGGACGCCAGCGGTCGCTGACATAACCGTCCGCGGTCCAGGCCGGATCATGGCGGGCGCGCACTGCGCGCAGCGTCCAGGCGCGGGCACGGCCGCCATCGCCATGCTCGGTGCGCTCGATCTCGGCCATCAAAAGCGCAACGCGCTGGGTCGGATCATTGACGTAAGGCGTCAGCACCGCGCGAGCGCGGGCGAACTCGGAGGCATCGATCGCGGCGCGCGCGATCGCAAGCTGGCCCTCGACATGGCCGGCTTTGTCGGCAGGCGTCTTCGCCGCAAGCGTCTCGACCCGCTGCAAGCGCTGCCGCGCGGAATCGCCCAGCTTCACATGTGCATAGGCATCCGCGAGATCGGGATGCGGGTTGGCGAGCCAAGCGGCTTCGACCAGCTTCATGGCGCGGCGCACCTGATGCGCCTCGCTCTCGAATTTTGCCGCGAGCACCGCGGCCGGCACCAGGGTCGGTGCCAGCTTGATCGCTTCCATCACGCTCTCGCGCGCGACGTCGCGATCCATCGTCTCCAATTCCAGCGCCCGTGCGGTGAGCAGCACGCCGCGCTGGCGGCGATAGGCCTGCTTGTCGATTAGGCCAGCGGCCAGATTCGAATCGAGGATCGCGAGCGCGCCGCTCCAGTCGCCGCGCGCGCAGCGGAAACCGAGCACCGCATGCGAGGCCCAGGTCGAGGACGGCGACAGCCTGATCGCTTCCTCGGCGATCATGACGGCGCCGACCGCATCGTCGGCGCGCTGCGCCTCGATGAACAGGCCGCGCAGACCAAGCAGCCGGGTGTCCTCGCGCTCGGCCATGACTCGGAAGACCCGCTGCGCCTCGTCGCGATTGCCTTCGAGCTGAGCCGACTGCGCGTGCAGGAGCAACGCGAGCGGATCGTTCGCGGCAAGGCGCCGCGCGGTGTCAGCGTGCCGGCGGGCGAGCGCGGCATCGCCATGACCGATCGCAAGCAGGCCGTGGGTGATGGCGTGGCGCCCGCGCGCGTGGCGCTTCTCATGACGACGGCGGCGCAGACGGCCCGGCGTGCGCCAGAGCGTCGTCAGGATGCTCCAGGCCAGCACGACGGCCGCGGCAAAGAGGCCGAGCAGGAACATGAACCTGGGAAGTGTCGTCGAGGCGCGGAAGCCGCTCGCAGTGAGGACGAGATCGCCGGGCTGATCGGCAATCCAGGCCGCGCCGGCGCCCGCCAGCGCGATCAGAACGAGGAAGAGGACGATGCGAAGCATGACGATCCCTATACGCGCAGATTGTTGCGCGAACCTTTATTGAGCGGGCTTTGCGAGATCCGCCATGGCATCGTCGGCGAATTTACGGGACGCGGCGAGCGCGGCGTCGCGGGCATCGGCCTTGTCGAGCCAGGCCTGCGCCGGCGTACGATCGGCCTCGGGCAACGTCTTGAGCTCGCGCCGCGCTTCGACGAAGTCATTGCGCAGCGCCGCGGCCGTCACCCGCGCGACGATGGCGCCGCGGTCGTTGCCGACCCCATCGGTGCGCTCGATGCGGACGAGTTTCGACGCGCCTGCCTGGAGCCGCTCGACGATGCCGGCATTGGCGGCGGGAGCTTCCGGCGGCGGAGAGAGTTTCGGCACGATGTTGAGCAGTTCGCGGCTCAGCGCGACCGGCGTCGGGATGCCTGACGATGCGAAGCCGTCGAGCGGCTTCAGCACATCGGGCTTGCTCGCCAGCGATCGCGCCGCGGACAACTGCGATTGATAGGGATCGCCATGGCGAACGGCAACGTCGAGCAGGGTCGCCGCCACCACATGCCGCAGCGGCTTGTCGTCCATCTTCTCGCCCTGTTGTGCGAGCTCGGCCCGTTCGGTCTTGCTGGCGCGCTCGAGCTGCGCGACGCGGTTGGCGAGATCGGACGATGCTGCAACATCGCGCGGCGCAGATTTCGCGTCGTTCAGCGCACTCGCGGTCTTGTCGGATTGCGCCCGCAGATTGGCGATGTCGCCGCGCAACGCGCCGGCCAATTTTTCCAGCGCGTCGATCCGCGCCACCATGGCCGGATCCGCCGCGGGCTTGCCAATTCTGGTTTCGAGCGCGGCGACGCGTCCGCTCAGCGCGTCCACCGTCGCGCTCGTCACCTGCGGCGCGGCGGGCGGCGCCTGCACGGCCGGCCAGCCCAGCATCCAGCCGACCGCGATCACGATCGCAGCTCCGGCCGCTCCGGCGAACGGGGCGACGACCCATGGTGACACCGGCGCGGACGCGGGTGCAGCGGCGGCCGCCGCCTCGACGTGATCGGGCTGCTGGTCAGGCTCGGCAAGGTCAGGCTTGGCCAGGTCAGGCTTGGCTTCGTCGGCACCAACCTGCTCGTGCGCGCCCTCCCCGGGCGACGGCTGAGCCTCGGGCTCGGCCGCCACCTCCCGCGGCTGGGTGGAAACTTCGGTCGCCTCAAGCTCGATGGTGGGCGGCGTGCGCTTGGCGCGGCCGGATTCGGGAGCCAATCCTGCGTCTTCAGGCTTGTCGTCGGCCATCGTGACGGTTCCTCACACTTACATGCCCTAAACGGACCCGATTGCGTCGGATTCGGCCCGACCTCTTACGCCAAACGGGTGCGCAAAGCACGCTCCAAGGCATCAAACAGGGCATTTTCGTCCGGGCTCGCGGCCACCAGAACCTGTGACGCACCGGCATCGCGCAGCACGCTGGCGACCGTCTCGGACAGGCAGCATTGCGGGATCGCCAGCGCCGAGATTTCGACGCCTTCGTCCCGCGCGGCATCCAGGAAGGCGCGCGCGCTGCGCCGGGAGTAATGCAGCACCGCCTCGATCCCATGGTTGGCAAAGCTGTCGCAAACCTCGCGCGGCAGCACCCTGACCGGAGCCATGCGATAGGTCGTCTGCGTCACCACGTTGAATCCTTCGGCGCCAAGTTCCGCGCCGAGATCGCGCGACAGATCAGCACCCGCCAGATACAGCAGCGTGCTTTTCTTCTTCAGCACCTTGTCGCGCGCGCTCTGCATCACCCTGTCACGCAAGGCTGCGGCATCGCCGGCCGCGACGATCACCTCGGCAAAGCCGGCGGCGCGGGCCGCCGCAGCCGTATGCTCGCCGACCGCGAACAGCGGCAGCTTCAGCAGCCCAAGGTTCTTCAAGCCAAGGTCCTGCAATTGCGGCGCGACGGCCCGGATCGCATTGCCCGATGTCACGATGATGGCGCTGTAGTTCGCTTCACTCTCGTCATGGAAGGCGACCGGCTCGAACTTGAGCACCGGCGCGAGCAGCACCACATGACCCCGCGCGCGCAAATTCTCCGCCGTCGCCTCGTTGTCGGGATGCGGCCGTGTGACAAGAATGGACATCGCAGGTGTTCCGGAAACCACGTGGCGGTGACGCATTGACGAGGATCGATGCGCGTGACGATTGCGCAGGCCGACCCCGGAATGCTACCGGACGTACCAGAACTCTGCTTTACGGATGAGCGCAAGGCGCAAATTGGATAACGATTCGCCAATGCTGGTACTGGGCATCGAGACCACCTGCGACGAGACCGCCGCGGCCGTGATCGAGCGCGCGCCTGACGGCAGCGGGAAGATCCTGTCCAACATCGTCCGGTCGCAGGTCGAGGAGCACGCCCGCTTCGGCGGCGTCGTGCCCGAGATCGCCGCACGCGCGCATGTCGACCTGCTCGACGGCATCATCGACCGCGCGATGCGCGAGGCCGGGATCGGCTTCGCCCAGCTTGATGGCGTCGCGGCGGCCGCAGGGCCGGGGCTGATCGGCGGCGTCATCGTCGGGCTCACCACCGCGAAGGCGATCGCGATGGTTCATGACACCCCGCTGGTCGCGGTGAACCATCTCGAAGCGCACGCGCTGACGCCGCGCCTGACCGACGGGGTTGAATTTCCCTACTGCCTGTTCCTCGCCTCCGGCGGCCATACCCAGATCGTCGCAGTCACCGGCGTCGGCCAGTATGTGCGACTCGGCACCACGGTCGACGACGCCATCGGCGAGGCCTTCGACAAGGTCGCGAAGATGCTGGGCCTGCCATATCCCGGCGGTCCGCAGGTCGAACGCGCCGCGGCCGGCGGCGACGCCACGCGCTTTGCATTTCCGCGGCCCATGCAGGGGCGCCCCGATGCCAACTTCTCGCTATCAGGGCTGAAGACAGCGGTGCGCAACGAAGCGAGCCGGCTCGCCGAGATCACGCCGCAGGACATCAGCGACCTCTGCGCAAGCTTCCAGGCTGCCGTGCTGGACTCCACCGCCGACCGGCTACGGGTAGGCTTGAGGCTTTTCCGCGAACGGTTCGGCGCACCGCATGCGCTGGTGGCGGCCGGCGGCGTCGCCGCCAATCAGGCGATTCGTGGCGCGCTCTTTGACGTGGCGCGGCAAGCCGGGACGCAGCTGATCATGCCGCCGCCCGCGCTCTGCACCGACAACGGCGCGATGATCGCCTGGGCCGGCGCCGAACGCCTCGCACTCGGCCTGACCGATACGATGGAAGCCCAGCCCCGCGCGCGCTGGATGCTCGACGCGAACGCCAAGGCTCCGGCGGGCTACGGCAGAACGCGGGCGGGATACTGACGATGGCTGCCTTCGACTCGGTCACGGTGATCGGGGCGGGTGCCTGGGGCACGGCGCTGGCGACAGTGGCGGCGCGTGCCGGGCGGAGCGTAACGCTGTGGGCGCGCAATGCGGAGCATGTGACGCGGATCGCATCGACCCGCGAAAATCCACGGCTGCCCGGCGTTCGGCTGGCGCCGGAGATCATCATCACGCACGAGCTCGCGGAAGCCGCGCGCGCGGACATGTTGCTGATCGCGACGCCGGCGCAGCATCTGCGCGGCGCGGTCAACATGCTGGCCTCGCATCTGGCAAGGCCGGTGCCGATCGTCGCCTGCGCCAAGGGCATCGAGCACGGCACCCACAAATTCATGACCGACGTGATCGCCGAAGCCGCACCGCACGCGCAGCCGGCGATCCTGTCGGGCCCCAGCTTTGCCGACGACGTCGCGCGCGGATTGCCGACGGCGGTGACGCTGGCGGCCAAGGATGACGCGCTGGCAAGCGCGATGGTGAAGGCGCTGGGCTCGCCCACGTTCCGGCCGTATCATTCGACCGACATCCGCGGCGTCGAGATCGGCGGCGCCGCCAAGAACGTGCTGGCGATCGCGGTCGGCATCGCCGTCGGGCGCAAGCTCGGCGCCTCCGCGCAGGCCGCACTCACGACCCGCGGCTTCGCCGAGCTGACGCGGCTCGGCCGCGCACTGGGTGCGCGCCACGAGACACTCACCGGCCTGTCCGGTCTTGGCGACCTGATCCTGACCTGCGCGAGCCCGCAATCACGCAATTTCGCACTCGGCCTCGCACTCGGCCGTGGCGAGCAGCCGCCCGCCGGCAAGCTTGCCGAGGGCGAGTTCACCGCGCCGGTGCTGATCGAGCTCGCGGCTTCGCAAGACATCGAGATGCCGGTATCGGAAGCCGTCGCCTCGATCCTGGGCGGCCGGAGCACGATCGATGCCGCGATCTCGGGGCTGCTGACGCGGCCGTTCAAGTCAGAGGAATGAACATGGCGTACTGGCTGGTGAAATCCGAACCGTCGGTGTGGTCCTGGGACCAGCAGGTGGCGAAGGGCGCCAAGGGCGAAGCCTGGACCGGCGTGCGCAATTACACCGCGCGCATCAACCTCGTGAACATGAAGAAGGGCGACAAGACGTTCTTCTATCATTCCAACGAGGGCAAGGAGATCGTCGGCATCGCCGAGATCATCAAGGAAGCCTACCCCGACCCGACCGACAAGACCGGGAAATTCGTCTGCGTCGACATCAAGGCCGACAAGCCCTTGAAGACGCCGGTGACGATGGCCGCCATCAAGGCCGAGAAGAAGCTCGCCGACATGGCGCTGGTAAAATATTCGCGGCTGTCGGTGCAGCCGGTGACGGCTGAGGAATGGAAGCTCGTCTGCAAAATGGGCGGGGTCTAGTTTACCGCAGCTCGCCTACACCGCCGCGGTCGCAACCACCTGCTGCAACAACTGCTCGCGCCTCGCCTGCGAGCGCTGGCCCTTCATGGTCGCGGCAAAGCGCTCCAAAATGCCGTCCTCGAAGGCGGTGACGATGGTGTCGTGAACGTAGCTCTTGCGGCAGATCGCCGGCGTGTTGGAGAGCTTGTCGGCAGCGGCGCGGATCGCATCCAGCACCTGCTTCTTGCGGCCGCGCTGGCTGGTCGCCGGCGTGATGCGCGAGAGCGATTCGACGACGACGGCGGAGGCCATCAGGGTGCGGAAATCCTTCAGCGAGATCTTGATGCCGGCGATCTCGCGCAGGAACGCGTTCACCTGCGTGGTGCTGACCGCGCGCACGATGCCGTAGGCGTCGCGGTATTGGAACATGCGCTTGCCGGGAACGCCCTGGAGAATGCCGATGGCACGCACCAGCTTGGCGGCGTCGCATTCTTTCCGCACCGCCTTGCCGCCCTTCGCCTTGAAGGTCAGCACGAAGCAATCGTCTTCGAGTGTGACGTTGGACTTCAGCAGCGTGGTCGCACCACGGGTGCCGTTGAGGCGGGCATAGGATTCATTGCCGGGACGGATCGCGGTGCGCGCGATCAGCTCGATCACGGCCGAGAGCGCGAACTCGCGCGTCGGCTCGTCGCCCGACAGGAACGCGGAAACCTTGCGCCGGATCTTTGGCAGCGCGCCGACCAGCTTCTCCAGGCGATGCGCCTTGCGGTGCTCGCGGACCTTTTCCCAGTCGGCGTGATAGCGATATTGCAGCCGGCCCGCGGCATCGCGTCCCACCGCCTGCAGATGCGAGCTTGGATCGGCCGAGTAGCGCACCTCGCGATAGGCCGGCGGCACCGCCATGGCGTGCAGCCGCCGGATCGTGCGGGCGTCGCGGATATGCGCGCCATTGGGGCGGACGAAGGCATAGCCCTTCCCGCGCTTGATGCGCCGGATCTTAAGCTCATTCTGGTCGCCCAGCCGCAGGCCCAGTTCCTTGGCGATCGCTTCGACCGAGGTCGGGGGCGCCGTGTCGAACACCTTTTTCGGGCTGAGACGGCTGGAACCGGCCGGTTTCGGCCATTGTCCGAGGGCCTTGGCCAGCGCGACAGCAGCAGGATCGGCCGAAGCGGGCCGTATCGTCCCGAGATTCTGCTGATCCATCATGGTCTTAAGCCTTAGCCCTGTCTGTTGTCGGTCAATGCCGCTGTTCTGATTTTTGTTCCAAGGGGTCCTCGGACGGTCCCTTGGGACCCGGGTTGGCCATTTAGGGTGTTCCGAACAGCATTGCGAGTCCCGAATCAGTGACAGACGGTCTCTGGATACCGCATACGGCGCATGGGGCCTCTGCGCCGGCCCATTCCCAGCATCTCGGTAAAGACCCCGAGGCCCTCCCCTCAGGCTCTTTCAGATCTATGACAGCCACACCCGGTGCCTTGATCCTCCGCATGGCCGGCTGCCCGCCGAAGGTCCAGCTTGTGCTCCTTGTCGGGTCCGGTTAGCCCGGCACATAATCGGTTCAATGATCAAGTCGGCTCGCCGGCGGCCTGCGCCCGGCTTGCCGCAGGTGGAGGGAAACATGTCCGAGAAGATCTACGACGTCCCCGTGGAATGGGCCAAGCGCGCCTGGGTCGACCAGGCCAAGTACAAGGACATGTACGCGCGCTCGATCTCGGACCCGAACGCGTTCTGGGCCGAACAGGCCAAGCGCATCGACTGGATGCACGCGCCGACCAAGATCGAGAACGTCTCCTTCGCGCCCGGCAACATCTCGATCAAATGGTTCGAGGACGGCATCCTCAACGTCGCCCATAACTGCATCGACCGGCATTTGCATAAGCGCGCCAACCAGACCGCGATCATCTGGGAAGGCGACGATCCCTCGCAGTCGAAGCACATCACCTATCAGGAGCTTCACGACGAGGTCTGCCGGATGGCCAACATCCTGCGCACCCGCAACGTCAAGAAGGGCGACCGCGTCACCATCTACCTGCCGATGATTCCGGAAGCGGCCTACGCAATGCTGGCCTGCGCACGGATCGGCGCGATCCATTCCGTGGTGTTCGCGGGCTTCTCGCCCGACAGCCTCGCCCAGCGCATCAACGACTGCCAATCCAAGGTCGTCATCACGGCGGACGAAGGCCTGCGGGGCGGCAAGAAGGTGCCGCTGAAGGCCAATGTCGACGCGGCGCTCGCCAAGGCCGACGGCGTCGACTGGGTCGTCGTGGTCAAGCGCACCGGCGGCAAGGTCGACATGAACCCGACCCGCGACCTCTGGTATCACGAGGCGGCGGCGATGGTGACGACGGAGTGCCCGGCCGAGCACATGCACGCCGAGGATCCGCTGTTCATCCTCTACACTTCGGGCTCGACCGGCCAGCCCAAGGGCGTGCTGCACACCTCGGGCGGCTATCTCGTGTTCGCGTCGATGACGCATCAATACGTCTTCGACTATCACGACGGCGACATCTACTGGTGCACGGCCGACGTCGGCTGGGTCACCGGCCACAGCTACATTCTGTACGGACCGCTCGCCAACGGCGCGACCACGCTGATGTTCGAAGGCGTGCCGAATTATCCGGACAATTCGCGGTTCTGGAACGTCATCGACAAGCACAAGGTCAACATCTTCTACACCGCCCCGACGGCGATCCGCGCGCTGATGCAGAGCGGCGACGAGCCCGTGAAGAAGACCTCGCGCGCAAGCTTACGCCTGCTCGGCTCGGTCGGCGAACCCATCAATCCGGAAGCCTGGGAATGGTATCACCGCGTCGTCGGCGATGACCGCTGTCCGATCGTCGACACCTGGTGGCAGACCGAGACCGGCGGCATCCTGATCACGCCGCTGCCGGGCGCGACGAAACTCAAGCCGGGTTCGGCGACGCAGCCGTTCTTCGGCGTGGTGCCCGAGATCGTCGATGCCGACGGCAAGACGCTGGAAGGCGAGACCACCGGAAATCTCTGCCTCACGCGCTCATGGCCGGGCCAGATGCGCACGGTCTATGGCGATCACGCCCGCTTCGAGCAGACCTACTTCTCGACATACCCGGGCAAGTATTTCACCGGCGACGGCTGCCGGCGCGACGCCGACGGCTATTACTGGATCACCGGCCGCGTCGACGACGTCATCAACGTCTCCGGCCATCGCATGGGCACGGCCGAAGTCGAGAGCGCGCTGGTCGCGCATGAGAAGGTCTCGGAAGCCGCCGTGGTCGGCTTCCCGCACGACATCAAGGGCCAGGGCATCTACGCCTACGTCACCCTGATGTCCGGCATCGAGCCGACCGACGACCTGCGCAAGGAGCTCGTCACCTGGGTGCGCAAGGAGATCGGACCGATCGCCTCGCCCGACCAGATCCAGTTCGCGCCCGGCCTGCCCAAGACCCGCTCCGGCAAGATAATGCGCCGCATCCTGCGCAAGATCGCCGAGGACGAGCCGGGCAGCCTCGGTGACACCTCGACTTTGGCCGATCCCGGCGTCGTCGATGATCTCGTCAAGAACCGGCAGAACAAGAAGCCGGCGTAAGCCAAGGCCTCGTACCCCGGACGCAGCCCAGCGCGCACTCCTGGCGATGCGAAGCATCGTCCAGTCGCGGTGCGCTGCAGATCCGGGGCCCAACTCTCCACGCGCAAAGAGCGGGGTCCCGCTCTGCGCCGCGTCACTTCGTGCCGCGCCTTGTCCGGACACGAGACCGGGCTTCAAAGCCCCCTACAACAACCGCGGTTCACACCCTCACGCTCTTGTCAGGACGCAGGCGGCTACGGCCGCACCTTTCCCGCCGAGTGTTGTTTTCAGGTCATTTACTTTATTTCGAACATTTCCTTTGTTCCCCGTGCTGGCGGGCCCTTGGCGGCCGCGTGTGGAAACCATCCGGTTAACAGGCGCGGTTAAGAATGTCGGGGCAAGCCGGCAATTGCCGGTTTTGCGTGAATTTGGACGACCCGTTCGGGCGAGGGGGAAAATTGATGTCGATGAGGATTGCAGTGGCGTTTGCCGCCACCATCGGGGCCGGGATCTTGATGTCGACGGCGGCGCAGGCGCGTCCGGAAATGGTGGGTGCGCACCTGGCCGATTATTCGCCGGGCACCATCGTGGTGAAAACCAACGAGCGGCGGCTTTATCTCATCCTCGATAACGGCCACGCGGTGCGCTATCCGGTCGGCGTCGGCAAGTCCGGCAAACAGTGGGCCGGGACCACCCGCATCGACGGCAAGTATCGCAACCCGGCGTGGGCGCCGCCCGCCGAGGTGAAGCGCGACAAGCCGAGCATTCCCGACGTCATTCCCGGCGGCTCGCCGCATAACCCGATGGGCGTTGCGGCGATGACGCTGGCGGGCGGCGAATATGCGATCCACGGCACCAACGTGCCGGGCTCGATCGGTGGCTTCGTCTCCTACGGCTGCATCCGCATGCTCAACGACGACATCACCGATCTCTACAGCCGCGTCTCCGTCGGCACGACGGTTGTCGTGACGCGCTGATCGCCGGCATCGGCACGGAGTTGCAAAGGCCGCGTCCGACGACGCGGCCTTTCTTGTCACCAGAAGCGCCAGCCCCGCGCGCACCAGCCGTCGCGGTGACCGCCATTGTAGCTGCGCACGTGACCGCCCGCGAGCAGCGCCGCCGAGACATTGGCGGTGCGTCTGGTCGCAACGTCGGCGAGAACGCGACCGTATTTGTCCTGGCCAAGATTGAAGATCGTGACGCCGCCCTGGCCAAGCAGGTTGCGCAGCGCGTCGCTGGCGGCTTCGGCCTTGTCTAGCTCATCCTGGCAGGACGCCTTCATCTCGGGCGCATCGATACCCCGCAGCCTGACACGCGCGACCAGGTCGCGGCCGTCGCGCTGGTGCACACGCGCGAGGAAGGTGTCGCCATCGATGGTGCGGACGACGTCGACCGGGTGACGCGTGTCGGAGCTACCGGACTGCTGCAGGATGATCTCGGCATCGCGCGATTGTCCGTCATTCGCATACGGAATGGGCCAGCTGGCACCGTGCCGGAAGACCAGCACGATCGCCACGATGACGCCGACCACGAACATCCACGGCAACAGTCCTGCGAAGTGGCGGCCGAATGGCGAACCACTATAGGACGGCCGATAGGGATGGCTGGGGTCGAAACGCGGCATCCGCGCACGCTAGGGCTGAGTCGGCCGGGCCGGCAAGGGTAGCGCGAGCCGGTGCCTCAAAAGTCCGAGGCGATTCCCTTGCGTTCCCAGTCGCCATAGCGCGTCGGTTCGGGGCCCTTCGGTCCCTGCAATTCCTTCGGTGCCGCTTCGGCATGCGCCGCCGCGGCCTGCCGGCGCGCCTCGGCTTCGGCCAGCGCGCGCTGGGCGGCCGGCGGGAGCTGCTTGCGATCGGGAACGGAGGGCTCGTCACTCATCGTCCGGGTTCCTAGCGCAGGATCGGAAAACCTGCGACGTCCAATAACGCATTGCTGAAATGGTCCTGACGGGATGTAAACGCGGCAGGCCATTCTTACATTTGGCATATTCGCGTGCCACATCTGGTTTGTTAAGGCATGCGCCCCCTCGGCGGAACTGCCGCTCGCTAAGAACCTTAAGCCGCATGCCATCTCAACGTTTCGCTCCTCCGTCCGAAGTGCCCGGTCTCGCGGCGCGGCGGATTGCTGCTGACATCATCGACGGCGTGCTGCACAAGCACCGCACGCTCGACGACCAGCTCGATGGCAGCGGTGCTCATCCCGGACTGAAGACGCTGGCCGACCGCGACCGCGCGCTGATGCGGCGTCTGGTCGCGACGGTGCTGCGCCGGCTCGGCACGCTCGGCCATGTGCTGTCCCGCCTGCTCGACAAGGGCATTCCCACCGACGCGCCGCGCGCGCAGAGTGCGCTCCTGATCGGCGCCGCGCAGATTCTCTGGATGGACGTGCCCGATCACGCCGCCGTTGATCTCTCCGTCCGCCTCGTGCAATCCGACCGGCGCGCCGCGCGCTATGCCGGCCTCGTCAATGCCGTGCTGCGCCGCTGCGCGCGCGAGGGCAAGGCGCTGGTGGACGAGGTCGCCGCGCAATCGCTGGACCTGCCGCCCTGGATGGTCGCGCGCTGGAGCGCGCATTACGGCGAGGCCACCGCAAGAGACATGGCGTTGGCCCTCGGCCATGAACCTTCGCTCGATCTCACCGTGAAGTCGGACCCCGCGCAATGGGCGAGCCGGCTGCATGGCGAGGTGTTGCCGACCGGATCGGTGCGTACGGTACTGCACGGCTCGGTGACGGTGCTTCCTGGCTTCGCCGAAGGACAATGGTGGGTGCAGGACGCCGCCGCCGCGCTGCCGGCGCGACTGTTCGGCGACATCAAGGGCAAGTCCATCGCCGATCTCTGCGCCGCCCCCGGCGGCAAGACCGCGCAACTGGCGCTGGCCGGCGCGCATGTCACGGCGCTCGACCGCTCACCGGCCCGCGTGGCACGTCTGCGCGAGAATCTGGCGCGGTTGTCGCTCCAGGCCGAGACCGTCGTCGCTGACGCCGTCGACTGGTCCGGCCCGGCTGAAGGTTTTGACGGCGTCCTGATCGACGCGCCCTGCACCTCGACCGGCACGATCCGACGACATCCCGACGTCGCATGGCTGCGGCAGGAATCCGACATCGCCCCCCTGACCGCGCTCCAGCAGCGTCTGCTCAGGAAATCCGTCTCTCTGCTCAAGCCCGGCGGCACGCTGGTCTATTGCACGTGTTCGCTGGAACCCGAAGAGGGCGAGCAGGCCATCACCGCGCTGCTGCAAGCGGAGCCTGGCCTGCGCCGCGTCCCGATCGACGCTTCCGAGGTGTCCGGGCTCGGCGAGATCATCACCGCTGACGGGGACCTGCGCACCCTGCCCAGCCACCTTCCGAACGCAGATCCCAAGCTCGGCGGGCTCGACGGATTCTACGCGGCCCGGCTCGTTAAATCCTGATTTTGCACCGGTTTTTGCGGCGGCGCTGATTCGCACCCGTTCAAGGTGGTGTCAGCCGTCCGATTTTGGGATTAATAAGGATTCGTCGCTAATCCTCTCCCCCTTCAAGGCAAGGCGTGTCGGTCGCTCAACGCAGACGTATCTCGACGCTGGTGATGAACCGCTTCGCGCGGAACATGCTCGCGCGCGCGAGCGGCGGTTCTGTTGCGCTGTCGCGGGTCTGGCCGGGACGCACGGACAGGCTGATCATCGCGCCGCACGATTTGCGCACCGCGGATGCGACGCGGGCCGCCGAGATCTATGCCGGCCGCTTCGTCTTCGCCGGCAAGATCGTCAATTGCCACGGCCGCTCGATCTTCGATCTCGAACCGCCGTCGGAGGACTGGGAAGTCGCGCTGCTCGGCTTCGGCTGGCTGCGCCATTTGCGTGCCGCCGACACCGCGCTGACGCGCGCCAATGCGCGCGCGCTGGTCGAGGACTGGATCTCCAATCCGAGCAACAAACGCCGCGCCGTCGCGCGGCGCGCCGACGTGCTGGCACGGCGCGTGATCTCGCTGCTGTCGCAGGCACCGTTGGTGCTCAACGACACCGACAACAAATTCTACCGTCGCTATCTGCGCGCGCTGGCGCGCGAGATCCGCTTGCTGCGCTACACCATGGTCGACATTCCCGATGGTGTGCCGAAGCTGCAGGTTCTGATCGCGCTGTGCTATGCTTCACTGTGCCTCGCCAACCAGGCGGGACAGATCCGCAGCGCGTCGAAAAAGCTTTCGGACGAGTTGCAGCGGCAGATCCTGCCCGACGGCGGACACATATCCCGCAATCCCGGTGCGCTGATCGAGCTCTTGATCGACCTGCTGCCGCTGCGGCAGACCTTTGCCGCACGCAACATCGCGCCGCCGCCGGCGCTGCTCAATGCGATCGACCGCATGATGCCGATGCTGCGCTTCTTCCGCCACGGCGACGGCAATTTCGCACTGTTCAACGGCATGAGCGCGACACCGTCGGACCTGCTCGCGACGCTGCTCGCCTATGACGACACCCACGGCGCGCCGATGGCGAACATGCCGCATACCGGTTTCCAGCGCCTCGATGCCGGCCAGACCACCGTGATCATCGACACGGGCCCACCGCCGCCGGCTGGCGTCAGCCACGACGCCCATGCCGGCTGCCTGTCGTTCGAACTGTCCTCCGGCATCAGCCGCATCGTCACCAATTGCGGCATGCCCACCACCGGCCGCGACAATTGGCGGCCGTTCGCGCGCGGCACCGCGGCGCATTCCACGCTGACCTATCACGAGACCTCCTCATGCCAGTTCGTCGAGATGTCGGCGATGAAGCGCCTGTTGCACGGCTCGCCGGTCACCAGCGGCCCGGTCGAGGTCGAGAGCTATCGCGAGATCGTGCAGAACGGCACGCTGCTGACGACGTCGCATGACGGTTATCTCGCCAAATTCGGCGCGATCCATCGCCGCGTGCTGATGATCGCGAACGACGGCGCGCGCATCGACGGCGAGGACACGCTGTCTCCCCCGCAAGGCGGGCGCTTCAAGGGCGCCGACGCCGATTACGCGCTGCGCTTCCATCTGCATCCCGCGGTGAAGGCGAGCCGGCTGTCGGATGCGCGCGGCGTCATGCTGGTGCTGCCGAACCGCGACGTCTGGACCTTCGAGGCGCTCGACGACAAGGTCGACCTCGAGGACAGCGTGTTCCTGGCCGGTAACGACGGGCCGCGCCGCACCGCGCAGATCGTGATCCGGCAGGATGCCCGCCAGGCGCCCTCGATCCGCTGGAGCTTTGTCCGCTCCACCGCGTCGCCCGCGGTCACCAACGCCCGCCGCAACGCCCGTCGTGAGCCGGAACTTCCGCTGTAGACGCGCTCGATTCGGCCTCATCTCGTCGTTGTGAAAACGGCCAAAAGCTGCTATCGAGCCCTCGTTCGCGCGACTGGCGACCTTGGATGGAGCACCATCGGGAAGCGCGACACATATCCGCCGCGCGCCTGGGCATAGACACTCCTTAAGACAGAGGATCTTGCTCATGACTGACCATCCCCGCCGCGTCACCCGTGCTCTGCTTTCCGTTTCCGACAAAACCGGCCTGATCGAATTCGCCAAGGCGCTTGCCGGGCATGATGTCGAGCTGGTCTCGACCGGCGGCACTGCCAAGGCGATCGCTGCGGCGGGCTTGAAGGTGAAGGACGTTTCCGACCTCACCGGCTTTCCGGAGATGATGGACGGCCGCGTCAAGACGCTGCATCCCAAGGTGCATGGCGGCTTGCTTGCGATCCGCGACAACAAGGAGCATGCGGAGGCGATGAAGGCGCACGGCATCGCGCCGATCGACCTTCTCGTCGTCAACCTCTATCCGTTCGAGGCCACCGTCGACAAAGGCGCCGGCTTCGAGGACTGCATCGAGAACATCGACATCGGCGGCCCCGCCATGATCCGCGCTGCCGCCAAGAACCATGACGACGTCGCCGTCGTGGTCGAGGCACAGGACTATCAGGCCGTGCTCGATGAACTCGCCGCCAACAACGGCGCGACCACGCTGAAATTGCGCCGCCGCCTTGCCGCCAAGGCCTATGCGCGCACCGCGGCCTATGATGCCGCGATCTCGAACTGGTTCAATCGCCAACTCGAGATCGACGCGCCTGATTTCCGCGCCTTCGGCGGCCGGCTGATCCAGTCGCTGCGCTATGGCGAGAACCCGCACCAGACCGCGGCGTTCTATGCGACGCCCGACAAGCGCCCGGGCGTCTCCACCGCACGGCAACTGCAGGGCAAGGAGCTCTCCTACAACAACATCAACGACACCGATGCGGCCTATGAATGCATCGGCGAGTTCGACACCAAGCGCACCGCGGCTTGCGTCATCGTCAAGCACGCCAATCCCTGCGGAGTCGCCGAAGGCGCGAACCTCGTCGATGCCTATCGCAAGGCGCTGGCCTGCGATTCCACATCCGCGTTCGGCGGAATCATCGCGATGAATCGCGCGCTGGATGCCGACACCGCGCGCGAGATCACGAAGATCTTCACCGAGGTGATCATCGCGCCCGACGCCAGCGAGGAGGCGATCGCCATCATTGGCGGAAAGAAGAATCTGCGCCTGCTGCTCGCCGGCAGCCTGCCCGATCCGCGCGCGCCCGGCCTTACCGCCAAGACGGTGGCCGGCGGCCTGCTGGTGCAGAGCCGCGACAACGCCGTGGTCGACGACATGACGTTCAAGGTCGTGACCAAGCGTGCACCCACGGATGCCGAGATGCGCGACCTCAAATTCGCCTTCCGCGTGGCAAAGCACGTCAAGTCCAACACCATCATCTATGCCAAGGATCTCGCCACCGTCGGCATCGGCGCGGGCCAGATGAGCCGGGTGGATTCAGCCCGGATCGCGGCACGCAAGGCCCAGGACGCGGCCGCCGAGCTGAAGCTCGCCGAGCCGCTCACCAAGGGCTCGGTGGTAGCCTCGGATGCGTTCTTCCCGTTCGCCGACGGCATGCTCGCCTGCATTGAAGCCGGCGCCACCGCTGTGGTGCAGCCCGGTGGCTCGATGCGCGACGACGAAGTCATCAAGGCCGCCGACGAGCACGGCATCGCCATGGTGTTCACGGGCACGCGGCACTTCAGGCACTGAGTCTGTCGGCGTAACGGGCTGCAAGAGCGACGATCCCATTGACCTCGTCATTGCGAGGGGCGAAGCGACGAAGCAATCTAGACTTCCTCTGCGGAACGATTCTGGATTGCTTCGCTGCGCTCGCAATGACGGCGGTGAGATCGCGTGGTGCGGCTAATCCCGCACCCGCATCAGCAGTCCCAGCCCCGCAACGAAAAACACCACCAGCACCGCCATGCCGGCCTTCTGGCTCGCCGTCACCGCGGTGATCATGCCGATCAGCAGCGGACCGATGAAGGACGTCACTTTCCCTGTCAGCGCGAACAGGCCAAAATACTGCGCGATGCGATCTTTCGGCGCCAGGCGGATCAGCAGCGTGCGCGAAGCCGCCTGCAATGGCCCGCCGGCGGCGCCGATCAGGCAGCCCAGCACGAGATAGGCACGCTCGGCCGCGCTCGAGAACAGGGGAGCGCCCGGCTGAGGCGGCGCGACCGCGACGAACAGCACGCTGTCCTTGTCGACCAGAAGGATCGCCGCCACAGCGAGCAGGAGGAGCAGCAAGCTGCCGGTGATCACACGCCTCGGCCCCAGCGAATCGTCGAGCTTGCCGCCGAGCCATGCGCCGAACGTGCCGGCGATCGCGAGCATGATTCCGAAGCTGCCGATCTGGATCGTGTGCCAGCCGAACGTGCCGGCCGCATAGATGCCGCCGAACGCGAACAGCGACACCAGGCCGTCGGTGTAGATCATGTTGGCGAGCAGGAATGCCGCAAGCGATTTCTGCTGCGGCAAGCTCCTGATCGATCGCTTCAGCTCGGACAGTCCCTCGCGCAGCGCCTCGCGCACCGGGCGCTTCGCCGGATAATCCGGCGTGAACAGGAACAGCGGCATCACGAAGATGATGAACCACAGCCCCGTCAGCGGTCCTACGATGCGATCGCCCTGATGGCTGACCGGATCGAGCCCGAACAGCGGCTTGAATCCGAGCAGCGTGCGGCCGGTCTCGGGATTGGCGGCGAGGAAGCCGAGCACGATGATCAGGCTGACGATGCCGCCGATGTAACCGGTGGCCCAGCCGGTGCCCGAGAGCCGGCCGATCCGTTCCGGCGGCACCAGGGTCGGCATCATCGCGTTGTTGAAGACGGTGGCGAATTCGGCGCCGACGCTGGCGAGCGCGACGGCTAACAGCAGAGGCGCAATGATGGAGGGATCACCGGGCTTGCCGATCCACAGCGTGCAGGCGGCCAGCACCAGCAGCGCACCAAATCCTGCGATCCACGGCTTCCTGCGGCCCGACGCATCCGCGATGGCCCCGAGCACCGGCGACATCAGCGCGATGGCGAGACCCGCTGCCGCCATCGCGAAGCCCCACAGCGACTGGCCAGTGGCGGGATCTGGCGCAATGCTGGTGGCGAAATAGGGCGCGAACACGAAAGTCGTGATCAGCGTGAAATAAGGCTGTGCGGCCCAGTCGAAGAAGATCCAGCTGACGACGGCCGCGCGCGGCGGATAGGTGCGCTGCACGCCGGCCATGCGCACATCCGGGGCGATCGACGTCATCATGCAGTCCTTTTCACGAACAGTTTTGCCTGTCTCGGGGCAAACCGTATAGCATTGAAGCGACGCGTGTGAACTGGCCCGAGGCCACGGCGGAAGCTTGATGATGTCGACATATTCGACAAGGCGTGCGTTTTTCGCCTTCATTGCCACTCTGGCGTTTGGACTTGCGCCGGCGTCCGCACAGGATGCGCGGCGGGCCTATGTCCCGCCCGCGCTCGACACTGTGCATGCGGTTCCCTCTGAGCACGGCATGGTGGTGGCGCAGGAGAAGATCTCCGCGCAAGTCGGCGCCGACATCCTCAGGCGCGGCGGCAATGCGGTCGACACCGCAGTCGCCACCGGCTTTGCCATGGCGGTGACCTATCCGCGCGCCGGCAATATCGGCGGCGGCGGCTTCATGGTGATCCATTCGGCCGAACGCAACGAGGACGTCACGATCGACTATCGCGAGACCGCGCCGGCGGCGACCACACCGCAGATCTTCCTCGGGTCCGACGGCAAGCCCGACGCCGCGAAGTCGCGCGATTCCGCGCTCGGCGTTGGCGTGCCCGGCACGGTGGCGGGTCTAACTCTGGCGCTGGAGAAATACGGCTCGGGCCGGTTCACGCTGGCGCAATTGCTCGAACCTGCGATCTCGCTGGCTCGCGATGGTTTCATCGTCAGCGACGACTTGGCTGATACCTTGCCGGGCTGGCATCGCCGCCTCGCGCGATGGCCGTCCTCGGCAAAAATCTTCTCGCGTCCCGATGGCACGCCGCTCGGCGAAGGCGACAGGCTGATGCAGAGCGATCTCGCCGAGACGCTCTCGGCCGTCGCGGCGCAGGGCGCGCGCGGCTTCTACGAGGGCGCGGTCGCGGACAGGCTCGCCAAGGCCGTCTCGGATGCAGGCGGCATCATGACGCCGGCGGACTTGAAGGCGTATCAGGCGGTGATCCGCGCGCCGGTGCGCGGCACCTATCGCGGCTACGACATCGTCTCGATGCCGCTACCTTCGTCGGGCGGTGTGGTGCTGGTGGAGACGCTCAACATCCTCGAAGGTTTTCAGCTTGCAGACCTGAAACAGGGCTCGCCGGCATCGCTGCATCTGCTGATCGAGGCCATGAAGCGCGCCTATGCGGACCGCGCGCGCTATCTCGGCGACCCCGCTTTCGTCAATGCGCCGATCGAGACACTCACCGCGAAGGACTACGCGGCAAGACTACGCGCCGGCATCTCAACCGCTCGCGCCACGCCATCGAAGGATCTGGTTTCCGCTCCGGCTGCGCCGCGCGAGGGTACCAACACCACGCATTTTTCCGTCGTCGACAGTCGCGGCAACGCCGTCAGCAATACCTACACGCTGAACTTCAGCTACGGCGTCGGCCTCGTCGCGGAGGGTACCGGCGTTTTGCTCAACAA
>Ga0102590_1001062_pt1 | contig 45681 bp, 42 predicted proteins | sample AraplaMF_Col_mMF_FD_76859 | JGI IMG/M metagenome (GOLD analysis project Ga0102590, IMG submission 76859) | Arabidopsis root microbial communities from the University of North Carolina, USA - plate scrape MF_Col_mMF | ecosystem: Host-associated > Plants > Roots > Endosphere | place: USA... | reverse complement strand
GATCGTCCAAACACTTTCGCGCCCGAGGGCGCATCGCGCTGTCGGGCGTTGGCCTCCGGTCTCATGGGCCGGGCGGCGGGTCGAAAAGAAAGCCTTTCCGAGAAAGTGGGGGCCTTAAACGCCCGCAAGGGACGAAAGTCAAGGAGAAATTGGATCGAAGCGCTCCCGGCAACCCGGTAACTTATTGGAAATGTTGATTTTCTAGAGAGGCTTTGCCGGGGCGGACGTCAATCCCGCCGCAGATTCCAAGTTGAACCTGCAAACGCCATATAACGCCCCATGTCATCCGTTCTCTCTCGTTCCTTGTGATCTCGCGTGCCCATCACCCGCCGTCGTGTCTTTGGAGTGCTTGCCGGAGCGGCCGCCGCCGTCGGCGTGCCCTCGATCTGGATCAGCAATATGAAAACCTATGACGGCCCGGTCTCCGATCATTTCGACGGCATGCATTTCTTCGATCCCGACGGCGTGCCGCCGAAATCGCTCGCCGAGGTGCTGCGCTGGCAATTCGGCGGGAACCGCAAGCGCGCGGAATGGCCGGACTGGGTGCCGAATGCCCATAGCGATTCGCCGCCGCCGCGCGTTTCCGGCGACAAGGTGCGGCTGTCGTTTGTCGGCCACGTCTCCTGGCTGATCCAGATCCGCGATCTCAATATTCTCGTCGACCCCGTGTGGTCGCAGCGGGCTTCGCCGTTTTCCTTTGCCGGGCCGAAGCGGCACAACGATCCCGGCATCGCCTTCGAGGCGCTGCCCAAGATCGACGTCGTGCTGGTCTCGCACGGCCATTACGATCATCTCGACGTCGCGACGCTGTCGAGGCTGACTGAAAAGTTTTCGCCGCGCGTGATCACGCCGCTCGGCAACGACGTCACCATGCGCGACTCGGATTCGGCGATCAAAGCCGAAGGGTTCGACTGGCAGGACCGCGTCGAGCTCGGCAACGGCCTCGCGGTGACGCTGGTGCCGACGCGGCACTGGTCGGCGCGCGGGCTGTTCGACCGCAACAAGGCGCTGTGGGCGAGTTTTGTATTGGAGACGCCGGCCGGCAAGCTCTACATCGTCTGCGATTCCGGCTATGGCGAGGGCAAGCATTTCCGGCGGGTGGCCGAGAAGCACGGCCCGCTGCGGCTGGCGATCCTTCCCATTGGCGCCTACGAGCCGCGCTGGTTCATGAAGGACCAGCACATGAATCCGTCTGACGCTGTGAAGGCTTTTGCCGATTGCGGCGCCGTCCAGGCGCTGGCGCATCACCACGGCACGTTCCAGCTCACCGATGAGGCGATCGACGCGCCGGTCAATGCGCTGGCCGACGCGCTGAAGGAGGCGAAGATCCCGCCGGAGCGGTTCGCGGCGCTGAAGCCGGGGCAGGTCTACGAAATTTAGGACGTCATTGCGAGGAGCGAAGCGACGAAGCAATCCATCCATCCGCTCGCGGCGCTATGGATTGCGTCGCTGCGCTCGCAATGACGGTATCACTCCTTCGGCTTGATCGCCCAGGATACGCTGACCGTGACCGACAGCGTCTCTTCGCCCGGCGCCACCTGCGCGCCGGCGGCCATCGGCGCCGCCACCTTGCTGCGGAAGACCGGCGTGGCCCCACCTTCCTCGGAAATGCTGATGGGCTCGCCGAGTGTCACGCCAGCTGCCTTCGCGTAAATCTCGGCCTTGCGGCGGGCGTCCGCAATCGCCTTCTCGCGGGCCTCGTCGAGGTGTTTCGACGCCTGCGTCACGCTGAAATTGATGCCGCCGATGTCGTTGGCGCCGGCGCCGACCAGCACGTCGATCACGCTGGCGACTTTACTGACGTCACGAATCCTGACCGTGACGCGGTTGCTGGCGCGGAAGCTGACGATGCCCGGGGGGCGCTCCGTGGCCTTGGAGGACGTGGCAAATTGCGGCTGCAGCGACAGCCGCGAGGTCTGGTAGTCCTTCTCCTCGATGCCGGCGCCCTTCAGCGCCAGCAGCACCTTGCTCATCGCGGCGTTGATGGCATCGGAGGCCTCGCGCGCGGTCTTCGCATCCGAGGTGACGCCGGCGTCGATCTGGGCCCGGTCGGGCGCCACCGAAACATTTGCTTCGCCGGTCACGGAAATCGCCGGCGGCGGCATCGTCTGCGCCAGCGCGGGCGTAGCCAAGAGGGTCGCGGCAATCGCGAGGCCGAACGGGCGCATCATGCCGGTCACCTCAAGGGCACGTAGACATTGATCACCAGCTTGTCCTCCGCCGTCTTCAGCGGGTTGGTGATGTATTCCTCGATGAAGGTGTCCTTGGCTTCCAGCTTCTTGTCGTCGAGGTGGTTGGTGATCGCCTCATAGGTGTTGTCCATGTTGTCGTAGGACCCGCGATGGACGAACTTCAGCGCCTTGCCCTCGGGCGATTTGCCCATGCTCATGTCCTTGGTCAGGTTCTTGACGTCCTGATCGACCGGAATCTGGGCCAGGAAGGTGAAGCCGGTATCGTCGGTCGAGGTGTAGACGATCATCGGGTTGCCCGTGGCCTTGATGCCCTGCTTGTCGAGCAGCGCGGTCAGCGCCTTGAACGAATCGATCAGCGTGTCGAACGCGGCATCCCAACTGGCGGTGCCCTTCATGACCACCACCTTCTTGGGTTCGAGCGTGAACTCCTCGCCGAAGGGGTCGGCGGTCTGAACGTTGGGGGCGGGGGGAGGCGGCGCGGGCGGCGGGGCCTTTTCGGCCGTGGGGGTATCCGCCGGGGATTTGGTTTCGGCCGGCGGCGGGACCGGCACGGCCGATGGCGCGGGGCTCGGGGTTGCCGACGGGCTTGCGGTGGGGGAGGCCGAGGGGGCCGGCGACTGCGCCAGGGCGGTGTGGCCGAACGCAATTACAACCATGGGGAGCGCGACCATCGCCGCGCGCAAAGTGCTGACAAGGTTCATCTTCAGGTATTCTCCATCCCACCCACGGCGGCCGCGGCATTGTCCCGCCCCACGCCCGCCGGGACGCTGCTATTCCTAACACGCAAGGCGCGCTTTCGTCCCATGACAGATGCGTCATAGGCCTTTGCTCGCCAGACTAGGCAATCGGCCATCATTCGCCATATAAGGCAGGCATAAATTGGGAAATTCCATGAGCGCGCTGGCCAACCATACGTTTGCCAAGATGAACGGCATCGGCAACGAGATCGTCGTGGTCGACCTGCGCGACACCAAGGCCGCCGTGACGCCGGAAGATGCGCGGGCGGTGGCCTCGCCGGCGGGCGCTCCCTATGACCAGTTGATGGTATTGCTGCCGCCACGGCTGCAGGGCACCGAGGCCTTCATCCGTATCTACAACAATGACGGTTCGGAAGCCGGCGCCTGCGGCAACGGCATGCGCTGCGTGGTGCGCCGCCTGTTCGAGCAGACCGGGCAGACCGCCGTGACCTTCGAGACCCGCGCCGGTCTGTTGAATTGCTGGCAAGGCCCGGCCCCTGACTTGTACACGGTCGACATGGGCGCGCCAAAATTTGGCTGGCAGGATATTCCGCTGGCGGAAGAGTTTCGCGACACCCGCTATATCGAGCTGCAGGTCGGGCCGATCGACGCGCCGGTCCTGCATTCGCCGTCGGTGGTCTCGATGGGCAATCCGCACGCGATCTTCTGGGTCGACGACGTCAACGCCTACGATCTCGAACGCTTCGGGCCGCTGCTGGAAAACCACCCGATCTTCCCCGATCGCGCCAACATCACGCTCGCCCATATCGCCGATCGCGACCACATCACGATCCGCACCTGGGAGCGCGGCGTCGGGTTGACCAGGGCCTGCGGCTCCGCCGCCTGCGCGACGGCGGTCGCCGCGGCGCGGCTGAAGCGCGCCAATCGCACCGTCGAAATCACGCTGCCCGGCGGCAAGCTCGGAATCGAATGGCGCGAGCGCGACGACCACGTGCTGATGACCGGCACCGCCGATTTCGAGTATGAAGGCCGCTTCGATCCCGCGCTGTTCGCCAGCGTCGCGTAGGGATGGGCGTCGACCTCATCACCTTCGGCTGCCGTCTCAACGCCTACGAATCCGAGGTGATCGCCCGCGAGGCGGAACGCGCCGGCCTCTCCGATACCGTCGTCATCAATAGCTGCGCCGTCACCAACGAGGCGGTGGCGCAGGCGCGGCAGTCGATCCGCAAGCTGAAGCGCGAACGGCCGGACGTGCGCATCGTCGTCACCGGCTGCGCGGCACAGACGCAAGCCAAGATGTTTGCCGAAATGGCCGAGGTCGATCGCGTGGTCGGCAATGACGAGAAGATGCGTGGCGAGGCGTGGCGCGCGGCCCGTGCGGCGTTCGACGGAGGTTTCGGCATCGAGGCCAGCGAGAAGATCGCGGTCGCCGACATCATGGCGGTCAAGGAGATGGCGCCGCATCTGCTCGACGGTTTCAAGGCCGGCCTGCCGCGCGTTTTCGTGCAGGTGCAGAACGGCTGCGATCACCGCTGCACCTTCTGCATCATTCCCTACGGCCGCGGCAATTCGCGCTCGGTGCCGATGGGCGCGGTGGTCGAGCAGGTGCGCGCGCTCACCGGGCGCGGCCATGCCGAGATCGTGCTGACCGGCGTCGACCTCACGAGCTACGGTGCGGATTTGCCGGGGGCGCCGAAGCTGGGGCAACTGACAAAGCAGATCTTGCGGCATGTGCCGGAGCTGAAACGCCTGCGGATTTCCTCGATCGATTCCATCGAGGCCGATCGCGATCTGCTCGACGTCATCGCCAGCGACGCGCGGCTGATGCCGCATCTGCATTTGTCGCTGCAGTCCGGCGACGACATGATCCTGAAGCGGATGAAGCGGCGGCATTCGCGGCGGGATGCGATCGAATTCTGCGCCCAGGTGCGGCGGCTACGGCCGGACATCACCTTTGGCGCCGATATCATTGCGGGATTTCCGACCGAGACGGAGGAAATGTTCGCGCGTTCGCAGGACCTCGTGGAGGAATGCGATCTCACCCTCCTGCACGTATTCCCCTATTCGAAGCGCCCGGGCACGCCAGCGGCGCGGATGCCGCAGGTGGCTGGCGAAGCGATCAAGGCGCGCGCGAAGCGGCTGCGCGCGGCGGGGGAGGTGGCGCTGCAACGCCGGCTGGCGGTAGAGGTGGGCGCGACGCGACAGGTGCTGATCGAGAGCGCGACGCAGGGGCGCACTGAGCATTTCCTGCCGGTGGCGATCCGTGGCGAAACACCGGGTGTAGTGATGCCGCTGGCCATCAAGGGGCACGACGGCGCGCGCTTGACGGTGTAACAATCGCCTCAGCCGTCATTGCGAGGAGCGAAGCGACGAAGCAATCCATAGCGCCGCAAGCGGAGGAATGGATTGCTTCGCTTCGCTCGCAATGACGGGTCACTCCCCGTTCCACCCGCATTTCCTGAGCCGCTCGCGCATATGCTCCGGCGCCGGTGCCGCCACGCGCACCGGCTCCTTGTTCCTGGAAATCGGAATCACGATCTCGCGCGAATGCAGGTGCAGGATCGGTTCGCCGAAGCGCGGGCCGTTGCCGTAGATATTGTCGCCGACGATCGGCCAGCCCATCGCCGACGTGTGCACGCGCAATTGGTGGGTGCGGCCGGTGACCGGTTCCAGCGCCAGCCAGGCGAGGCCGTCGCCACGGCCGCGGACTTTCCAGGTCGTGACGGCCTTCTGGCCCTCCGGGTCCGGCTTCTGCCACCAGCCGCGCTCGGCGTTCAGCCGTCCGAGCGGCATGTCGATGGTGCCTTCGTCCTCGGCAGGGCCGCCCTCGACCACGGCCCAATAGGTCTTGCCGATCTTGCCATGCTTGAACAACAGGCCGAGCGAGGCGGTCGCCTTGCGGTGGCGTCCCAGCACGAGACAGCCCGAGGTGTCCTTGTCGAGCCGGTGGGCCAGCACCGGCGGCCGCGGCAGGCCGAACCGCAAGGCATCGAAAGATGCTTCCAGATTGGCGCCGCCCTTGGGGCCGCGATGCACGGGCAGCCCCGCCGGCTTGTCGATGACGAGCATCAGCCCGTCGCGGTGGAGCACGCGGGCCTGGATTTCATCCGCCGTTAATCCTGGAACATCAAAGGACCCCCGGGGCGCATCAAACGATAACCCGGGCACATCAAGGGATGGCCGGGGAACAGCAATAGGTTTGTTGTGACTTCCGCTCATGGCGCGAAACCGCTAACACGTCCCCGACATGAGCGATACCACTCCCGGAACCCCCAAATTGAGCTGGTGGCGGCGGCTGTCGAGCGGCCTGAAGCGGACGTCCAGTTCGCTCGGGACGGCGGTTGCCGACCTCGTTACCAAGCGCAAGCTCGACCGCGCCATGCTCGACGATATCGAGGATGTGCTGCTGCGCGCCGATCTCGGCACGACGGTCGCGGTCCGGATCGCGGATGCGGTCGGCGCCGGCCGTTATGACAAGGCGATTTCGGCCGACGAGGTGAAGACGGTCGTCGCGACCGAAGTCGAGAAGGTGCTGACGCCGGTGGCGCAGCCGCTTCAGATCGACGCGGCGCAGAAGCCGTTCGTGGTTCTCGTGGTCGGCGTCAACGGCTCCGGCAAGACCACGACCATCGGCAAGCTCGCCGCGAAATTTTCCGCCGAGGGCCGCAAGGTGATGCTGGCGGCGGGCGACACGTTTCGCGCCGCTGCGATCGAGCAGCTCAAGGTCTGGGGCGAGCGCACCAGATCGCCGGTTGTCGCGGGCGCGCAGGGCTCGGATTCGGCGAGCCTTGCCTTCAACGCGCTGACCGCGGCGAAGGAGCAGAAGCTCGACGTGCTGCTGGTCGATACCGCCGGCCGCCTGCAGAACAAGGCCGAGCTGATGAACGAGCTGGAGAAGGTCGTTCGGGTCATCAAGAAGGTCGATGCGTCAGCCCCGCATGCGGTGCTGCTCGTGCTCGACGCCACGGTGGGACAAAATGCGCTGTCGCAGGTCGAGGCGTTTCATCGTACCGCTGGCGTCACCGGCCTCGTGATGACCAAGCTCGACGGCACGGCGCGCGGCGGCATCCTGGTGGCGCTGGCGGAGAAGTTCAAGCTGCCGGTGCACTTCATTGGCGTCGGCGAAGGCGTCGACGATCTGGCGCCGTTCACCGCGCGGGACTTTGCCAACGCGATCGCAGGGATTGAAAACTGAACATGGACAAGAACCAGCCGCATCCGCTGTTCAAGCTCGCGACCGAACTCGGTCCGCTCGTCGTGTTCTTCTTCGCCAATGCCAAGTTCAACCTGTTTGTCGCGACCGGCGCCTTCATGGTGGCGATCGTGGCGGCGATGATCGCCTCCTACGTGGTGGTGCGGCATGTGCCCATGATGGCGATCGTTACCGCCGTGATCGTGCTGGTGTTCGGAACGCTGACGCTGGTGCTGCACGACGAAACCTTCATCAAGGTCAAGCCGACCATCGTCTACGGCCTGTTCGCGGCGATCCTCGGCGGCGGCCTTCTGTTCGGCCGCTCCTTCATCGCGGTCCTGTTCAACCAGATGTTCAACCTGACCCCGAAAGGCTGGCGCATCCTGACCGCGCGCTGGGCGCTGTTCTTTGTCGGGATGGCGGTTCTCAACGAGATCATCTGGCGCACGCAGTCGACCGATTTCTGGGTCAGCTTCAAGCTGTTCGGAGCGGTTCCGATCACGATGGTCTTTGCCATCGCCCAGATGCCGCTGATGAAGCGCTACCATCTGGAGCCGGCCACGCTCGAGGCGAGCGAGGCGGAAGCGGGCGACGTGAGCAAAGGGTAGGCGAACCATCCCGTACGTCATTGCGAGGAGCGAAGCGACGAAGCAATCCACATGTTGTGGGAGGCGAGATGGATTGCTTCGCTTCGCTCGCAATGACGAAAGATAGATCGCTACCTCTCCTCGCAAGCGGGGAGAGAGAAGCGACCTCAGCTCTTCTGCTTGGCGATGATCTTGTCCTTGATCTTGTCGTAGGTCGCCTGCGGGACGATGCTCTTTTGCACCAGCTCGTCCTTGCCCTTGTAGGGGCGGCCCGCGATGATCTTGGCGGAATAGGCCTTGCCGACGCCCGGCAGCGCATCGAGCTGGTCGGCGGTCGCCGAGTTGATGTCGAGCAGCTCGGCCTTCGGCGCCGGCGCCATCTTCGATTCCGAAGCCTTCGGCGCGGGCGCCATCTTGCTTTCGGATTTGGCCGCGGGCTGCGCGGTCTGGGCCATCGACGGTGTCGCCGTCATGAGGCCGAGCGTGAGCGCGGTAGCGAGAACAGAAGCGAGCGTGAAATGACGCATGGGTGTCCCTCCAAGGACGGTTCAAGTAACGTCATAAAGCTAGCTGCGAATTCATGGCGGCGCCATGGCTGCCAAATGAACGGCAGATAAAAGCGGAAGATTATTTGATTTTATTCTTTGTCGTCATTCCGGAGCATCGCGCAGCGATGAATCCGGAATCTCGAGATTCTCAGGGGCGCAAGGGCGCCCCATAGTTCGCATCTTCGATGCGCCCCGGAATGACGCTGGTGGTTATGATCCTGCTCGCAACGCCTTCTCGATCTCGACCTTGAGCACGCTGTCGAGATTGGCCGGCGTCACCGGCCCGACCATCTTGTAACGGATGGTGCCGTCGCGGCCGACCACGAAGGTTTCGGGCACGCCGTAGACGCCCCATTCGATCGAGGCCCGGCCATTGCCGTCGACGCCGACCGCCGCAAACGGGTTGCCGTAGCGGCCGAGGAAGCGGCGGGCGTTGTCCGGCGAATCCTTGTAGTTGATGCCGACGATCTGCAGCCGCGTATCCTTCGCGAGCGCGGTCAATAGCGGCGCCTCGTCATGGCACGGCACGCACCAGGACGCCCATACATTGACGACGGAGACCTTGCCCCTGAACACGGCCGGGTCGATCCCGGGGATTTTTGCGCCGTTCTGGACGAGGCCTTCCAGCGCCGGCAGCGTGGTCTGCGGCGCCGGGCGGCCGATCAGGGCAGAGGGAATTCTGGAGGGATCGCCGCCGTAGAGGCGCAGCAGGAACAACCCGGCGACCGCCATGAAGCCGATCAGCGGCAACGCCACCAGCCAGCGCCGGGGGCGCGGTTGACCGTCCGATGTGGCGGGCGTGCTCATCAGATTTCCGTCGCCTGGCGGCCGGAGCGCCTGACGACGCCGGAGGCCTCGAGCTCGCGCAGGCGCTCCTTCTGGTTACGGTAATCGATCGCGATCCAGACGATGAGCATCAGCACGATCGCTGCCACCAGCGCGTAGGACGTCACGATAAACGAAGCATAGGGTCCGAGCGACATCGTCTCACGCCGCCTGCTGGCTGGCTTGCATCATCTGCAAGCTGCGCACCCGCCGGCGCAGGATCTCGTTGCGCATCGCCGCGATATGCAGCGTCACGAACAAGAGCGAGAAGCCGAGCGCCATCACGAGCAAGGGAATCAGGAACGCCTTATCCAGCGAGGTCCCGCCCATGCGCAGCACCGCCGCCGGCTGGTGCAGCGTGTTCCACCAGTCGACCGAGAACTTGATGATCGGCAGATTGAGCGCGCCGACCAGCGTCAGCACCGCAGCGGCCCGCGCTGCCCGCGACGGATCGTCAACCGCGCGCCACAGCGCCATCAGGCCGAGATACATCAGGAACAGGATCAGCACCGAGGTCAGCCGTGCATCCCATTCCCAATAGGTGCCCCACATCGGCCGGCCCCACAGCGATCCCGTGACCAGCGCAAGGAAGGTGAAGGCCGCGCCGATCGGCGCTGCCGCCTTGGCCGCGACATCGGCGAGCGGATGCCGCCACACCAGCGTGCCCAGCGCCGCAATGCTCATCACGCCCCAGACGAACATCGAAAGCCACGCGTTCGGCACGTGGATGAACATGATCTTGACGGTGGCGCCCTGCTGATAGTCATCGGGCGCCGTTGCCGCCTGATACAGGCCGATCAGCAGCAGGATCGTGGTCGCGCCTGCCAGCCATGGCAGCACGCGCGCCGTCAGCGACAGGAATTTGGTCGGATTGGCGAGATCGATCAGCGTCATGGCATCCTGATAGTCGTCAGCGGCGGGGCAGGCAATGCGACATGGTTTGTTTCCTTTTGCCTCCGCGAGAGTTGATCGGCGTCAAGTCATGGTCAGTCCAGGCCGTGCCGCAGGCTGGCCGCGGCGGCGAACGGCCCGACCACCAGACTGACCAGCGACAGCGCGCACAGAATCGAAAACGGCGTTCCAAACGGCAACGGGCCTGATATCGCCGCCTGCGAGGCTGCGACCCCGAAGATCAGCACCGGGATAGAGAGCGGCAGCACCAGCACCGCCAGCAGCAGGCCGCCGCGGTGCAGCGTCACGGCAAGCGCCGCGCCGATCATCCCGGTAAACGTCAGCGCCGGCGTTCCCACCAGCAGCGTCAGCGCCACCGCCGACGTTGCGGTGACGTCGAGATTGAGCAAAAGGCCGAGCGCGGGCGTCGCCACGATCAGCGGCACGCCGGCAGCGAGCCAGTGCGCCAGCGCCTTCGCGGCGCAGGCAAGTTCCAATGGCGTCCGCCCCATCACGATCAGATCGAGCGAGCCGTCTTCGTGATCGGCGGTGAACAGCCGGTCCAGCGTCAGCAGGCTGGCGAGCAGGGCGCCGAGCCAGAGGATCGCGGGTCCGAGCCGCGTCAGCAGCGGCAGGTCCGGCCCGATCGCAAACGGCATCAGCACGGTGACCGTCAAGAAGAACAGCACGCCGATCAGTGCCCCGCCGCCGACGCGGAGCGCGATTTTGATATCCCGGCGAATCAGCGCGGCGAGGGCGGTCATGTCGCGCCCCCGATCCGCAGTTCCCGCGCCTCGATGCCGAGCGGGGTGTGCGTGGCGGCGATAATGATCCCGCCGCCGGCGAGGTGGTCGCGCATGACGCCGACGAACAAATTCTGTCCGGCGGTATCGAGCGCCGAGGTCGGCTCGTCCAGTAGCCAGACCGGCCGGCGCACCACCAGAAGGCGCGCGATCGAAAGCCGCCGCCGCTGGCCGGCCGAGAGATAGGCCGCCGGCACGTTTATGGCATGGCCAAGTCCGACCGCTGCGAGGCATTGGCCGACGTCACCGGCCTTGCCGCCGAGAAAATCTCGCCAGAACGACAGATTTTCATGCACGCTCAGCGCCGGCTTCAGCGCGTCGCGGTGGCCGAGATAGTGGGCCTGTTCCGGCAACGTCAGCTCGGCCTCGCCGCCCTCCAGCTCGACCGATCCGCCCGCCGGCACCAGCAGGCCGGCCAGCAGGCGCAGCAGCGAGGTCTTGCCGGAGCCGTTCGGGCCGACCACGGCCAGCACCTCGCCGGACGAGGCCTCGAACCCGAGGCCGGAGAACACGCGGCGGCCCCCCCTGATGCAGTCGATTTGGCGTCCCGAGAGCCGCATTTTACGTCGTCACAGCCCTCTGAAATTGATGGGTACCGCGTCAGAATTTGTGGGTACCGCATTGCTGCAGCACGCTTGTCGGTGTGGCGGCGCTTCTAGAAAGATTCTATAAGCCCGGAACTTGATGCAGCACACAATCGGCGGCTGCAAGCCATCAGGCCAGCCTCACGCTGACGGTGTTTAAATACCCGTGCCGGGTATAACTAGAATTTGGGATCCCTGACAATGACCTCGCTCGACAGCTTCAAATGCCGCAAGACCCTCAAGGTCGGCAGCAAGTCCTACGTGTATTACAGCCTGCCTACCGCGGAGAAGAACGGTCTGAAGGGAATTTCCAAGCTGCCCTATTCGATGAAGGTGCTCCTGGAAAACCTGCTGCGCAACGAGGACGGCCGCACGGTCAAGAAAGAGGACATCGTCGCGGTCTCGAAGTGGCTCAGGAAGCGCAAGCTCGAGCATGAAATCGCATTCCGCCCGGCGCGCGTCCTGATGCAGGATTTCACCGGCGTGCCGGCGGTGGTCGATCTCGCCGCGATGCGCAACGCGATGCAGGCGCTCGGCGGCGATGCCGAGAAGATCAATCCGCTGGTGCCGGTCGATCTCGTCATCGACCATTCCGTCATCGTCAACTTCTTCGGTGACAACAAGGCGTTCGGCAAGAACGTCGTCGAGGAATACAAGCAGAACCAGGAACGCTACGAATTCCTGAAGTGGGGCCAGAAGGCGTTCTCGAACTTCTCGGTGGTGCCGCCCGGCACCGGCATCTGCCACCAGGTCAATCTCGAATATCTCGCGCAGACGGTGTGGACCAAGAAGGAGAAGATGACGGTCGGCAAGAAGACCGGCACCTTCGAAGTCGCCTATCCGGATTCGCTGGTCGGCACCGACTCGCACACGACAATGGTCAACGGCCTTGCCGTGCTCGGCTGGGGCGTCGGCGGCATCGAGGCGGAAGCCTGCATGCTCGGCCAGCCGCTGTCGATGCTGCTGCCGGAAGTGGTCGGCTTCAAGCTCAAGGGACAGCTCAAGGAAGGCGTCACCGCGACCGACCTCGTGCTCACGGTCACGCAGATGCTGCGCAAGCAGGGCGTGGTCGGCAAGTTCGTCGAGTTCTTCGGCCCCGGCCTCGATTTCCTCTCGGTCGCGGACAAGGCGACCATCGGCAACATGGCGCCGGAATATGGTGCGACCTGCGGCTTCTTCCCGGTCGATGCCGCGACCATCGATTACCTCAAGACCTCGGGTCGCAAGAACGACCGCGTCGCGCTGGTCGCTTCCTATGCCAAGGCGCAGGGCCTGTTCCGCACGGCGAAATCGGCTGACCCCGTGTTCACGGAGACGCTGACGCTCGATCTCAAGGACGTCGTGCCGTCGATGGCCGGGCCGAAGCGTCCCGAAGGCCGCATCGCGCTGCCCGCGGTTGCCGATGGCTTTGCGACCGCGCTCGCCGGCGAATACAAGAAGCCGGAAGGCGCCGCGAACCGCTATGCGGTCGAGGGCCGCGATTTCGATATCGGCCATGGCGACGTCGTGATTGCCGCGATCACCTCCTGCACCAACACCTCGAACCCGAGCGTCCTGATCGGCGCCGGCCTGCTCGCGCGCAATGCCGCCGCCAAGGGCCTGACCGCCAAGCCGTGGGTGAAAACCTCGCTTGCGCCCGGCAGCCAGGTGGTTGCGGAATATCTTTCCAATTCCGGCCTGCAGAAGGACCTCGACAAGGTCGGCTTCAACCTGGTCGGCTTCGGCTGCACCACCTGCATCGGCAATTCAGGCCCGCTGCCGGAGGAGATTTCGAAGTCGATCAACGACAACGGCATCGTCGCGGCGGCCGTGCTGTCGGGCAACCGCAACTTCGAAGGCCGCGTCTCGCCTGATGTGCAGGCGAACTATCTGGCCTCGCCGCCGCTGGTCGTGGCCTACGCGCTGGCCGGCACCGTCACCAAGGATCTCGCGGTCGAGCCGATCGGCACCGGCAAGGACGGCAAGCCGGTCTATCTGAAGGACATCTGGCCGACCACGAAGGAGATCAACGCCTTCATGAAGAAGTACGTCACCGCGACGATCTTCAAGAAGCGCTACGCCGACGTGTTCAAGGGCGACACCAACTGGCGCAAGATCAAGACCACCGACAGCGAGACCTATCGCTGGAACATGTCGTCGACCTATGTGCAGAACCCGCCCTATTTCGAGGGCATGAAGAAGCAGCCCGATCCCGTCGTCGACGTGGTCGATGCGCGGATCCTGGCGATGTTCGGCGACAAGATCACCACCGACCACATCTCGCCGGCCGGCTCGATCAAGCTGACCTCGCCGGCCGGAAAGTTCCTGAGCGAGCATCAGGTGCGTCCCGCCGACTTCAACCAGTACGGCACGCGGCGTGGCAACCACGAGATCATGATGCGCGGCACCTTCGCCAACATCCGCATCAAGAACTTCATGCTGAAGGGCGCCGACGGCAACATTCCGGAAGGCGGCCTCACCAAGCACTGGCCCGACGGCGAAGAGATGTCGATCTACGACGCCGCGATGAAGTATCAGCAGGAGAGCGTGCCGCTGGTGGTGTTCGCCGGCGCCGAATACGGCAATGGTTCGTCGCGCGACTGGGCCGCGAAGGGCACGCGCCTGCTCGGCGTTCGCGCCGTGATCTGCCAGAGCTTCGAGCGCATCCACCGCTCCAATCTGGTCGGCATGGGTGTGTTGCCGCTCACCTTCGAGGAGGGCACATCGTGGACCTCGCTGGGGCTGAAGGGCGACGAGAAGGTGACGATCCGCGGCCTGCAGGGCGACCTGAAGCCGCGCCAGACCCTGACCGCCGAGGTCGTGTCGAGCGACGGTTCGCTGCAGCGCGTTCCGCTCTTGTGCCGCATCGATACCCTCGACGAGCTCGACTACTATCGCAATGGCGGCATTCTGCACTATGTGCTGCGCAAACTGGCGGCGTAGAGTTCTCTTTTTGACGCGTTTTCTTCACGCGAACCGGTAACCACTTCGCTTGAAAACGCTTTGAAACGCGGATTTGTGATCAGTGCCTCACTTCGAAGTGAGTAGCGACCAAGGAGAAGGCGGCCTATGACAAGGCCGCTTTCGCGTGTCTGGGGGCACGCTTGTCAGGATGTCAAACATGCCCCGTACAAATACGGATGGATGCTACGGCCGGTTCGCACGATGACAGCGATGATGGCTTACAACTGCATTTCGCGATGGTCCGGTGCGCTCGGTGTCTGCGCAATCATCGCCGTGATCCGCCCGGCCCATGCCGATCCCCGCGCCGTGGTCGAACTGTTCACCTCCCAGGGCTGTTCGTCCTGCCCGCCGGCTGATCGGATCGTCGGCGAGCTCGCCAAGGATCCCTCGGTGATCGCGCTGAGCATGCCGGTCGATTACTGGGACTATCTTGGCTGGAAGGATACGCTGGCGGACTCGCAGTTCAGCGCACGCCAGAAGGCCTATTCGCGTGCGCGTGGCGACCGCAACCTCTACACGCCGCAGATGATCGTCAACGGTTCGGCGCAGGTGATCGGCAGCGATCGCACTGCCATCGACGGCGCGATCAAGAGTACCAGCAAGAGCGACGGCGTGATGTCGCTGCCGGTGACAATGACCTTGTCTGGCAAGCAGCTCAACGTCTCGGTGGACGCGAGCAAGGTGGATCCGACCAAGGTGTCGACCGCGGCAGGTCATGGTGAAGTGTGGCTCTGCTCGGTGTCGCGCGCGGTGCCGATTTCGATCGGGCGCGGCGAGAACCGTGGCCGCGAGATCACCTACTACAATGTGGTGCGCAGTCTCGTGAAGGTCGGCGACTGGAACGGCAGTTCGGGAAGCTGGACCATTCCGGTCGAGAGTATTTCGCGCGATGGGGTCGATGCCGCGGTCGTCTATGTCCAGGACGGCAATCGCGACAAGCCGGGTGCGATGCTCGGCGCCGCCATCACCGAACTGCGCTAGCTTCTTCTTCGAATTTTTCTGAACGGATAGTCGGTTGCGTCAGGGGGCGGCTTGACGCGCCGGATGCAGCCGCGTGCAAACGGGCCCACAAACGAAAAAGGACCAACTTTCGTTGGCCCAGTATCGGGATTAACTCCCTCTGCGAACAGGCCCGATCCCGACGGCCCCGGGGGGCTGGGGGCTGAGGAATCCGGAACCGAAAGGACCGGGCCAACGCAGGATTTTCTTGTCGCAACCTAGCGGGGCGGGCGGTTGGCGGAAGTGGGGCAGCAATAAGATTCCGCTAACGATCCCGTGAATCGAGGTTTCCGGCAATACCGAGCGTCCGGCGCGGTTTCCCTCGTGTTTACAACCCCCTTGCGGCGTCCTGCGGTTAGCGCGATCATGCAAGTCTCGGCACGCTCCCGGAAAGTGGGGACCGGTTTTCGGAATGAGGGCATGCCTGAGATGACAGGAGGCGCTCCATGAATTTGATATCGGAGGACACCGATCCAAGCGAGAGCCGCGCAGTGGCGCGTCCCGCCACTGCAGTTCCACCGCCGAATCGCGTCACCTTCAACCGCCTCGAACTCAACCGCATCCTCAATCTGTATGGGCGCATGGTCGCCGACGGCGAATGGCGTGACTACGCCATCGATTTCATGAAGGACCGTGCGGTGTTTTCGGTATTCCGCCGCGCCTCGGAAGTTCCGATCTACCGCATCGAGAAGGATCCGCGGCTGGCGCGCAAGCAGGGCATGTACAGCGTGATCTCGGCGACCGGGCTGATCCTGCGCCGCGGCCACGAGCTCGAACGCGTGCTGCTGGTGATCGACCGCAAGCTGGCGGTGGTCTAGCGCACTTAGTGATCATCCCGAGTGCTGTAGGGTGGGCAAAGGCGCAAAGCGCCGTGCCACCACCTTGCGGCATAGTAGCTAGAATGGTGGGCACGCTTCGCTTTGCCCGCCCTACAACCTCAATCCTTCGGCACCGTCGTACCGCCTTCGCCCAGCGCGAGCTGCATCATCACGGTATCGAGCCAGCGGCCGAACTTGAGGCCGACATTCTGGAAGGTTCCGATCATCTGGAAACCGCATTTGGTGTGAACGCCGATCGAGCCGGCATTGGCGGAATCGCCGATGACGGCGATCATCTGCCGGTAGCCGCGCGCCTCGCACGCGGCGATCAGCCGCTGCATCAGCTGAAAGCCGACGCCGCGGCGGTGAATGGCGGGACGCAGATAGACCGAATTCTCCACCGTGAAGCGGTAGGCCGGCCGCGGCCGGTATGGTCCGGCATAGGCATAGCCGATCACCTGGCCATCGACGACGGCAACGAAATAGGGAAAGCCGCCGTCGGATAGCGCCCTGAACCGCCGCGTCATCTCGGCGAGATCGGGGGGGATCAATTCGAACGTCGCGGTGCCGTGGCGGACCGCGTGCTCGTAGATGTCGGTGATGGCGGGGAGGTCGGCCTCGGAGGCGGGCCGGATTTCGGGCGTTGACATGCGGAAAAGGATACCAGCGAAACAATCGGGATCAACGCTCTTTCCGTCATGGCCTGGCTCAAGCTTGAGCATGGCCATAAAGAAAAAGCCCCGGCGCGAGGGCCGGGGCTTCAACCTTGAACCTGTCAGTATCAGCTAGTCGCGCTGGCCGAGCAGCTGCAGCAGCAGCGTGAACAGGTTGATGAAGTTCAGGTACAGCGACAGCGCACCCGAAATCGCAGCCCGTTCTGCAATATCGCCGCCGGCCTGGGCATAGCCGTAGATGTACTCGTTCTTCAGCCGCTGGGTATCCCAGGCGGTGAGGCCCGCGAACACCAGGACGCCGACCACCGAGACGATGAACTGCAGCATCGTGCTCGCCAGGAACAGGTTGACGAGGCTTGCGATGATGACGCCGAACAGGCCCATGAGCAGGAACGAGCCCATGCCGCTCATGTCACGCTTGGTGGTGTAGCCGTAGAGGCTCAGCGCACCGAAGGTCGCCGCCGTGATGAAGAACACCCGCACGATCGAGGTGTGGGTATACACCAGGAAGATCGACGACAGCGAAACGCCCATCAGCGCCGAGAACACCCAGAACAGCATCTGGGCGGTCGCCGGCCGCAGCCGGTCGATGCCGGCCGAGATCGCGAAAACCATCACGAGCGGCGCGAGGATGAACAGCCACTTCAGCGGGCTGACATACATCGCGTAGCCGAACGGCGTCAGGAACTGGCTGCCGATCCGCACGGCGCCGGCCGCCGGGTCGGTGGTTACCGCCGCCATGTAGACACCGAGCGCCGCAAGGCCGGTGATGGCCAGGCCGATGCTCATGTAGTTGTAGATGCGCAGCATGTAGGCGCGCAGACCGGCATCGACGGCCGCGGCGTCAACGCGTCCGGCGGCCCGGCCGAAAGGAGATACGTAGTTACGGTCTAGGTCCGACATGGTCGAATTCCCGTTGGTTGCCCGGCGGGACGCAAGGGTTTGCGGCGCCGGTTAGATTTCTTAGCTCAGATGGCCCGATCTGCCGACGTTAATTTTACGTCACGAACCCGGGCCACTGATCTTGGCTGGTATGTGGGAAACTAACACATTCGCCGCAAGCTTCCACGCGCGGCTGAATGTCGCTTCTGCGTCGATTTGCCGGTAAAAGCAGGGTTAACCCTGCTTTTCGCCGCTACAAATTGTCACAAATTCCGCAACACGCTGGCCGGCTTCTGGTTCAAGGCCAGCAACGTGCCGGCGAGCCCGAGCCCGACCGTGACGAGGAGGGCGGCGGCGACCACGCCCGCCGCGCTGCCGGCCTGCCAGATGAAACTCAGCGTCATCAGGCGGGTGACGATCAGCCAGGCCGCGATCGAGCCCGCGATCACGCCGAACACGGCCGTGGCGAGGCCGATCAACAGGTATTCCAGCGCGTAGGCGCCGAGCAATCGCGCGCGGGTTGCGCCCAGCGTCTTCAGGATGACGGCGTCATAGACCCGGTGGCGATGGCCGGCCGCCAGCGCGCCGCCAAGCACCAGCATCGCCGAGATCAGCGTCACGGCGCTGGCGCCGCGGATCGCCAGCACGAGGTTGGTGACGACGGTGCCGACCGTCTCCAGCGCCTCGCGCACCCGCACGCTGGTCACCATCGGGAAGGCGTCCGCCACCTGCTTGATGATGCGGGCGTCGCCGGCCGGGTCCGGGTGAACCTCGGACAAGGTGGCGACATGGGTGTGCGGGGCGCCCTTGAACGCGTTGGGCGAGAACACCAGCACGAAATTGATGCCGAGCCCCTGCCAGTCGATATTGCGCAGATTGCTGATCTTCGCCGGGATGTCGCGGCCGAGCACGTTGACCACGATCTCGTCGCCGATCTTGAGATTCAGGCCGTCGGCGATCTTCTTTTCCATCGAGACCAGCGGCGGGCCGCTATAGTCCGCGTTCCACCATTCGCCCTCGACGATCTTCGAGCCTTTGGGGATTTCGCCGGTATAGGTCAGGCCGCGGTCGCTCTGCAGCACCCATTCGGAATCCTGCGACGCCTTGAGCTGGTCGGCCTTGAGGCCGCGGGCGGCGACGATGCGCCCGCGCAGCATCGGCACGTCCTCGATGGTCGATTGCGGCGCGACCTGCTTGAGGAAGGCGCCGAAGCGGTCCGCGTCGGCGGTCGGGATGTCGATGAAGTAGAACGAGGGGGCGCGCTCCGGCAGCGCCGCCAGAAATTGCCGGCGCAGATTGCCGTCGATCTGGGTGATGGTGACGAGCACCGCGAGCCCCAAGCCCAGCGACATCACGACCGAGGGCGTCAGCGCGCCGGGCCGGTGGATGTTGGCGATCGCCAGCCGCAACATGGTGATGCGGCTGCGTGGCATCCGCCGCGCCAGCGCCATCAGGCCGGCGGCGACACCGCGCAGCAGCGCGAACACCGCGACCGAGGAGGCGACGAACACGGCGGCGACCCGCTTGTCGTAGGCCAGCCCGATGGCGACGGCGACCAGGAGTGCGATCACCACGGCCATCAGCGCGAGATAACCCCAGCGAGGGCGATGCCATTCGCGGGCCACTTCCTCGCGAAACAGCGCCGCGACCGGCACGTCGTGCACCCGGCCGAGCGGCCATAGTCCGAACGCGAGCGCGGTCAGCAGGCCGTAGATGAACGACAGCGCCAGTTCATCCGCGTGCAAGGCGGGGATCACCGGCAGCGGCAGCAGCTTGCCGAATGCGCCGACGATGACGAAGGGCAGGGCAGCGCCGGCGGCAAGCCCGATGACCGAGCCGATGCCGGCCAGCACGATCACCTGCGTCAGATAGATCGTGAAGACGTCGCGGCCGGTGGCGCCGAGCGCCTTGAACGAGGCGATGACGTCGCGGCGCCGATCGATGTGGCTCTTCACCGCGTTGGCGACGCCGACGCCGCCGACCAGGAGCGCGGCGAGGCCGACCAGCGTCAGGAACTGGGTGAAACGGTTGATGGTGCGTTCAAGCTGCGGCGAGGCGTTGCCGCGGCTGCGGATTTCCCAGCCGGCTTCCGGCAGGGTGCTGCGCGCGGCATCGATCAGTTGCGTGGCGGCGCGCTCGTCGGCGGCGTTGTCGGGCAGCTTGAGCCGGTAGATCCAGCGCACCAGGCTGCCGGGCTGCAGCAGGCCGGTGGCGCGCAAGGCGGCTTCGCTGACCAGGACGCGCGGCCCCAGTCCGACATTGCCGGCGAGCTTGTCCGGCTCTGTAACGACGACGCTGCGGATCTGCACCGTGGCGTTGCCGATCGTGATGCGGTCGCCGATCTTGAGATCGAGCCTCGCCAGCAGCGTGGAATCGACCGCGGCACCGAACGCGCCGTCACGTTCCGCCAGCACGTCCGCCATCGGCATCCTGGGCTCGAGCGTGACGTCCCCGAGCATCGGGTAGTTGCCGTCCACCGCCTTGAGTTCGACCAGCGCCAGCTTGCCGTCGCTGCTGCGGGCCATGACGCGCAGCGTTGCCGCGACCGAGAGCTGGCCCCGTGCGCGCAGGAAGGCGATTTCCTCCGGCTTGGCCTCGCGCTGGATCAGCGAGAAGGCGACGTCGCCGCCGAGCAGCGTGCGGCCCTCGCGCTCCAGGCCCTCGCTCAGGCTCGCGGCGACCGAGCCGACGCCGGCAATCGCCATGACGCCGAGCGCGATGCAGGCGATGAAGACGTAGAAGCCGCGCAAGCCGCCGCGCAATTCGCGCAGCGCGTAACGGAAGGCAAGCGACGACGCGCGGCTGTGGTAAGCGGGTTCGGAAACGATGGTCATGAATGCCCGTCGATGCGGCCCGAGCGCAGTCGCACCACGCGGTCGCAGCGCTGCGCCAGCGAGGCGTCATGCGTCACCAGCACCAGTGTCATGCCGCGCTCGGCGTGCTTGGTGAAGAGCATGTCGACGATTTGCTTGCCGGTGGTCTCGTCGAGATTGCCGGTCGGCTCGTCCGCGACGAGAATGGCGGGATCGGGCGCCAGCGCGCGGGCCAGCGCCACGCGCTGCTGCTCGCCGCCGGACAATTGCGTGGGATAGTGATGCAGGCGCTCGCCGAGCCCGACGGACGCAAGCTCCCTTGCGGCGCGCTCGGCCGCGTCGGGATTGCCGGCGAGTTCGAGCGGCACCGCGACGTTTTCCAGCGCCGTCATGGTCGGGATCAAATGGAATGACTGGAATACGATGCCGACCTGGCGGCCGCGGAAGCGCGCCAGCGCGTCCTCGTCGAGGGCATTGAACGGCGTGCCGTTCACCACCACCTCTCCGCTGTCAGGACGTTCCAACCCCGCCATTACCATCAGCAAGGTCGATTTGCCCGAGCCTGATGGTCCGATCAGCCCGATCGCTTCGCCCGATGCCACACGAAGGCTGATATCCTTCAGGATATGAACACGGGCGGCGCCGGTGCCGAGCGAGAGGTTGACGTTGGAAATGGAAATGGTGTCCGGCTCAAGGCCGGTCAGGGAAGAGGATTCGATGCGACTGTCCATGGCTCGGTCATATGGCACTTCCGCCACTCGGGTCGAGGGCTTGAAACGGATGTTTGCGCACATACGCGTGTTGATTATGGCTTTGATGACGGCCGGACCGGTTTGGGCGCAGGCGCAGACCCAAATGCCAGCCACAGCGCCGGCCAAACCGGTGAAAATGGTCGTTCTTGGCGACTCCCTCAGCGCCGGCCTTGGCCTCTCGGCGCAGGCCGCGTTCCCCGCCCGCCTGCAAAAAGCGTTGAGCGACAAGGGGATAAAGGTCGACATGATCAATGCCGGGGTGTCCGGCGATACCACCTCGGGTGGACGCGACCGGCTGGATTGGTCGATCCCGGAGGGAACGGAAGCGGTAATCCTCGAACTCGGCGCCAACGACGCCCTGCGCGGGATCGACCCTGCCGTCTCCCGCGCCGCGCTGACCGACATCCTGACGCGGCTGAAGGCGCGCAAAATTGCCGTTCTGTTGTGCGGAATGCAGGCGCCGCCCAATTACGGCAGCGACTACGCCGCAAAGTTCAACGCGATCTATCCGGAGCTTGCAAAATCTTTTGGCGTGCCGCTCTACCCGTTTTTCCTGGAAGGGGTTGCGGCCGAGGCCAGGCTGAACCAGGCGGACGGAATCCATCCGACCGCCGAGGGTGTCGACATCATCGTGAAGAACATTCTGCCCATGGTGGAGGCACTTGTTGGCCCGATCTCCGGGCAGCGGAGTTGAAAAAGCAGCAACGGATCAGCAAGTGATAAAGGTTACCCCAAGGTTTTCCCGTAGCTTTGCGGAGTGCTCGCCCCACGTGCTTCGCAGGGTCATATAAGTCGGGTAGGAATTGAGGGATCGGTGATTCGTCACCGGGTTTGCTTCCAGGCGCAAGCCTTAGGGTTCGCGCCTCCGCATCGGGGATTTTGCGATGCCGCGTCTGTTTGCTGGACTGGAAATTCCGGCCGATATCGGCCAGAGCCTTTCCAATTTGCGTGGCGGCCTTCCTGGCGCGCGCTGGATCGATCCCGAAAATTACCATGTCACCCTGCGCTTCATCGGCGACATCGACGGCATGTCGGCGAACGAAATCGCCTCGATGCTGTTTCGGGTCAACCGCAAGCCGTTCGAGGTCAAGGTGCAGGGCCTGCAGAGCTTCGGCGGCAAGAAACCGCGCGCGGTGGTCGCTTCCGTCGAGCCGAGCCGGCCATTGATCGAACTTCAGGCCGAGCTCGAACGGCTGATGCAAAGGCTCGGGCTCGATCCCGAGGGCCGCAAATTCATTCCGCATGTGACGCTGGCGCGGCTGCACGATGCTTCCAGCCAGGACGTTGCCGACTATCTGTCGGTGCGCGGCTATTTCCCGAGCCGCACGTTTATGGCCTCGCGCTTTGTGCTGTTCTCGTCCCGCGCCTCCACCGGCGGCGGGCCTTATGTGGTCGAGGATTCCTACGCGCTGAGTGCGTGAGGGACGGAGCATGCCGCATTGCTGTCATCATCCGCCTTGTGCGCAATTGCGACTGGGGCGGACGATCCAGTATTCCAGAGGCGCCTGCGATAAAGCCGAGAAGGTGCGGCGTACTGGATACTCCGCCTTCGCAGGGTATGACGATCTGGGATGGCATCGTTTGCATACCCCCAGCACCAATTCACGACTTGCAATTTCCGCACGCTTGGGGCCGAAAGGGGGCCATGTCGACGACCGACCCCACCTCGTTCCACGCCCATTATCAGGCTCTGGTTTCCTCCGGCGCGATCGAGGCCGATCCGGCGCAGGCGGAGGCCGCCGAGGCGTTCGCCGCGCTTGAGGAGCGGCTTTCCAGCTACAAGCCGGCGAAGAAGCTCAGCCTGCTCGGCCGTCTGTTCGGCGATAAAAGCGACTCGCCGCCGCGCGGGCTTTACGTTCATGGCGAGGTCGGCCGCGGCAAGACCATGCTGATGGATCTGTTCTTTCAGCACTCGCCGGTCCAGCACAGGCGCCGTGCCCATTTCCACGAATTCATGGCCGAGGCGCATGAGAAGATCTACGCCTACCGCCAGAACATCGCGCGCGGCGAAATCGCCGACGGCGACGTGATCGAACTGACGGCGAACGCGATCTTCGACGAGGCGTGGCTATTGTGCTTCGACGAATTTCACGTCACCGACATTGCCGACGCCATGATCCTCGGACGGCTGTTCTCAAAACTGTTCGAGCTCGGCACCGTGGTGGTGGCGACGTCGAACGTTGCGCCGGAAGATCTCTACAAGGGCGGCCTCAACCGCGCGCTGTTCCTGCCCTTCATCACCCAGATCGAAGATCGCATGGACGTGCTGCGGCTCGACGCGCGCACCGATTTCCGGCTGGAAAAACTCACCGGGGTGAAGATGTGGCTGGTGCCGCCGGATGACGAAGCCGGCGCCGCGCTCGACCGCGCCTGGCGCAGGATGACCGGCAACGCGCCCTGCAAGCATCGCGACATCTCGATCAAGGGCCGTGTCTTGCGCGTGCCCTGTTCGGCGCATGGCGTCGCGCGATTTTCCTTTGCCGATCTCTGCGAAAAGCCGCTGGCCGCATCCGACTATCTGCGGCTCGCGCATGACTATCACACCATCCTGCTCGACCGGGTTCCGGTGATGGATTACCCCGAGCGCAACGCCGCCAAGCGCTTCATCTCGCTGATCGACACGCTCTACGACAACGCCGTGAAGCTGATGGCCTCGGCCGAGGCCGATCCGGTGTCGCTGTACCTTGCGACCGAGGGCGTGGAGGCCATGGAGTTCAAGCGGACGGCATCGCGCCTGATCGAGATGAGTTCCGAGTCCTACCTGGCGCTGCCGCACGGCCGGAAGGATTCCGCGGCCAGCGGGTCGAGCACCGGGCTGGTGGAGACGTGACCGGTCATTCCGGGGCGCGCTGGCGCCCCTGAGAATCTCGAGCCACAACCTCTGGATACCGGGTTCGATGCTGCGCATCGCTCCGGAATGACAGCGCACTCTGGCATACCTGACCTAATTCGAGGCAGGGCCTTGGAATCGGGCGTGGCCCGTCTTGAACCGGTCAATCGAAAGGGATAGCAAGCCATCCGACTGACTATCCATCCTCATCTTCGTCTTAGAAGGACAAATTTCCCATGGCGCGCGACAAGATTGCTTTGATTGGCTCCGGTCAGATCGGCGGAACGCTGGCTCACCTCATCGGCCTGAAGGAGCTCGGCGACGTCGTGATGTTCGACATCGCCGAGGGCGTCCCCCAGGGTAAAGCCCTCGATATCGCGCAGTCGTCCCCGGTCGACGGTTTCGACGCCAACCTCACCGGCGCCAACTCCTACGAGGCGCTCGATGGCGCCAAGGTCTGCATCGTCACCGCCGGCGTGCCGCGCAAGCCCGGCATGAGCCGCGACGACCTCCTCTCCATCAACCTCAAGGTCATGGAGCAGGTCGGCGCCGGCATCAAGAAATACGCCCCCGACGCCTTCGTCATCTGCATCACCAATCCTCTCGACGCGATGGTCTGGGCGCTGCAGAAGGCCTCGGGCATGCCCCACAAGAAGGTGGTCGGCATGGCCGGCGTGCTCGACTCCGCGCGTTTCCGCTACTTCCTGGCCGATGAATTCAACGTCTCGGTCGAAGACGTCACCGCCTTCGTGCTCGGCGGCCACGGCGACACCATGGTGCCGCTGACCCGCTACTCCACCGTCGCCGGCATTCCGCTGCCCGACCTCGTCAAGATGGGCTGGACCTCGCAGGCCCGCATCGACGAGATCGTCGACCGCACCCGCAACGGTGGCGCCGAGATCGTCAACCTCCTGAAGACCGGCTCGGCCTTCTACGCGCCGGCCGCTTCCGCCATCGCGATGGCCGAGAGCTACCTGAAGGACAAGAAGCGCGTGCTGCCCTGCGCCGCCTATCTCAACGGCGAATACGGCGTGAAGGACATGTATGTCGGCGTTCCCGTCGTGATCGGCTCGAAGGGCGTCGAGCGTATTGTCGAGATCGAACTGGCCGGCAAGGATCGCGAAGCCTTCGACAAGTCGGTCGGCGCGGTTCAGGGCCTGGTCGACGCCTGTAAGAAGATCGCGCCCGACCTGCTCGGTCGTTGATTCTACGCAGCTTTCGCCCCTCGCCGGGGCGAAAGCGCTTTTCAGGGTTGCAGTTCTGTTGGTATATGGTATGCCAACTACCAATGCCGGTGAACTGTAGAACTCGCCGCTAAGGGTTTTGGGGAGCGTCCAGATGAATATCCATGAGTATCAGGCCAAGGCGCTGCTGCATGAATTCGGCGTGCCGATTTCGCGCGGTGTGCCGGTGCTGAAGCCTGAGGACGCCGAGGCGGCGGCCAAGCAGCTCCCCGGCCCGGTCTGGGTGGTGAAGAGCCAGATCCATGCCGGCGGCCGCGGCAAGGGCAAGTTCAAGGAAGCCAAGGCCGGCGACAAGGGCGGCGTTCGCCTCGCCAAGTCCGTTGCCGAAGTTTCCGAATTCGCCAAGCAGATGCTGGGCTCGACCCTGGTGACCGTGCAGACCGGCCCGGCCGGCAAGCAGGTCAACCGCCTCTACATCGAGGAAGGCTCCGACATCGACAAGGAGTTCTACCTCTCGATCCTGGTCAACCGCGAAACCTCGGAAGTGTCGTTCGTGGTCTCGACCGAAGGCGGCATGAACATCGAGGAGGTCGCGCACAACACGCCCGAGAAGATCGTCACCTTCTCGGTCGATCCGGCGACCGGCATCATGGCCCATCACGGCCGCACCGTCGCCAAGGCGCTCAACCTCTCCGGCGATCTCGCCAAGCAGGCGGAGAAGCTGATCGTGCAGCTCTTCAACGCCTTCACCGCCAAGGACATGGCGATGCTGGAAATCAACCCGCTGGTCGTCACCAAGCAGGGCCAGCTCCGCGTGCTCGACGCCAAGGTCTCGTTCGACGACAACGCGCTGTTCCGCCATCCGGAGATTGCGGTGCCGCTGCGCGATCTGACCGAAGAGGACGCCAAGGAAATCGAGGCGTCGAAATACGACCTCAACTACGTGACGCTCGACGGCACCATCGGCTGCATGGTCAACGGCGCCGGCCTTGCCATGGCGACGATGGACATCATCAAGCTCTACGGCATGGAGCCCGCCAACTTCCTCGACGTCGGCGGCGGCGCCAGCAAGGAGAAGGTCGCGGCGGCGTTCAAGATCATCACCGCCGATCCCAACGTGAAGGGCATCCTGGTCAACATCTTCGGCGGCATCATGAAGTGCGACATCATCGCCGAGGGCGTGGTCGCCGCGGTGAAGGAAGTCGGCCTCAAGGTGCCGCTGGTGGTCCGGCTCGAGGGCACCAATGTCGATGCCGGCAAGCAGATCATCCGCGAGAGCGGCCTCAACGTGGTGCCGGCCGACAATCTCGACGATGCCGCACAGAAGATCGTGAAAGCCGTCAAGGGAGGCTAGCGATGGCTGACCATCTCGCCGCACCGACACCGCTGGAAGAACACCGCAAGCTCGCGGCTTTCGCGGGCGAATGGGCCGGCGAGGAAATGGTCTTTCCGTCACGCTGGACCGCGGGCGGCCCGGCAACCTCGCGCGTGGTCGCGCGCGTGGATCTCAACGGCTTCTATCTGATCCAGGACACGCTGCAGACGCGCGACGGCAAGGAAACCTTCGCCACCCACGGCGTGTTCACCTACGACCGCGACGACCGGACCTACAAATTGTTCTGGCACGACTCGCTCGGCTACTATTCGCCGGCGCCGGCTTCCGGCGCCTGGGTCGGCAACAAGCTGACGCTGGTGCGCGGCTCGCTGCGGGGCAATGCGCGCCACGTCTACGAGGTCGTCGACAGCGACAACTACACCATGAAGATCCAGTTCTCGCCCGATGCCGAAGGATGGGCCGACGTGCTCACCGGCGTCTACCGGCGGATTCACTAACCCTCATCTTTCCCGGTCACCTACGAAAGCGTGCTCAATCATGTCCGTTCTGATCGACAAGAATACCAAAGTCATCTGCCAGGGTTTTACGGGCAAGAACGGCACCTTCCATTCGGAAGCCGCGATCGCTTACGGCACCAAGATGGTCGGCGGCACCTCGCCGGGCAAGGGCGGCTCGACGCATCTCGGCCTGCCGGTGTTCGACACCGTTCGCGAGGCGCGCGAGAAGACCGGTGCGGATGCGTCCGTGATCTACGTGCCGCCGCCGGGCGCGGCGGATGCGATCTGCGAGGCGATCGATGCGGAGATCCCGCTGATCGTCTGCATCACCGAGGGCATTCCGGTGCTCGACATGGTGCGCGTGAAGCGCTCGCTGTCAGGGTCGAAGTCGCGGCTGATCGGGCCGAACTGCCCGGGCGTGATGACCGCCGGCGAGTGCAAGATCGGCATCATGCCGGCCAACATCTTCAAGCCGGGCAGCGTCGGCATCGTTTCCCGCTCCGGCACGCTGACCTATGAGGCCGTATTCCAGACCACCCAGGAGGGCCTCGGTCAGACCACCGCGGTCGGCATCGGCGGCGACCCGGTCAAGGGCACCGAATTCATCGACGTGCTGGAGATGTTCCTCAAGGACGACAAGACCACCTCGATCATCATGATCGGCGAAATCGGCGGGTCGGCCGAGGAAGACGCCGCCCAGTTCATCAAGGACGAGGCCAAGCGGGGCCGCAAGAAGCCGATGGTCGGCTTCATCGCCGGCGTCACCGCCCCTCCCGGCCGCCGCATGGGCCATGCCGGCGCGATCATCTCCGGCGGCAAGGGCGACGCCGGATCCAAGACCGCGGCCATGGAAGCGGCCGGAATTACGGTGTCGCCGTCCCCGGCGCGGCTCGGACATACCCTTGCCGAAAAGTTGAAGTCCTAATTCAATTCTTGGTTCTTTTAGGCGCGAATATCCGTCCTAAATAGGGTAAAGCTTCTTTACCGAGCTGGTTCGGGCCTCCCGGACCGGCTAAAGCGCCGTTTTCCACGCGCAAAGCGAAATTACCAGGACGCCATCATGTCTCGCCAGGACGCGAACGCAGCATTTGCCCTCTCCTCCTTTTTGCAGGGCACCAACGCCACCTACATCGACGAGCTCTACGCCCGCTACGAACAGGACCCCGGCTCGGTCGACGGCGAATGGCAGGAATTCTTCAAGAGCCTGAAAGACACCCCGGCCGACGTCCGGAAGAATGCCGAAGGTCCTTCCTGGGGCCGTGACAACTGGCCGCTCACGCCGCAGGACGATCTGACCTCGGCGCTGGACGGCAACTGGGCGCAGGTCGAGAAGGCGGTCGGCGCCAAGCTCGCCGCCAAGGCAAAGGCCCCGAGCGCTGAACTGTCGCCGGCCGACGTCAACCAGGCGACGCGCGATTCCGTCCGCGCCCTGATGCTGATCCGGGCCTACCGCATGCGCGGTCATTTCCACGCCAAGCTCGATCCGCTCGGCATCGAGGCGCCGCGCGACCGCGAAGAGCTCGATCCGCGCACCTACGGCTTCACCGAAGCCGACTTCGATCGCAAGATCTTCCTCGATCACGTGCTCGGTCTCGAATATGGCAGCCTGCGCGAGATCGTCGCGATCTGCGAGCGCACCTACTGCCAGACGCTCGGCGTCGAGTTCATGCACATCTCCAACGCGGCGCAGAAGGCCTGGATTCAGGAGCGCATCGAGGGGCCGGACAAGGAAATCAGCTTTACGCCGGAAGGCCGCCGCGCCATTCTCAACAAGCTGATCGAGGCCGAAGGCTTCGAGAAGTTCTGCGATCTCAAATTCACCGGCACCAAGCGCTTCGGTCTCGACGGCGCTGAATCGCTGATCCCCGCGCTGGAGCAGATCATCAAGCGCGGCGGCAATCTCGGCGTGAAGGAAATCGTGCTCGGCATGCCGCATCGCGGCCGCCTCAACGTGCTGACCCAGGTGATGGCCAAGTCGCACCGCGCGCTGTTCCACGAATTCAAGGGCGGCTCCGCCAATCCCGAGGACGTCGAAGGCTCGGGCGACGTCAAGTATCACCTCGGCGCGTCCTCGGACCGCGAGTTCGACGGCAACAAGATCCATCTGTCGCTGACCGCCAATCCGTCGCATCTCGAAATCGTCGATCCGGTTGTGCTCGGCAAGGTGCGCGCCAAGCAGGACCAGCATGGCGATCCGCCGGACATGCGCATCTCCGTGCTGCCGCTGCTGCTGCACGGCGACGCGGCGTTCGCCGGCCAGGGCGTGGTCGCCGAATGCTTCGGCCTGTCGGACCTGAAGGGCTACCGCACCGGCGGCTCGCTGCACTTCATCGTCAACAACCAGATCGGCTTCACCACCTATCCGCGCTACTCGCGCTCCTCGCCGTACCCGTCCGACGTCGCGAAGATGATCGACGCGCCGATCTTCCATGTGAACGGCGACGATCCGGAAGCCGTGGTGTTCGCGGCCAAGGTCGCGATCGAGTTCCGGCAGAAATTCCACAAGCCGGTCGTGATCGACATGTTCTGCTACCGCCGGCATGGCCATAACGAGGGCGACGAGCCCGCGTTCACCCAGCCGGTGATGTACAAGCGGATCGCGCAGCAGCCATCGACGCTCGAGCTCTACGCCAAGCGTCTGGTCGCCGAGGGCGTGCTGACCGAAGGCGAGGTCGACAAGGCCAAGGCCGACTGGCGCGCGCGGCTCGATGCCGAGCTCGAAGCGGGCTCCGGCTACAAGCCGAACAAGGCCGACTGGCTCGACGGCAAATGGGCCGGCTTCAAGGTCGCCGATCAGGAAGAAGACGCGCGGCGCGGCGTCACCGGCGTCGATGTCAGTGTCCTCAAGGATATCGGGCGCAAGATCACCAAGGTGCCCGATGGTTTCCGGGTTCACCGCACCATCCAGCGGTTCCTGGAGAACCGCGCCAAGGCGATCGACAACGGCGTCGGCATCGACTGGGCGACCGGCGAGGCGCTGGCGTTCTGCACGCTGCTGCAGGAAGGCCATCACGTCCGCCTTTCGGGCCAGGACAGCGAGCGCGGCACCTTCTCGCAGCGCCATTCGGTGCTGATCGACCAGGAAGACGAGAGCCGCTATACGCCGTTCAACCACCTCGGCCACGACCAGGGCCATTACGAAGTCATCAACTCGCTGCTGTCAGAAGAAGCGGTGCTCGGCTTCGAGTACGGCTATTCGCTCGCCGAGCCGAACGCGCTGGCGATGTGGGAAGCGCAGTTCGGCGACTTCGCCAACGGCGCGCAGGTGGTGTTCGACCAGTTCATCTCGTCGGGTGAGCGCAAATGGCTGCGCATGTCCGGCCTCGTCTGCCTGTTGCCGCACGGCTACGAAGGGCAGGGGCCGGAGCACTCCTCGGCGCGCCTTGAGCGTTATTTGCAGATGTGCGCCGAAGACAACATGCAGGTGGTCTACCCCACCACGCCGGCGAACTATTTCCACGTGCTGCGGCGGCAGCTGCATCGCGAGATCCGCAAGCCGCTGATCATGATGACGCCGAAGTCGCTGCTCCGCCACAAGCGTGCGGTGTCGCGGCTCGACGAGCTCGGCAAGGATACGACCTTCCACCGCATCCTGTACGATGACGCGCAGATGCTGCCCGACGAGAAGATCAAGCTGATGCCGGACGACAAGATCCGCCGCGTCGTGCTGTGCTCGGGCAAGGTCTATTACGACCTCTATGAGGAGCGCGAGAAGCGCGGCATCGACGACATCTACATCCTGCGCGTCGAGCAGCTCTATCCGGTGCCGCTGAAGGCGCTGGTGCAGGAGCTCGGCCGCTTCAAGAATGCCGAAGTGGTCTGGTGCCAGGAAGAGCCGCGCAACATGGGCGCGTGGCACTTCATCGAGCCCTATCTCGAATGGGTGCTGAACCAGATCCACGCGCCGAACCGGCGTCCGCGTTACGCCGGCCGCGCCGCGTCGGCAGCGACCGCCACCGGTTTGATGTCGAAGCATCTGGCGCAGCTCAAGGCGATGCTGGATGAGGCGCTGAACTAACCTTCTTGTCGTGTGTCATGCCCCGCCTGGTGCGCAACGGCGCACTGGGCGGGGCATCCAGTACCCGGTGCTTCCGGAATTCGATCGCGACCGTCCCGGCGTACTGGACCGCCCGCCCCGATGCGCAATCGCGCGCAAGGCGGGCGATGGCCACTTTGGAATTGATGACGCTTAAGGATACCGAGGAAAGCATACCATGACTGAAATTCGTGTTCCGACGCTTGGCGAATCCGTGACGGAAGCCACCATCGGCCGCTGGTTCAAGAAGGCCGGCGACGCCGTGGCGGTGGACGAGCCGTTGGTGGAGCTCGAGACCGACAAGGTCACCATCGAAGTTCCGGCGCCGTCGGCAGGCGTGCTTGGCGAAATCTCGGCCAAGGACGGCGAGACGGTCGCTGTCGGCGCGCTGCTCGGCCAGATCAATGACGGCGCCGCCGCGGCGGCGAAGCCGGCCGCTGCTGCGCCCGCCAAGGCCGCTGCCCCGGCGGCAGCGCCGGCCGCCGCGCCTGCTCCGAAGGCTGTGGCCGCGGATGCGCCGCTGGCGCCGTCGGTTCGCAAGCTCTCCGCCGAGAGCGGCATCGATGCCTCCACCGTGCCCGGCTCCGGCAAGGATGGCCGCGTCACCAAGGGCGACATGCTGGCTGCAATCGAAAAGGCGGCGTCGGCGCCGACCCCGGTCAACCAGCCGGCCGCCTCCGTGCAGGTGCGTGCGCCGTCGCCGGCCGATGACGCCGCCCGCGAGGAGCGCGTGAAGATGACGCGGCTGCGCCAGACCATCGCGCGCCGCCTGAAGGACGTGCAGAACACCGCAGCGATGCTGACGACCTTCAACGAGGTCGACATGACCAACGTCATGGCGCTGCGCTCGCAGTACAAGGACGTGTTCGAGAAGAAGCACGGCACCAAGCTCGGCTTCATGGGCTTCTTCACCAAGGCCTGCGTGCAGGCGCTGAAGGATATTCCCGCCGTCAACGCCGAGATCGACGGCAGTGACCTGATCTACAAGAACTACTACCACGTCGGCATCGCTGTCGGCACCGACAAGGGCCTGGTCGTGCCTGTCGTGCGCGACTGCGACCACAAGTCGATCTCGGACATCGAAAAATCGATCGCCGATTTCGGCCGCCGCGCCCGCGACGGTCATCTCAAGATCGACGAGATGCAGGGCGGCACCTTCACCATCACCAATGGCGGCATCTACGGCTCGCTGATGTCGACGCCGATCCTGAACGCGCCGCAGTCCGGCATCCTCGGCATGCACAAGATCCAGGAGCGGCCGATGGTGGTCGGCGGCAAGATCGAGGTGCGCCCGATGATGTATCTGGCGCTGTCCTACGATCACCGCGTGATCGATGGCAAGGAAGCGGTGACGTTCCTGGTTCGCGTCAAGGAAAGCCTGGAAGATCCGGCGCGGCTGGTGCTCGACCTCTAACGCAACCGGCTTTGGCGGCGCCGGTGCGGAAGTCGGCGTCGCGAGCCATGGATCGATGCGCGCTGATTTGTGGGAGCTGATGTGACGGATAAGGTTGTTGTAATCACCGGCGGCAGCCGCGGCATCGGCCGCGCCACCGCGCTCGCTGCCGCCGCGCGCGGCTATCGCGTCGTGGTCGGCTACACCAGCAACAAGGCGGCGGCTGACGAGGTCGTAGCCCAGATCGAGGGCAAGAACGGCAAGGCCATTGCCGTGAAATGCGATGTCGGCAGCGAGGCGGACATTCTCGCGCTGTTCAAGGCGGCCGATGCGTTCGGCACGCTCGGTGCGCTCGTCAACAATGCCGGCATCGTCGGCAAGAGCGGCGTGCGCGTCGACGAGATGTCGGCCGAGCGCATCCGAGAGATGATGGCGATCAACGTCACCGGCAGCATCCTGTGCGCCCGCGAGGCAGTGAAGCGGATGTCGACCAGGCACGGCGGCACGGGCGGCGTCATCGTCAACCTCTCCTCGGTCGCGGCCCGGCTCGGCGCGCCCAACACCTATGTCGACTATGCCGCCTCCAAGGGCGCGATCGATTCCTTCACGATCGGTCTTGGCTATGAAGTCGCCGGTGAGGGCATCCGCGTCGCCGGCATCCGGCCCGGGCTGATCGATACCGACATCCACGCCGCCGGCGGCGAGCCGGATCGCGCGCATCGGCTCGCGCATATGGTGCCGATGAAGCGCGTCGGCTCGGCGGACGAAATCGCCAACGCCATCGTCTGGCTGATCTCGGACGAGGCTTCCTACGTCACCAGCGCCATCCTCGATGTCTCGGGTGGGCGGTAATACCTGACACGTTTCTCAGCTACAGGACTTCATCATGGCTACCTACGATCTCGTCGTCATCGGCACCGGCCCGGGCGGATATGTCTGCGCGGTGCGCGCGGCGCAACTCGGCATGAAGGTCGCCGTGGTCGAGAAGAATCCGACGCTGGGCGGCACCTGCCTCAACGTCGGCTGCATGCCCTCGAAGGCGCTGCTGCACGCCTCCGAAATGTTCGAGGAGGCCGGGCACTCCTTTGCCAAGATGGGCGTCAGCGTTTCCGCGCCGAAGCTCGATCTGCCCTCGATGATGAACTTCAAGCAGCAGGGCATCGACGGCAACGTCAAGGGCGTCGAGTTCCTGATGAAGAAGAACAAGATCGACGTCATCAATGGCAAGGGCAAGATTCTCGGCGCCGGCAAGGTCGAGGTGACCGGCAGCGACGGCAAGGCGCAGACGGTCGAGACCAGGAACATCGTCATCGCCACCGGCTCCGACATCGCGCGGCTGAAGGGCATCGAGATCGACGAGAAGCGCGTGGTGTCCTCGACCGGCGCGCTGTCGCTCGACAAGGTGCCGTCCAATCTCCTGATCATCGGTGCCGGCGTGATCGGGCTCGAGCTCGGCTCGGTGTGGCACCGCCTGGGCGCCAAGGTCACCGTCGTCGAATTCCTCGACCGCATCCTGCCGGGCATGGACGGCGAAGTGGCAAAACAATTCCAGCGCATTCTCGAAAAGCAGGGCTTTGCCTTCAAGCTCGGCGCCAAGGTCACCGCGGTCGACACATCAGGGAATACGCTGAAGGCAAAGGTCGAGCCGGCGGCCGGCGGCGCGGCGGAGACGCTGGAAGCCGATGTCGTTCTGGTCTGCATCGGCCGCGTGCCCTACACCGAAGGACTCGGCTGCAAGGAAGCCGGCATCGCGCTCGACAATCGCGGCCGCGTGCAGATCGACGCGCATTTTTCGACCAGCGTGAAGGGCGTCTATGCGATCGGCGACGTGGTGGCCGGACCGATGCTCGCGCACAAGGCCGAGGACGAAGGCGTTGCCTGTGCCGAAATCATCGCGGGCCAGGCGGGCCATGTGAACTACGACGTTATTCCAGGCGTTGTGTATACCACTCCGGAAGTGTCGTCGGTCGGCAAGACCGAGGAAGAGCTGAAGCAGGCGGGCATCGCCTATACGTCGGGTAAATTCCCGTTCACCGCCAACGGCCGCTCCAAGGTCAACCAGACCACTGACGGCTTTGTGAAGATTCTCGCAGATGCGAAGACCGACCGCGTGCTCGGCGTGCACATTATCGGCCGCGAAGCCGGCGAAATGATCCACGAAGCCTGTGTTCTGATGGAGTTCGGCGGCTCCGCCGAAGATCTGGCGCGCACCTGCCACGCCCACCCGACGCGCTCGGAAGCCGTCAAGGAAGCCGCGCTTGCGGTCGGCAAGCGCGCCATCCATATGTGATCCATATCCGGTACATACCGGGTAGAGCGTGATTGAAGAAGCCTGTATTCGCTTTCTCGAAAAGTTCACGCTTTGAACGCAGAAATGGAGCGGAGCGACCAATCCGTGGACGTCATTCCGCTCCAGAGATGACAATCGATGATGCGCCGCCTGTTACAGCCGTTCTGGGTCCTGCTCGCGGTCATCTTCCTGATCGAAGCCTGGCTGTGGGATCATCTCGAGCCGATCGTCGAGCGCATCGTCGCCGCGATTCCGCTGCGGGCCTTCAAGCAATGGCTGTCCGAGCGCGTCGATACGCTGTCGCCGGCGATGACGCTGATCGTGTTTGCCGTGCCGGTCATCCCGCTGTTTCCGCTCAAGCTGGTCGGCCTGTGGCTGCTGGCGAATGAGTACTGGCTGAGCGCCGCCGTCGTCATCGTGCTCGGGAAACTCGTCGGTGTCGGCGTCACCGCGTTCATCTTCGACGTGACGCGGGCAAAACTCCTGCAGATGGCGTGGTTCAAGACGGTCTTTGAATTCATCATGGCGATGCGTGCCAAGGCGGCCGCCCTGGTCCAGCCGATCAAGCTGCGTATCCGGGAAATGCTGCGTGGCGATGGCGACAGCTGGTCATCGCGCACGCTGCGTCTGATCGCGCGCTTCCGCAAGAGCGTGCACGAGGCGCGGTAGCTACTCTCATCGTACGGCGTGACCGATCGATCCGGTGTCGTAGGGTGGGCAAAGGAGCGAAGCGACGTGCCCACCATCGGTCACCGAGCCGGCTTGAAGATGGTGGGCACGCTGCGCTTTGCCCACCCTACGAATTAGGGCGTTAGCCGCTTCGCGGGTATTCAATGCAGATGCAAGAGATGCGGCGCGTAGAGGCCGAGGCCGGTGATCGCGATGCCCGCGATCGCCAATATGCCCGAGACCCAGGCCAGCACGATCATGCCGGTGATGATGGTGGCGGATGCCAGCACGATGCCGATCTGGAAGGCGGCCGAGGCGATTTCGTAGTGGTGATACTTCGCGGTCGCCTCGTCGCGCTCGTGCTCGGCATGCTTGGCGCGCTTGGCGAGCTCTTCCGAACCTTCGCCGGTCTCCGGCTCCGAACGGTACCGCTGCGCGGTCTTGTTCCAGTCGTCGATCTGCTTCTGCAGCGCCGCCTTCGCGGCGTCGTCGCCGACGGTCCCCATGCTGAGCTTGGCGTGCTCGGCGGTGGCCTGCACCACGGTGCGGCGGATGCTCTTGGCCTGGAAGAAGGCCCAGAGATTCGACGCCTCGACATTCTTGCTGATGGCCTCGGTCTGCGCGCCCTTGCCGAGCGTTTCCGACAGCGCCAGGAACAGGGCGATCACGGCGATCAGCAACGCGATCTTCTTGTTCGAGCCCGACGCGTGCTCGGCATGCTCCGCGTGCTCCATGCTTTCATGTGCGCCCATGATTCCCCTCCTGGCAATGAATGGCGCACGATTGCCGAACCGCAATGCGAGCGCAAGAGGCTAGCTAAGGAAGCCATCGATGTGACGGGAGTATGTCGGCGGGGGCAGGCGTTCAGCCGCGCGGATGCGCGGAGCGATAGACTTCCAGCAGCCGCTCGCTGTCGATTCCGGTATAAATTTGCGTGGTCGAGAGCGAGGCGTGGCCGAGCAGTTCCTGGATCGCGCGCAAATCGCCGCCGCGGCTAAGTAGATGGGTTGCGAAAGAATGCCGCAGCGCGTGCGGGGTCGCGCTGTCCGGCAGGCCGAGCGCGCCGCGCAGCCGCTCCATGGTGAGCTGGATGATCCGCGGGGAAAGCGGCCCGCCGCGCGCACCGACGAAGATGGGTCCGGCCGGCGGCAAGGAATGCGGGCACATCGCGACGTAGTCGGCGATCAGGGTGAGCACGTTCTGCAGCACCGGCACCATCCGGGTCTTGTTGCCCTTGCCGGTGACGATGAGGACATCACCTTCGCCCGGCTTCGGCACGTCGCGCCGCTTCAGCCCCAGCGCCTCGGAGATGCGCAGGCCCGAACCGTAGAGCAGCGCCATGACCGCGGCATCGCGCGCCAGGATCCAGGGATCGCGCTCCTCGCCGGCGCGTTCGTCGGCATCGGCAAAGCGCTTGGCGGCGTCCATCTGGATCGGCTTCGGCAGGCTCTTTGCCACCTTGGGCGCGCGGATCGCGGACAGCGCCCCGACCTTGCCTTTGCCCTCGCGCTCGAGATAGCGGCCGAACGATCGCAGCCCCGCCAGCGCCCGCATCAGCGAGCGCCCGGCGATGTCGTCGGCGCGGCGCATCGCCATGAAGGCCCTGACGTCGGTGGCCTCCAGCGCCGCAAACCGTTTCAAGGTGACCTTCTCGCCCCAATGCTCGGCCAGGAAAGTGAGGCATTGGCGGAGGTCGCGGGCATAGGCCTCCAGCGTCTTCGGCGACAGCCGCCGCTCGGCGCGCAGATGCGACAGCCAGCGCGTCATCTCCAGCGCAAAACCCTCGTCGGCGCAGTTGAGCTCGATCGGTTGAGGTGCCGGAACTGGCTTGGCCATGAGCCCTATGCCTTGGAGGCGGTGATTCCATTCATTATATCGCATCTCTTTCGTTTACCGTTCGCTAACTTGCGCGGCCGGCGTTAGCCTTGCCCTGGATATATCGAGCCCGATTCCTTTCATGGACCACGCCACCCGCCAGACCAGCTCCTCGGCATCCTCGACCCGCGTCGTCGATGTGCTGGTGCCGGTCGCGCTCAATCAGAATTATTCCTACCGTGTGCCGCGCGGCATGGAGCTGAAGCCGGGCGACGTCGTCTGCGTGCCGCTCGGGCCGCGTGAGGTGGTGGCGGTGGTATGGGCGGAGAACGCCAATCCCGATCCGCGGCTGCACAACCGCCTGAAGGATGTCGGCGAAAAGCTCGATGTGCCGCCCTTGAAGCCGGAGTTGCGCAGCCTGGTCGATTGGGTGGCCAACTACACGCTGTCCGCCCGCGGCATGGTGCTGCGGATGGCGTTGCGAATGGGCGAAAATCTCGGGCCCGAGCGGATGCGCCTCGGCGTGCGGCTGGTGGGCGAAGCGCCACGGCGCCTGACGCCGGCGCGGCGGCGCCTGATCGAGGTGCTGTCGGACGGCCTCTTGCACGGCAAGTCCGAAGCCGCGCGCGAGGCCGGCGTCAGCTCCGGCGTGGTTGACGGCCTCGTCGATGAGGGCACGCTTGCCGTCGAGGCGATGCCGCCGCCGCTGGCGCCGCCGGCGCCCGATCCGTCCTTCGCCCAGCCGGAATTTTCCAGCCAGCAGCGCGCGGCGGTCGATGCGATGCGCACGCTGGCGGCCAACGGCACATTCCACGTCGCGCTGCTCGACGGCGTCACCGGCTCGGGCAAGACGGAAGTCTATTTCGAGGCGATCGCCGAAGTGATCCGGCGAGGCAAGCAATGCCTGATCCTGATGCCGGAGATCGCGCTGACAGGACAATTCCTCGATCGCTTCGCCCAGCGCTTTGGCGTGCGTCCGCTCGAATGGCATTCCGAGCTGACGCCGCGCACGCGGCAGCGCAATTGGGCGGCGATATCGGCGGGTGAGGCGCCGGTTGTGGTCGGCGCGCGCTCGGCGTTGTTTCTGCCCTATGCAGATTTGGGCCTCATCATCGTCGATGAAGAGCACGACCAGGCCTACAAGCAGGATGACGGCGCGCATTACCACGCCCGCGACATGGCGGTGGTGCGCGCGCATATCGCCAAAATTCCGATCGTGCTGGCCTCCGCAACGCCTTCCGTCGAGAGCGAGGTCAATGCGCGCAAGGGGCGCTATCAGCGCGTCGCCCTGCCGGCGCGCTTCGGCGGCCAGCACATGCCGCATATCGAGGCCATCGATCTGCGCCGTGCGCCGCCGCCGCGCGGGCGCTTCATCTCGCCGCCGCTGGCCGAACAGGTGCAATTCGCGATCGAGAAGCGCGAGCAGGCGCTGCTGTTCCTCAACCGCCGCGGCTATGCTCCGCTGACGCTGTGCCGGGCCTGCGGCCATCGCTTCGCCTGCACCATCTGCGATGCCTGGCTGGTCGATCATCGCTTTCGCCAGCGTCTCGTCTGTCATCATTGCGGCTTCTCGATGCCGCGCCCGAACATCTGCCCGCACTGCCAGGCCGAGGAATCGCTGGCGGCAATTGGTCCCGGTGTCGAGCGGCTGCAGGAGGAGGCGGCCGCGCTGTTTCCGAACGCGCGCACCATGGTGCTGTCGAGCGATTTGATTACCTCGATCGAGACCATGCGCAGCGAGCTCAATGAAATCGCCGAAGGCCGCGTCGACATCATCATCGGCACGCAGCTGGTGGCGAAGGGGCATAATTTTCCGCGGCTCAATCTGGTGGGCGTGATCGATGCCGATCTCGGCCTCGGCAATGGCGATCCGCGCGCCGCCGAGCGCACGTTCCAACTGCTCAACCAGGTGATCGGCCGCGCGGGCCGCGAGCAGGGCCGCGGCGTCGGCTTTCTGCAGACGCATCAGCCCGAACATCCCGTCATGAAGGCGCTGATCGCATGCGACCGTGAGGCGTTCTACGCCAGCGAGATCGAGCAGCGCGAGCGCACCGGATATCCGCCGTTCGGCCGGCTCGCCAGCCTGATCATTTCCGCGGGCGATCGGCCAACCGCGGAAGGTTTTGCGCGAAGGCTCGCCGCCATCGCGCCGATCGACGAGCGCATCCAGGTGCTCGGGCCCGCCGAAGCGCCGCTGGCTGTGATCAAGGGCCGCTACCGGTTCCGGATCCTGGTGAAGTCGCTGCGCAATGTCGATCTCTCGGAATATTTGCGCGAGTGGCTCGCCGCCGGGCCGAAGACCAAGGGCAATCTCAAGCTCGAAGTCGACGTCGATCCGCAAAGCTTTTTGTGAGGGCTATGCCCTTCAAACGGAAAGTCGCGCCTCAGCCGTTCGACCACAGATTGGTCGTGTATCCCGTCTCGACAAAGGCGTCGATTTTCGCCGCCTGATCTTCGTCGCCGCCCGTTCGGGCCGCAAAAATCTTTCCGAACGAGATGCGCTTGGCTTCCGGCCAGTGCTCGGGCTCCCAGAGGTGCGACCGAAGCACCGCCCGCGCGCAATGGAAATAGCACCGCTCGATGTGGATCCGGATGGCAAGCAGCGCCGGCCGGCCTGGCTTGCCGAGCGGGGCCAGCAGGTCGGCGTCGTCAAAAATCTCCGCCCGGCCGGAGAGCCGCAGCGTCTCGCCGGTTCGCGGGCGCAGGAAGATCATGCCGATACGGCCGGTCTCGATGATGTTCTGCAGGCCGAAGGCGAGGTTGTTGCCGGCCCTTTCGGGGAGCAGCACCGTTGTTTCGTTCTCGACATGGACAAAGCCGGGCTCGTCGCCCTTGGGGGAGACCTCGATCGGCCCGTCGCGGCCGGCCGTCGCCATCAGCCCAAACGGGCACGTCTTCAGGAAGTCGATCGCCTGCGCGTCGAGGAAGGGCAGTATCTTGGCCTTGGTGGTCGCGCGCGGCTCGGGAAGGACGGCTCTCAGTTGCTCGACGGTCTTGACCTGACTCATGATGACGATCCCGCTGGTACCCGAGGCAAAGCCGCCCCGCATTCCCTGTGGACCCTAACACGGTGCTCCTGCCACCGTCGTGGCCAGAGCGGCGCCAAACAAAAAGCCTGCCGTCATCGCGACGGCAGGCCCTTGTGGCCGCGAAGTTCCGCGGCCGGTTACGCAACGCAACGCTTACGCGGGTCTGATGGACCGGAAAACGAGGCGCCAGATAAGCGCTGTCAGGAAACGACCTCGGCGGTGACGTGGCCGACGCCGGCGCCGGTCAGGCCGATGGCGCGCGCAGCGCCCTTGGAGAGGTCGAGCACGCGGCCGCGGATGAACGGGCCACGGTCGTTGACGGTGACGACGACGCTCTGGCCACGATGGGTGACGCGGAGCTTGGTGCCGAACGGCAGCGACCGGTGGGCCGCGGTCATGGCGTTCTGGTTGAAGCGCTGGCCGGAGGCGGTCCGGCTGCCGGACTCGTTGCCGTAATAGGAAGCCTTGCCCGCGAAGCTGCGCCCGCCGGTCGGGCCCATCGAGGCATTGGCGTCCAGCCAATTGCTGCTCGCAGCCTTGTGGCTGTGGTGATGCGCGTGGTGGCGGTGATGCCTGGACTTGGCGGATGCCTCAGAGACGCTGCCGCCGATCAGAACAGTTGCGGCAATCAAGGCGAAAGCCGTACGCGACCGGGTTAGAGTTCCCGGCACCACTTTATTGATATGCAACATTAAACTAGTCCCTCAGATAGTATTGCCACATGCGTGACAAATGGAACCCCCGTCCCAGTTTCAGTGGGTGCCGTTTGGTCAGGCAATAAGGCATGAATTGGGCAGTAATTCCGAAATGTCCCGCGCTGACATATCTTGTTACCGCGATCAACTAATCAGAGGATATTCCGTAATCTTTTGCTTTAACGGACTTTTAACCAATTCAATACTGTCTATTACTTGTGAATACAGTCATCCCTAAGAATGGAAAGATTTAGGCAAGTAATGGACAAATGAAGCCGATAGGGCGGCTTCGTTCCGGCGGCGCGCGCTCATAGCCGCCATGCAAATACGGGCGGGAACAAATTTACCTGTCGGGGCCGGCGCCTTCGGCCGGGCCGGTGCCGGAGCCAAAATTCCGGCGCACTGATCCGGCATCAAACGGCAATCCGAGGGGCCTGAAAATTGACGTGCGACAAGGCATCGCCCGAACGCGCGGTCATGTTGCACCTGCGCGCTCGCTATGTTAGCAAAGCCGCGATTTTAACGATCCCGGCACCTCTCGTGCCGGTCGAAAATCGAAGTCCCGCTTGAATTCCAAGGGCTTGGATCGCTAGGCGCCGCTACCCGTGGCGACGGTTTTTCCCTTGCGAGTTTGACAGCTAATAAAGAGCGAGTCTGTGGCTGCTGAAGATCCGTCCGTTTCCGGAGTGTCGGGCCGTTATGCTACGGCCTTGTTCGAGTTGGCGCGCGAGGAGAAATCCATCGACGCGGTGAAGGCCGACCTCGAGAAATTCGAGGCCATGCTGAACGAAAGCGCCGATCTCACGCGCCTCGTCCGCAGCCCGGTCTTCTCGGCCGATGCGCAAACAAGGGCGCTGAACGCCGTGCTCGACAAGGCCGGCATTGCCGGCACCTCCGCCAAATTCCTTAAAGTCCTGACCGCCAATCGCCGGCTGTTCGCCGTCACTGACGTGATCCGCGCCTTCCGCGCGCTGGTGGCGAAGTTCAAGGGCGAGGTGACGGCCGACGTCACCGTCGCCGAACAGCTCAGTGACAAGAATCTCGACGCGCTGAAGACCGCACTGAAGTCGGTGACGGGCAAGGACGTCGCGCTCAACGTGAAAGTCGATCCCTCCATCATTGGCGGTCTTGTGGTCAAGCTCGGCAGCCGCATGGTGGATGGTTCGCTTCGCACCAAACTCAATTCGATCAAGCACGCGATGAAAGAGGCAGGCTGATGGACATCCGCGCCGCGGAAATTTCCGCGATCCTCAAGGACCAGATCAAGAATTTTGGCCAGGAGGCCGAGGTCACTGAAGTCGGGCAGGTGCTGTCCGTCGGTGACGGTATCGCCCGCGTCTACGGTCTGGACAATGTCCAGGCCGGCGAAATGGTCGAGTTCGAGAACGGCACCCGCGGCATGGCGCTGAACCTCGAAACTGACAACGTCGGTATCGTCATCTTCGGCGCCGACCGCGAGATCAAGGAAGGCCAGACCGTCAAGCGCACCCGCGCCATCGTGGACACGCCGGTCGGCAAGGGCCTGCTCGGCCGCGTCGTCGACGCGCTGGGTAACCCGATCGATGGCAAGGGGCCGATCAAGGCCGACAAGCGCATGCGCGTCGACGTCAAGGCGCCCGGCATCATTCCGCGCAAGTCGGTGAACGAACCGATGGCGACCGGTCTCAAGGCGATCGATGCGCTGATTCCGGTCGGCCGCGGCCAGCGCGAGCTGATCATCGGCGACCGCCAGACCGGCAAGACCGCGATCGCGCTCGACACGATCCTGAACCAGAAGCCGCTCAACGCGCAGCCGGACGAGAACATCAAGCTGTATTGCGTCTATGTCGCGATCGGCCAGAAGCGTTCGACCGTCGCCCAGTTCGTCAAGGTGCTGGAAGAGCAGGGCGCGCTGGAATACTCGATCATCGTCGCCGCCACCGCGTCCGACCCGGCGCCGATGCAGTACATCGCGCCGTTCACCGGCTGCACCATGGGCGAGTACTTCCGCGACAACGGCATGCACGCCGTCATCATCTATGACGATCTGTCCAAGCAGGCCGTCGCTTACCGCCAGATGTCGCTGCTGCTGCGCCGCCCGCCGGGCCGCGAAGCTTATCCCGGCGACGTGTTCTATCTGCATTCCCGCCTGCTCGAGCGCGCGGCGAAGCTCAGCAAGGACCACGGCTCCGGCTCGCTCACCGCGCTGCCGGTCATCGAAACCCAGGCCAACGACGTGTCGGCCTACATCCCGACCAACGTGATTTCGATTACCGACGGTCAGATCTTCCTGGAAACCGATCTGTTCTTCCAGGGCATCCGTCCGGCGGTGAACGTCGGTCTGTCGGTGTCGCGCGTCGGCTCGTCGGCGCAGACCAAGGCGATGAAGAAGGTCGCCGGCAAGATCAAGGGCGAGCTGGCGCAATACCGCGAAATGGCGGCGTTCGCGCAGTTCGGTTCCGACCTCGACGCCTCGACTCAGCGCCTGCTCAACCGCGGCTCGCGCCTGACCGAACTCCTGAAGCAGCCGCAATTCTCGCCGCTGAAGATGGAAGAGCAGGTCTGCGTGATCTGGGCCGGTACCAACGGCTATCTCGATCCGCTGCCGCTCAACAAGGTGCGCGCGTTCGAGGACGGTCTGCTGTCGCTGCTGCGCGGCAAGAACACCGAGATCCTCGATGCGATCCGCGACAGCCGCGATCTCTCCGACGACACCGCCGCTAAGCTCAAGGCGGTGGTCGAAGGTTACGCGAAGAGCTTCGCTTAATAAAAGTCGTTCTGGCCGGGCTAAAGCGCGAAGCGCGTCTTCGTAAATGAAGTCCCGGCCATCCACGTCTTACCGCGTGGAGAAGACGACGTGGATGCCCGGGACGAGCCCGGGCATGACGAACGAGAGGTTTGCGACCAGGCTGAAGAGCAGGTCGCCGGGGTGCACGAAGAATGGCGTCACTTAAAGACATGCGCGTCCGCATCGCCTCCACCAAGGCGACGCAGAAGATCACCAAGGCGATGCAGATGGTCGCCGCGTCCCGCTTGCGCCGCGCACAGAATGCGGCCGAAGCTGCGCGGCCCTATGCCGACAAGATGAGCGCGGTGATCTCCAACATCGCCAGCGCCGCCGCGGGTTCACCGGGCGCGCCGGCGTTGCTCGGCGGCACCGGCAAGGACCAGGTTCACCTGCTGCTGGTTTGCACCGGCGAGCGCGGCCTCTCCGGCGCCTTCAACTCATCGATCGTCCGCCTCGCGCGCGAGCGTGCGCAGTCGCTGATCGCGCAGGGCAAGGAAGTGAAATTCTTCTGCGTCGGCCGCAAGGGCTATGAGCAGCTTCGCCGTCTGTTCGACAAGCAGATCGTCGAGCACCTCGATCTGCGCAGCGTTCGCCAGCTCGGCTTCGTCAACGCCGAGGACATTGCCAAGCGGGTGCTGGCCCGGTTCGAGAACGGCGAGTTCGACGTCTGCACGTTGTTCTACGCACAGTTCAAGTCGGTGATCGCCCAGATCCCGACCGCGCAGCAGATCATTCCGCTGGTGGTCGAAGAGAAAGCGGCGAATGCGCCGACGACGTCCTACGAATACGAGCCGGAGGAGGACGAGCTTCTGTCCCGGCTGCTGCCGCGCAACATCGCGGTCCAGATCTTCCGTGCGCTGCTGGAAAACAACGCCTCGTTCTATGGCGCTCAGATGAGCTCGATGGACAACGCGACCCGCAACGCCGGCGAAATGATCCGCAAGCAAACCCAGATCTACAACCGAACCCGTCAAGCCCAGATCACCAAGGAGCTGATCGAGATCATCTCCGGCGCCGAGGCGGTCTGACGCATCCATTAAACGACGGTCGTTCAAGTACAGAATTTCGAAGGAGAGCTAATCATGGCCACAGCAGCTAACCAGATCGGTCGCGTCACCCAGGTCATGGGCGCCGTCGTCGACGTGCAGTTCGAGGGCCATCTGCCGGCCATTCTGAACTCGCTCGAAACCAAGAACGGCAACATCCGCCTGGTGCTGGAAGTTGCGCAGCATCTCGGTGAATCCACCGTGCGCACGATCGCGATGGACGTGACCGAAGGTCTGGTGCGCGGCCAGGAGGTGAAGGACACCGGTCAGCCGATCGCCGTTCCGGTAGGCGACGGCACGCTCGGCCGCATCATGAACGTGATCGGCGAGCCGATCGACGAAGCCGGCCCGATCAAGTCGGAAGGCACCCGCGCCATCCACCAGGAAGCGCCGACCTACACCGACCAGTCCACCGAAGCTGAAATTCTCGTCACCGGCATCAAGGTCGTCGACCTGCTGGCGCCCTACGCCAAGGGCGGCAAGATCGGCCTGTTCGGCGGCGCCGGCGTCGGCAAGACCGTGCTGATTCAGGAATTGATCAACAACGTCGCGAAGGCGCACGGTGGTTACTCCGTGTTCGCCGGCGTGGGCGAGCGTACCCGCGAGGGCAACGACCTCTATCACGAGTTCATCGAGTCCAAGGTCAACGCCGATCCGCACAATCCGGATCCGAGCGTGAAGTCGAAATGCGCGCTGGTGTTCGGCCAGATGAACGAGCCGCCCGGCGCCCGCGCCCGCGTCGGCCTGACCGGTCTGACGGTGGCCGAGCACTTCCGCGATCAGGGCCAGGACGTGCTGTTCTTCGTCGACAACATCTTCCGCTTCACCCAGGCGGGTTCGGAAGTGTCGGCGCTGTTGGGTCGTATTCCGAGCGCCGTGGGTTATCAGCCGAC
>Ga0102590_1001061_pt1 | contig 45699 bp, 41 predicted proteins | sample AraplaMF_Col_mMF_FD_76859 | JGI IMG/M metagenome (GOLD analysis project Ga0102590, IMG submission 76859) | Arabidopsis root microbial communities from the University of North Carolina, USA - plate scrape MF_Col_mMF | ecosystem: Host-associated > Plants > Roots > Endosphere | place: USA... | reverse complement strand
AAGTCGCGCGCGGCATTGGCCTCGACAACCGCATCGGCACCAAGTTCCTGCACGCCGGTCCCGGCTTCGGCGGCTCCTGCTTCCCGAAGGACACCAAGGCGCTGATCAAGATCGCGCAGGATTACGATGTGTCCCTGCGCATCGTCGAATCCGTGCTGGCGGTCAACGAGAACCGCAAGCGCGCCATGGCGCGAAAGGTGAGCCAGGCGCTTGGCGGCTCCCTGCGCGGCAAGACCATCGCCGTGCTCGGCCTCACCTTCAAGCCCGACACCGACGACATGCGCGATGCGCCCTCCATCCCGCTGGTCACGGGCCTCATCGACATGGGCGCGAAGGTGAAGGCGTTCGACCCCGTCGGCATGGAGCAGGCCAAGGGTGAGCTGCCCAACATCACCTATTGCGAAGATGCCTATTCCTGCGCGCAAGGCGCCGATGCACTCGTCATCGTCACCGAATGGGTGCAGTTCCGCGCGCTCGATCTCGACCGGCTGAAGAGCGTCATGGCACAGCCTGTCGTCGTCGATCTCCGCAACATCTATCGTCCGGAAGAGATGGTTGCTGCCGGCTTCACCTACGACAGCGTCGGGCGGTCGCCGCAGGCCTGAGCAAGCCGTTTGCAGTTGAGCTTCGCCCGCCCCATCCCGGGGGCGGGCGAAATCGTTTCTGATGCGATATGATCGGGCCGCGCGCGGCGACCCGCGCTTGAGCCCGTCAGCCTCGCTGCTTCCATGGAGATGACCATGACCGACGACACGCACACGATCCGCAGCGGTGGCCTCTCTGCGACCGTCAAGGCGCAGGGCGCCGAAATGTGCTCGTTGAGGACCGACGCCGGAGTCGAATTCGTCTGGCAAGCCGGGCCGGCCTGGCCGCGTCATGCGCCGCTGCTGTTTCCGATCGTCGGACGTCTCGCCAATGACGAATTGCGGCACCGGGGCAGGACGTACCGGATGACGCAGCACGGCTTTGCGCGCGACAGCCGATTCCGCTGGGCGGAGCGCGGCGAAGGCCGCTGCGTGCTGGTACTCGAAGACAACGAGACGACGCGGGCGCTCTATCCGTTCGCGTTCCGCCTGACCGCCGTCTACACGATCGACGAGAGCGGTCTCGACCTCTCGCTCACGGTCGCGAACACCGGCAGCGAAACGTTGCCGGCGTCGGTCGGTGGGCATCCCGCCTTCAATTGGCCGCTCCAGCCTGGCGTGGCGAAGGAGAGCTACGCGCTGACCTTTGCGAACGCGGAGTCCTCTCCGGTCCGCCGTCTCGACGGCGGCCTGCTGCGCGCGGCACCTGAGCCGAGCCCGATCCGAGGCGCGGCGCTTCCCTTGTCCGACTCCCTGTTCGTCGATGATGCGATCATCTTCGACCGGATCGAGAGCCATTCGGTGCGCTACGCGGCCGGGCAGGGCGCAACCGCCGGTCCCTCGCTGAAAATGTCATGGCAGGGTTTTCGCGAGCTCGGCGTCTGGTCGAAACCGTCGGGCGCGCCGTTCCTCTGCATCGAGCCCTGGCGTGGCCATGCCAGCCCCGCCGGCTTCGAGGGCGAGTTCAGCGACAAGCCCGGCCTGATGCATATCGCGCCCGGTGCCGAAGAGCGGCTGTCGTTCCGGATCGAGGTCGCATCGTCCTGAGTTAGACCTCGATCCGTGTCAGGTCCTCGCCGAGCACGACCGGACCGGAATAATCCCGCCGGACATCGGCGAGCAGCGCCTCCAGCATGGCATCGTCGGTGCGCGGACGATGATGGGTCAGCGCGAGCGTCTTCACGCCGGCCTTGGCCGCGACCTTGCCGACGGTGTCGCCGCAGGCGAGCGTGTATTTCGCCAGCCGGCGCAGATGCTCGTTGTTGATCTCGGGCGTTGCGAGAAAGCAGACCTGGACGAGCAGGTCGGCGCCTTCGGCCAGCCGCTCGAGACCGGGGCAGGGGACCGTGTCGCCGGAAATCGCGATGACCTTCCCCTCCGCCTCGAAGCGATAGCCGAGACACATCCAGCGCGCTAAAAAAGCCGGCGACATGCCGAGCCCGTCGCCGTGCGAGACGAGCTCGGCGCTGATCTTCCAGCGGCCGGTGTCGAGAACGGGACCGGGGATGATGTCGGTCGCGACGACCGGCTTCCAGCCGCCGAAGGTCGGCTCGCCCTGATCCCGCCAGGCAATGTCCTTGTCGTAGACCTGCGTGACCAGCGTGTTGACCAGCCGTTCGGTGTCCGGCGGTCCATAGATGCGCAGCTCGTCCTTGCGTCCATGCATCCAGGAATTGAGCATGACGTCGTAGAGGTCGCCGATATGGTCGAAATGATGATGGGTGAGAAAGACCGTGTTGATGGCGCCGAGCGGCACGCCGGCCTTGCTGAGCTGGAGCATGACGCCGCGTCCGGCGTCGAACAGGATGTTCTCGTCGCCGAGCCTGATCAGCGTGGTTGTCGCCATGCGGCGCGGGTCGGGGCGCGGGCCGCCGGTGCCGAGCAATATGACTTCCATGGCGCTCACTCCAGCCCGCGGATGTTTGGGGCGTGCAGAGTAAAGTCGAAGGCGGCGGCGAGGCAAGCAGATGTCGAACTTGCGCGGCGGGCTGGCTTTCGTGCGTCGTGTCCGCATCACCCGCATCATCTTGATCCTGAAGACGTCGAGCAGGTTGATGCTTCAACCGCACATGAAACCGAAGTCGACGGGTGCGGACGTTCGCGCGCACGGATTTTGAGCGCTGGATCGTCATCACCCTCGGCGAGATCGCAGTGCGTCGCTATTTCTATGAATCCGAATATTCTTATAATCAGAGGTTGCACCAGAGGGTACATGTGCGGCGTGAGCGGTGTTGGACCGCCTTTCAGGGCGCTGTGCGAGGCGCGTCAGCATGATGATGCGCCGGATGAGAAATGTGGGGCAATTCATACTTAATGCGGCAATACCGTGAACAATATTGTTCGGGCTGCACAACACGCCTAATATTCGGCAGGCAATTTCGGGGGCTCGAACCAGCTGTGAATGTACGTTCACAAGACAATGCGCTGCGCGACAGCGCGACCTTTCAGGCCGTGTCACCCGCACACAGGACATCCAATATCGTGGCTGATGCTTCACGTCAGGACGTGCGCCCGGCGGGGCGCGAGCGGCTGATCGTGGTCGAAGACGACCCGGTGACGCGGACCATGCTGGTCGGCTATTTCAGCGAAAACAATTTCGACGTCGTCGGCGCCGGCTCGTGCGCGGAGTGCCGCCAGGCCCTGCGCTCGCGCACCGATCTCGTCTTCCTCGACGTGCAGTTGCCCGACGGCGACGGCTTCGAGCTTGCCAAGGAAATCCAGGCGACCAACAACGCGGGCATCATCTTCGTGACCCGCCGCGACACCGATGTGGATCGCATTCTCGGCCTCGAGATCGCCGGCGACCACTACGTCACCAAGCCGATCAATTTGCGCGACCTGCTTGCGCGCGCACGCAGCGTGCTGCGTCGGCGCTCGATCGATCGCAAGGCGGCGCGCAACCACAATTCGATCGCCTTTGGCGACTGGATCATCGACCTGACGCGGCGTGAGTTGCTCGGCGCCGATGGCAAGCCGGTGGCGCTGACGCGTGCCGAGTTCGATCTGCTCGCGGCGCTGGTCGGCGCCGACGGCCGGCCGCTCAGCCGCGACTATCTGATCGAGGTCGTCAGCAACCGCCAGGCGGAGGTCGACATCCGCACCGTCGATGCGCTGGTGGCGCGGCTGCGGCGCAAGCTCGTCGGCAGCGGCACGCCCGTGATCGCGACCGTCACCGGCGTCGGCTACAAGCTCGCACTCAGCGAGCGCCTCTAAAGATCTTATCGCGCGCGGGCGCTCTGGTCCGCCGCCGGCTTCTGCGCAGGTCCGGCCAGCCGGTCGTCGACCGCATAGAGCGTGCAGGTTGCCGACCATTTCATGCAGGCCTCGAGGGAATCGCGCTGGGCGTCCTCGGCGGTCGTGCGCCCGGAGCGCCAGCCGTAGCCGCCTTTCGGCGACACCGCAAACGCCTTGTGCGGCAGAGGGCTGGCGAGATAGCGCGCAAACTCGGCGCGCGCGGTCTCGTTGAGCTGGCTCGGCGGCGGCAGCGGATCGGGCGGACTCAGGATGTCGTGGTTCAGCCCGCGCTCGCGCAGGAAGTCGTCGAGATAGGGCGTCCATTGCGGCCGCGCGGCGACCGTGTAGAGATAGTGGCCGTCGTCGCCATAGGGCGGCGCCGCGATGAACTTCGCGTTACCGCCATTCTTACGAAACCCGTCATGGAGCCGGCGCGCGAGGTCGGGGCCGAAGAAGGAATCGTTGCTGGCGTAGACCCACAGCATCGGCACCCGCGAGGTCTTGCCGAAGGTGGCGAAGGCCTGCACCAGCCCATCCTCGTTGCAGACATCGTCGGCCTCGCGCGAGCCGCGGCCGCCGGCAAAGCTGATCGCGGCGACGAGACCCGCCGGCGCCTGCGCCGTCAGCGCGACGGTGGCGAGCCCGCCGGCGGAATGGCCCGCCGCGATCATGCCTGATGTCGTGACGTCGCTCCGCTTCGCCATCGCATCGATCGCGGCGCGCAAGTCCGCGACCGCAACCGCCGCCGCCGGCAGATAGGCGGCATTGGCGCAGCCGCCGACGCTGTCGACGCGGCCGCCGGGCGAGGTGCCGTAGCCGCGCCGCATCACGATCAGCGCGGCGAACCCGCGCCGGGCATATTCGAGCGCGAGGCCGTAATATTTGTGCGCCGACATTCCCGCGCGGTCGTCGAACTTGCGCGGCGAGCCGTGGCTGAGCAGCGCCAGCGGATAACGCTTCGTCCCCGCCGGACGCACCAGGAACGCCTCCAGCCCCTGCGGCCCCGCCTCCGTCATCGGGATGCGCAGATCCTCGGTGTAGAACTCCGCGGCCATGGCAGGCGCACCGGCCATGACGAGGCCGGCGATCAGCAAAAGCAGTTTTCGCGGAAGGATCATGTGACGATTCGAAGGGCGACGATGGCTCTGAGCATAGCATGATCCAGCGGATGCGCAGGCCTCGAGCTCCGATCCATCACCGTCATCCTGAGGTGCTCGCCTTGCAAAGCAAGGCGAGCCTCGAAGGGCGACGGCCCGGCTGCATCCCGGCCGTTCATCCTTCGAGGCTCGGCACCCCGCGCGTTGCGCGGCGTACCTCGCACCTCAGGATGACGGGCATTCTATCCGCGGCACCACCCGTGGGGAACGCCATCCCCCTCGCGCGTGTTGTGCATTTGGCGGGGGCCCCGCCGATGCTATGGTGTCCCGCACTCACGACAGACGAGGATATTTCCAGTGGCTGATGTTCATCCCGCGGCGGGCAAGCAGGTCTCGCCGGACGCGCTCACCAACATTCCACGGCTGGTGACGGCCTATTTCGCCGGCAAGCCGGACGTGGCGGACCCCGCGCAGCGGGTGGCGTTCGGCACCTCCGGTCACCGCGGCACCTCGTTCAGGAACACGTTCAACGAAGGCCACATCCTCGCGACCACGCAGGCGATCTGCGACTACCGGAAGGAAAAGGGGCTGACCGGCCCGCTCTTCATCGGCATCGACACCCATGCGCTGGCCGAGCCCGCGCTGGTCAGCGCCGTCGAGGTGTTTGCCGCCAACGGCGTCGACATCATGATCGACAAGGACGGTGGCTATACGCCGACGCCCGTGATCTCGCACGCGATCCTCACCTACAACAAGGGGCGCGCGTCTGGCCTCGCCGACGGCGTCGTCATCACGCCCTCGCACAATCCGCCCGAAGACGGCGGCTACAAATACAATCCGCCGCATGGCGGTCCGGCCGACACCGACGTCACCGGCGTCGTCGAGAAGCGCGCCAACGCCTATCTCGCCGACGGCCTCAAGGGCGTGAAGCGCATCGACTACGCCAGGGCGCGCAAGGCCGCGAACGTTCACCCCTACGACTTCATCACGCCCTACGTCGCCGATCTCGGCAACGTCGTCGATCTCGACCTCGTCAAATCCGCCGGCATCAATATCGGCATCGATCCGCTCGGCGGCGCCGCCGTGCATTACTGGCATCCGATCATCGAGCGCTATGGCCTGAAGGCCACCGTCGTGAACGAGGCGATCGATCCGACCTTCCGCTTCATGACCGTGGACTGGGACGGCAAGATCCGCATGGACTGCTCCTCGCCCTATGCGATGGCCAGCCTGATCGGCATGCGCGACCGCTTCGACGTCGCCTTCGCCAACGACACCGACGCCGACCGCCACGGCATCGTCACGCGCACCGGCGGCCTGATGAATCCCAACCATTATCTGGCGACCGCGATCTCCTATCTGTTCGCGCACCGGCCGAACTGGGGCAAGGATGCCGCGATCGGCAAGACCGTGGTGTCGAGCTCGATCATCGACCGCGTCGCGAAAAAGCTCGGCCGCAAGCTCGTGGAGACGCCGGTCGGCTTCAAATGGTTCGTGGACGGTCTCGTCGGCGGCAGCTTCGGTTTCGGCGGCGAGGAGAGTGCAGGGGCCTCGTTCCTGCGCCGCGACGGCACGGTGTGGACTACCGACAAGGACGGCGTCATCCTCGGCCTGCTCGCCGCCGAGATCATGGCGAAGACCGGCCGCGATCCCAGCCAGTTGTTCAATGAACTCACCGCCGAGCTCGGCGTGCCGCACTACGCGCGCATCGACGTCGCTGCGACCACGCCGCAGAAGAACATCCTGAAATCCGTCACGCCCGAGCAGCTTGGCCTGAAGGATCTCGCCGGTGATCCGGTTCGCGCGACGCTGAGCAAGGCGCCGGGCAACGGCCAGCCGTTCGGCGGCATCAAGGTCGAGACCGATTTCGGCTGGTTCGCCGCGCGGCCGTCGGGGACCGAGGACGTCTACAAGATCTATGCGGAAAGTTTCCGCAGCACCGAGCACCTGAAGCGGATTCAGGAAGAGGCGCAGGCGGGGCTCGCGAAGGTGTTCGGCGCGTAAGGCGTTCTAAGAGGCAGCGCTTTCTTACCCTCCCCTGGAGGGGGAGGGCACGCCGCATCCTCCGCTGTCATCACCCGCGAAGGCGGGTGATCCAGTACGCCGCGGCGTCAGTTGTGTGAACCCAATGTCCGCCGCGGCGTACTGGATTCCCCGCCTTCGCGGGGAATGACTCTTGGTTACATATGTATACATCATCCAAGAAATAGGTATTTAGATACAGCAAATTCGATCTTGAACGATTCCATTCTTCCGCTACTGTATACATAACGCATACAAAGCCGCGGGAGTGAGACCGATGACAAAGCCCTTCCCCATGAACGCCTGGTACGCCGCCGCCTGGGACGCGGACGTGAAGCCGGCGCTGCTGCCGCGCACGATCTGCGGCAAGCACATTGTGATGTATCGCAAGGCCGACGGCTCGGTGGCCGCGCTGGAGGATGCCTGCTGGCACCGGCTGGTGCCGCTGTCGAAGGGCCGGCTCGAGGGCGACACCGTCGTCTGCGGCTATCACGGTCTGAAGTACAACGCGCAAGGGCGCTGCACCTTCATGCCCTCGCAGGAGACCATCAACCCGTCGGCCTGCGTGCGCGCCTATCCCGTGGTCGAACGCCACCGCTACATCTGGCTCTGGATGGGCGATCCCGCGCTGGCCGATCCCGCGCTCGTGCCCGACATGCACTGGAATCACGATCCGGCCTGGGCCGGCGACGGCAAGACCATTCACGTCAATTGCGACTACCGTCTCGTGCTCGACAATCTCATGGATCTCACCCACGAGACCTTCGTGCACGGCTCCTCCATCGGCAATGACGCGGTCGCCGAAGCGCCGTTCGACGTCACCCATGGCGAGAAGACCGTGACGGTGACGCGCTGGATGCGCGGCATCGAGGCGCCGCCGTTCTGGGCCAAGCAGCTCGGCAAGTCCGGCCTCGTCGACCGCTGGCAGATCATCCGCTTCGAGGCGCCGTGCACCATCGCAATCGACGTCGGCGTCGCGCCGACGGGCACAGGCGCGCCCGAGGGCGACCGCTCGCAGGGCGTCAACGGCTTCGTGCTCAACACCATCACGCCGGAGACCGAGAAGACCTGCCATTATTTCTGGGCCTTCGTCCGCAACTACCAGATCGGCGAGCAGCGCATCACCACCGAGATCCGCGATGGCGTCTCCGGCATCTTCCACGAGGACGAGCTGATCCTCGAGGCGCAGCAGCGCGCGATGGACGAGAATCCCGATCGCGTGTTCTACAACCTCAACATCGACGCCGGCGCGATGTGGTCGCGCAAGCTGATCGACAAGATGGTGGCGAAGGAAAGCCCGCCGCCGCGCCTCCAGGCCGCGGAGTAGGGCAGGTGAAAGCAGCGCCCGAGCGCGAGGTCGATCGCTCCGTCTCGCAGACCGTGAAGGCGCAGCTGGCGCTGCGCGACCAGATCCTGGCGGGCTCCTTGCGCCCCGGCGAACGCATCTCCGAGCTGCAGGCGGTGGAGACCACGGGCGCCTCGCGCACCCCGGTGCGCATGGCGCTGGTGCGGCTGGAGGAGGAGGGCCTGCTCGAAGCCATTCCCTCCGGCGGCTTCATGGTAAAGGCGTTCTCCGAGCGCGACATCTCCGATTCCATCGAAGTGCGCGGCACGCTGGAGGGCCTCGCCGCGCGCTTTGCCGCCGAGCGCGGCGTCTCCGCGCGCGAGCTCGAGCCGCTGAAGGAATGCTCGGCCGCGATCGACGAGCTGCTGCGCCAGGTGCCGATCTCGGTGGATGCCTTCTCGTCCTACGTCACGCTGAACGCGCGCTTCCACGCCGTGCTCACGGAATTGTCGCGCAGCCCGCCGCTGATCCGGCAGATCGACCGCGCCTCGGCGCTGCCGTTTGCCTCCCCGAGCGGCTTCGTGATGGCGCAGTCGGCGCTGCCGGAGGCGCAGCAGATCCTGATCATCGGGCAGGAGCATCACCGTGTGGTCATCGATGCCATCGAGAATCGCGAAGGCGCCCGCGCCGAAGCCATCATGCGCGAGCATGCGCGGCTTGCGGTGCGCAATCTGCGGCTCGCGCTGCGCAACCGCACCCATCTCGACCTCTTGCCGGCGCTCGCGCTGATCAAGACCGCAACCGACTGAGGGCATCGCCATGCGCTTCATCGAAACCTGGACCCCGGCGACGCTGGTCTCGACGCGCGACCTTGCGCCCGGCATCCGCGAATTCCTGATCAGGCCCGATCAGTTCGACGGCGCCGCCTATCCGGTCGGCAGCCACATCAATGTCAGCGTGACCATCGACGGGATGCCGGAAACGCGGTCCTATTCGCTGGTCGGCGAGGTCTCGCCTCACGGCCTCCGCATCGCCGTGCGCCGCGCCGAGGATTCCCGCGGCGGCTCGCGCTACATGTGGCAGCTCGCTCCCGGCGCGCGGCTCGACATCACGCAGCCCGCCTCGCTGCTCGCGGTGGACTGGGCGCGCGAGAGTTATTGCCTGATCGCCGGCGGCATCGGCATCACGCCGATCCTCGGCGCCGCGCAGGCGCTGGCGCGGCGTGGAGCCGATGTCACCCTGCATTATGCCGTACGCTCGCGCACCGAGGCGGCCTATCTCGACGATCTCTCGGCGATGCTCGGGGAGCGCCTGGTCGTGCATGCCGGCGACGAAGGCAGGCGCCTCGATCTCGACGCGCTGTTCGCCTCATTGCCGCGAGGCGCGCTGGCACTGTTTTGCGGCCCGATGCGGATGCTGGATTCCGCGCGCCATGCCTGGGTCGGCGCCGGTCATCCGCTTCCCGATCTCCGCTACGAGACCTTCGGCTCCAGCGGCACGCTGCCGACCGAAACGTTTCGCGTGCGCCTGAAGGGCTCCGACGTCGAGCTCGAGATCCCGCGCGAGCGCTCGATGCTGGACGTGCTCAATGCCAGCGGTCACGAGGTGATGTACGACTGCAAGCGCGGCGAATGCGGCCTCTGCGCCATCGACGTGGTCGCAGTCGACGGCGAGATCGACCACCGCGACGTCTTCTTCAGCGACCACCAGAAGCAAAGCAACGAGAAGATCTGCGCCTGCGTCTCTCGCGCGCGGGGCACCATCACGGTGGACACGCTGCTGCGCGCGGACACAGTCTGAACCGAATTCGCTCGGGATTCAGGCGCGCTTGCCGCCGACCGAGATGAACGCCATCAGACAGGGTTCCGGCAGCGGGTTGCGCCAGCGATGGCGCGTGCCGTTCTGGACGATGCAGTCGCCTTGGCGCAGGTGGATTTTCTGCCCGTCGTCCAATTCCAGCGTCATCTCGCCGCGAACGACGACCCCGTAGTCGATGGTGTCGGATGTGTGCATCCCCGGCGCGCCGCGCTCGAAATGGTCACCCATGCCGGGGACCTTCTCCGACATTTCGCGAAGCCCGCTTTCGAAAGTGACCCCGGGCGGCGGCTTCCAGCCCTCGGGACGCTTCGGCGGATATGAGATGAGACGAAACATCGTGCCGCCGGGGCCCGGGAAGGCCTTCGTGCCCGACAACATCGGGTCCGGCTCGCGGCCGGTGAGGTCAGGCACGCCCTCGGTCATGTACAGTTCGTAGAACGTCAGTCCCGGATTTGCATCGATCTCGACCACCTTCGGCGTCACGTCGAAAGCCCTGAAGACCGATTTGCCGGTCTCGTCGCGGCCGGTCAGCGCCCGCTTGGGCGGCGGCAGATCACTCGCATCCTTTGCTTCGGCCCGGTGTGACATCCCGCCCAGCGCACTGCCGGTCACCAGCGCGGACAGCGCCTGCAGCATGTGCCGCCGATGCCTGCCGTCGAAGGGTTCGGCAGACGGCGCCGTCCCGTCCGAATCCAGCGACCTCTTCTTGTGCCGTTGCCACACGCGCCAAAGGAAGCTGCTCATCATGCGGTATCCCCTGTTTGCCGCCGACAACCTGCCTTCACGCATTCAATCTAGGCACGTGGATATTGCGGCGCCATTCGGCTTTGGTCTGGGGATGGTTGCGTGTCGATGACGGCCAAGCGGCCTAGGCGGCGTAAATCGCCCGAAGCTTCCGCGTATTCAGCAGCGCCGGCACGTTATCGGCCGACACCGGCCGGCTGATCAGATAGCCCTGCACTTCGTCGCAGCCGGTCTGCCTGAGATATTCGAGCTGGTCGGCGGTCTCGACGCCTTCGGCCACGACGCCGATGTCGAGGTCGCGCGCAAGCGAGATCACCGACTTCACGATCGCGGCGCAGTCCGGCTGCGCCAGCATGTCGCGGATGAAGGACTGGTCGATCTTGATGCGGCTGAACGGCAGTTTTCGCAAATAGGTGAGCGACGAGAAGCCGGTGCCGAAATCGTCGAGCGCGACGGTGACGCCGAGCTGCAGCAGCGCATTCAGGATCGACGCCGCGGAGCCGTATTTCGACAGCAGCATCGATTCCGTGATCTCGATCTCGAGCCGGCTGGGAGACACCTTCGCATCGGCGAGCGCCTGCACGATGGTCTGCAGGATGGCGGTGTTGTGAAACTGGGCCGCGGAGAAGTTCACGGCGACCCGGATATCCTCCGGCCAATCCGCAAGCGTCGCGCACGCGCGGCGGATGACCCATTCGCCGATCTCGTGGATCAGCCCGGTCTCCTCGGCGATGGCGATGAACTCGCTCGGCGGCACGAGGCCACGCGAGGGATGCTGCCACCGCAGCAGCGCCTCGAAGCCGGTGATCCTGTTCTTGCCGAGCTCGAGGAACGGCTGGAACACCAGGAACAGCTCGTTCCGCGCGACGGCGCCCTCGAGGTCGGATTGCAGCGCCTTGCGGTCGCGGGACAGCCTGTCGTCGGCCTGCTCGAAGAAGCAAACCGTGCCAGGCCCCGCCTTCTTGGCGCGGTAGAGCGCGGCGTCGGCGTTCTTCATGATGTCGAGCGCGGTGTTGCCGTCGCGCGGTGCCAGCACGATCCCGACGCTGGTCGCGCCGGAGATCTGGCGGCCCTCGATCTGGAACGGCTCGGCGAAGGCCGCGACGAAGCGCTCGGCGATCTCGAGCGCATCCTCGGGCCGGGCCAGATTGGCCATCACCAGCGCGAACTCGTCGCCGCCGATGCGCGCGACATGCTCGGCCGCGCGGGTGCAGCGCTGCAGCCGGTTTGCGACCTGCATCAGGAATTCGTCGCCGGCGGGATGGCCGAACTTGTCGTTGATCTCCTTGAAGCGGTCGAGATCGAGCAGCAGCACCGCGAATTCCTCGCCGGAGAGGGCAAGGCGCTTCAAGGCGGCGTCGAGCGTCTCGTTGAAGGCGAAGCGGTTGGGCAGTTGCGTCAGCGGGTCCTGCCGCACCGTACGCTCCGCCTCGATCTGCCGCATCACGCGGCGCGCGAAGGAGAAGGAATAGACGAACACGGCGCGGAGCAGCACGGTGCCGTAGACCACGACCAGGATCGCCACCAGCACATAGGCGGGATCGCCGTCGCGGCTGAGGCAGATTGCGATGCCGGCGAAGATCGGGGCGGTGAAGGCGATGGCCGCGATCGGGATGGTGGCGAAGGCCAGCGCGCCGCCTGCCAGCATGCCCGAGCAGAGGCAGGTGATCACGAGCTGGCCGCCGGCGGAGGCGTCGGCGAAGAAGGCGACCGGCACGAAGCCCCAGGCGGTTCCGAGGACAAAGGCGTTGCGCACCAGCCGGTGCATCGCGCGGCGCGAGACGAATTGCGGCTTGGTGATCCGGCGCGCGGCGTGGGATTGCAGTCCGAACGCGATCGCGGCACCGGCGACGAGCACCGCCCAGATCAGGGCCAGCCTCCAGTCCGGCGAATGCCACAGCGCGATCGCAAGCACCACGGCGTTGCAGGCGTTGGCGAGCATAATGCCGACCGAATAGCCGAGCACCAGCGACATCTGTTCGGCGCGGATGTGACCCGCCACGGCCTCGTCCGTTGCGGGACCGCCGAACGCCGACAGATCGCCGGCGAACAGCCGCGCGATATAGTTGGTCAGTTGAGTCCGCATTTCAGAGCCTGGCAGCACGGCGGTTGGTCCGGCGCGATCGCGAGAATTCGCCGCAAACCTTTGACGAACTATGAATTATCCCCGTTTACCACGCCGGCTGCGACCACATCTGCGTGTTCCTTGCGCGGTATCGATAACAAATCGATACAAATGCGGCGCATCTCGCGTCTGTGGCACTGGGCCTGTTCGGTGGCGGCAGGAAGCTGTCTGCCTCTTCGGATCAACGCACGCGCGGCTGCCGGTTTCGGAGGGCTCCGATCGGCTTTTTGCCGCACCCCGGCCGGATCGAGACGCCCCCCGATCACGTGATACGTTTGGCGGACCGGCCAGGCCACCGCGCCCCGCGTCGGCACTGGATTCGAAATCCCGAGGGCCTGTCCATGAGCGAGCCTTCAGCCGATGTTTCGGCAACGGTCGAATACACGATGGACAAGTGGCGGATGGACCGGGTTCCCTGGGCCATGTGGGCTTGCGTCGCCGGCCTTGCGATCGCGCTTCACGCCGAGAGCCGTGGCCAGAACGGAGCGGTTCTGGCCGCCGTCTATCTGGCGCTCCTGGGCCTGGCGTTCGCAGGCTATGCGCTGACGACCCTGATCGGACGGTCTGGCCTGCCATTGCTTCTGGAATTGTTGATCGGCGCCCTTGTCCTGATCATCGTCTCCGCTCTCATCGGTGGCATCAGCCTGATGGCTGGGGGGTCGAGCGGCCGCTCCAGCTATGTCGGCACCATGCACAGTCTCTATTGGAGCCATCTCGTGAACCCATCGCTGAATGTTTTCGGCTGGATGTTGCTCTATCTGGGTTTGGGATGGATCGCGTTCTCGTCCTACCGGCACTTCCATGCGGATCGGGCAGTCGTCTCCATGTCTGCCGCGGGCATCCGCTTTCACAGGCCCTGGCTCAAGGGTCTCTTCATTCCCTGGCAGGAGGTGCGCGGGGTGGGCCACCTCGAGCTCCCTGGCATGTCGGGGGTGCCGTATGTCAGTCCGTATGCTGCTGCCGTCACGGTCGGTCAGGATTTCTATGAGCAGCACATCGCGCCGAAGCGGAGCGTCCTTGCGCCACCCGGGTCCGAAGCCATGTTCCGGCCGAAAGGCGAGATGATGCAGGTGGTGCTGAACAGCGCCGACATGACGGTCAAGCCCGATGATTTTCTCGGGCCCGCCGAGGCGCGATGGAAAGCTTTCCGGGATCGGGCCGGATCGTCATCGCAGCCCGGCGGCACGATCGTCTATGGACGGTGGTCCGTTAACGGCTCTGCATGGCAGGCCGTTCAGTTTGTTGCACCTCTCGTCGGACTGGCCGTGGTCATGCTGTACCGATAGGGCAATCGCCGCTCAGCGACCGAGTTGCTTCGGATCGTAGAAGAAGCGCTCCTCGATGATCTCATTGCCTCGCCAGGTCTGCCACGCGATCTCCTCCAGCGTCCGCGTCACGCCCTCGGCGTTGGTGAAGGAGAATTTCCAGCGGCTGGCGACAATGTCGCCATCGATCAGGCTCGGCCCGAGGCGCACGGCAGTGACCTCCTTGAACGCCGCCAGCACGCCGCGTTCCTTGTCCGCAAGCTTGTCGCGGCCGACCACGGGTGCGGCGAGGTTCTCATAGGTCGCGGCATCCGGGGTGTAGTAATCGAGGATCGCGCCGACGAAGTCGCCATCCTCCAGCCGCTTCGCAAACGCTTCGACGATGTCAAGGCTGGGCATGGCGACCTCACAATTAAAACCGACTGATAGTCGGTAAATACCGACCGGTGGTCGAAAAGTCAACTGGTGGCCGCTGCTCTTCCTTCTCCCCTTGTGGGAGAAGGTGGCGCGAAGCGCCGGATGAGGGGTTCTCTCCGCGAATCCAACTGGCATTTGAATTCGCGGAGAGAACCCCTCACCCGGCTCGCCGCTCGCGCGGCGGGCCACCCTCTCCCACAAGGGGAGAGGGTGCAGCGTCAGCGCGGCGCACCATGTTCAACCACTGACTGGCCGCCCGTGTCGAATTCGATTAGACGAGAGCCATGGCGAAACAGGCGGAGCGGCGGGCTGCGACGACGGAGGCGATCCTGACAGCGGCGCGCCGCCTGTTCGGGACGCAGGGCTTTGCCGCCACCACGATGGACGAGATTGCGGACGGCGCTTCCGTCGCCAAGGGCGCGGTCTATCATCACTTCAAGACCAAGGAGGCGGTGTTCGAAGCCGTGTTCGACCAGGTCTCGCGCGACCTCGTTGCCGAGATCGACCGCACCGCGCGGGCCGAGAAGGACGTGCTCGCCGCGATGGTCGCCGGCACCCAGCATTATTTCGCGGCGACAGCCAAGGGGCCGACCGGCCAGATCATCCTGCGCGATGGTCCCGCCGTGCTCGGCTGGGAGCGCTGGCGCGAGATCGACGCGCAGCATTTCGGCGGCAAGATGCCGCGTGCGCTTTCCGCTGCGATGGAAGCCGGCCTGATCGCAAAGCAGCCGGTCGAGCCGCTGGCGCGGCTGCTGCTCGGCGCGGTGACGGAGGCCGCGGTCGCCTGCGCCGGACGCGCGGAAATCGCAAGGGCGGGCGCGGAATATGCCCGTGCGTTCAAGTCGCTGGTCGAGGCGCTGCGCGTCAAGCCATGATTGTGCTAGTGACGAAGCGGAAACGCCCATAACAAGAAGACGTGTAGCGCATGAACGCAAATTCCTCTCTCGCCGCCGGCGATCCCGAGTTCGACTACATCATCGTCGGTGCCGGCTCTGCAGGCTGCGTGCTTGCGAACAGGCTGTCGGCGAACGGGAAGCACAGCGTGCTTCTGCTCGAAGCCGGCCCGAAGGATTCCAACATCTGGATCCACGTGCCTCTTGGCTACGGCAAGCTGTTCAAGGAAAAGACCGTCAACTGGATGTACCAGACCGAGCCGGAGCCCGAGCTGAAGGGCCGGCAGGTGTTCCAGCCGCGTGGAAAAACGCTGGGCGGATCGAGCTCGATCAACGGCCTGCTCTACGTCCGCGGCCAGCACGAGGATTACGACCGCTGGCGCCAGCACGGCAATACCGGCTGGGGCTATGACGACGTGCTGCCCTACTTCAAGAAGGCCGAGAACCAGACGCGCGGCGCCGATCAATATCACGGCACCGGCGGGCCGCTTCCGGTCTCCAACATGATCGTGACCGATCCGCTGTCGAAGGCGTTCATGGACGCGGCGGTCGAGACCGGTCTGCCCTACAATCCCGATTTCAACGGCGCCACGCAGGAAGGCGTCGGCCTGTTCCAGACCACCACGCGCAACGGCCGCCGCGCTTCGACGGCGGTGGCCTATCTTGGCCCCGCGAAGGCGCGCGGCAATCTCAAGGTCGAGACCGAGGCGCTTGGCCAGCGCGTGCTGTTCGAGGGACGCCGTGCGGTCGGCGTTGAATATCGCCAGGGCGCGAACGTGCGCCGCGCGCGTGCGCGGAAGGAGGTCGTTCTGTCGAGCGGCGCCTACAACTCGCCGCAGCTGCTGCAGCTCTCCGGCGTCGGCCCTGCCGATCTCCTGCGCAAGCACGGCATCGACGTCGTGCTCGATGCGCAAGGCGTCGGCCACGATCTGCAGGACCACATGCAGGTGCGCATCGTGATGCGTTGCTCGCAAAAGATCACGCTCAACGATACCGTCAACAATCCGCTCCGCCGCACGCTCGCCGGCGCGCGCTATGCGTTGTTCCGCAAGGGCTGGCTGACCATCGCGGCCGGCACGGCGGGCGCATTTTTCAAGACCAACCCGCGGCTGGCCTCGCCCGACATCCAGGTCCACTTCCTGCCGTTCTCGACCGACAAGATGGGCGAGAGGCTGCACGATTTCTCCGGCTTTACGGCGTCGGTGTGCCAGCTCCGTCCCGAGAGCCGCGGCTCCCTGCGCATCAGGAGCGCGGACCCGACCGTGCCGCCGGAAATCCGCATCAACTACATGTCCACCGAGACCGACCGAACCACCAATGTCGAAGGCATCAAGATCCTACGCAAGATCCTGAACGCACCGGCGCTGAAGCCGTTTGTCGTCAGCGAGTACGATCCCGGCGCGAAGGTATCCACGGATGCCGAGATCCTGGATTATTGCCGCGAGCGGGGCAGCACCATCTATCATCCGACCTCGACCTGTCGTATGGGCAACGACGCGCTCGCGGTGGTGGACCAGCGGCTGAAGGTGAGGGGGCTCGAAGGCCTTCGCGTCGTCGACGGTTCGGTCATGCCGGACCTCGTCTCGGGGAATACCAACGCGCCGATCATCATGATCGCCGAAAAGGCCTCCGACATGATATTGGAGGATGCGCGCTGAACCGGCGGGCTCTTGAGAGGACTTGGACTTGGCGACGCGACTGAAGATCGGCACACGCAAGAGCGCCATGGCGCTGGCGCAGACGGAAGAGATTGCGCGCCGCCTGACCGCCGCCGTGCCCGGCCTCGACGTCGAGATCGTCAAGTTCGACACCACGGGCGACCTCGACCAGACCAGCAAGCTGCTGCCGCATGGCGGCAAGGGCGGCGCCTTCGTCGCGCAGATCCGCGCCGCCGTGCTGTCGGGCGAGCTCCAGGCGGCGATGCATTCGCTGAAGGACATGCCGGGCAACGAGGACACGCCCGGCCTCGTCATCGGCGCCACGCTGTCACGCGATCCGCCCGGCGACGCGCTGGTGCTGCGCGACGGCGTGACGCTGGAGGCGCTGCGCCAATCCCGCGGCAAGGGTTTTAAAATTGGCACCAACGCTGTCCGGCGCGCCGCTTACGCACGGCGGCTGTTTCCCGATGTCGAGGTGATCCATTTCCGTGGCGCCGCCGACACCCGCGTGCGAAAGCTCGACAATCGCGAGATGCAGAAGCTGCCGGATGGCGGCGCGGTGGGGCCGGCCGATGCTCTGATCATGGCGCGCTCGGGCCTCGACCGCGTCGGCCTGTCGAGCCGCATCGCCTACGAATTCACCGCGGCCGAAATGCTGCCGGCGGCAGGGCAGGGCATCGTCGCCGTCGAATGCGCCGCGCAGGACTGGCAGACGCGACAAATCCTGTCATCGATCGACGATCCCGCCGCGCACGCCTCGGCCGACGCCGAGCGCGAGGTGCTGTGGGTGCTCAACGGCCACTGCAATTCGCCGGTGGCGGGCTTCTCGACCATCGCGGGCGATCGGATGTCGCTCACCGCGTCCGTGCTCGACCTCTCCGGCAACACCATCATCGAAGCCGCGCGCACCGGCCCCGCCAATCGTCCGCGCGAGCTCGGCCGCGCAGTGGGACTGGACCTGCTGGGCAAGGGCGCCGCCGAGATCATCGAGCGCAGCCGCCCGCGCTGACATCTCAGCCGTCATTGCGAGCGCAGCGAAGCAATCCAGAGTCTTTCCGCGCAGGGATTCTGGATTGCTTCGCTGCGCTCGCAATGACGGGTGCGGTGAAGAGCCGTCGTCTAACCCGCTTCAGCGAAGCCGGGCTTCCTCAAATCGGTCAGCGGGGGGAGCATGCCGTCCTGCTCCTGTTTTGCCCGACGTGTCAAAGGTCGACGCGATTTTGCGCGATGACGGCCCATCCGCTTTCAGCGCGCTAAGTGATTGATCGGCCGTGATCTCTCTACTGTGCATGGGGTTGTTTTCGCACTTTTTTGTTTGGGCCCGAAAAAATCGTCATGCCCGGGCTCGTCCCGGGCATCCACGTTCTTCGTGCAGGTGGTCAGGCGTAGATGGCCGGGACATAGGCGAGCGGAAGCGACGCCGTCCTTCGGACGGCTGTGCCCGGCCATGACGATGTGGAAGCAGCCTGCCTTACCCCCGCACCCGCTTGATCATCTGCTCGACATGGGCGATCGGCGTCTCCGGCTGGATGCCGTGGCCGAGATTGAAGATAAACGGCCCCTGCGCAAAGTTCGCCAGCGTGTTGTCGACCGCGCGGTCGAGCGCGGCGCCGCCCGTGATCAGCACCAGCGGGTCCAGATTGCCCTGGACAGTGACGCGTGACTGCACGCGCTCGCGGATGAAGGCCGGCTCGGCGGTCCAGTCGATGCTGACGCCGTTGACGCCGGTCGCATCGACGTAAGCAGGCAATTGCGCGCCGGCGCCGCGCGGAAAGCCGATGATCTTGGCGTCAGGCACTTTTGCGCGCACGCCCTCGACGATGCGCCGCGTCGGCTCGACCGACCAGCGCGCGAACTCGGCGGGCGGCAGCACGCCGGCCCAGGTGTCGAAGATCTGCAAGGCGTCGGCGCCGGCGGCGAGCTGCGCCAGCAGGTACTCGATCGAATTCTCGACCAGCACGTCGATGATTTTGGCGAGCGCCTCTGGATGCCGATAGGCCATCATGCGTGCAGGCGCCTGGTCGGGCGTGCCGTGGCCCGCGACCATGTAGGTCGCCACCGTCCACGGCGCGCCGCAGAAGCCGATCAGCGCGGTCCTGGGATCGAGCGCGCCGCGCACGATCTTCAATGCGTCGAACACCGGTTGAAGCTTGCCGAGATCGGCACGCGGCGCCAACGTCGCGACCTTCGCGGGATCGTCGAGCGGCTCGAGCCGCGGACCCTCGCCGACCTCGAAGCGCACCGAGCGGCCGAGCGCGTAGGGGATCACCAGAATGTCGGAGAAGATGATCGCCGCATCGAAGCCGAACCTGCGGATCGGCTGCAGCGTGACTTCGGCGGCCAGTTCCGGATTGAAGCAGAGATCGAGGAAGCCGCCGGCCTTGGCGCGCACCTCGCGATATTCCGGCAAATAGCGGCCGGCCTGTCGCATCATCCACATGGGCGGGACGGGCTGGCGCTGGCCGGAGAGCACGTCGATGAAGGGCTTTGTCGCAGACTGGGGCACGAATGGTCCTGATGGAGGTTATCGCCCCTGATACACCGCCCCGGCCCCCAGCGGAACAGGGGAACCAGCGCAATCGGGCGGCGTTGACCAGCCAACGGAGGAGATCATGGCTGAGACATTCAATCCCGCCCCGCACGACAAGCACGCCGACGATCTGCGCGAGGCGCTTGCCGCCGATCGTCACGCCAAGCTCGATACCGGTCTGGAGGGCACTTTCCCGGCATCGGATCCCGTTAGTGCGGCGCAGCCGACGCCGTCGAAGGCCGATGCCGAGGCGGATGCCCCCTCGCTCTGGGACAAGGTTAAGGCGATCTTCAGCTAGCGGTGAGGCACGCCGGATTCCGATAGGCTCGCTAATCTCTTGTTAGCGATGCGCCGATCGCGGCGTCCGTATGACTACTGGAAACGGGGGAGTCGGCTACGTATTCCAGTAGTGGTTTCAGGGTTCACTAATAGAAGCGGCAGAGTTTCCGAAACGATCGGAGAAACCCTGCCGCATGAGCGTTCTAGCCCAAAGAGCCGGATGGAGCCGTCTGCCGCTGCGCGCGGCGGCGTTCGTCGTGCTCACTTGCGCGACCATCCTCGGCGTCAGCGGCTGGCGCGAATGGGCCGCACGCGATGCGGTGCTCAAGAGCGCCGAGACCGAGATGGCGAACGTCGCGCGCTCGTTGACGCAGCATGCCGAGGACAGTCTCGATCTGCTCGATTCCGGCGTCGTCGGCGTCGTCAGCCGTCTGGAGATGGACGGTACCGAACCCGCCACGATCGCCAAGCTCCGGAACCTCCTGGAGGCACGCAAGAAGGCGATGGAGCGCGTGCACAGCTTCGCCATCATCGACGACAAGGGCAATTGGCTGACCTCGCCCGGCACCATCGGCGCGACTTTCAGCGACGACGCGTTCTTTCGCCACCACCAGGTCTCTCCGAAGCGCGAGGCCCATGTCGGCCGTCCCGTGAAGAGCTCGATCGACGGGGAATGGGTCGTCACCCTGTCACGCCGCTTCAACAAGCCGGACGGCAGCTTCGGCGGCGTCGTGCTCGCCACCATCAGCTCGAAATATCTTTCGCACTTCTACGAGCAGTTCGAGATCGGCCGCAACAGCTCGGTGGCGCTGACACATGGCGACGGACTCATCATCGCGCGCAACCCCAGCAACGAGAAATATGTCGGCCGCAGCGTTGCCGATGCACCGCTGTTCCGCGACCCGAGCCTGCAGCGGCCGAGCGGCGCCTATCATTTCAAGTCGCCGCTGGACGGCGCCGAGCGCGTCAGCTTCTTCAAGCGCTCCGGCCGCTATCCGCTCGTCCTGCTTGCCACCGTCGACAGGGAGGAATTGCTGGCGCCGTGGCGCGCCGCCGCGATCTCCCGGATGCTTTACGTCCTTGCGCTGGTCATGCTGATCGCGATCATCGGTGCCGTGCTGGTGCGGCAGTTGCAGCGCGGCCAGCGCATGGCGGCCGCCCTGATCGAGAAGGAAGCGCATTTCCGCCTGCTCGCCGAAGGCTCCAGCGACATGGTGACCCGGATCGGGCTCGACGAGCGGCTGCGCTACGTCTCGCCCTCGTCGATCCGCGTCGTCGGCTGGCGCGCCAATCAGCTGATCGGAACGCCCGCGCTCGCCGGCATTCACGCGGACGACCTGCAGCAGGTCCAGGCCCTCGTCGACGCCATGAAGCGCGGCGAGAAGGAGGAGGCGCGTGTCACCTACCGCAACTCGCACCGCCAGAACGGCGAGGTCTGGCTGGAATCGACCATGCGGGTGACGCGCAAGGACAACGGCCGCGTCGACGGCGTGGTCGCGATCTCGCGCGACATCACCGAGCAGAAGAAGCTGGAGACCAAGCTCGAGACGCTTGCGATCGAGGACAGCCTCACCGGGCTTGCCAACCGCCGCCGCTTCGACGAACGGCTGAACGAGGAATGGGCGCGCGCCTATCGCGACCGCTCCACGCTCGCGCTGCTGATGATCGACGTCGATCGCTTCAAGGCCTACAACGACGAATACGGCCATCCCGCTGGCGATGCTTGCCTGCGCGTGGTGGCGCAAGTGATTGCGGCCGAGGTGCAGCGGCCCGGCGACCTGGCCGCGCGCTACGGCGGCGAGGAGTTCGCCATGCTGCTGCCGAACACCGATGCTGCAGGCTGCGCCCGCATCGGCGAGCGGATCCGCAAGGCCATCCGTGCGGCTGGCCTCGTCCACACCACCAATTCCGCGTCAGGCCATGTCACCGCATCGCTCGGCGGCGCGACCTGCCGGCCGGCGTTCGAGCGCACCGCCGGCGTCGGCATGCTCGTCGAGGCTGCCGATCAGGCGCTCTATGCGGCAAAGGAAGCTGGCCGCAACCGCCTGATGATGTCGGTCGAGGTGACGCACCTGCCTAGGGCGGTCGGCGAGTAACAGCGTTCAATAATGCGGCGGGCGCTCGTTGGCGGGGCCGGGCGCATTCGTCTCGGCCTCCTGCAGGCGTTCGCCGAGCTCTGTGATCTTCCGCATCAGGGCGTCGATCTGCTTCCATTGCGCGGTGATGGTCTGATTCAGCGTCTCGATCGTATCGTCCTGATAGGCGATGCGCATCTCCAGCGCGTCGACGCGCTCGCTCAGGGTCTTCATGTCATTCGTCACCGTGGTGCCCCTTGTCCCGTTCGCGCAAGCCGATCTCCTGCAGGCCGTGGCCGAGCGCGACGCGCTCGTCGAACACGAAGCATTCGCCGCGCCAGCGGCTCTGCGCCTCCGGCACTACTTCCAGATATTTCAGGATGCCGCCCTTGAGGTGATAGACCTCGGCAAAGCCGCGCGCGAGCAGGTGCGCGCTCGCCTTCTCGCAGCGGATGCCGCCGGTGCAGAACATCGCGATCCTGCGGTGCTTGGCCGGATCGAGCTTCTCGGCGGCAAAATCCTTGAACTGGCCGAAGCTCTTGATGTCGGGATCGACCGCGCCCTCGAACGTGCCCATCGCGACTTCGAAGGCGTTGCGGGTGTCCAGCACCAGTGTGTCGGGCGCCGCGATCAGCGCGTTCCATTCGCGCGCATCGACATAGGTGCCGACCTGCCGCATCGGATCGGCACCCGCATCGCCGAGCGTGACGATTTCCTTCTTCAGCCGCACCTTGAGCCGCCCGAACGGCATCGCCTCGGCGGTCGAGTATTTCAATTCGAGATTGTCCAGGCGGCCGCCGAATAGGGCGCCGTGTGCGAGTTCATGGGCGAAAGCGTCGATGGCCTCGGGGGCGCCCGCGATCGTGCCGTTGATGCCCTCCTCGGCCAGCAGCACGCTGCCCTTCAGGGAAAGGCCGGCGCAGAACGCGCGCAGCGGCTCGCGCAACTCGCGGTAATCGGGCAGGGCGGCGAATTGATAGAAGGCGCAGACCTTGGTGTTCATGGCGGCTCATTTAGCAGGCGGCCGCCGCCCGGAAAACCCGCACAGTCCCGGCCCGGAAAAGGTCTATACGCCCAGCGGATGGCAGCCATTTCCCTGGTATGCCAGCATTGCCGAGGGCCGCCGGAATGTGTCATGTAGACCCGGTTTTTCCGCGACCGCGCGGCGCGCGCATCCACGGCCAAGAAAGCCTGAAGACAGCCTAACGAGAGCAAAAATTCGATGAGAAACTTCCATTTCCCCGGCAGGTCCACGGTCCACGCCACCAACGCGATGGTCGCGACCTCGCACCCGCTGGCCTCGCTCGCGGCGATCGAGGTGCTGCGCGAGGGCGGCACGGCGGTGGACGCGGCCGTGGCGGGGTCGGCCCTGCTCGGCGTGATCGAGCCGCAGTCGACCGGCATCGGCGGCGACTGCTTTGCGCTGATCCAGCCGCGCGGCGAAGGCAAGATCATCGCCTATAACGGCTCCGGCCGGGCGCCGAAGGCGGCCAACGCCGACTGGTATCTCGAGCGCAAGATCAACTCCGTGCCGCTGACCTCGGCGCATGCGGTCTCGATCCCCGGCGTGATCGACGCGTTTGCGACCGTGCTGCGCGATCACGGTAAGTTCGGTTTCGACCGCCTGCTCCAGCCCGCGATCAAGGCGGCCGAGGAAGGCTATGTCGTCGCTCCCCGCATCGCCTTCGACTGGAAGAACCAGTTCGAGAAGCTGAAAGGTGGCACCAACACCGTTCGCTACCTGCTGCCGGGCGGCAAGCCGCCGGTGGCCGGCGACGTCATCCGCCAGGCCGAGCTCGGCAAGACGCTGCGCGCCATTGCCAAGAACGGTCGCGACGCCTTCTACAAGGGCGAGATCGCGGAGGACATGGTCGAGACCCTGCGCCGCATCGGCGGCCTGCACACGCTCGACGATTTCGCCGCGCACACCACCGAGACCACGACGCCGATCGGCAGCATGTACAAGGGCTACGACGTCTGGCAGTGCCCGCCGAACGGCCCGGGTGTCACCGCGCTGCTGATGCTCAACATCCTGTCGCGCTTCGACCTGACCAAGTACGCGCCCGTGAGCGTCGAGCGTTTCCATCTCGAGGCGGAGGCCGCGCGCATCGCCTACATGAATCGCGAGATGCATGTCGCGTCTCCCGAGCACATGAAGATCAACGTCGCCGAGATGCTCGAGAAGGGCTTTGCCGACGAGTACATCAGCAAGATCCGCATGGACGGCATGCTCGACCTGCCGAACGTCGCGCCGCCGATGAATCCCTCGACCATCTACATCACGGTGGTGGACAAGGACCGCAACGTCTGCTCGTTCATCAATTCGGTCGCGCATTCCTTCGGCTCGGCGATCGTCTCCGACAAGACCGGCGTGCTGTTCCAGAACCGCGCCGGCGGCTTCCGGATCCAGCCAGGCCATCCCAATTGCATCGAGGGTGGCAAGCGCCCGCTGCACACGATCATGCCGGGCCTGCTCACCAAGGGCGGCCGTTCCACGATGTCGTTCGCGGTGATGGGCGGCCAGTACCAGCCGACCGGCCAGACCCATCTGCTGACCAACATGCTCGATTACGGCTGCGACGTGCAGGAGGCGATCGACATGCCGCGCGGCCTGCATTACGAGGGCCAGTACCAGCTCGAGGACAGTGTTCCCGCCGACATCGTCGAGGGCCTGAAGAAGCTCGGCCACAAGACCACCAGCGTGGTCGGCCCGCTCGGCGGCGCCCAGGCGATCTGGATCGACTGGGACAAGGGCACGCTCACCGGCGGCTCGGACCCGCGTAAGGACGGCTGCGCGCTCGGCTACTGATGGCTCGCGGCGCGACAAGTTCCTAGCGTACGATCAGGAAAAGTTGACGGAGGGCGGCGCGGCATCTGCTGCGCCGCCCTTTCTCGTTCGGAACGGGGCCCACCGCTCACAGTTGAAGGGCGAGGAGCGGCGCTGGTGTGCGCGGCTCGATCCGAACGCGGCGGAGGCCGTTCATGCCCGACAGTTCAAGTTCCAGACCATCCGGCTTCGACCGACGCGCCTTCATGGCAGGTGCTGCCGGAAGTGCGCTTGTTCCGATCACCGCACGCGCGGCGACGTCGGATGCGAGCATAGCCGCTTCGCAAGATCCATCGATGCCGGTCGACGTGACCTTGCGGGTGAACGGCAAGGACAAGCGCCTTCAACTCGATGCGCGCACCACGGTGCTCGACGCGCTGCGCGAGCATCTCAAGCTCACCGGCAGTAAGAAGGGTTGCGATCACGGCCAGTGCGGCGCCTGCACGGTGCTGATCGGCGACCGCCGCGTGGTGTCGTGCCTGACGCTCGCGCTTGCGGCCGAAGGGCAGGAGATCACGACCATCGAGGGCCTCGCCACCGACGATCGCCTGCACCCGATGCAGCAGGCCTTCGTCGACAACGATGCGTTCCAGTGCGGCTATTGCACGCCGGGCCAGATCATGTCGGCGATCGCCTGCGTGAAGGAGGGCCACGCCAACAGCGACGCGGACATCCGCGAATACATGAGCGGCAATATCTGCCGCTGCGCCGCCTATCCCAACATCGTCGCCGCGGTGAAGCAGGCCGCACCCGAGATCATGAAAGGCTAGGCGCATGCGACCCTTTTCGTACCAACGGGCGACGGACCCCGATGCGGCGGTGCAGGCGCTCGGCGCGGCAGCGGTCGCGAGCAATCCGCTGACCAAGGCGGCGGCGCAGCCGCTCGCGGGCGGCACCACGCTGATCGACCTGATGAAGCTGGACGTGATGCGGCCGAGCGCGATCGTCGATATCAACCCGCTTGCGTCCGACTGGTCGGCGATCGAGCCGGGCGGTGGGGCCTTGCGGCTCGGCGCACTGGCAAGGATGTCCGAGGTCGCCGCGCATGACGAGATCCAGCGCAGCTACCCGGTGATCGCCGATTCTCTCAAGCTCGCCGCCAGTGCCCAACTGCGCAACATGGCGACGCTCGGCGGCAACGTGATGCAGCGGACGCGCTGCAGCTATTTTCGCGATGTCTCCTACGACAACTGCAACAAGCGCAATCCGGGTTCGGGCTGCGCCGCGATGGACGGCGTCAATCGCATGCACGCCGTGCTCGGCATCTCCGACCAGTGCATCGCGACCTATCCGGGCGATTTCGCCCAGGCCCTGATCGCGCTGGATGCAACGGTCGAAATCGCCGGCAAGGCCGGTCGCCGGAACCTGCCGTTCGCCCAGTTGCACAAGGTGCCGGGAAACACGCCCGACATCGAGACCTCGCTCCAGCCGGGTGAGTTGATCTCGGCCTTTGCCATCGCCGGCCGCTGGCCGCGGTCGGTCTATCTCAAGGCGCGGGACCGGCAGTCCTACGAATTCGCCTTGTCGTCGGCCGCGATCGCGCTCGACGTGGAGAATGGCAGCATCCGGGATGCGCGGGTCGCGCTCGGCGGCGTCGCCACGGTCCCCTGGCGCGCCCGCGAGGCGGAGGCGCTGCTGAAGGGACAGAGGTTCGACGAGGGCCTTGCGCAACGTGCCGCCGATGCCGCCTTTGCAGACGCGCGCGGCCGCCGGCACAACAGTTTCAAGATCGAGCTCGGCAAGCGCGTGATGGCACGCGCGCTCCAGCAAGCTGTAACGATGGAGATCTGACCATGACCGCTGCAGCTCCCGAGCCGAAGGCGAATATGGGCAAGCCGGTGCCGCGCTATGACGCGGTCTCGAAGGTCACGGGACGGGCGACCTATGCGTCCGACATGCCCTTGCCCAGTCCGGCCTATGCGTTCCTGGTGACCAGCGCGATCGCCAAGGGCCGCGTCGACCGCTTCGATCTGGACGATGCCAGGACCGTCCGCGGCGTGATCGACATCGTCACGCACGAGAATGCGCCAAAGCTGAAGGAATCGAAGCTGTTCAGCAATGGCGGCTATGCCGGGACCACGATCCAGCCGCTGAGATCGGCCGACATCGCCCATGACGGACAGATCATCGCGGTCGTCATCGCGGAAACCTACGAAGCCGCGCGCGAGGCGGCTAACCGCGTCAAGGTCAGCTATACGGCCACAGCGCCCAGCGCCACCTTCGACTCGCCGGGTACGACGGCGGCCGCGGCGAAGGGACAGACTGCGCAGTTCAAGGAAGACCCGAAGGTCGGCGACTTCGCCAAGGCGTTCGATGCCGCCGAGGTCAAGCTGACCGCTGCCTACGACACGCCGACGCAGCACCACAATCCGATGGAGCTGTTCACGACGAGCTGCGCCTGGATGGGCGACGAGCTCGTCATCTATGAGGGCAGCCAGTACGTCTATGGCCTCAAGAACGGCGTCGCCGAGCAGCTCGGAATCGACGCCGACAAGGTGCGCGTGGTCAACCCTTACGTCGGGGGTGGCTTTGGCTCGCGCGGATCGATGACGCCGCGCACGGCCATCATCGCCGGGATCGCCAGGCGGCTGAACCGGCCGGTCAAGCTGGTTCCGACACGCGACCAGGGCTTTACCATCGCGACCTATCGCGCGGAGACGCGCCACGAGATCAAGCTCGGCGCGAGCCGCGACGGCAAGCTCACCGCGCTCAGGCACGAGGGCGCCGAGGTGTCATCGCGGCCGGACGCCTATTGCGTCGGCGGCACCAAGACCACGACGCGGCTCTATGCCTGCCCGAATGTCGACAGCCTGGTGTCCATCGTGCGTGCCGACCGCAATACGCCAGGTTTCATGCGTTCGCCGCCGGAAGTGCCGTATCTGTTCGCGCTAGAGAGCGCGCTCGACGAATTGGCGGTGAAGCTGGACATGGATCCGGTCGAGCTGCGCCGCATCAACGACACCACCAACGAGCCGATCGAGGGCAAGCCCTACACGTCGCGGTCGCTGATGGCGTGTTTCGACGAGGCCGCCAAGGCGTTCGGCTGGTCGCAGCGATCGCCGCAGCCGAAATCGATGTCGGAGGGTGACTGGCTGATCGGCTATGGCTGTGCCGCCACCTGCTATCCGACCCAGATGGCGCCGTCCGCGGCGCGCGTTCGCCTGCAGCGCGACGGCCGCACCCGCGTCGAGATCGCCGGCCACGAGATCGGCACCGGCGCCTATACGATCATTGCCCAGACTGCAGCCGAACGGCTCGGCGTGCCGCTCGAGAAGGTGTCGGTATTCATGGGCGACAGCGACCTGCCGCCGGCGCCGGTCGCGGGCGGCTCGAACTCGACCGCCAGCACCTGCTCGGCGGTGATGATGGTGTGCGACCAGATCCGCCAGCGGCTGTTCAAGGCGGTGATGCCGAGCGACAGCCTCACGGACAAGGCCAAGGAGACCGTCGGCATCAGCCCGGCGCCGAGCACCCAGGCCGCGAGGAGCGATCGTCCGCTCGATATCGAGAAGGCGTTCGATGCGCTCGGCGTCGGTGTGGTCGAGGAGTATGGCGAGTGGAAGCCGGAAGGCGCGCCGCCGGACTCGTTCAAGGCCATGCACAGCGGGCACGCCCGGCTGGTGGGCGGTCACCAGATGAAGGACAAGATCGCCTACGCCTTCGGTGCCGAGTTCGTCGAGGTCCGGGTCAACCGCTTCACGCACGAAATCCGCTGTCCCCGCCTCGTCGGCGCCTTCGCGGCCGGCCGCATCATGAACCCGCGCACCGCCCGCAGCCAGCTGATGGGCGGCCTGATATGGGGCATGTCATCGGCGCTGCTGGAGACCACCGAGATCGACGAGCGCTACGCGCGCTACGTCAACGACAATCTTGCCGATTATCTCGTGCCCGTGAATGCGGACGTGCCTGGTGTGGAGGTGATCCTGCTCTCGGAGCAGGACGATCACATCAACCCCGCGGGTGCGAAGGGCCTGGGCGAGCTCGCCAATGTCGGCACCAATGCCGCCATCTGCAACGCGATCTATCACGCCACCGGTCAGCGTATCCGCAAGCTCCCGGTCCGGCTGGAAAATATCGAGGTCTAAAAGGGGTGGAAACGGCGACGGCGTTGGGTTAGACACCTCCCGCCTCGAATGGAAGGTGTCATATGCAGCGTTTCCAACGCATGCTCCTCGCTATCATGTCGGCACTCGCGATCACGGTGATCGCCGGCGTGTCCGATTTCGTTTCCACCACGGCCTCGGCCCAGACCGCAGGAAAGACCATGACCACAGCTTCAGGCTTGCAGATCATCGACAGCACTGTCGGCACCGGCGCTTCGCCGCAGCCCGGCCAGATCTGTGTGATGCACTATACCGGCTGGCTCTATGAGAACGGCCAGAAGGGCAAGAAATTCGACTCCTCCGTCGACCGCAAGGAGCCGTTCGAGTTTCCGATCGGCAAGGGCCGCGTGATCGCGGGCTGGGACGAAGGCGTCGCCTCGATGAAGGTCGGCGGCAAGCGCACGCTGATCATTCCGCCGCAGCTCGGCTACGGCGCGCGCGGCGCCGGCGGCGTGATCCCGCCGAATGCGACGCTGATGTTCGACGTGGAATTGCTCGCGGTGAAGTGACGGCGCAGCCGTCATTCCGGGTTCGCTTCGCGCCCCGGAATGACGGGTGTGAATTGAGACAAACAAAAAGACCGGCCTTGCGGCCGGTCTTTTCGCTTTCAGATGGACGTGCGTCACTCGGCGGCGCGACGTGCGGCAGCTGCGGCGCGATCCATCGCTTCCTTCGCAGCGTCCTTGGCATCACCCATGGCCTTTTGGCCCTTGCCCTTGACTTCCTGAACCGCGCCTTCGCCCTGCAGGCGCTCCGAACCGGTGGCTTCACCGATGCCCTGCTTGGCCTTGCCGATCGCTTCGTTGGCGTTGCCCTTGATCTTGTCGGTCGTGCTACCCATGAAACTCTCCTTCCAATTGGCTCGCGGGGACAACGTCAGGCGGCTATGAGAGTTCCGATTTTGGTATGGCTTGCGGATGCGGCTTCGGGTTAGTTTGCCGCGCACGGAACCAACAGAAAGCAAGTCCCATGACCGGCCATGACCATTCGCATTCCCACCATGACCACGATCACGATCACGAGGATCGCTGGAAACATGATGGCGTGCGTGTCATTCCCGGCAACCAGCTCGACACCAACGTGCCGTCGACCGCAGGCATGGACCGCGCGGCGGCGATCAATTTCGCGCGCGTCGGCGCGCAGAAATTGTGGGCGGGCACGGTCAGCATCAAGCCCGACGCCAAGACCGGCGCGCATCACCACGGCCATCTCGAAAGCGTCATCTATGTGGTGAAGGGCAAGGCGCGGATGCGCTGGGGCGAGAAGCTGCAATTCACCGCAGAGGCCGGCCCCGGCGATTTCATCTTCGTCCCGCCCTACGTGCCCCACCAGGAGATCAACGCCAGCCCGGACGAGGTGCTGGAATGCGTCCTGGTGCGCAGCGACGGCGAGGCGGTCGCGATCAACCTCGACATCGAGCCGGTCGAGAAGCCCGAGACCGTGCTGTGGATCGACCCCGTGCACCGGGATCCCAACGAGAAGAAGTGAGGCCGGCCTGAACGCCTGCCGGCCCCAGTGCGGCAGAACCACGCAGGCGTTCTGAAAAAATATCCGGAAGCGGTGTCGGGGGGCCGTCGGGCTATCCGTCCTTGGGCAGAACCCCGCCCAAGGAGCTTCCGATGCCCAGGATGATTTTCGTCAATCTGCCGGTGACCGACCTCAAGCGTGCGACCGCCTTTTACGAGGCGGTCGGCGCGGTCAGGAACCCGCAATACTGCGACGAGACCGCGAGCTGCATGGTCTTCTCCGAGACCATCTTCGCCATGCTCCTGACCCACGACAAGTTCCGCCAGTTCACGCCGAAGCCGATCTCGGATGCCAGGACCTCGAACCAGGCGCTGTTCTGCCTGTCCGCGGACAGCCGCGCCGAGGTCGACGATATCGTCGCCAGGGCCGAGGCCGCCGGCGGGGTCGCCGACCCCAGCCCGAAAGACGAGTACAGCTTTATGTACGGCCGCAGCTTCGAGGATCCGGACGGCCACATGTGGGGCGTGAACTGGATGGACCTCGCGGCCTTCGCCGCGCAGTCCGACATGGCGACCGCCTGATCGAAACCCAAGCCAGCCGAAAGAGGAGCATTCACGATGTCCAAGCTCGTGCCCTGCATGTGGTTCAACGGCGATGCCGAAGATGCTGCGAAGTTCTACACCTCGCTGGTGCCGAATTCCGAGATCACGCACGTTCAGCGCAATGTTTCGGACGGCCCGTCCGGCAAGACGGGCTCCGTGCTCGTCGTCGAGTTCACGGTGGCCGGGCAGCCGCTGGTCGCGCTCAACGGCGGCATGAAGATGGAGTACACCCACGCGATCTCGCTGATGATCCATTGCGACGACCAGGCCCAGGTCGACAGCGTCTGGAACGCTTTCCTCGCGCACGGCGGCAAGGAAGAACAATGCGGCTGGCTCAGGGATCGCTGGGGCGTGGCCTGGCAGGTGGTGCCGAAGGTGATGTTCGAATTCCTGTCGAGCCCCGACCGGGCCGCAGCCGCGCGCGCGATGCAGGCCATGATGAAAATGGTGAAGCTGGACTCGGATGCGTTGCGGCGGGCGTTCGAGGGCAAGTCGGCGGCGTGACTCGCGCGCCACGTACTCAGTGCCGTAGTGTGGGTTAGCCGACGGCGTAACCCACCCTACGAGACTGTGCCCGCCGGCTAATAGTTGATCCTCAACCCCACGCCGCCGTGGATCGTATTCCCCACCGGCTGCGGGCCCAGCGTGCCGTTGGCGAACAGGTCCACGATCCAGCCCTTCTGCACGCGGAAGCCGAGGCGGCCGCCATATTCGAACCAGCCCTGGTTGCCCATGGTCGGAACCACCGTGCCGTTGCCGGTTATGGTGGCGACGATGCCGCTGTGGCTGGCGAACGACTGCACCCAGCCGCCATTGATGTTGGTCTCGATGTTGCCGGCGAACAGATGCGTCCACTGGCCGCCGATCTTGACCAAATTCGTGCGGTCGGTGCCATCAGCGATGCTGGCATCGAACGGATTGAACGCCACCGCGGTGTCGCTATAGCCGGAGACGCGCTGCCAGAGTTGCCAGACCTCGATCGAGGCTGCGACCTCGTCGCGCGGTGACACCCGGCTCATCCAGCCGGCGCGGCCGTAGACCGCGTAGTTCGATGCGTTGGTCGAGCTCGTGACGCTCACCGGGCCGAGGCTGGTGTCGTAGCTGCGCGTGTAGCGCGCCTTCTCCCACGGCGTCAGGATGGTGCCGACGTCGAAGAACGGGCGCGAGGAGCCCCAATCGGTGAAGTCGTAGCGGAGCGCGAAAGCGCCGATCGGCGCGCTGGTGATCTTGTAGCCGCCCTCGTTGTACTGGGTATAGGCGATGCCGGCGAGCAGCGACAGATTGTTGGTCAATTCCTTGCGGCCGTGGATGCCGGCCGAGAACGAGCCGGCCGAGCCGAACGCGCTGATGCAGTCGCTGCAATTGACCTGCTCGTTGACGCCGAGCAGCACCGTGCCGAGCACCCGGTTGGTGATCATCTGGTTGAAGCGCTGATTGGCGAGGCCGCCGATCGAATTGCCGCTGGAGTCGGCGCCCGTCGGTGTCGGGCTCGGGGACGGATAAGGCGACGGCGAGGGATAGGGGCTGGGGGAGGGCGACGGCGACGGACTGTAGCTCGGCGTAGGCGAGCAATTTGTCTCGCAATTGGTCAGCGTGATGGTTGCAGCCAAGGTCGGCTGCATGCCCCATGTCAGCGTCGCGACGCCCACGGCCATCAGCGCCGCCGCAAGAAGCAGGTCGCGGATAGGGAGCCTTGCCATCATCAGCGCCCGCACAGCATGCCGTCGTCATGGACGGCGGGCGTGATGGTCGGCGAGGCGTCGGCATATTGGTTGACCGAGCACAGTCCGGCGTTTGCGGCGCAGTTGGCGGCAAAGGTCCAGGGCGGCGAGTTGGTCTTGGTGATCGAGACCTTGCCGCCGGTCGAATTGATGATCGCGGTGTCGCCGGGCTGGGTGAGCTGCACGCACTGGAAGCTCGTCGTGCAGACGCTGGCCGCGCCGTCCTGAAGCACGACGACGGAGCGGCCGCGCTGGGAGAGGATGTCGAGCGTGGTGCCGCGCACGCCGATGGTCGCGAGCGGCGTCGTGATCTTGTAGGCGGTCTTCTCGGAATGCCCGGTGACGAAGCGAAATGCGCCGGTCGTCATGCGGATCGCGACGTCGCGATAGCTGTGCTCGTCGTTGAAGACGGTGCGGTCGAGCTTCAGCGTCGCGCTCGGGCCGAGCGACAGATTGGTGCTGTCGGCCATGACGAACCGCGCGGCGCCGTCGGCGCCGGTGCGCACGGTCTCGTCGCGCAGCATGCTGTCGCCGACGCTGATCGGTGTCGTGGTCGCGGCGACGCGCACCACCTCATTCTGGATCACGACGGCCTCGCCGACGCGCGTCTGGGCCTGCGCGCAGGGCGCCGCGCACAGAGCGGCCGACAGCAGTGTGGGGAAAAGCCAGAAACGCAAATTCATTTCGCAACCGATCGATGTGTCCCTGATCGTACCGGACCGCGCGCGCTTCTGATGTGGCGAAATTATCACAAGCGGCGCGGGACCTGCGCTATGCTTAGTGACAGTTGCGGCAGAATGCGTTCAATGAAAAGTACCGTCCCTGTTTTTCTCCGCGGTGAAGCAGATTTGCCACGTAAAAAATCCCCACAAGAGTCGCTTGAAGCAGCGCCGGTTCCGATGATGTCGCGAAGCGCAGTGATCGCTGTCGCGATTTTCCTGATCGCGCATCTGGCGCTGCTGATCGGACTCACGACGCCGGAAAAGTTCGTTTTCGACGAGGTGCATTACGTGCCGGCGGCGCGGCAGATGCTGACACCTGTGATGTCGCAGCCGATGCTCAATCCGATGCATCCGCCGCTGGCCAAGGAGCTGATGGCGGCATCGATCGCGACATTCGGCGACAACGCGCTTGGCTGGCGTTATCCGGCGACATTGTTCGGCGCGCTCGCCATCGTCGCGATCTATCTGTGCGGCCTCGCGCTGTTCGCAGCGCAAGGGCCGGCGATCGCCGCCGCGCTGATCGCCGCCTTCAACCAGATGCTCTACGTGCAGGCGCGCGTCGCGATGCTCGACATCTTTGCCCTCGGCTTCGGCCTGCTCGCGACCGCCGCCTTCATGCACGGCTTTCGCAGGGAGCACCCGCATGCGCTGTTCGCAGTGGCCGGCGCCCTGTTCGGCCTTGCCGCCGCATGCAAATGGAGCGGGCTTTTTCCGCTCGGCGTCTGCATCGTCATTTTCGCATTGATCCGTCTGCTGCAGGGTTGGCGCACGCTGTTCGCCGACGCAAGGCCGGACGACTGGTACCGGCCCGACCTCTGGCCAGACTTCAGAGCGTTCCATGCCGTGCTCTGCTTCGCGGTGCTGCCGGCGCTGACCTATCTTGCCGCGTTCGTCCCGCTCTACGGATTGTCGCTCGCAGATCTGATCGAGGCGCAGCGCCGGATCTTTGCCGACAACACCACGACCGCGATCGCCGGCCACACCTATATGAGCTCGTGGCCGTCCTGGCCGCTGCTCGCGCGGCCGGTGTGGTTTCTGTTCGACAAGACGTCGGACGACAACGTCGCCGCGATCGTCTTCCTCGGCAATCCGCTGGTGCTGTGGCCGGCACTGGCCGCACTCGTCGTCGTCCTGCGCGACGTCATCGTCACGCGCCGGTGGGATGCGTTCCTGATCGCGGCGTTTTACTTCGGCCCCTGGCTGGCCTGGGCGTTGCTGCCCCGCACGCTGGGCTTCATCTATTACTATCTGCCGGCCGCGACCGCGGCGTCGCTTGCGCTGGTCTATGTCCTGCGCCGGGATGCCCTGCCGCGCTGGTTGCTCTGGGCCTATGTCGGCGTCGCCGCGATCGGCTTTGCGGTCATGCTGCCGATCTCGGCAGCCTTCATCGGCACGTCGATACAGGCTTTCAACCGGCTGATGCTATTTCAGAGCTGGATCTGACAGCAGAAAGCCGCCTGCCGTTCGCGCGGCAGGCGGCTTGCTGGTTGGCGATCGCTTCTCAGATCATTTCGACGCGGTCTTGGTGTCCATGTTCACGACCTGGACACGGCGATTGATCGGGTCGGCACCGTTGGCGGTATCCTTCAGCTTGGTCTTGCCGTAGCCGACGGTGACGAGATCGGTGCCGTTGAGGCCGTAGTTCTGCACCAGATACTTCTTGATGGTGTCGGCGCGCCGTTCGGAGAGGCCCTGATTGTATTCTTCGCCGCCGACCGCATCGGTGTGGCCGGCGACCACGAAGGTCGAGCCCTTCAGCGCCGGGTCGGACAGCGCCTTGCCGAGCGCCTGCACCGACGGCACCGAGGTCTTGGCGATATCGGCCGAGTTGTAGTCGAACTGGATCTCCAGATCGATCTTCGGCTTGGTCGCGGCGAGCTCGGCGATCTGCTCGCGCTCGCCGGTGGAGAGCGACCGGGTCGAGCGGTTGCGCACCGTGTTCAGGAAGGTCGCTTCCTTGGCCTGCGCGGTCGGGTCGGCTTGCGGCCCGACGGACAGGCCGCGCGTCGCCGGCTTCGGCTTGAGCGCATCCAGGATCTTGTCGGTCGAGACGTTGTTGTCGCCGGCGAGAGCCAGGCCCGCCGTCATCGACAGCGCGGCGGAAAGAGTAATCGCCTTCAGTCCAAAAAACTTATCGAAACGGGTCATTGTCGTATCCTCGATGTTACGCCTGATGGCGATTTGATGCTGCGAGCATAGGAGAGGTTCAAAGGCCCGGGTGTGATCTTGGTCACGGTGCTAGCGGCGGCTTCCGTGGCGATCCCGGCGCGTTTCGGGGCGGTTTGGCGGCCGAAAGCAGGCCGCCGGCACTCTGCTCCTCGAGCCGGCGCGGTGGGTGAACTTCGATTGTCGCGTCCTCTCCCCCTGCAGGTTCGAGCCGCCACGGCGCTGGCGTGATCCGGATCACGTTGGTGAAGATCGAGGCCGGTTCACTTGCTGAAACCCGTGCACACCGATCGTCGCAAAGCCGTCCCGGCACGGCCTGCTCGCGAACAACAAATCGGCCAGATGCGCGCCTAGCAGGGGTCTTCGCCACCAATCGCAGACGAAGGGAGCCGAGTTCCATCCAGTGCCGAGGCCGAGTGACTATCAATTCTATCGCAGCGGCCCGCCGGATCGGACTGTGTCCCTGAATTCCCTGCCCATCTATGTCGGCGCGGCCATGATCGCGGTGGCGATCCTGCTGTCGACGCTGATCACGGGGCTGACCTCCCGCTATGTCGGCCTTGAAGCGCCGAACGACGAGAACATGTGGCTGGTGGACCGCCTCACCGGCAGCGTCTATCGCTGCCAGGCCGAGGGACGCGGCAAGGCGGCCTGCGAGCCCGATGTTGCGACCGGCAGCATCGGAGGCCAGTCCAGGGCGCCGAAGGATGGGCGCTGACCTCTTCGCGATGCAGCAAGAAAATTGTCTTCTCCAGGAAACGTCTGCACGAGAGAATACGTAATTGCGAAGGCCGGCATGACGCCGGTTTCGTTTTACGGAGGAGACTTTTCGATGAAGATCTTGCTCACGATCGTAGCCTTTGTCGCGTTTACCCTTTCGCTGTCCCCCGCATCCGCCGCGATGATGGCGTGCACCACGGACAACATGATGAAGTCGGCCGCCGCGATGGGCGGCACGCCGGACACGCCGGCCAAGATGGCGGCGAACAAGGAAATGGCCATGGCCAATACCGACATGAGCAATGGCAAAATGAAGAGCGCCTGCATGCACTACATGAAGTCGCAGAAGGCGATGTCGATGAAGTAGGCGCGCCGCGCGCACCCTCCAGCCGCGCTGTCAGCAGATGGCAGCGCGGCTTTCCTTGACGGCTCTCCAGTCGCGTTCTTTTTCTCCGTTCTTTTTCTTGGCGCGAATCCCGCTACATTGTGTCCCGCAATGTCACGCGCGCCCAAACCGCTCCCCCTCAGTACCACCAAGGCCCGGCAGATCTGGCTGCGCGCCCAGCGCCTGGACCAGCGTGCCCCGTTCGGCGAGGGCGCACAGGCCGTCGCGGATGCGGTCTCCCATCTCGGCTATGTCCAGATCGACACCATCAACGTGATCGAGCGCTGCCACCACCACATCCTGTTCAGCCGCATTCCGTCCTATCGGCGCGCCGATCTGCGTCAGGCGCAGAGTGCCGACAGAAGCGTGTTCGAATACTGGACCCACGCGCTCTCCTACGTGCCGGCCGGCGACTTTCGTTTCTTCCTCCCTGCCATGCGCGAGCACAAGCGCGAGGGCCATAAATGGTACGCCTCGGTCAAGCCCGCCGACACGCGCAAGGTGATGCGGCTCCTGCGCGCCGGCCCGCTGACGATCCGCGATATTGAGGACGACGTCCTCACCGAGAAGGAGCACCTGTGGCAGAGCCGCAAGCCCTCCAAGCGCGCCTTGCAGCTCGCCTTCTACACGGGCGTTGCGACCGTCAGCGAGCGCCAGGGCATGCTCAAGACCTATGAGCTGATGACCCGGCATTTCGGCTGGGACAAGCTGCCGAAGCCGGCATCGAGCAAGGACATCACCACCTACCTGCTCGACCGGGCGCTGCGCTCGCAAGGCTTGGTGAGCCTGGATTCGATCTGCCATCTCGACGCGCCGAGCAAGAAAGCGGTCGCCAGTCTGATCGCAGCGCGCGTCCGCCGCGGTGAGCTCCTGCCCGTCGTGATCGACGGCGCCGGCAAGCAGGAGCATTGGGCCATGCCTGCAGTGCTGGAGGCGGGCGGCGAGGGGCCATCGCCCGATCTCGTCCATATCCTCTCGCCGTTCGATCCCCTGATCATCCAGCGCAAACGCACCAATCTCATCTTCGGCTACAACCATCTGTTCGAAGCCTATGTGCCCAAGGCCAAGCGCAAGCTCGGCTATTTCGCGCTGCCCGTGCTGGTTGGCGACGAGATCGTCGCCGCGCTCGACCTCAAGACCGACAGGCAGGCGAAGAAGCTGCTGATGCAGAAATGGACCTGGGTCGGGCAGGGCAAAAAGACGGCGGGACGCAAGGAGCTCAAGCGCGTGATCGAGGACGAACTCGATCGGTTCGAGCGGTTTCAGCTCGCCGAGTGAGCGCAGATCGTAGGGTGGATTAGCGAAGCGTAATCCACCACTGTTTGTATCCGCAGAGACAGAAGAGGTGGGTTACGCCAGCGAGCTGCGCTTCGCACAGCCGCAAGGCTAACCCATCCTACGAAGTTGAACGAGCCGATCGAGCCAAAGGCCGAAGCAAATCCCGATCGCGTACGCCACCAGATTCCACGGCGAGAAGATGCGTCCCAAAAGCAGTGCGCCTGTGATGGTGAGCCGGAACGCATCGAGCCATGGCGTGTGGACCAGGCGAGAGAATTCCACGACGATCGCGATCGCCATCGCGATGGCCGCGAGTTGCGCCCGGGTCAGCCGCGGCAGCAGAACACCGACCAGCAAGAGCACCATCGTCGCCCACAGCAGCGAGCCGCCATACTTCACCACGAAGGCGGGAAGGCCGAGCGGAAAGCCGTACCAGCGCAAGGACAGCCCGCAGGCGATCACGACCAGGGCGAGGACAGCGCGCATCAGCGATGTCCGGAGCGGTGCAACGGAGTTGACCGGTTGCGTCCCATGCATTGCTCGCTCCATTGACTCTTGGCCCGCGATGCTCAAAACCCCGGATCAGCCCATAAAAGCAACAACCCCGGGGGAAGCTATGAGCCAGACCACGACCTATGCCGGTTCCGCCGGCACAGCCAAGAGCGAAATCGAGACCTCGACGATCCGCACCATTTCCTGGCGCCTGATTCCGTTCCTGGTGCTGGCCTACTTCTTCTCCTATCTCGACCGCGTCAATCTCGGCTTCGCCGCGCTGACCATGAACGCGGAGCTGAAGTTCACGCCGCTGATCTTTTCCTGGGGCGCCGGCATCTTCTTCATCGGCTATTTCATCTTCGAGGTGCCGAGCAACCTGGCGCTGGAGAAGTTCGGCGCCAGCCGCTGGATCGCCCGCATCATGGTGACCTGGGGCATCATCTCAGCGCTGATGGCGATGGTCAGCGGCGTCACCAGCTTCTACGTCCTGCGCTTCCTGCTCGGCGTCGCCGAGGCCGGCTTCTTTCCCGGCATCATCCTCTATCTCACCTATTGGTACCCGGCCGAATATCGCGCCCGCTTCCTCGCCGCCTTCGCCGTCGCGGTGCCGGTCTCGACCGTGATCGGCGCGCCGATCTCGGGCCTCTTGCTCGGGCTCGACGGCCTGATGGGCCTGAAGGGGTGGCAGTGGCTGTTCATTCTCGAGGGCATCCCCTCGGTGCTGCTCGGCATCGTCACCTGGTTTTACCTGACCGACAGGCCGGAGAAGGCGGACTGGCTCTCGGCCGAGCAGAAGGCTTGGCTCAAGGCGAAGCTTGATGCCGAGACCGCGGCCAAGCAGGCCGCAAAGCATCTGACGCTGGGCGAGGCGCTGTCCTCGCCCAAGGTGATCATGCTGAGCCTGATCTATTTCGGCTTCGTCGGCGCGCTCTACGGCATGCAGTTCTGGCTGCCGCAGATCGTCAAGGCGTTCGGTCTTACCAATGCCCAGACCGGCTTCGTCACCGCGATTCCGTATCTGTTCGGCACGATCGCGATGATCCTGTGGGCGCGGCATTCGGATGCCACGCGCGAGCGTGTGATGCATGTCGGTGCGCCCATGATCCTGATCGCGGTCGCGCTCGCCATCTCCAGTTTTCTCACCGACCCCACCATGACGATGGTGGCGCTGACCTTCGCCGCCATCGGCGTGTTCTGCGTCTTCGGCGTATTCTGGACGCTGCCGACGGCATGGCTCTCGGGCACCGCGGCGGCCGGCGGCATCGCGCTGATCAACTCGATCGGCAATCTCGCCGGCTTCGGTGGCCCCTATCTGATCGGCTGGGTCAAGGAAGCGACCGGCCAAACCTCGCACGGCTTGCTGGTGCTCGCCGTGCTGCCCCTGATTGCCAGCATCCTGGTGTTCGTGGGCGGCCACGACACCAAGCACGAGTTTGTGGAGCAGGGGCGGTAGTCCGACGTCGCCCCTGGCGAAAGCCAGGGCCCATACCCCGCGGCCTCTCTTGGGGCACGTGGGGGGACGTCTTCTTTCAACAACCACCTTCACGTTTAATCGGCCCTGGCTTTCGCCAGGGCGACGAGGGGAGGGTTACCGCCCCTTAACGATCACGCTTTCCTGATGACTGACGATTATTGACTTTTATCAGTGATTAGTCGACATTCCTCTCATTGCAGCCGCAGGAGTGTCCTCCGATGTTCGTCCGGTCCGTTTTGTCCAGCTATTCCAAGCTCTTGGCGGGTGTTTCGCTGGCCCTGATGGCTGCCGCCCTGGCCGGGTGCAATGACACCGTCGCCGAGAAGGCCGAGCCGCCGCGGCCGGTTCTGGTGGCGACCGCTCATTATGATGCCGAGACCCCCGAGCGCAGCTTCGTCGGCACCGTCCGGCCCCGCATCGAGAGCGATCTCGGCTTCCGCGTCGCCGGCAAGGTCGCCAAGCGCCTGGTCGAAGTCGGCCAGACCGTCGAGATCGGCCAGCCGCTCGCCACCCTTGATGAGGTCGACCTGAAGCTCCAGGCCGAGCAGGCCGTCGCCGAGCAGACCGCCGCCACCGGCGTCCTGGCCCAGGCCGGCGCCGCCGAGCAGCGCGCCAAGGATCTGAAGGCCAAAGGCTGGACCACCGACGCGCAGCTCGATTCGAGCCGTGCAGCTGCCGACGAGGCACGTGCCCGCCTCGACCGCGCCGTCCGCTCGGTCGAGCTGACCAAGAATTCCCTTTCCTACGCGACGCTTGTTGCCGACGCCCGTGGCGTCGTCACCGCAACGCTGATCGAGCCCGGCCAGGTGGTCGCCGCGGGCCAGGCTTCGATCCGGGTCGCCCGCTTTGCCGAAAAGGAAGCGGTCGTCGCGATCCCTGAGACGCTGGTCGGACGCGCCAAGTCGGGCGTCGCCAGCGTCACTCTTTGGTCCGAGCCGAACAAGAAATACACGGCGAAGCTGCGCGAGATCGCGCCGGCGGCGGATCCCGCCACCCGCACCTATCTCGCCAAGTTCTCGCTGCCCGAAGCCGACGACAAGGTCGCGCTCGGCATGACCGCAACGCTGTCGCTGTCGGATGCCGCGACCGAGCGCGTCGCGCGGTTGCCGCTGTCGGCGCTGTTCAACGAAGGCGGCAAGCCGTCCTTCTACGTCGTCGACGACAACGGTTCGGTCACGCTGAGGCCGGTCGTGGTGAAGTCCTACGAGAGCAACGACGTCGTCATCACGAGCGGTGTCGACGAGGGCGCGAAGATCGTGGCGCTTGGCGTGCAGAAGCTCGATCCGGGCCAGCGGGTGCGGGTCGTGTCGTCACTGTCGTTCTAGTTTTTCGTACGAGGTACGTCGTGTGAGGTGAGTTTCGGCCCTTGTCCCTAAGCAATGGCTGAAGCGGCGAAGCGATCCAGAACCTGCCCAGCCCCCTGGATTGCTTCGCTGCCTCGCGACGACGGTTTGAACGGGCGGCTGCCGTTTTCGCAACTGGATCGTCTTTTCGGAGAGAGCGATGAAGCGCTTCAACCTTTCGGCCTGGGCCGTCAGCCATCCGACGCTGGTTCTCTTCCTGATGATCATCCTCGGCGTCGCCGGCTTCTTCTCCTATGAGAAGCTCGGCCGCGCCGAGGATCCGTTCTTCACGGTGAAGGTGGTCAACGTCTCCGTGCTGTGGCCGGGTGCGACCGCGCAGGAGATGCAGGCGCAGGTCGCCGATCCCATCGAGAAGAAGATTCAGGAACTGCCCTATTTCGAGAAGGTGCAGACCTATTCGAAGCCCGGCTTCACCGCGCTCCAGGTCACCTTCCGCGACTCGACGCCGCCGAAGGACGTGCCGTATCTCTTCTATCTCCTGCGCAAGAAGCTCGCCGACGTGCAGGGCCAGTTGCCCGCAGGGATTCTCGGACCCGTCGTCAACGACGAGTTCTCCGATGTCGATTCCATCCTCTACATGATGACCGGCGACGGCGCCGACTATGCCCAGCTCAAGAAGGTCTCCGAAGGATTTCGCCAGCGCCTGCTGAAGGTGCCGGGCGTGACCAAGGTCGACGTCTACGGCAATCAGGATGAGCGCATCTTCGTCGAGTTCAGCCACGCCAAGCTCGCCACCCTCGGCATCACGCCGCAGGCGCTGTTCGATTCGCTCGCCAAGCAGAACAACGTGACCCCGGCCGGCACGGTCGAAACCTCCTCGCAGCGCGTGCCGCTGCGCGTCACCGGCGCGCTCGACGGCGCCAAGGCCGTGGCCGAGACCCCGGTCGAAAGCAACGGCCGCGTGTTCCGCCTCGGCGACATCGCCACCGTCACCCACGGCTATGTCGATCCGCCGAGCTTCGTCGTGCGCCAGGAAGGCAAGGCCGCGATCGGCATCGGCGTCGTCACCGCCAAGGGCGCCAACATCCTCGAGCTCGGCAAGGAGGTCGAGAAGGCCACAGCCGAGTTCATGAAGGCCGTGCCGCAGGGCATCGACGTCAAGCTGATTGCCGACCAGCCCAAGGTGGTCGAGCACGCCGTCGGCGAGTTCGTGCACTCCTTCATGGAAGCGCTCGTCATCGTGCTGTTCGTCTCGTTCCTGGCGCTGGGCTGGCGCACCGGCATCGTGGTGGCGCTGTCGGTGCCACTGGTGCTCGGCATCGTCTTCGTCGTCATGAACACGATGTCGCTCGACCTGCACCGCATCACGCTGGGTGCGCTGATCATCGCGCTCGGGCTCTTGGTCGATGATGCCATTATTGCGGTCGAGATGATGGTGGTGAAGATGGAGCAGGGCTGGGACCGCATGCGTGCGGCGTCCTTTGCCTGGGAGTCCACTGCGTTTCCGATGCTCACGGGAACGCTGGTCACGGCCGCTGGCTTCCTCCCCATCGGCTTTGCCAATTCGGCGGTCGGCGAATATGCCGGCAGCATCTTCTGGATCGTGGCGATCGCGCTGGTCGCCTCCTGGTTCGTGGCGGTGATCTTCACGCCCTATATCGGCGTCAAGCTGCTGCCGGAGATGAAGGCGCACCACAATCACGACCCGCACGCGGTCTATGAGACCCGCATGTACCGCGGCCTGCGCGCCATCGTGCAGTGGTGCGTCAACCACCGCATCACCGTGGTGGTCGCGACCGTCGGCGTCTTCGTCGCCTCGATCGTCGGCTTCGGCCATGTGCAGCAGCAGTTCTTCCCGCTGTCGGAGCGGCCCGAGCTGTTCCTGCAGCTGCGCCTGCCCGAGGGCACCGCGTTCAACGTCACCGAGAAGGCGGTGAAGAAGGCTGAGACGCTGCTCAAGGACGACAAGGACATCGAGACCTACACCTCCTATGTCGGCCAGGGCTCGCCGCGCTTCTGGCTCGGCCTCAACCCGCAGCTGCCGAACGAGGCCTTCGCCGAGATCGTCATCGTCGCCAAGGGAGTCGAGGCGCGCGAGCGCATCAAGGCCAAGATCGAGAACGCCGCTGCCGATGGCTTCCTGACCGAGGCGCGCGTGCGCGTCGACCGCTTCAACTTCGGTCCGCCGGTCGGCTTCCCCGTGCAGTTCCGGGTGATCGGTCCCGACGCCAACAAGGTGCGCGAGATCGCCTACCAGGTTCGCGACGTCATGCGGCAGAACAAGAGCGTCAAGGACGTCCAGCTCGACTGGAACGAGCAGTCGCCCTATCTCAAGCTCGTGGTCGACCAGGATCGCGCCCGTGCCATGGGCCTGACCCCGCAGGACGTCTCGCAGGCGCTCGCGATGCTGATCTCGGGCTCGCAGGTCACCACCGTGCGCGACGGCATCGAGAAGGTCGGCGTGGTCGCCCGTGCGATCCCGTCCGAGCGCCTCGATCTCGGCGGCGTCGGCGATCTCACCATCACCTCGAAGAACGGCGTCGCCGTGCCGCTGCAGCAGATCGCCAAGATCGAATATGCCCACGAGGAGCCGATCATGTGGCGGCGTAACCGCGACATGGCGATCACCGTGCGCTCCGACGTCGTCGACGGCGTGCAGGCGCCCGACGTGACCAGCCAGATCACGCCGAAGCTGAAGGCGATCAAGGACCACCTCGAGCCGGCCTACCGCATCGAGGCGGGCGGCGCGTTCGAGGAATCTGCCAAGGGCAACGCCTCGATCTTCATCCTCTTCCCGGTGATGGTCATGGTGATGCTGACGCTGCTGATGATCCAGCTGCAGAGCTTCTCGCGCCTGATCCTGGTGTTCCTGACCGCGCCGCTCGGTATCGTCGGCGCCTCGTTTGGCCTCAACGTCGCCAATGCCCCGTTCGGCTTCGTGGCGCTGCTCGGCCTGATCGCGCTCGCCGGCATGATCATGCGTAACACGGTCATCCTGGTCGACCAGATCGAGACCGACGTCAGCCACGGCCTGACCCGGCGCGAGGCGATCGTGGAGGCCACCGTCCGCCGGGCCCGCCCGGTGGTGCTGACGGCCTTGGCAGCGATCCTCGCCATGATCCCGCTGTCGCGTTCGGCCTTCTGGGGCCCGATGGCGATCACCATCATGGGCGGCCTGTTTGTGGCGACATTCCTGACGCTCCTGTACCTGCCGGGCCTGTATGCCCTGTGGTTCCGCAAGAGCCTGGACGAGGCGGGGACTCCCGAGCAACCTGCCGCGCCGCAGCATGGGAGCGATGACCAGCACGCAATTCCGCTTGCCGAAGCGGCTGAATAGATGAGAAGACTGCTGACCAACGAGTCCTGACTGATGGCCCTTGTTTCGGAACATATCGAAATCGACACCCGGGATCGTATCCTCGAGGTGGCCGAACGGCTGTTCCGTGTGATCGGCTACCAAAAGACCACGGTCGGCGATATCGCCAAGGAGCTCCGGATGAGCCCCGCCAACGTGTATCGCTTCTTCGAATCGAAGAAGGCGATCCATCAGGCGGTGGCGCGGGGGCTGATGGGCGAGGTCGAGCTGGAGGCGCAGCGGATCGTGACCCGGCCCGGTCCGGTGCTACCGCGCTTCCGCGAGCTGCTCACCACCATCCACCGCATGAACACCGAGCGCTATGTCGGCCATAACAAGCTGCACGAGATGGTCGCGGTCGCGATGGAAGAGGACTGGGACGTCTGCGTTGCCCATATGGAGTGCATTGCCGGCGTGATCGGCCAGATGATCGCGCAGGGCGTCGCCACCGGCGAATTCGAGGCGCCGGACCTGCAGCTGGCCTCGCTGTGCGCCTGCACTGCAATGATTCGCTTCTTCCACCCCCAGATGATCGCCCAGTGCGCCACCAAGCCGGGCCCGACCATCGACCAGATGATCGATTTCGTCATCGCGGGTCTGTCGCCGCGCCACTGACGGGCGGGCCGGTTTCCCCTATAAACAGGCCGACCGCCCCGGGCTGACCGGCTGGAGGCGGCCAGGACGGATCAACACACTCCGTCATTGCGAGCGCAGCGAAGCAATCCAGACTGTCTCCGCGGAGGGATTCTGGATTGCTTCGCTGCGCTCGCAATGACGAAAAGGAAGCAGCGCGTGACCGACAAAGACCTGTACTTCTACGAGCCCTCCAAGGGCCACGGCCTCAAGCACGATCCCTTCAACGCCATCATCGCGCCGCGTCCGATCGGCTGGATCTCCTCCCGCGACACCAGAGGCCACGTCAATCTGGCGCCCTACAGCTTCTTCAACGCCTTCTGCTACGTGCCGCCGATCATCGGCTTCTCCTCCACCAACTGGAAGGACACGGTGTCGAACATGGAGCAGACCCGCGAGTTCGTCTGGAATCTCACCACGA
>Ga0102590_1001057_pt1 | contig 45907 bp, 38 predicted proteins | sample AraplaMF_Col_mMF_FD_76859 | JGI IMG/M metagenome (GOLD analysis project Ga0102590, IMG submission 76859) | Arabidopsis root microbial communities from the University of North Carolina, USA - plate scrape MF_Col_mMF | ecosystem: Host-associated > Plants > Roots > Endosphere | place: USA... | reverse complement strand
CAGCAGGAGAAATGGTATGAGATCCAGGATGAATTTTTTGCAGACAATGTAAGGAGCATAGAACCTGCGGGCTCTCCATACTTTGACAATGCCGAAGGCAAAGCAGATGTGCGCAAAAAAGCGGACGGGTTTATTAAGCGGATAGAAGCGGTGCACAGATTGTATACCAGCGAGCCGATAGTGACCGGCAATCATTTTGCGGTAGTACGGGAGAAGGACCTGACCGTACAGGGCCATGGAATGGTACAGATCCATCAGATCATGCTGTATGAAGTGAAAGATGGAAAGATTGTACTGGAGCAATTTTTTTATTGAAAAGTATTCCTGGCAATGCTTTTATCATTTGAAAGGATTGCCAGGAAAATACTATATCGTTTTACCCCTTCCCAATTACATACCACCCCGTTCCATTACTCCTATACGTTATCGCCTGCTTTGCCGTCAAAGAATTAGTTTCTCCCGCCGCAGCACCGCTGATCGTTACCGTATTACTGGCATGTAGATTCTTCACGGTTATCTCCCTGCGTGGATAAGTGGATGCAGATGGCAGGGTAATGGTAGCCGTACCTCCGGTATAATTTACAAACACCATCCCTACGGTACCGGTTACGGTATAGCTGGCAGTTGTTACCGTATTTTCTGCCCGCTCATAGAGCACTGCCCGTTCAACACCTCCTTTTACCTCATATGCAAACTGGATATCGCTAATGGGCGTATTGGTGTAGGTGATCATATCGACATTGGCCGGTATATCGCCCCTTGCTGTAGCTGACAAACTTGTAGCGCCAATCACCGACAGCCGGCCTGCTGCGCCACCAATGGCATGGTGACCCAGCAGCGCGAATGTGGGGGATTCCAGGAAGATCGGGGTGGTAACAATAGACGTATTGACGCCCATATTACCAGAGATCCAGCTAGAGCTCAGGAACTCCATCGAAACAAATGAGGTGCCCAGGCATATATTTGCGCCTGTTTGCCGCAAGTTGACGAATACCCCGGTGTTCACGCCTCCTTCTATCTTGCAGCCAATGAAGCTATTGTAGGTGCAATCCCCGTTCATTATGATGCCGCTGTCGCATTGCTCTATCAGCACATTGAACCATACATTGCCCCGGAAAGCGCCGTTATAGGGATCCGGACTTGATGATGCATAACCATCTACCTCGATGGCAGTCCCACCGGAAACACGGCCTCCGAAGAACAGGTTTTTATCACACCAGGAAGAGCCATCAATAGATTTCAAATTTATACAGATCGCATTTTTATACAGCCAACGGAACTCCACTTTCTCCTCCATAATCAACGATGGAGAGTGCATTCAGTTTATTATCGGCTCCCATAGTATATGTTTTATTCAAAGATAGCGGAACCGCCTGCCGCGGGAATGCACTTAGCCCTCAAACAGCTTATCTTTTGCCCGGTATGCGATAAAAAAAAACATTATTATTGTTTAATATTGACAGACGATAAATAAAACACTTAAAAACAAATAAAAATGAAACGCGTAACAGGCATCGGGGGCATTTTCTTCAAATGTCAGGACCCGGAAAAAATGAAACAATGGTATAAAACCCATCTCGGTTTTGACACCAGCCAATACGGCGCAAAGTTTGAATGGCAGCAGGCATCAGATTCAACAGAGAAAGGATATACTTTATGGAGCCCTTTCCCCGACAAGACCAAGTATTTTGATCCTTCCTCAAAAGACTTTATGATCAATTACCGGGTTGAAAACCTCGAAGCACTTGTTGCGGCGTTAAAAGAAGAAGGAGTGACCGTGCTGGATGAAATCGAAACATTTGATGAGTATGGAAAGTTCGTTCACATCCTTGATGTAGAAGGCAACAAAATCGAGTTATGGGAACCTGCCGCTAAATCCTAGCCTCACGGAAACGTCACGATCCCTATCTTAGCAAACTGTCCATACGCATTCTGCCACCAGATAGCGCCCTGCCTGTCCACCCCGTACAATACATTGCTGGAGGCAAAGATCCAGGCGAAGCGGTTGTCGGCAGAAGGCTGCTTCTGACCTACCACCGCCATCTGGCCGTTACTAGCATTATATCGCAGGATCAGGTTGGTATTGGTAACGTAATATGCGTTCGAATCCCCGTTTAAAAGACACTTGGAAACATAAGTAACCGTATTGCCCGGGTTAACAGGTATCGTGGGCGGGTTGGAAGACTGCGTACTATTGCCATTGCCGTTAGATCCCTCTCTTGCCTTGTACCAGCCTACCGCTATGGCTTCCAGTCGGGCGCTTTTCACCGGGTGCGTGCTGGATACACTGTTTTCGGATGCGATGGTATTCATCGCCAGCTGGGCTTCTCCCAGTGTAGCCCCCATTTTGGCCAGCACAAAGCCCGAGAACTCATCTGCTTCCAGTTCAATAGAAGGACGGCTGCCCGTGCTTTCCAGCGTATGCCCGTTCAGGTGATGGCCTATCTCATGCGCCAGGATACTGATAGATGCCCACCTCGAATTGGTCATGCTGTTCACCTGTCCGATGAAACTCTGGCTGTAGAGGATATACCTCGTGGAGCCATTGATCACTGCCGCCGCATTAGGCACATTGGCCGCGTTGATCTGAAAATTCTTCTTTAAACCTACATTGGAAAGGATCCTTTCAATGATATTATCCGCTTCCTGGCTGGAGCTGAACCCATATACACTGTTATTCATCGCTTCACCATAATAGCTGCAGGTGCCCGACAGATTGAAGTTTAATTCAACCTGTGCAGCTGCTTTCAGCGAAAACAGGCTGATAAGTAAAATAGTGATCGTTCTCATGGATTAGGTTTCTCGAAATTGAACATTACATCCTGCATGCGGTATGTTGGGCCGTTTGCCCCGCCAGCACCGGTATAGGTGTTGCCTGCATCGTAGTTGTTAATATGCCGGTTATTAGCCTCTGTCACCGCCAGGGAGCTGGGATCTGTATACAGCGAATACTGATAGGTATTGGAACCGTTCTTTAACACCTTGATCCGGTCATATATCGTAATCACTTTAGAGAAGCGCACTTTCGCCCCGTTGTCCGATAGTAAGTAACCCGCATTGGTGTATCGCTGTACCTGGTAAGGATCATTCAGCTCCGGACTGTTCTTCGGCAGGAGGAAATAAGTAAATAAGGAGATCTCGATATTGTAATCCCCCGGAAACAGTGTTACCGGATCTGTAGTCCAGGTATCATTAGCAGATGGTTTTAAGCTGGTTTGCATCGCCTGCACACGGAAATTGATGTTCGCCATGTCCATCTTAAACTCCGGCCCCAGCGGACGTAAGGAGAAAGCCAATCCCACTTTGCCACTGAGGGGGATGGCAGCCCTGATAGCCTCTGCCAGCGCTTTATCCTCTACATTCTCTAAGAGATATTGCCCATCTTCTCCATGCCTGTTCTTCAGGTTGGGATTGGCGCCATTCTTTACCAGCAGCTTCGCCAGCGAATAGTACCGCTTCTTGAGCGCATAATTCAGCAAGGGCTCCATATCCGGACCGGTGACCTGGTTAGGACTGGCGCCAAGGAGCAGGCAATAGCGGGCGTTCTGCAGGTTGTTGCCCGTCACCATTTTTACCAGCGTATTATCTACAATAAAAGGTGTTGGATTTGCAGTGCCGAACAGCGCGTTCATTTGCTGTTCGCGGGCTCCCTGCAGCACATTGGCCAGCATCGGAAAATTGTCAAGAGCTGTCTGGTAGGTATACCTGGACGTTTTGATCACATGCTGGGAATAAAAATCGTTCGCGGTGGTGGTATAAGTAGATTGTATGGACGCAATATAGGTATAAGATCCGCTGGCGGAACTTTCAGCAAAGGAGATCCCGGAGGAAAGAAAGCCCAGGATGTCATCTTTTGCCAGACTGCTCAATGCATCCAGGATGTTGATCTGTGCGGTATGATCGTCCGCCCTTACTGCGTCAATATATTCTTTAGAAAGTTTTCCCAGTGTGGGATTATTATGCTGGTTGGCCTGCGTGATCAGTTTCTCATGCTGAGCAATCAGCTTTTCCTTGGAGAGCTCCTGTTTGCCCATAATATCATCCAGGAACTTCAGGGTAGTTTCGTCGGGATCTCTCAACACCACCTCCAGCTTGGTGTCGTATTTGGAAGCGGCGCTGGTATTGATCCTTTCTTTTTCTATGGTTCTTACATAAGTGCTTCTGAAATCCATCCACAATATTTTTGTCCCGCTGGTCCTTACCTGCCGTATCACCTGTTTGAAAACATCCACCTTGATATTGGTCAGCGCTGTCTGCGAAAGGTTTAAGGTTGCACCGCTGAAGGTCTGGTAGGGAAACTCATACTCCAGTTGTATTTTGAAGTCGGCGTTCTGGATATTCCCATAAATATCATCATCGGGACTGATCCTGAATTCGCCGGTGTATTCTCCATCCACGTAGGTATTCGGGGGGATCTGCACACTTTGTTTTACTTCGCCGTTCACTATCAGTACCGCTTTCAGGTTATTGATCTTAGGGATCATCAGCTGGTATTGCCGTATGCTGTTCAGGGTGAAGCCGTTTCGGATGAAACCTCCTGCCTGCAAACTGTTGTACACATCATCTTTAAAGGTAGCAGGCAGTTTGGCGGTATTACCCATTACCAGGAACTTCAGGAGGATCTCTCCGTCGGGTTTGACTACCAGCAGGTTGGAGGTATTTACATTGGCTCCGCCGAATTCGCCGGTAAAGGAAGGCCCGTATAGGCGTGGCAGTACGTTGATCCTTCTATCGGTGGTGGAAGCAGGCGCGTATTCGATCCAGCCTTCAAAGCCGTGCACCTTGAACCAGGGGTATTCTGCAGCCTGTGCTTTCCCGAAAAATGCTCCCAGCAACGCAATGATTGATAGGGTAGTGCGATAGAATTTGGTCATGCTCTTTATTTATTGTCCCGTAGTGTGTATTCAAATGAATATAGGGGGGCTGACAGGCAAGTTAATACAGTTTTGCCCGGCGGCAATTGCACTTTTGTGTTAGAAATCCTTTTCCCGACGGCTCCATTGGCTAGCATGCCAGGATGCTATTTGTCAATTTTGTATATCTTGCATTCACAAATTAGCCGTTTAAGAAATTGACAGATGTCCTATACCTATGAAGCAGTTGTCCTATTTTTTAGCCCAGTTGTTTACTTTTTTTTATTTAAGTAGTAATGCTCAGACGGATATCCAACACGACAGGCGAGTTGATCCAATGTTAAAACAGGTAGCCGCCAAACATCCCGGACTAACAATACTAGCCAGAAAAGACAAGCCAGGCAAATACGTGAATATGGCGGTGCTTGCTGACAGTACCCGGACACTCACCTGGTTTACCTGTTATGGACAGGCATTTGAAGTGATAAAGCTTACTGATGACGCTTACGCCGGGATCAAATCGGGTAATCTTGATCCCTTTAACTATTATAAGAGCTATTTCTTTGATCTGCTTTCCCATGTGAAGGATGCCGCCGCCCGGTTCCGGCAGATGGGTCAATCTGCATTAACAGACACTAATAACATCTATTACGGGATATATAGCTGTCCCACGGTGCAACAAGCCCATAGCACCCTGCAGAAGGAAGTAGCAATAGAAAAGATCATGAGCGGTTTGTGTCTGCAGCTTTCCCTTTTTGATAGCAAGAGCCCGCAGCTGTTAACATTCAGTGATAGTTTTCAACTGCGCCTCCAGCTGGCAGGAAAAAGGGTTCGCAAAGTGGATACTGTCACTTACTATAATACTAATCCGTTGTCATCTGCTTCCAGGATTGTGCTGTATAAGCATACTCCGGGCAAAATGTTTATCTATGACCAGGATGGGCAGCCGGCAGATAGTGTGCCGTTGAAAGCAGACAAATACGCCGCTCTGTTAAACGAAAAGGAAGATGTGTTCTTACTGTACCGGGGTTGGCTGGAGCTCCAAAGTCAGCAGGCAATAGCTGGGAAGGAGGACGTGGACAGACTCCTGAACAGAGAGTATACCATGTTATACAAGCCAGTGTCCTGGGAACAACAAAAACAAGAGTTACAGCAAACTTTCACAGCTTTGCAGAAACGGATAAATGTAATAAGCAATAAAGTAATGGGCTTGATCGTGCCTTCTCATGAGAGGACAGCGCAATTACTTGCAGCAGTTTACCCGGATAAGCCTGCGGAGATCTCCTATTTACCGGGCCTTGGTTTTGCATATTCCATCGGTTATAGCAGGGGACAGAAGCGTTATGAACTGTCTGATCACCGGGGGAATGTGATGGTGGTAGTGAGCGATAGGAAGAAGATGGTTGATGAGAATGGGGACGGAGTTATAGAATATTACCATTCGGATATAGCTAACGCAGTAGACTATTTACCTTTTGGCAGCCAGATGTCGGGCAGAACGTACAGTGGTGATGATAAATATAGATACGGGTTCAATGGCCAGGAGAATGACAATGAGGTCAAGGGCGAGGGGAATAGCATTGTATTTGAATATAGAGTACATGATCCGCGGATAGGAAGATTTTTGAGCGTTGACCCGATGGAAAAAACATATCCCTGGAATAGTCCTTATGCCTTTGCTGAGAATAGAGTTATAGATGGGGGGGATTTGGAAGGCCTGGAATGGGATCAGAAAACGAACGCTGCGGGCGGAACCGATATTTCTGTCAATATAAAATTAAATGTTGATAAAAATTTGAACCTGACCACAACTCAAATACAGGACTATAAAGTTGCTATAAATAAACAACTTAATAATACATTAAAAAGTTCTTCAAATGGAAAGATCTCCGGAAAAGTTACTTTTAATGGGGGCGATGGAAATGGCCGGCTCGTTCCATTCTTAAGCATGTATGGTCAAAAGCCCAAAGGAGATGATAGGGCTATCGGAGGATTAACAACTACCGGAGGCTCAAGTATCAATTTGATTGGAAAAGATGGTAAATTGAGGCCTGTTCAGGATGTGGCTGAAGATGCCGTTCATGAATTATTCCATACAGTAAGATTGCTGCACCCATTTGAAGCATCACAAGGAGCAGATACAAAGCTAGTTAATCTCGGGAAGAGTAATTATGCAACTACGAATTCCACTGATCCGAATATTTTATATAATATAATGAATTACGGAATGATCACTATTGATGGCAAGCTTTTGGGAGATCTATGGAAAGTTAAAAGAGCAACATTGATCACCAGTGATCAGGTGAAGTTTATACAGAACGAAATACATATGCAGATGCAAGGTTATGGGGTTAGACCTAAGTACGATAAAAAGGTAAGTAACGAAGTTAATCAACGGCGAAGTTCGATGTATTACGATAACTATTGGTCTAATGTACCAGGTGAATCACTACCATTAAAGAAGTAGAGAATGGTTATGAAAGGAATATGTTTTATTATTTTTTTATTGCCGTCATTAATAGGCAATAGTAAGCAAGTGGGAAAAGAAGCGGGGAGTTGTCCATATGAATATGACAGTTTAGCAAGAATGAAAGTTTATACTTTTGTTGACAAACAACCTGAATATCCCGGCGGCTCTCCGGCGTTGTTAAATTTTATAGCAAAAAATTTTCATTATCCTGAGCAGGACGTTTTTCAGGCTTCTTTTCAGATACAATTTGTAATTGATGAACATGGTTCCGTTCTTGCAGCCAGAATTAAAGGGAAAAAACAGGGTGAACTGACTTTAGCAGAGCAAGAACTACTAAAGGTGATATATAAAATGCCTAAATGGAAAATAGGAAAATGTGAAGGCCGGAAAGTACCTGTGAAGATTTCGTTACCATTGTATTTATAATTATAGTGTCAGACACTCACCTCTATCCCTTCATCCTGCGGGAAGGTCGCTACATAATTATACTTCTCCTTTAACGATGTAAGATCCCAGCAACGGTTGTACGCTGTTTTGTAATTAAAGATCAATTCCGTGCCCGGGCCTTGCAACCGTATTACCCTGGCTACCGTTACCTGTGAGGGATGTTTATAAATAGAACCATTGGTAGAGATCACGAAGCGTTTACAATCCAGTTTTGTGATCAGTTCCGGACTGGTATTATGCGCGCTGGCATGGTGCGACAGCTTTACCAGGTCTACCGGCGCTTTGCCTTCATACAGCTTGTTCAGCGAGCGTAATATCACCCCTGGGAACGAATCTCCGGCAAACAATACCGACTTGCCGCCATAGCTGGCCAGAAAGGCGATACTGCTGCCATTGGCCGCTGCTTCGTCCTCATGGAATTCTTCCTCGAATAAGGCTTCCACATCCGGCTCGTCTGCACCGAAGGGCTCTATGCCATCGTCCTGCGGCTCCACTAATCCAAAGCCGGGGATCAGGTTTGCCTTCTCTACTTCCTTTTCCCATTTGTCGCGCAGAACTGCCAGGTTCTCCATGGTAGGACTGAGCAGTGTGAGCTTCATCCCGCCATCCAGTGTTATTTCAGGCAGCGGCTGATCATCGTGGATCATCACCGCCTTTCCATCAAATTTTTTATTCCAGGGTAGTTCGTGTTTGAGAATAGAAGCTGTTAATCTTTCGCCCTGTACGGCGCCAAAGTGTTCCAGCGGATCATTGCCCGGAAGATGGTTCCAGCCATTGAACCAAAAGGCACCTACCGTAAAATCCAGTTCATCTTCATCCAACAGGCTTAAGATGCCTTCCAGATGGTCGCGGTCAATATGCGTAACAACGATCAGCTCAAAATGCTTATCGCCGGGTATGGCATCCAGCAGCTCTCGGATATGCTTTTTGGTGCCGCTGGTGCCTCCGTCAATCAGGATCCTTTTTGTATCGCCAGCTTCTCCATATTCGATCCAGATGGAGTCACCATACTTTGCGGGCAGGAAGTTAACATTGAATATCATAGGGAATGTATTTATTCTATTTTCTTTACCGGCCTGCTGCTCAGGGTATTTTCCTTTTTAGTGCCGCCGGGTTGGTCGGGATAGATGCCTGTGAAAGTGGTGGTTTCCTGGCTCATATCTGCATAGGCCATGTATTGCTTGATCCGGGCGAAGGCCTGTTCCACCACTTCATCCTGTTGCTTAAACTCAAAGGACAGCATCGTTAATCCATCGTAGAGCAGCCGGAGCCCTTCTGTATACACCGGTATACCGCGGTTCACGGCTTCAATCAGGCGGTCTTTGATGGCCTTGATGTTCATATCCGGCCCACCCTGCTGGATCACTTGCCAGGCATGGATAATAGCGCCATCGGACATCCAGGGGAACCAGTCGGCGAGGTTATTGGCCCAGTCGTGCATCTTTTCCAGCTCGCCTGTTTTGAGCAGGAAATACCCGCCGATGGCTGCAGCAGCGGGGTCCCGCATTTTACTGTATAGCAGCTCTGCGGCATCTTTCACGGAGGACAGGCTTTTAGCCCTTGCCATATCGCCGGAGGTGATGAGCGAGAGTAATACCTGCGCTTTTTTATTGGGGGTGCTGATAGAGATATCCAGCTCGGGAACTACGTTCTCCGGGCCTTCCGCAATTTTTATCATACAGATGATCTCACTGACAGGAGGCAGGCTCACGAAGCAGGAAGCTTTGCCGGGCACCTGCAGCTCCAATACCTGCATAGCTTCCGGCACATAGAAGGTATAGGTTTCCCCCACCTCATCGATGGACACATTTTTGATAGGGATATCGTCTGTTGCGGTCCATACGCCCTGCTTCAATTCCCAGCGTTGCGCCGTAATGTTATTCGGCAACCTGACGGATTCTTTATTGTTCCCACTTCTAAAGGCAGGACCTTCCGGGTTATTGCCCGCGCTGGCTTTCGTGAGGTAGGCCCATTCCTGTGATTCACGGGGACTGAACCGGCTGATGTCGAAATCCAGCTTTGTTACCTGGCCTTCCTGTATATGGGCTACCTGTTCCAGGTGTTTGCCGGAAGCCAGGTTCAGGCGCACCATGTATACGCCTGGCGTCAGCTCCTGTTCCATATTTTTACCATTCATCCAGGCGGATTGCTGTACGCGCAGATCTGCGCCCATGATCTGCAGATGTTTGGGAATGAAATCTGAATCAGGCGTGTGGGCATCCACCACTATTTGCAATTGACCTTGCAGTTGTTGTTGTGCGGAAGTGCTCATTACATGCAGTTTAATATCTGGTTAACGGATGGTGGTGTTACCAGCCTGAATATGGCGTTGGACCGGTATTGCCCGCCGCTGAAACTGGCTTCGATCTTATACAGGCCAGCCTTGATCTTTGTTTCCCATGGATCGCCCTGCGGAGCGCGTCTTTCACCCTGGTTGGTATTAGGATCCAGGCAGGATAATTCCGCAAAGGGCAGGGCAGCATCCGGGGTACAGGTTATTTTCAGGGGCACCATGGGCGGTTTGGTAAAACGGATGATATCCGTGGTGTCGCTGGTGGTGCTGATGCATCTTTGCGGGTAACCTTCTCCGGGCGCTTCCAGTTGCAGGAAACTGTTCATTTTATAAGACAGGGTGCCGGTAGCGATGCGCCATTCCCCGATATCATTGTTGCTGGCATTGCCTTTCAGTGCGCCGATGAGGGCCTTGGTATAAAAGGAGACCTCGTTCTTTTTGCCATAAGCGCTCTCATTGGCGGCAGCTGCTTTTTGTGTGAGGTTGAATGCACAATCCCTGGCCAGCATACTAGGCGGCTCAATGGGATTGGCAGGCAAATCTGTTCTCAGCATATCAGAGGTGAGCTGGCGGCAGGCGTCTATGAAAAAAAGCTGTGTGCGGGCTTTGCAGGAGAAGAAGGCGCGGCGTGTCATGTCAAAGGCGAAAGAGCCTTTCCAGGGCATCTCCGGGCGCTGGCCGAAATCTTCTGCGAGGAGATAGTGTTCTCCTTTATCCAGTCCGTGCCCGCAAAAGAAAAAGATGGCCACATTTTCAGGATCGCTGTTGCAGAGCTTTTTCCAATCCAGGTAGGCGTTTTCGATATTGCTGATAGTGGCAGGCTCCAGTGTTTGTCCGGCAAAAAGGTTGCCGGCAGTAGGGTCCGGAGATACCAGTACATTGACACTGCCCAGGGGTTTGATCCATGCGCCTTCATTGTGCAACTCCATAGCCATGTTGTAGAAAGCCTCTGCCGATACAGGCGGAGAGCTCAATTGGCCCAGCAGCTGCGCACCGTCGAATGTTTGCGGAATGGCTTGGGTTCCGCCATTCAGGTAAGGGTAGCCGCCAACGCCGATGATCAGGATGTGCGTTTGCGGGCCTTGTTGTATTTGATTAAAATACAATGCCATATGCGAATTTAATAATGTGGTTATGTGCTAGGGTAGGGAACATGTTCGGGGTTTGGTCCGGCGTTGTTAGTGGATTAAAGATAGGAATATTCTGGATTGGAAGGTGTACGTTTGAAAAAAGCCTTGATATACTATAGTTTCGAAGTGTTATTTTATTTAATATCTGGCAATACGAGTTGATTTGCGACGGTCACGAGTCAAAATCGCTTTTTCACCAAGTTGTTAAATGCTGTATGTCCTTTTTGGCTATTCTTACATCAGTCAAATAACCAGTAAATTGCGCCCTATATGCATAGCCCCAAACTCAATAAGATGTTCAAGACGATTACCAGGTAATTTTCCCAAATCCACAGTCTGAATTACAGTAAAGAGTCTTTTATTATTAACCTCAAAAACAAATTGTATGTCACAAATCAAAAATTTTACCGCAACAGTTCATTCCGGTATTGCAGGTTATTTCATTCAGGTGAAGGGTGAAGTAAATTGTGGAATGCTAACGGTGACACCTACATTAACAAAAAAAGAGCCGCCGGGAATGAACAGAAAGATCTTAATCCTTGATGTGTATCCTGCCAGCAATGACCCAAAGGGGAGTTTTAGCGAGGCAGAGTATAACGAGAATATAGATGATAAGGAGACTTATACAGACGTGCAGCTGATTGATCCATCCGGAAATACGATTGAGACGCTACCCGTAACACAAGCGCATTCTCAACAGTCAGCCACTAAGTAAGCTGTATCACAACTTTGCCTGGAATTTTAATATTAAATTGGATGGTATACACATCGAAAAAATTAACCTATCGGAAATTACCAATTTTCAAAGAACCAGCGCTTTAGCTAAAGTTTTGTAGGGCATTCTTTTGCCTACAATAGATATACCCAGCAATCTGGTGAGGGAGAAGTCAGCCACGTATATCCAAAAGTTAATCAATTGTAAATGATGGAGAATCGGCGGAGGTGTTTTTTTTGGATGAATTTACTATTCTATTTATATTTGATCAGTTCGTTCCATTTGAATTGGCAATTCCTTCATAAGAGATTTTTCATTCGCTTTTTGTAGAACAATATTTTTTAAATAATAAGAATAATGAAAGAACCAATTGCTCAAGACGTCCTTTTTAATGATGAAGATTATCTTGATGAGAAAGTAATCTCGGCCGTTACAGGAAACAGCAATTGTGATTGCAGCAATTGCGACTGTAACGGTGGTGGAAAATTGTCTGACTATGACTCCAATAAAATGCCCGCATCTTCTGGTCCTGAATCTGCAGAATGACTTTTATGGCGTTGTTAACACCTGGTATCCCAACAGCCTTAGAATAATCAATTCAACGCAGTTATCAATCCTGAATGAGATTGATGGATTGAGTACAATATCCCGGATCAGCGGGAAATTGAATATTGATGCAGAATTAATCTATCAATATTGCAAAATTCTTGAGGAGAAAGATATTGTACGATTTGATGATAAATTTTTAACTCACACAACTCCAACAGATCCTACTCATCTAAATTTGTGGATACACACAACCAATAAGTGTAATCTAACCTGCAGTTACTGTTACATTTCAACTTTGAACAGCACCGGAGGCATGAGTGAACCTGTGCAGCGTCAGTTATTGGAAAAGTTGGAACGAACGGTAAAGGACCGAGGCTTACAATCCGTTAAATTAAGACTTGCGGGTGGTGAACCAATGACGCAGTTTAAGGCATGGAAACCCTTTATTGAAAAGGCATATAAGTTGTTCGAGGAGATCCACTGTGACTTTTCAGTAGTTTTTTTAACGAACCTGACAATTCTGAACAAGGAAATAGTTGAATTTTCCAAAGACTTCAGTATTGGGTACGGTGTTTCTATTGATGGTATCCACGCCTACCATGACCAGGAGAGAAAATTCCACAACAACAAAGGGAGCTTTGCTGTGGTCGATACTAATATAGATACGCTTTTGGCTAACGGGATCTCCGTTTCTACATCAACAGTTGTTAGTAATAGTAACCTACAGGGCCTTCCCAGCCTGGCAAAGTACCTTATCGAAAAAAATATTCTCTTCCGTTTTTCTATTGTTAAAGGCGAGATTATTGACAGATCGTCGCTAAGTAGTTATTTGCAGGATGCCTATAATATAATGGAGAATGCTATTGATGAGGGCTGGAGCTTTTCAAGATACCATCGGTTTTGCGATCTTAAGCCATCAGAGCTCGGGTTTCAAACCTGCGGATCGGGTTTTTCAGGCGCTTCCATTTATGTGGATGGAGGCGTTTATTATTGCCATGTGCAGTTTGGGACAAAATCCCTGCAAAGCGGCACCTTGTTCGATGATTCGCAGGATTTAGTCTCGCTGATTAATAATGGTAAACACCACGAAGGCTTCAGATCTGATGATTGTACTAATTGCAACTACAGGCATGTATGTACAAGCGGCTGTCCAATGTACCGGGAAAACGGGAAAGATCCTAACTGCAGCTTATATCATGAATTTATCCCGGTTATATATAGGCTGCAGGCAAAAGAAAGACTTAAATTGATCCTTAATAAAAAATCAGGTAAATTATCATAATGAATGCCCCTACCGAAGTAAAAATACTGCCTGCCGACCCAGACGTAATAATTGCATTTGCGGCATTGCTTGTTTCATTCATCGCATTGATCTTTACAATATTTCAGTTTTATATTCAAAGGAAGCACAACCAGAATTCAGTACGGCCTATTGGTCAAATAGTTTGTGGTGATAAACAGGAGACAGTATTTGTACACCTGGCAAATTTGGGCCTGGGACCTATGACTGTTACAAAACTATCTTTTAAGACGAATAATGGGACTGTGCATAATATAGAACATTGTTTAACGCTTAATCCCCGATCTTATTTCCATGTTACTATTAGCGAAGATAATCCTCAAACTATTTTACCGAATGGGCACCTGAAGCTTTTCGAGCAGGTTTTTAATCATTTTGGCGACCCCAATAAGCAGCAAAGCAGGAGCCTATTGTGTGAAATGGAAATCCAGGCAGAATATTACGATATATACAATTCAATGTATACTGTGAAAAGAAAGTTGAATTGGTTTGGAAGATATCTCAACGAAGAAAAACACCAGGATTAGGTTGAAATGCTTTATATGGGCGTTGACTATGAAGAAGAAGACCCAAATTGTTAAGAAATATAGGTTTTGTAGCATATCTATTAAATTGGCATTGGAAATTGGACATTCATTTGGAAGGGAAGTATCTAGCAGATCATCAAATCAAAAGTTCTGGCCGGAAGAGGATGTATATTCTCTTCCGGATCTTTGTCCCGGGCGGTAGTTATTAGGCAAATCTCGCCCCAGCAGCAGATGATCTCATGCTATTTTCCGCAGATATTAAACCCTTTTGTATTCTCTATTTTTCAATTAACTTAGTACAATCAGCCTTGGCTCCATTATCAGGATACCCCAAATAATAAAATGTCATGAAATCCGGGTTATTGTTTACTTACCTCAGTTGCTGGAGTTACATCCTTTTGGGACAAATACGCCTGGACAGCATGGATGAATACAAGAAATTTATTATAGAGCACAATCTATTTGAATTATGTCAGCATTCACCGATCAACGCGCCCTGACCCTTATTGCGCCTATCGCTCCCCATCATCAACAAGCGCTCGAACAGCTGCTGTTAACAACAGATTATAAGTCCCTAATGTCCATGCCCGGCGTACATTTCGGACGCCTGCTCATTCTGCATAAAACACAGCAGTTAGTATATGCCGTCAACCACGATGGCGCCTATGAGGCACATTTAGCCGTGATGGCAAAGAATTCCCTGCTTCACACCGTCTTTGCCTGTTGCCAGGGATACCAGACCACACTGCCGCCCGAGCAGGCTATCCCTCATTTTGTAGGTCAGTACCGCCAACAAGTGCAGGCATTCTACCGCGGGCACCGGGGCCTTTCCGTAGATCAGATCCTGCTGGAGCAGGAAATGTATGAAGAGATCCAGTCCCACCTTGACAAAGTGGGCTATGCCGGGCTGCCTCCGCTGGAGACCTGTCAGGCTATTAAAAAACATATCCATGCCCGCCTGCCGGCTTTACAGCCTTTTCAGGCTTACCAGTTGCCTTATATCGCGCCCAACCTCCTGCGTGTATTACTTATTGGACTGGTACTGCTCGTTATTATACTGGCATTCATTATCCATACCTGGTTAGGACTGGCATTGGTAGCTATACTCCTGCTTGCAGTTGGCCTGTTGCGCTGGAAAGAAAAGCATGACCCAATACTAGCAGATAACGACATAGCAATGGGCAATACCACTCAGCTAATGAGCCAGGAAGACTTCATCTCACAAAACCAGATGACGCACTATGTGCCGCTAAAACCCGGCATCCTGCGAACACTGTTGTTACGTACCGGGCTTTTCCTGGTAAACATCCTGGCCCGTTATAGTTTTAACCGTGGAACACTCAGCGATATCAGCTCTATTCACTTTGCCCGCTGGCAGATCATTAATCATGGAAAGGAGCTGCTCTTCTTCAGCAACTTTGACGGCACCTGGGAAAACTATCTGAGTGACTTTGTAGATCGTGCCTCCATTGGCTTAACGCTCATCTGGAGTAACACCATCGAGTTCCCGCGTACGGTTTTCTGGGCCACTGCCGGGGCGGCAGACGAAGAGCGCTTTAAGAACTGGACCCGTAAATACCAGGTGAAAACAGATATCTGGTACAGCGCCTACAAGAACCTGACGGTGAAGAATATTATCCGTAATCACCAGATCCGGATGGGCCTGCAGCAAGACTTTAATGCATCACAAGCCGCAGCATGGCTAAAAATGTTATAACAATGGCTACTACTATACCCCAAATTGAATTAAGCGATATACAGGGACTGATCGCATACTCCCATTCCCATCTGCCCGAAGCGGTATACGTGATGATACATTTCACGGATAAAGAAAAGGCAACCGGCTTCCTGGGACAGGTGCTTCCAAAGATCACATCCGTCGCCCACAAACCCGTCGGCCATGCCTGGCAGATCGCTTTTACAAATAATGGCATGTTCCAATGGTTCCCGGAAAAACAACTAACGCAATGCTTTTCTCGCGAGTTTACCGAAGGGATGACAGACGGTATCCGCCAGCGGATCCTGGGAGATATGGAGCAGAACGGCCCGACGAACTGGGAGTGGGGAAACGAAACAGCCGGTTATATTCATGCAGTGGTCATGCTGTATGCAGCCGATGCGACGGCGCTGCAACAGGAACGCGAAACATTGAATGCCTTATGCGATGCTTATGCCGTTACGGTGGTAAGGTCTCTGTTAACCGCCGCTTTTGGTCCCTTTGAACATTTTGGATTTAATGACGGGATCACCAACCCGGAGATAATAGGCATAGGAAAAAAACAGGGGCCGCATAGTAATGATAAAGTGATGCCAGGCGAGTTTATTCTCGGCTATCCCAATGAATATGATAAATACCCCTTCAGTCCGCAAATGAATGGCCTGGATATAGGGCGTAACGGCAGTTATATGGTATTCCGGCAACTGGAACAGGATGTAAAAGGCTTCTGGAAATTTGTAAAGGAAGCCACCGCCGCAGATCCCTTCTTTAAAGGCGATTATGATCTCTTAGCTGCAAAAATGGTGGGCCGCCGGCGAGATGGAACACCTTTAACGCCGCATAAGCCAGCGACCACGGAGGACAAGAACGGCTTCTTGTACAGCAAGGAAGATAAAGACGGGCAGCATTGCCCCGTGGGCTCCCATATCCGCAAAACAAACCCCCGAGACGGCATCGATCATGATCCTGCCGCTTCGCTGGATATTGTCAGCAAACACAGGATCCTGCGCAGGGGGCGGTCGTATGGTGCACCCTTGTCGCCGGATTATGATCCTGAAAAGATGCTGGCATCCGATGTAGCAGGCGAACGCGGATTATTCTTTATTTGTTTTAATACACAAATAAAAAGGCAGTTTGAGTTTATACAAAGCGCCTGGAGTAATAGCAATAAGTTTGATGGATTGTATGACGACCTGGACCCGCTGATCGGGTTCCCCATCCACCTGCGGAAGTATTGCGAGGGCAGCTTCACAATAACCGCATGCCCTTTCCGTAAGAAAGTTCATGGGATCCCGCAGTTTGTATTTATGAAAGGGGGGGCGTATTTCTTTATGCCGGGTTTAAGGACGCTCCGGCAGATGGCGATGTAGCTTTGTCCGAAAACGAACAGCCCCCGTTCACCTACGAACGTTTAGCCAGCCCTCAAACGCTGGCAGCAGGCTATATCTAACATATCTAACAGCTGGCAGTATTCTTGTGGTACATCTACCATGCTGCGCAATTACTTCAAAATCGCCCTGCGTAACCTGCAACGCAGAAAAGCCTATACGCTGATCAATGTCCTGGGCCTTTCCCTTGGCTTCGCATCTGCCATTCTCATCTTCAGCTTTGTAAAATATCACCTCAGCTTTGATACTTTCCATGCAAAGAAAGACCGGATCTACCGTATTGTAACGGAGGACCATATGGAAAAGGTATTCTATTACCCTGGCACCCCACCACCTGTAGGAAAGGCTTTCCGTAACGATTACACTTTTGCGGAAAAGGTATCCAGGGTATACGTGATGGACTGGCCACAGATCTCTCTTCCTTTTTCTGCAGGGAACCAGAAATTCCAGGAGGGGCGGGGCGTAACATTTGCCGAACCGGGATTTTTTGATATCCTGGACTTTCCCTTACTAAAAGGAGATAAGGAGAAAGCGCTCACGGAACCCAATACCGCCCTGGTAACCGAACGGATTGCAAGAAAATATTTTGGCGACGCCGATCCGATGGGAAAAATCATCCGCGTAGCTAACAAGACGGACTTCCGGATCACGGGCGTTCTGGCCGACCTTCCCGAAAATACAGACCGGAGGCAAGAGATCTATCTGTCCTTCAATAACCTGAAAGACTATAATCCCTGGGCAGCCGGCGACGATGGCTGGGGAGGCGTTGCCTCCGATTTCCAGTGCTTCGTTTTATTGAAACCAGGTGTGTCGGCCGCTACAGTTAATCAGGTGTTCCCGGCTTTCTCCCGCAAGTATTACGATGGCGATTATGAGCTGGAATGGCAGTTCAAACTGCAGCCCCTGGCGGATATCCATTTCGATCCGGCATTTGATGGCAAAATGTCCAGAAAAAATCTTTGGGCATTATCCCTCATTGGTGTTTTCCTCATCATTACGGCGGCGGTAAATTTCATTAACCTGGCTACCGCCCAGGCATTGAACCGCGCTAAAGAAGTGGGTATACGTAAAACCCTGGGTAGTTTTCGCGGACAGCTCTTCTGGCAATTCATCACCGAAACGGCATTGATCAACCTGGTGGCCATGCTGCTTGCATTTGTGCTGATCCGCCTGAGCTTACCACTTCTTGGAGTGCTGTTTGATGTACCCATCAGCCTTCATTTTTTCCAGGGTACTTACCTGTTTTTACCGCTGCTGCTGGTATTGGTGGTCTTCCTTTCCGGCGCTTACCCGGGTTTGGTTATTGCAGGATTTCAGCCGGTGCGGGCGCTGAAAGGGGCATTGTCCCAGCAACACGTGGGCGGATTCTCGCTAAGAAAAGGGTTGGTGATCACGCAGTTCGTGATTTCGCAGCTGCTCATTATCGGTACATTGGTGATCGTATATCAAATGCGTTATGTGAGCCGGGCAAACATCGGTTTCCAGAAAGATGCTGTTGTGATGATTGCTGTTCCTTCTACTGAAAAGGCAAAGATTAGCACACTAGGGGCTGAGCTTTCCCGGCTGTCCGGGGTAGAAAAAATTAGCTTTTGCAACCAGCCACCGATCGGTGCTGGTGGGGGCAGGGAGATCGTGTACGACCACCGCAGCAGAAGAGAGAACTATGATGTAGTGCTTAAGCTGGGTGACGAGCAATATCTTTCTACATTCGGCTTGCAGCTGCTCGCAGGCCGTAATCTCTATGCTTCTGATACTATTCGCGAATACCTGGTGAACGAGACCCTGGTAAAAAAGCTGGGTGTTACTAATGATGCCGTCATTGGCAAAAATGCCATGATCAATGATGTAAACGGTATGATCGTGGGCGTGATAAAGGATTTTCACAATGAATCCTTCCACAGCCCTATCAGGCCATTGGCAATTACAACCCAGACCCGCTCTTATTACACTTGTGCGGTAAAGGTGAATACCGCCAGCTTACCGCCCGCTTTAAAGACAGTACAAAAAACATGGGAGCAGCTGTTCCCTGATAATATCTATCAGTCCGAGTTTTTAGATGAGCGGGTACAGCGGAATTATCAACTGGATCAGCGGATCCAACAGGTGATCCAGACCTTCACAATAATAGCCATTTTTATCGCCTGCCTGGGTTTGTATGGCCTGGTATCATTCATGGCTGCACGGAAGACCAAGGAAGTAGGCGTACGGAAGGTATTAGGCGCCAGTGTGGAAAGCATCCTGTGGCTGTTCGGTAAGGAATTCATTCGCCTGCTGCTGATCGCTTTTGTGATCGCTGCCCCGCTGGCGGGCTGGGTAATGAATAAATGGCTGGAGAGTTTTGTGTATAGGATCAATCCCGGACCCGGGATCTTCGGGCTGGCTATGTTGATTACGTTGGTGATCGCAGGTTTAACAGTAGGATATAGTGCGGTGAAGGCAGCAGTGGTGAACCCGGTGAAGTCATTACGGTCGGAATGAGAAAGAGATGTATTCCATCAGTGGCGTTCTGATTGGGCCCCCGAAAGACCCGATCTTTCAGGGGCACGCTATCAGCTAACAAATGTCATCATCTCCAGCGGCGGACCATACACCTTCTGTGCACCCGCCTTATCCAGCGCAGTGATCTGCAGCTCCGGATCTCCCACACCGCCGCACATATAGTGCATTACTGAACGGGAATCAAACTTCGTCAATTCAATGGTATCTTCAATGTTCTCGTGCGGACAGCTGGACGGCGCACCAGGACGGGTGTGTTCATGACGGAAGCCCAGCACATGTCCCAGCTCATGCCTGAACACGCCGATCTTGTTAAAGCCGCCGGGCCGGTAATAAGAAGGATCGATGAGCACTCTTCTTCTGAAGGCGGGGTCATTTGGAAAAAAGGCCGCAGCAATAAACCGGCCACCGGCATCCAGCTCTCTTACAACGAATACCACACCTACATCGGAAGGATCCGTGTTGATGCTGTCGTCCAGCTGTTCTTTGTATTCGAATTTAATGCCACAAATAGCTTCCCAGGCAGCGGTAGCTGCTTTGAAATTCGCTTTTACCATTTCATAGTGTTGAGCATTCGGGAATGTGCGTTTTAATATGCAGTACGTGAGGACGAAACCCGGCGCCCAACGTACGATCTTCCCGTTTTGTATCATCCCAAGCAATCCGCGTTCGTCGCCGTTCTCTGACAAGCGGATCCTTCCCAGGCCGGCCTCACTGGCTGCTTCATTGGCAAGCGCTATATTGGCGACCGTAACGGAATCTTCGACGTGCCTGGCCTCATTGGCCGCCTGTTTCTGGAAAGCATACACCTCCAGCTGGGCCTCGTCCAGCAGGGTGTCGCCCTCTGCGATGTAAAGGTCTTCGCCTTCAATCTCTACTTTCCTGAGCTTACCGCGGAGCTCTTCATAGAGGCTTTTTGGGGAGACGCCGGCTGTCAGCATACCGTTTGATCCATTGGACAGATTCGCGAAGGCAAGGGCTGCCTTATTACCGGCCACAAATTTTGCGGCGGGACTCATTTCTCTGGGGTGCATAATATGTAGTTTTTAAACGTGTAAGGGAATACGAATTGGATGTGGTGTTAGCCAAACTGCCGGATGTCGTCTTCAGAGATCAGTTTAATCATTCTCGCCCATTGGAGGATCAACTCATCTTCTTCCTGGAGCTGATCCGCACCGGGATTGGGATGAGCAGGTCCGCCGGATAAATAAAATAATATACCATCGATGGTTATTTCCGGGAACTGGCCTTTCCAGGAAGAGAAATCCGGAGATCCTTTCACCGTGTTCCGGATCTCCGGATGCTGATCCAGGAAACGCGTGGCGAATGTTTTTTTGTTGTCTGCAGACATGATCGCTGGTTGTTGCTGCTAAATTAAGGATTCAGGAAGGGCCGGGGAAGGGGCGTTTTTCCCGTATTTACGCCCCGCGCTTTTCCCCGATGGGGATGATCATAGCACTACGAAATTGTTCTTTATCGCATACAGCACCAGGCCTACGCGGGTAGATACGTTGAGTTTTTTGAATAGGGCTTCGCGATAGCCATCCACCGTTCGTTCGCTGACAAACATCTCTTTCGCTATTTCCTGGTAGCTCTTTTCACTACAGGCTTTCCGGATGAATTCCATTTCACGTGGCGTCAGTTTAACGAAGGTGTTCAGGGAGGAGTTTTCATCTACCAGCTGCGAAATGTTCCGCATCACCGTACGCGTTACCTGGTCGTTGAAGAAAAAGCCGCGGGAGAATACCTCGTCAAAGGCCAGCTTCAGCTCTTCCGGTTCGGCGTCTTTCAGCACATATCCTTTGGCGCCCTGGCGGATCATTTTAATGATCGCGATCTCTGTTTCCATGGTGCTGAGGGCCAGTACATGGATGTCCGGATGATGAGTGCGGAGCCATTCGGCGGTTTCATAGCCGTCCATTCCCGGCATGGAGATATCGAGGAGGATGATATCGGGGTGGCGCTGGTATTTCAGGCGTTCGATCATTTCCCGGCCATCGGCTGCTTCGAAGAGGACCTCATAGCGGGGAAAGAGGTTGATCAATGCAGATAGTCCCTTGCGGAACATGGTATGATCGTCAACAATGGCGATATATCTGGTATCAGGCATATGGTACATTTATCTTAATGGATGTTCCCTCTTCCAGGCTGCTGCTGATGGAGGCGGAGCCTCCTATCAGGCGGGCCCTGTTGAGGATATTCTGCAGGCCGAGCCCTTCTTTGCTGCCCAGTTCTTTTTCTACGTCGAAGCCCTTGCCGTTATCCTGCACCTGGATGAGCAACTGCTCCGGCAGGTATTGCATTTCAATCTGCACCCGGGTGGCGGCGGCGTGTTTTAGTATGTTCTGTAATGCCTCCTGTATGATCCTGAACAGCAGCATCCTGGTTTGCTGGTTCAGGGGTTGTTCTTCCTGGGTGATGGTAAGCGTGATCGTGATGCCGGTGCGTTCCATCCGCCTGATTTCTTCGTTGATGCTATCTGTCAGGCTGAATGATTGTGCCCGGTCGCTGCTCAGGCTTTTGGCGATGTTGCGCAGGGCGGTAAAGGCGGTGCCGATGGTATCTTTTACGGCGTGCAGTTCTTCGTGCCCGGCGGCTGTTCTTTGTTCCATGATGTTCAGCTGCACTTTGGCGTAGCTGAGCAATTGTCCTACGTTATCGTGTATCTCCTGGCTGACGGCGTTGAGGGTTTCCTCCTGGATCTCCAGCCTGGACTGGAGCAATTGTTTTTCGAAAGCATCTTTTATTTGTTGTTTTTCACGGGCCATCTGCAGTTTCTTATTGTTATAGGACCATATCATTACCAGGAAGAGAATGCCGATGAAAAGCAATACGATGGTAATGGCTATGATGATAACAATGATCTGGCGCTGGGGATCTTGCATAAAATAAAGGCATAACTATAACCCAGGTATAATATGAAATTGGGGAGGGGCATGATAGCCTTGTACAGGCTTTTGCCTCCTAACATCACCTTGTGATCCTGCATATATTGCTGCAGCCCGAGTATTACCAGCGTGATCAGCGCGAAGAGCAGCAAACCGGCGTTGATCCAGAAATAGGGGTCCTGCCACAGGTTCATTCGTATATCCTCTCGCAGTGCCAGTCGTAACAATATAAAGCAGGAGAGCACGATGGTAAGAATCTGTATCAATATTAAAGAAAAAGTATTGAATACAAAAGGTCCCTGTAAAAACAGGTAATTGAGGACGATCACGAGCATACAAAGGAAAGCAATGCCCTTAAAAGCGAGCCGTTCATTGTCCCGCATCTGGAGCATTTCTCCCATGAGGTAGAGCCGGAAGGGTGTTTCCAGCAACAGGTTCAGGTTATAGATAGCATGATTGGACAGCCAGGGTATAAAGCCCAGTGCACGATAATTGGCGCCGATGACCTCTATGAGGTTAACAATCACCAGCATGGGCAGAAAGGCGGATAGTCTGTATTTACTGAGCCCTCCGTAGCACAGGATGGCTAACAGAAGGCTCAGGAACTGGATGTATTGGTAAAAATGCAATTGCATAGGGTTTATGGTTCTAATCCACCGAGGTTATAGGCCTTGCCATCGCTTAACATATTGAAGGCAATTGAGATATCCCTGTAGTAAGGGATGATGAACAGGGATATCCTGTTTAGTCTTGCGGCTCTTTCCGCCGGGTCGTTGGGAAAATATTCCAGCAGGAATCTTTCCGTGTACATTCCACATGCCATTTTGAAATTTATGCCGGTTGCCTGTCCAAATTCTTTAAGGATCCATTCTTTGAGTTTGAATCCATCAAATTTCACGAAATAGGTGATGTCTATCCTTTCATCGATACAGATAGGCAGCTCGAGGGGTATTGTTTTGTCGATAATACCGCGTTTTGCCATTTCCGAATTGTAATAACCGATGCATTCCATTGCGTCCGAAAAGGACACTTCCTGACCACCATCGTCTGGATCCTGGAACAGTCTGGCGTAGGCTTGTTCCTGGTCAAATACCTGCCAGAGTGATTCTACAGCTGTCTGTAAAGACTGCTTCTGGGCATTAGCTAATGAGATGGAAGGGGAGATTTTAAAAGTGGAAGTGGTTTTGTTTTCCATGACATTTTGATTTTCGAGGTTAAAAATTAATGACAGGATTAAGGTAGGGAAGAACCACGTTCCCGCAAATTGTTACAATAACAGCCATGGGATCAACTATTTGATTTTCATGTTTTTTGAAAAAAATATAAGGATAATAAACGGGGAATCTGCCATCGCGTTTCATAAAAATACCCCCCTGCAAAACGGGATTTCTCCCCTTGTTAGCCTTATGGCGTCTGAGCTAGCTTTGTGAAACAAAATCCTTCATACCATGAGCACTCAACTCCAAGCTTTACAGGAATTCGGGAAGGCACTGATGGAAGACCCTGTTCTGATGGACGAATTTAAGAAAGATCCCTTAAAAGTGAGCCGGCAATTTGAGCTGCAGCCTATTAATGATAAATGGGTATACCGGTTGGTGGTGGCGTCGCTTGGCCTTACCATCCTGATCATCATCGTCGGCGTGATCGTACTGATGTCTAGCAGTGCTATCAGGAACGATGCAATGGTACCTACCATCTTCACTGCCCTCGGATCTGCTGCCATTGGTGCGCTGGCGGGCCTGCTGGCGCCTTCGCCGAAGAACAGCTGAACCCCTAACATTTATACCCCAGGCATTTGTTTACCTCTTAAAACATTTTTATGAAAAAAATATTACTGAGCGGGCTATTGATCCTTATTTGCGGTATTACCATTGCCCAGGACGATGAAACCTTGCGTCGCCTGCATGGCACAGTGGTGAAGGACAACTTGTTCCTGCGCTGGAATGAGGCGGCAGGCGAGTTCCAATATACCGTGGATACAGATGCGGCGCTTTGGAGAAGCGTAAAGAAGGGTATGCTGTACAATGCCCGGAATAATCATGGCAATAATGTAGGCCTGCACATACAGTTTTACAACCCGCTGAAGTATGTGACCAAATTAAGTTTCAAGGATGTGGACGATCCGCTGTACCAGGCAGTATTACAGTTCCTTTCCAGTTTATCGCCTTCAGAAGCGGCAACAGGAACGGATGTAGACGAGCTCAGTTCCCTGAAGGATAAATTGGTCAGCAATGCAGCACAGGCCATGCTTGCACATGGTCTGTTACCGGCAGCCAAGCTGGACGATTTCCATGGGTCCATTATCCTGTCGCAATGGATACAGGAATTTATCACGTCCGTAGATTATGATATGGTGCTGGCATCTCCCGAGAAAGCAAAATTATATAATGACCTGGTAGCTATCGTTAACAAGCATACGACGAAAGTAGACAATTACCTGTTCAAGACTATTCTCATTGGCGGCAAGATCCAGGAGGATAAAGGATTCAATGACTGGATCCTTTCCCGGAAGAACGCCCTGTTTAACAGTCCGGCGGACCTGGATATGTTCAACCAGGAACTGGCCGTCGCAGACAATGTACTGGGCGAGCTGCAACAAGCGAGAAAGGATGCGGAAGACGGATTGAAGGCACTGCAAAAGCTATTAACGGAGGATTATAATGCGAAAGTAAAGCCGCTGATCCAGGAGCCCCGGCAGAGCTCCTTCGGCAATTATTCTGCCGCGGAAGCCTACTGGCAGGGCAATGATGTGTCAGACAAAATAGAGAAACATAAAGAGGCGCTGGCACAGTATAAGCAGCTGTTGGAACGCCTGCAAAAATTCACCGCAGACTTTGCGCGGGACAGAAAAGGCTATCGCCTGGAGAACTCGCCTTCTTTTGACTATAAGACAAAGACCATGCGGAACTTCGTATATGAGATCCGGGAACTGGACATTAACGGGAAAGACGTGGCCGGATCGCTGCATAGCGCTGAGTTTACGATGGCCAAGTTCCAGTCGGTGATCCCCTTTGTGTCTACCGGAGCCTTTTATACCGGTTTCCGTTATCCTAACTACGCCATTGCAGCTGCAGAAGGAACGAACCGTGTAGCGGAGACCGATCCTACGGATGTGCGGGTACGGCCGGCGGTATTCCTGAATTTTTTGTTCAAGACGGGGAGTGATTGGTTTTATCCCTTGCTGCAGATAGGCGTTTCTACCGGGGTGAATGATTTCCTGTTGCCGGTGGGAGTAGGGGTGGCTATAAATAACAGAGTGTCTATAAGCGGTGGCGTTATGGTGGGTTGGAGGAAAGATCTGACTAAGCTCAAGGTAGGGGATGTGGTGAAGGATGATGCCGAGTTGCAGAATGATCTGAGTAATAGGGGGGCGGCGTCATGGTTCTTTTCGGTTAATTATAATTTTATTAAGTAGGTATTTGCAGGAAGTGAAATCGTTAATAGTTATAATTTGTATTAAGCCGCAAAGTATGAATTATATTAATAAGCTTTGATGCTTCTGCTTTTTCGGCGTTCACGAGACGATATTTACCTTTCACCTGTTTTTCAGAATTACAATGCTCACTTTTGATTAGTGTTGCAGTATTCAAATAACCAGATAGAAGCGATACCCCAAAAGACATTGCTCCCTGTCTATACCTTAAGCGTTCACTAAAAGAATTTTTCCTGATAGTACTCATCATATGTTAACACTATATGCCAGAATTGTCCAGCCTATTGCTGGGGGCTTAGAAGGGCTTAAGGCCGCGTTGCAAACAGCCATAGAGCTTGAACATGCGACACTGCCCCCGTATCTGTATGCACTGTATTCGATCAGAGCGGGGACTAATCAACGGCTTACACAACTCATACTATCGATTGTATTGGAGGAGATGCTTCATTTAGCCATTGCCTGTAATATATTAAATGCGATTGGCGGTCAGCCTTCTATCAACCGGCCGGACTTTATACCAGGCTATCCCGGCCCGTTGCCTGGAGTTACCGGAGATATTAACGTTCCATTGGCGCCACTATCCAAAAGTTTGATACATGACGTTTTTATGGAGATAGAGAAACCCGAGACCCCCTTGTCCTTCCCGGTTAAAAACCTTTCCCTTCTGGGACTGAATATTGCACGGACAATCGGGCAGTTTTACCAGGGAATTAAAGAACAACTAATTTTACTTGCAGGTGAGGGGAATATATTTATAGGACAGCCATTCCGGCAACTAACAGTAGGCCTGCCCGGCCTTACGCGAATCAATGATCTCCAGTCAGCGCTTGCTGCCATTGGTCTGATTGTTGAACAAGGAGAAGGTACTGCAACTACACCTTTGAATGCGTTGGAGAAGCCTGCACATTATTACTCATTCGCTGCGGCTTATCATGGAAAGGAGTTAATCCCCCAGGCCGGCGAGCCGCCATTTGCCTATGCGGGTGCTGATATACCTATCGAGGAAGATAATATTAAGCGGCTTATTGTTAACCCCACTCCTGATGATTATTTGGGGACAGATGCAATGCCGGCGAACCAACAATTCAATAAAACTTATACAAAATTGTTAGAAACGTTACAAAAGACCTTCAATGGAAATCCAATGAGCATAATAGGCGCTATAGGAATGATGCAACAGCTCAAGGGCGAAGCCGCGACACTAACTGAAATTAAGCTGCCTTCCGGACTTTTGGCTGGACCTACTTTTACTTATACCCCATAAATATTCCTTTAATAAGCTTAACCAAAACCTCAGTACTATGATCGGATTACAACAAGTTCAAGATGTGCTGGAGCGGATCCTGGGAACGCGCTCAATGCCATTTCATGATGCATTCTGGCGAGGGAAAACCCGCAATGAACTGGTAGCCAAAAAAGTGTTTGACCTACCACTCTTTGTTGCCGGGGATCCGGATGCCTCTTATATTATCGCTGCCCTGGAACAAAGATCTGCAGGGAAGAATTCTACATCAAATTCTTTAATTGCTGCCTATTTCAGCCTGGCTAAGGCTGGTGAAGATGAGATAACGGTCCTCAGACAATGGATTATTGATGGTTGCCCGGAGATTGGAATTAATCCCGAACCTAAAAATGTTAAGGCGCTTCATGCTCTTACTGCAGATGTTGTAAATGACGACCGGCATGTGGAGTATTGGAGGGCAATAGATATTTTCTTTTTGCCAGGTCTTGCAAGCGGGGAAACGCTCCCGCATGTAATCAAGATGCACGGTACGGCTTTTGAAGTGTGGATAGCTTCGATGATCACTCTGGAGGATCCTGCGCGCTGGCCAGCCTTTCTTGTTAAACCTGAAGTGATTGAAAGTTTCACATATATACGGCATCATCAACGTAGGCTGATCCATGAATATTATGGGGAATCGCAATCCAATATTTTTGATTCGCTATGGAAATTTGGAGGAAGTTTGCTGCCAATAGATCCCCTTTCGCGGGCACGTCCTGAGCATAGGATGAATAGCGTGCTGGATTGGTTTTATTGGGTACCTTACCTTACAGCATCACTTACAGCCCCTGATATAGAACAAAAAGATGTTGATCTGGCCCGTGCATGGCAAATTGGATTAGTTGCTGACGGTTTGCTGCGCGAAGATGAGGAACGGCCCGTGGGAAGCAGAATGCCCATTTCTGATTTTGCTAAGCAAGATCCGGATTTATTTTCTAAAGTCAGCTCCAAATACCAGGAAGCTGATCATAATACGCTCTTAAAGGAAATGATCCGAAGGGCAAAGGAATCCGGGATATTCGGCTGAATGTACACACTTTTAAAGCCCCATAATGAAATATCTACAATTAATTTCAGTTCTTTTATTGGTAATCCCATGTTATAGCCAGAATGTGGTAAGAACCATTACTATAAATCCTGGGGAGAAATCTGTAACAACCAGCCTACCATTCGATCGGCCGATTATTTTGAAATGGATATCTAAGGAGCCGGTCATCATCACTTACGCGGGATTAGTAACTATTCGCAAAGGAAATGTAAGTGCCTATTATAAGAACTGGGCGCAAAACCGGAGCTTTCTTGCGCTGGATGCAAAAGAAGGGAACATGGGAAATGCTGAATCAAGGGTCCATGTTGAAGAATTGCAGACCACATCTACAATGAACACGGACGGGAAATACGAATCGAACATTATGATTGCTCCGTTGAAGCCAAATAGATTTTATGATGTTAAAATTCTTCGAAGGCCAGTGGATATTGAAACGAGCCTTTATTTTGACCTTTTTTTATCAATTGGAAACAGACCGGTTTTTGATAAGAAATTAACTTATATCAATAACCTTAAGGCTCCCTTTAAACATGTTTATTTTTCCGGACCTCATGTAGGAACATTGATGTTCAACGAGCTCAATGAATTTTACAGCGTGTTTCTCAAAAGCTATTATGATGATATTACTAATGCTGGTGGAGATAAAGACAAAATCGCAGTAGCTACTGCTAAAATAAAAGCGACCATTGTCAATGATGCACCACCTAATGCCTTTAACGTTACTGGCGGATACATTGAAATTTTTGAGGCCATAGAATCAGGAGATAGCGCCCGGGTGTGTGCTAATATTTGCGCACTTGCCATTATGCTAAAGGGTTATGTGCCATCAATGGCTAATTGTGTCGGGGACTACAATAGCACAAGATTAGACAGCCTTTATCGAGCAACGCCTCAATTGAAGGGCTTAATAGCAAAATACGCTGCGGCAACCGATCAGGAGAAGGAGAATATTCAAGGTGAAATTATGAATGAAATCCTGGATAAGGATCTTCCCACAGCGGAGGACATGTTTATTTTCGGGCAAACCCTTTCCGCTACCACAGCTGTTCTTGATTTCGATACCAGGACAAACTTTACCATTACTCCCGACTTTGGTTATGTTTACTATGGGGCTGGACAATCCGGATTTCACGGCTTACTGCCCTACATCGGCTTTCAACTTGAATTTAGGTATTTCGATAAGAATATACCTTTCAATTTGATACATCCCAAATCATTGCTGCATTACTTGTCATTCACGACAGGATTGTCGCTTACTTCATTAAAAACCGATGGGAAAAGGGACGATTTCTTCTCAAATAAGTCCCTGCTCATTGGCCTGGGATTTCGACTGAGTTCGGCTACCCGCATGACATTTGGAAGCATTCTTTTCAGGAAAGAAGATCCCAATCCACTTATTGACAATAAAAAGCTAGCTGCAACGCCATTTATTGGTCTATCAATAGATCTCAAATTAAAAAGCATTTTGAATGATTTTGTTGGACTCATTTCAACCAAAAAGCCATGAGAAAGAAGAATTTAGCAGGATTTTTATTCTGCCTGCTATTCAGCTCCTGCTACAACGAAAAAGATTATCTACCCACCAATATCAATCCAGATGAGGTGATCGCCGGACTTTATGCAAGCAACCCTGTGCTCCCTGCCGATGGGCAAAGTTTTACTTATATCATCGCCGAATTACCGGTGAATGCTGTTGATGCCAGGTCAACAGTTACCTTTACCACCACCAGGGGGACTTTTGACAATAACAATAAGACAATTATGCTTGCTGCCACGCTCGTAAGGGACAATGGTCAAAATAAACGTATTGCAAAGGTTAAGCTTGTTAGCAGCAGCACGATCGAAATCGCAGATGTTACCGCATCAATCGGGGGAACCACTAAAGTTGTATCAGTAACCTTTACCAATCTGGCCTTGGACAGTTTTTTGACTGTCAGCGCTACTTCGAATACGATTCCCGCTGATGGAGCGAGCTTTACCACCATTATAGCTGAGCAGCCTGTAAATGTTCAAGGTGACTATAATTCGATAACATTTACTGCAACCGCAGGTGTTTTCGATAACGGGACGAAAATAATCAACAAATCGTCTGCATTGGTATTGGTTAATGGCGTTTACCGGAGAATCGCTCAGGTACGCTTAACCGCTTCTAAACTGGAAGAGTCTGCAGCAATTGAGATTGCAATAAAAGGGACCTTGAAAGCTTATAATGTTAATTTCAAGAAAGCTTATCCGGAATCAATCGCACTAACTTTAGGAGCCCTCTCTATCTCCCCAGGCTATGCCAACAGTGTGCAGATCAATACCAACTTACTCAGAGGTAAAGGAACACCTACTGTTAATAATGAAGCCACGACAATAGTTGTGGATACTAATAATGTAAGGAGAGGGGCTTTTATCAATTACAATACCAAAAGCGACATCAATGGGCAGGTCATAAATAAGTTCACCCTTGGTACGGATAACTACAAAGGTAAACTGAGGGTTGTTGCTACAGCCGTGGATTCTGTAGGGAATTATTTAGTTGCTGAAAGTGAGATTATTGCACAATAAATCTTTTGTCACTCAATAAAATCATAGTATTATGGGAAGCAATGCACGCACACCAAAAAGTTCCACCGAGGATAACAGCAAGTCTGCTAATGACAACCTGAAAGCAAGTCTGCAGGCAAGCAAGCAAATTATACAGGACAATGTCAAAAGTATCCTAAAAGATATCAAAGATGAAATCCTTCCACGTTATAATTTAGATAGCATGAATATTGCGGAAATATCATTTGGCGAGGAGGTCGATTGCCCGGATGGATACGAACTTATTTGCAAAAACTTCGGAAACGATCCAAGAACGGGTAGGCCTATCGTCAGGTGCAAATGTGTGAAGAGGAGGTTTTGATTAACACTATTGGTAGTACAGGCTATTGGGAAAGGCGGATCAGCCCGCGCTAGCGCGCCTTTCAATGTCATTTTCCGTTTCTGTTGATACGAGCCTTGTGCTTTAGCATATAGTATTCCAGTTCCTCAAATGCAAGTGGATAGAGTGGTTTTCTTTCTTTTAGGTTATATGGTATAACCACATTCTCGCCGAGATATTTTTTGAGAAGTATATCGAAAGTGCCTGATAGCGGTTCGGTCGGAGGAATTCTGCATTCTTTAATCATGACTATATTGTTATTATATTCTTTTAGAAAACACTCAGTAATTATACTTTTACCGGGTGATCCAATAGCCAGGGATGCTATATTATGTTTGTCATACTCAAGAGTAACTTCTTTCCTGACCATTTCGCCAGCACTTTGCTGCATAGTCCTGAACAGGAGGTCATGTGTTTCTTTTTGAATAAAAACTCTGGTTGATATATTCATATTCCTTCTAAGTCTTACCAGATCGGTAATATCACTATAAATGGAAACATGATCTTTTGCCTGATAAGTAAAAGCTCCACCTTGTATATCAAGATTAATACTTCTATGGTTAAAATGTAGATTTTTTGAAATTAATTCTATTGAGTTTGATGTACGGAATTTATTTAATGTATAATTTGCGTTTAACAGAAACCCATTTCTTGTCAAAAGAAATTCATTCATTCTATGGCCACTTAGAGCGGGATACTGTAGATATTGATGACCAAGTTTAATTTGCGGTCCCATAGCTGCGCAACGAGGGCTAAATAAAAGTATGTAAGCCAGAAAATCTTTGTACATATCTTCATTAAGGTCATTGTCAAACGAAACATAGTCAGAAAGATTGTTTCTGTTTAAAGTTAATGGTAATACTCCATTATTATCTATTACAGATATTTTCGCCGTGTTAAAAGGAGGGAATTTGACAAAATTGCTGGAATCATTAACATCAGGTATCACAATGCCATTGCAAATGAAGCTTCTTTCATATCCATAGGATTCATCATGTGTCCAGAAAATCTTGTTATACCCTTTGGAATTCAGCGAGCGCCATTCATCTGTTGCGTTTTGAGGATTAGGGCCTAGCTTCATAGCAGGAATAATCCTTTTTCCAAAATAGAAATAATTTATAACCGGATCGGGTAGGGCATACCATAGCGTCCAGTCATATCTTGCTTGTTTATAATCCGGATTAGTTGGAGCAAACAAGTGTAATTTGTCGTCATCTATTTTAATTCTAACAATTGTACCGGTTTTCAGGGTATCGTCTTTAAGAACATTGATCTGGCTTTCATTTAGGTCCGCGTAGAACTTATATCCAATATCTTCTTTGATATTTTTGGTTTCTACGTAGATGCCTTTTCCTATTAAGAATGCGGCCAGTACTCCTACTCCAAACCGACCACTCCTGGTAACAGAGGAGTTGCCATTTACGTCTGTGAACGCTTTTTGCCAATTTAAACTTCTTCTATAGGAGGCGCCTGCCGTTAAAAAGTAGTCTTTAATTACTTCTATTGGCATCCCGATTCCATTATCTTTGATTTCAAAATAGTTGTCACCATCGGGAGTCTTAAATATGTTGATGTCAATTTCCCCTCTGTAGTCATTACTGACGCCCTTTTCAATGATCTCACGTTCCCGGCATGCGTCTACTGCATTTTGTAGCAATTCCCGCACTCCATACTTTGGTTGGTTGCTATATAGGGGAGAGATAAGCAGTTTTGCAATTTCATCATTAGATTTAAAATAGAATTTATCCGCAACATATTCTTGTTTATTGCGGAATGAAATTTCGTGTAAATTGGAGGTAATACGCCTGTATTTTATTTCGGCTTTGTTGTTTATACTACCATAAAGCTCCCCAAGTACAGCCCATGAGATATCAAACTCATGTTGAATATCCTGTAATAATTTCAGGATCTTCAGGTACATTTTACTTTCTTTTGGAGAAGCTTGTACAAAGATCCTTTCCGGGTCTACCTGATACTCGGTGTCTATCGAATCAATAGCAAGGTGAGTTTGATGCTCCAGCTCTGAAAAGGGGCTTGAGAGGGATTTGACTTTCAATAAGATCGGTGACGTCCGTGTTTTGTCTATTTGCAAATAATCTGCCAACCGGAGCAGTATCATCAGGTAAGCAACGTGTATTCCATGGATATAGGTCCTGCCCTTAATGCCATATTCGGATTCAATATAATTTACACATGATCTTAGATCTAAGCCATGACTTCTGGCTATCAATCCGATCAATTTTTTATGTGCGTAATCCAGTTCTCGGGCAAATTCCAGCGGTTCATTTTTGCCGGGGAATCCTTTCAGGGCAATTTCATGGGCGAGCCTCGGGTGATGTCTTCTGATAAATTCACCAATTAGCTTTTTGTCATTACCGTTGATCTCGCCTTTATTTAATAAAAGCGGATTTCTAATGATAATGTCCTGATCACCGAAAATAGCAATTAACTGTTTGCCACTAAATTTCTTTGCTTCATTCAGATATTCTTCCCAGAGTTGGGCCCAAGTGAACTTATCCAGTTCTTTTACTCTAACATCGTCAAAGCAGCCATTCAGTAATTGATTAAATCCCTCGAGCGTGATGTGCATTGCGATATCGTGCAGGATGGTGGAAAGGATGAAGCTACCGATGTCTTTGCCGGATAGGATATTGTCAAATGTCTTCTCTGTTACTAAATTTGATGTGGATACAAGAATGCTTTCAATGTGCTTAACGCCATGATCCGTATATTCCTCGAAAAAGTATAGTTTGTTGTCTACCAAAAGCTCGCCAAATCCAGCTGCTGTGGAAAGTACAATGCCGTGCAAGTCCTGTACCGTTTTGAGTTTTTCCTGGAACTTTTCCGGAAGATTAATATTTATCATCTCGGGTAAATGTAGGTTGATGTTTAAATGTATTTGTGATCTCAGCGCATATATACGAAGCGGGTATCGCAATGATGGTCAAAAAATAGTGGGCAAGGATATTTTTAGAATGTGTCGATAATAGCTTCTATCCTGTTAAGTAGTTTCTGTTCAGGGGAAGGTGAGGCTTTTAAATTCCGGATAATCGCACTTAACTGACTGACCGTTCATATTATTATTTTGTCCTTCAGTTGTGTTACCGAAAGTTTTTTTAAATCTGTAAAAATAAGCCGCCATCCTTTTTTGCTCCTTTGCGACCATATTGTTTCAATTTCCTGCCTTATACTGTCATCAAATTCTGAGCTGTCCGCCATAATAAAAAAGACAATTGGATTTGTAATTGGCTTAGGATAATTACTGATTAAAAGCCTTACGTGCTCAAGCGAATCAATTGCATATTGAGTCGTAATTCTTTTAGTTGAATATTTGATCTCTACAATTACGTCTTTAGAGAGATCGAGCCACTGAGTAGTGTCCTTAATAGGGGAAAGTATTATATCGAATTCAAAATTGTTGATGCGATAATTCGTCAAAACATTATACCTGTCTGAGAATTCATTCTTGAATTTCTCCACAATTAGGCCTTCAACTGCAAAGTAAGCCTGGGCCGATAGCCTTTTCTCCTTTTCTGTGATTGAGGGATGCTCATACTCTATTTCTCTTTCTTTTATCCTATAAACCTCTTCGATATCAACTTTTTTAGCTCCTAAATTTTTCTCAAATTCCAGATCGAACCTTTTGTTTTCTTTTTTTAGTTTTGCCACCTCTTCATCTAATTTTTCATCTTCGACCTTTTGTCTTTTTCTCCACCTGTTCCCCCCGATAATGAGAAATACTATACCTAAAGAAATAAAGGACAGCGAAAGAACAGGTATTGCCCTTACCATCAAAAGTGAGAAGCTATGCTTTTCCGATATAATTTGCCTGGCAATTGGCGTTAATAAGGGAATTTTAGTTGTTTCTATCTGGAGATCGAAGTTTTCTCTTAAATAAAAATAGGGCAGGAAAAGCCCGATTGCAACCAACACATAACCTGTTGAAACTAAAAATCTATTATAGTCTGAATACTGAACTTTGTCAATCATAGATCTTTCTTATCAGTTTCATTTAAATGCAAGACCAATTTTTTCTCGCGGGGAGTGATATAATTCACTATCTGTATGGTTATTTCCTCTATCAATCTTTCCCTGTACTTTGGGGCGCGCTTTATATTTAAAATGAGGTTATCGTTTCCAAAATTGATGCGTGCACCCTCAAATTCAAGAAATTCTATTTCATACCAAAGCCTGGGCTTGGGAGCAATAGCCGCGAATTCATTGGTATAGCTATTAGCTGTACCAGAGGAATTGAAAACGCCTATAAAAAGATCTCCTCTATAATTTCCAGTGCCATTGAATGATTCAATACCAAAATGTAGTATCGCATTGGGTATTTCTCTGTATCCTACCCATAATTGTGCATAAGTTTTGTCAATTGGATTTCCAATAGAAACGGTTAAACTATTTGGCAGAGCTGCCAATAGCTTTTCGCGTACTTCGTGCCTGACACTATCGGCAATACGCCGTTTAGCTTCTTTTAACATGTTACTTACGAATGTCGCAGCTTCATAATTATCCATCACTAGCTCAATCAATTCGTTTTCGTGTTGCTTATCCGGTGTACTTGTCATATTGTTTATGAGTAGTATATATTGTTTGATAGATTCACGCAAGATAGGGGTATCGGCTGCCTCTTTTAAGCACAGTTGAAGCCAGTTACTAATGTCATCCTGGTAGGAGAGTATTTGGTAATCACGTCCGGAAAGAAGCTCACCTTTACTCTCATCGGTGGGTTCCCTGCCATCAAGTGTTAAATAAATGACTTTATTATTCTTTTTATTGTAATTACAATATCGTTCTATTTGCGTATCCTGGTCACCAGCATAGATCTTGTTTTCGATAGATACAGACTTCCCATTCCCGTCTTTAATGAAAATATCTATTCGACCACCAGTTTTCTCAAAATCGTTTTTTTGTCCAATATGAAATTCCAGTGTGACAACGGATGTCTCTATGGACAAGTGATTATCTAATTTGATTGTTTCCAGGAATAAGTTCAGAAATGTGGTTTTTTTAAGATGAGAACCCCACGGATTAAGGAGCTCCCCCAGGAACTTTGAGTGTGTGCTGTTTTCACTGCGTTCCATTTTCAAAATGGAAAAAACATTGAACCTTTCACCTTTCAATAACTCGATCTCCTGCTGATGAACGACTATCCGGTTTACAGATTTAAATAGGTATGTAATTTCGAAGGGGCCAGGTTGGGACATATAAAACAGATTGGGGCTAAATATTTGCTAATATAAGCAATTTAGCAATTAAATCGGAAAAATCAACAGACAGGCAGGAACTATTCAATAGATATTAACGCACTCAAATAAGTGGCTATTTCTTTCCTGACAACGAAAGTATTTTGCCCAATTGAGTAGTACCATTTCCGTTTTTGCCCGTTTAAAGATATTGAAGCCAGTTAAATGGCAAGCCGGATTGTCATGTTGGAAGATCTGGAATGAAAATGCCAGCTGCGGGTGGCCTATACACCTGCGTAATATATTTTTATTAATTAATACACACAAATCATTTTATGAATGTCGAAGATTTGGAGGATGAGCTGGAAGGCGAGGCCGGCCGGATATATGACAGGGTCAGGAATGTAGTGGTTGATCGCAAAACGAATGAGTGGCTTAACATGAAACCTGTTGGTGATACCCAACAAGCTGGAACACCGGATACAAGTCTGGCAGCTGGGCATAAAGTCAATGTGGTCAGCTGGCTAAGAAAGAATATTGGCATCACGCTAACAATTGGTATCCTGGCGGGTGTATCGGTTTGCTCCTATTTTTATGAACCTGTTCCGGCTGAGAAGAAAGTCGGATTGGTAACTGCCTACCTGGCTAATGACAAGGTAGATTTTCGCGTAGCTACCACAGAGATGAACGGTTACCCGGAAACCGCGGAACTCAATTTAGAAGTTGCTTTCAATGAGACTGATAGCGGGAAGTGGAAAAATTTTCGTGGTTGGGTGACGATCACTACACCTGCCAGCAGCATGTATAATATTTTAGTAGCTAATGGTACCCGGCTTTACCTGGATGCATGTTCCAGCGTTAAGTTTTTCTGGCCATTTGGCAGCAAGGGCAGATTGATCCTGCTGGAAACAGGCCAGGCTGGTCTTGACATTCATCCTGACCTTGGGCAGGATTTTACTATCCAGAGCAAAAACCTGATTGCAACAGCAGGCACTGCGTTCTTTAATTTTAATATTTACAATAAAGGGGGGGAAACCATCTCGGTGCTGACCGGAGCCGTATCATTGGCGAGCAAGGGTGACGACGCCAACCGCCTGGGTAGTATTGCTTCAGACCAGGAGGTCTATTGGCCGGCCTCGGATAAAAAGCTGTCTATCCACTCATTTGACAGGGAGGAGCTGCTCAGTTGGTATTTGAGTGGTAAACGACACTTTAATGAAGTAACGATGAGGGCTATTTCGCAGGCGGCGCAGCAATGGTATGGCATTGTCCTGGTGGTGGACCCCGGAATAGCAGATGCGATGTTTACCGGTTACCTCGATAAAAGACAGTCCTTCACAGCATTCCTGGACTTGTTAAAGAAGAAGTACAGTATTGCCTCAAAAGAGTTGACAGAAGGGGAAGTTTTTATCACCGGTCGTAAGTAAAAAATCATTTATTTAAGTTACAATGGCGGAATACCTTAGAGTTGATCGCTTTGTCTACATGTTGTTTAGACAGGTGGAGGGGCGTACCTCCACAAAAGAGAATGCATTTATTGAAAAGCAGCTTGCAGAAAATGATGCATGTAAGAAATTGTACGAGAACGTCCAGGAGACTTTCCTGGACGATTTTATTGAGTTGCTCGTAAGGCGGTATGAAGGTTTGACGAGCCACTCAGAGAACTTGTATATTGAGAAACAATTAAGACAAAACCAGCTTTGCAGAGAGCTATGGGAGGACGCCCAGGTGGCTTTTGAGGAAACTTTTCCCAAGCGCCTGTTGAGGGACATGGCTACCCATGTCCCGCGGGGGAAGACGGTATTCGGTCGCTGGATTGCGTCGTCACTATCACAAATAGTAGACAGGTTGATTCAGATTTTCAGCAAATTCTTTTTAGTCATCATAACCCTGACAGTGGCTCTGCTGTTAATGTCTGTCGTCAAATTTTTTAATTCAAAGAGAAAAGTGCTTTCTACGCTGTCGATATCCGGCCTGAGTAAATCAGTCGTCCTGGAATTGGGGGATGGGAAGTATCTCAACCTGACGACCAATTCCCGCCTAAACTACTGCGTAGATGGCGTAAGCATTACCAGTCATGATGACACACTCGTTCTTACCCGTAGCGCGGCAGCTGTCAGCAAGGGTTGGTGTCAATTGAATGTACCTGCAGGCCGCACCTGTAAAGTCAAGTTGCTGGACGGCAGTTTTGTTCATCTGGGGCCTAAAACCAGATTGCGTTTCTGCTTGTCTTTCAAGGATGAGCAGCGGGAAGTTTATATGGATGGTGAGGCATTTTTTAATGTAGCCGCGTCAACGGAGCATAGTTTTTCCATCCAGGTACCTGACGTAAAGATCCAGGCCCTGTCCGGATCCATTGTACATGTACAGAACTATGGGCGTAACCTGGAAGCATCCATTATTGAAGGGATCGCCACTATGTACCGGAATGATGAATACGTATACGTGATGCCAGGTCGGACACTACTATTTGACAGGGCAACAGATCAGTTACAAACCCGGAAAGCAAGGACCAACTGGCTCACGTTAAGAAGAGAAGGTACCTATGTAGTGTCCGGAAGGCCCCTGGCAGAAGTATGCGAGTTGATCGAAAGACTATATGATGTAAAGATCGTGTTGGATGACCGTGCGCATTCCGACAGCTCCTGTATCGCCGTGGTGTCTGGCAAAAGACACCTGGGCGATTTCCTGAAGGACCTGTGTGCCCGGAATAAACTGGCTTATTATACAGATAAAAACCAACAGATCCATATTGATGATATTCCCTAGCTTCTTCCTCCCTTTACTACTTATGCTGTTGTTAACCGATTATTAACGTAATTGAATAAACGGCAATCAGTTTTAAACTAATAAGATTTTTCTCTTATTGAGTAGTACAATGTTATTGTATTTCCAGTATCCCTATTGGAAGTTACAGTTGTACTCTTATAAGCCGATTTTAAAGTTGAAAGCCAACTACATCTTCCTGATACTATCGTTAGCGTATTGCAAAATGATAGTCTTATTCTACTAACGTTAACTAATGTGCCTTTTTGATAGAAATCATATAGTATTTATGTAAATGAATTGAAGATTTTACAAATAATTATTCGTTAATGAAGTATTAACTCGTCAACTAATTAAGGTGCTTTACATTTATGGATAATGATTAATATAATTTTATGAGTAATTTCAATCTGATAAGTACTTGCATCCCAATTGAAGCTGTGGCCACCATTCAGTGTCCGATTGCCAATATATCTGTTCCCAGTGTCAAGCTCTAAATTCCGGCTCAGCTATTTTCCCTCAACCAGAGTTTCCTGTACTCCGATGACCTATAAGAAAACAATAATAAACATCACCAATACATATGAAACTTAACTTCTGGACCAAAGACCGCAAGAAAGATATTTCTAGCTATACTCAAGTGGAGATTTCGGAGCTGGTGCCGAAAGTAGATGAGGAATTTGCAACGATATTGCAACACAAGATCGATGGAGTTACAACGCAGCATGACGAATGTTACCTGGCCGAAAAGATTAAGAAAGACGAATATTGCAGATTATGGTATGAATTAAAAAAAGCGGAACACGCTGAAATTGATCTTGGAATAAATTGCAGCAAGAGTAGAGCAAGAACTGCCATCTTAGTGCTGTTTGTGATTGTGACAGGTATCGCTGGTATCTGTGCTGTATTATATATCTCAGGCCATCCATTGGCTTTTATGCAGCCGAATCCTGAGGTCGAACAGCCCGATCATGGATTCTATAAACGTAGGGTAGGAGACTTGATCGATTCCGCTAAAATTCAATACGGGCGGGAAATCGTCTTAGATCAACCTGCGATTGCCGATATTCTCTGCAGTGGCGCACTAGATCCTGCCATGTCCTTCGAAGATTTTATGGAGAACTTTACTATAATAAGCCAATTAGAATTTTATTCAGATTCTGTAAACGTAATTCATATAAGGAAGTTGCGCGCTACCAGGAAGATACGGAAGTAAGTGGTACAACAATATAATGTTCAGAAAGGGCCCTAGTCATTGCTTAGGTGCGAGTCAATGATCCGGGCCCTGTCTCAAGTTAGCTGTAGCTCCGCCGGCTCTTTGGAGATCAGGCGGTATATGCTGCCTAAGGTAGCTTATAATAAGGGCTTAGGCATGCATCCTGGTACCAGGTACGGGTAAGCGACCCAAACGGCGTGGTGCATAATTGTGCGGTAGCCGATGGGGAGCAAGTGGCGGGAAGTGTAGTAGGGGAGTTACAAAAGGATCCCTGGTTACTTTGGGTGTAGCGGGCATTGATAAATTTCTTGCTATTGGCGCTACAAATGGTAACCATTACCGCCAGGCAGGCAATGATGCTGGCGAAATTAAATCGGAAATTTTTCATAGAACTTACATTTAAGGGTGATTAAATAAAAGTATCAGCAATGGACAGTGCTGCTGATAGTGAAAACATCAGTGTGTGCGGGAGCAACAAATAAGAAGGGAGTAGCAAAAAGCCGGCAAATGTTCTGGGTAGCAAGTAGCTTTAAAACGACAATTGAATTCCAAGCGTTATGATCCGTAGGGTAGGGTATCTTTCCGAGTCGGCAATTATTTCAGGATCTCTTCCCCGGTAATCAGTCAGCGTAAATAAATTGTAACCCTGCAAATAGAATTTACAGCTTTTCAGGTAAATGGACCTTAATACTTTCTCTGGTAGATAATAACCAAGGCTTAAGGACTGCAACCGGACAAAACTTGTCTCGATAATACGTTGATCACCTGACAACGCAAAGGTATATGCGCGTGCGGTACTGGATGCCTCATCGCCCGTAAATCGCTGCATGGTGGTTACATCGCCTTTCCCCTGCCAGCGTTCGAGTACCGAAAGTGGCTGATTAACCATTAAACCCGGCGCCCTGTACCCGAAGGCGTATAAATAATCGTAGTTTCGTTGTTTAGCAAAACGTATAAGCATGCTCAATTCTAACCCATGGAAGCTGATGTTGTGTTGCAGCCCTCCATAGAAAACAGGCCCCAGTTCCTTTCCGTACACTTTATCTTCAAGTTTTGGCCCTGTGGTAAGATCACGTGTGATAGGGGAACCTATGAAAGTGTAAGAACCGGAATCTGGGTCAATACCCGTCATATGATAGTTCTGAAGCATATCCACCGATAGGCCTTCCTGGTAAAAATATTTGTATGTGGAATTTTTAATGCCAGGGAAGGATCTCAGCTTATTCCTCGGGAAACTGATGTTGAAGGAAGCGCTCCAGGAGAAATATTTTTTTTTAATGGGCGTTGCCTCCACATCTATTTCAAAGCCCGTATTACTTACCACCGCAGGCAAGTTTACAGGTGCATATGCGTATTCGTATTGAAACGCTTTCATCCTGTCAGGCAAATTCAGGCTTAACACCTTATAACGGCCGGTCAACAACTGGTTCGTGCTTCGATTATTATAGTAGCAAAAGGTGAACAGGTATTTGTCATCTTTAAATCCCAGGTCTAGCGCCAGCTCAGACTTTCTGATCCGTTCCCAGGTATGCGTCGGCGAGAACGTGGCCCCGGTCGGGTCATCTTTATAGACGGGCAGATCTCCCACATCCACATACGCATTGTGCAGCATGTTCCTGGCATATTGATCATTACCTGAAATCCCATAGCTGCCACGGATCCCACCGTAGCTTAAGATCCCGTTTTCCTTGAGCCATCTTTCACGGGAAAAGATCCAGGTTGCACTTAGCGTTCCAAAATTTCCGTAGCTCCCGGACTCACTGAGCCGGGTAGATTTATCCCTATTGGCGACCAGGGCCAATATATATTTGTCTGCATGCCTGAGCACGAGCTGCAGGTAGTAAGAGCGGTAACGGAAGCTGGTATCCAGCTTTCCCAATATCGTTCCATAGGAGGTGGCAGAGGAGTCTGTCAGCTGTTTCCCCATGTCGTACTCATATTTGTTTATGGTGTTTTGTACCTGCTTGTCTCGTTGAAAACTGGCGCCGGCTACAGCACTTACCCTTATTTTTCCAAAATCCCTTTCCCAGGCTCCTCGTAAATTCAGCAAGGTATTCTGGTACATATTATAGTTAAAAGTAGAATTGCCTTTCGGTCTTTTGAGCTGTAAACCATAGGATTCTTCGGGTACTATTTGTATTTCATCTAAATGAAGCGTGTTGGATCCCAGGTTTGCTTCAAAGGACATTCCTTTTACAGGTTCGTAGCGTAAAGCTAAGGTTGGCCGAAGGTTCCTGGATACAGCCAGGTACTCGCGTAAGAGGTAATCATCGGGGTCTTCAGGAATAAAACTTAATTGATTGTCTGACATGGAGCTACTGGAGGTCCTGGGTGTACTGGGCGGTAAAGTGACATAATAAGTAAGATCCTGCATGGGTAATCTATTCTTGTCGGCTATAAAGCTGAGAGAAAGGTCGGCGCTGAACTTCTTATCCTTTGACCGGTAGTAGCCCTGGCCCATCCAGCCAAATTTTATGTATCGGAATTTGGTGTCCGGGTATACGGTACTTTCCCTTCTGTACATGGCGCTTCCCCTGCCACCGATCCGGGCATTTCCTTCTTTGATCTCTATATTAGCTTCAGTTATACTGGCAGTGCTACCGATCAATTCCTTTTGCCAATCCTTGTAGGTGCTTGTATCCCAGGCGGTTAAATCGTATTCATCCAGGTCCAGACTAACTGCGTCATTGCGAAGGGCCTCCTTTCGCATCCGGATATACTGCTCCATATCTAAATACTTAATGAAGCGGCTGGCTTTTCCAATGCCTGAGTAAACATTGATGGTACGGCAGTGCTCATTTTCTTTTGCCTGCTTGCTATGGATGACTATCACACCATTCGTTCCACGGCTTCCGTATGGAGCAGTGGCAGCAGCATCTTTTAAAATATCAATACTGGCAATATCATTGACGGAAAGGAGGTTCAGTGGACTAGCGGCATTGTTGGCACCTAAGGCGGTACCGTTGGCCACCATATTAATGAAATTATCGTTGAAGGATACGGAAGGAAATGGTATTCCATCCACTACGATTAATGGATCACAAGCGCTTTCTATGCTGTTCTTTCCGCGCAGGCGAATTTGATAGCCCCCGCCGGGCAAACCGGTTGTCTGGTTGATATACAATCCTGGTACTCTTCCCTGTAAGGCACTTAATACATTGTTGACTGGTTCGTCGTCAAGGTCTTCCTGTCTAATGGTTTTTACAGAAGCCGTTAACTGGCGCTGCCGGATACCACTTACATCGACCTGTTTAAGTGGTGCTATAAAGGTAGTCAGCTGGATTTTCAAAGTATCGGTATATGAAAAAAGGAACCGTGGTTTATAGCCAACCTTCCTTAGCTGCAGCACAGCACCTTTCTTCACTTTGTCGAGCAGGAATTTTCCCTGTATATCTGTTGATGTACTCACTGATTCACAAAGCACTGAAACACCATGTATGGGTTTTTGATTTTCATCGACAACCGTACCATATACCGATTTTGTCGCTTCACTTGTAAGTGAAGTCAAGGAGTCTATTTTTCTCGGTATAATAAGAAATGCTCCTTCGCGATACTGCCATTCAAATCCTCTTTGGCCCACTAATTCGGCTAGGGCCGTATCCAGGGGCGTTCTTCTAAAATTAACGGAGATACGTTCGAAGCTGTTGAGTTCCTCATCGTTATAAAAGGCTTGCAGCCTGGCTTGTTGCCAGACGATCTCAAAGAAGTCCTTTATACGGATATTGGTAGCTGTACATGATATTTTTCTTTCACCAGGTGGGCCTACCTGTGATTGACCTAACAGTGGACATTTTGAAAGGACTATTAGAATGGCTATAATGCTAAACTTGGGGAACAGGCGCTGCATTCATCTGTTTTGGTTTTGAGCCTTCTGAATATGTACGGTGCAGCTCAGAAATTGGTTTTTTATTTTTAAAATAAAAAATTAAATGTATGGGGATCGGGGGATTCATAATTTCGCTCGTATGCCATCATGAATTTTTTGGGCTCTGTTGATATAAGAATGCCCCTCAGGCATCATCTTTTCCAAAATTGAAAGACTCTTTTTTGAAAATTCGAAAGCCGAGGCATAATCCCCCAAGTTGTGAAGCACTATCGCGAGGTTTGAATAGGTCATCGCAGTGGTGGTATGATCCGGCCCTAAATTGTTCTCATGCACATCCAGCGTTTTTGCCAACAGGAAAAGAGCACTGGCATTGTCGCCCACTTTTTGAAACAAGGTAGCGAGATTCGAATATAGCATCGCAGTGGTAAGATGTTTAGGGCCAAAGTTTTTCTCTGCCGAATCAACGGCTTTTTCCAGCAGGTCACGGGCTCGGTCATAGTCGCCGAGGTCCTGAAGTACGGAGGCTAGATTCGAATACCCTATAGCTGTGGTTGGATGATTGGGACCAAAATGTTTCTCATCAAAATTAACGGCTTTCTCCAGTAGTTCACGGGCTTTGGTATAGTCACCCATGTTTTGAAGCACCATGGCTAGATTCGTATACGTCAATGCAGTGGAGGAATGGTTAGGGCCAAGGTTTTCCTCGGCCAAATCAACGGCTTTCGTTAGTAGTGTACGCGCTCGGGCGTAATCGCCCATTTCTCGAAGCAAGATTCCCAGATTCGAATATGGTATCGCGGTAGCAGGATGTTCATGGCCGTATTTTCTCTGGGTCAGATCAACGCCTTTCTCCAATAAGGCCCGGGCTCCTGCATAATCGCCCAGATCTTGAAGCGCAATCCCCAAATTAACGTACTTCACCTCTGGACCTTTGGCGTCTGGAGGCGTTACATCAATGCCTGCCTCCTTCAGAAGATAATCGAGTTGCTTATTTTCATAAGTTTCGCTTAGTAGAGAGACAGTGATGTGGTAATAGGCTTCTTTCCTGGTAAAAGACTGATCATTTGCTGCTCTGTAATAGATATTCGCGCTTTCAATAGCATTCCGCAGCTCTTCCACTTCTAGTTTCCACGTCTTCCACCATTGTTTGGCGCTATTATAAACACTACCGTGATACTTCTGTGCCTGTTGTAAAACATAACCGTAAGCATCATTCAAGGTTTCGCGCTTCACCCGCTTACCGATGGCATCTTCCAATGCTTCAATATTGAGAGCAGCTGTTTGGGTTAAGTTGTCAAAGCGAAGAGCATTTTCTATGTTGTCCATGGCTAGTAAAGATACTTTCATCAGGCGGCCAATATGTATCAGGGATATATAATAGAAGTTAATGCTGTCTTTTAGCGTTTCTTCTACCAGCTGAGCGAGCAGATCTTCACCTGACCTTTCAGTGGGATGTTGCC